>Ga0307517_10002041_pt1 | contig 32857 bp, 32 predicted proteins | sample 23_EM_MG_FD_194515 | JGI IMG/M metagenome (GOLD analysis project Ga0307517, IMG submission 194515) | Populus trichocarpa ectomycorrhiza microbial communities from riparian zone in the Pacific Northwest, United States - 23_EM | ecosystem: Host-associated > Plants > Roots > Unclassified | place... | reverse complement strand
GTCGACGCCTGCGTCCACATGTGCGCGGTAGATGATCTGACGGATTGGGACGGGCCCGCGAAGCGGGTCGGTCCACGGAATCAGCGACAGTTTCCCCGGACTTTCACGCGTCTTTTTCGTAGGTCGGCACAGGCTCAGGTCCTTGTACTCGGATTCGTGTGCCGGCTGGAAGGACCGGGTGCAGTCGGGTGGGTTTCCGCCGTGGAGACCGTTGATCATCGGGTCGATGGCCGAGCTCATCTTGACTGCCTTGTAGTCGGCGTTCTGCATCTGGGCAGTCCGCTCCGTGCGCGCGATCGGTATCGCGGCCGCGGTGAGCGGGACGAGGGTCATGACGGCGGCGAGGACGGCCAGGCGGACACGGATGGTAGCCGGGCGCAGGCGGCGCAGCAGGTGTCGGGCACCGACCCGGGTCACGGTCGGCCCCGGTATGCCGGGTCGAGGCGGTAGCCGGCGCCGCGGACGGTACGGATGGTCTGCCGACCGAACGGTGCGTCGATCTTGCGGCGCAGGGCGCTGACGTAGACCTCGACGAGGTTGACGTCACCGTCGAAATGCTCGTCCCACACATGCTGGAGGATCTCGGTCTTGGAGATGGTCTCGTCGGCTCGCTGGGCCAGGTACTCCAGTACAGCGAACTCACGGGCCGTCAGTACGACGGGCACCGTCCCGCGACGGCATCGCCGGGAGGCCGGGTCGACCTCGAGGTCCCCGACGTGCAGAACCGTCGGCCGTTCCGGGCGGCCCCGGCGGATCAGGGCCCGTAATCGGGCGGCCAGCGCGATGAACGAGAACGGCTTGGTCACATAGTCGTCCGCGCCGGTGTCCAGCCCTTCGGCCTGGTCGTACTCGCCGTCCTTGGCCGTCAGCATCAGCACCGGCACCCACTGCCCCGCTTCCCGCAGCCGGGCACACAGCCGGTAACCGTTCACGTACGGCAGCATCACGTCCAGTACCACCGCGTCGTAGGGGTTCTCCAGCGCGAGCTCCAGACCACGGCGTCCGTCGTGCCCGACGTCGACGGCGTACCCCTCGCCGACCAGGCCCCGGCGCAGCAGATCCGCCAACCGCCGGTCGTCCTCCACCACCAGTATCCGCATGCCCTCAGCATGGCCGCCGGGCGCTGAGTGGAACCTGAAGAGTCCTCAGGTACCTTCAGGTTCCTCTCAGCGCCGTCCTGCCATCGTTGCGTCCCGCGGGCTCCTGCCGGGATCGGCTTCCGGGGGGGATCCCGGCAGGAGTCCGTGGGCTACGACGGGCCCGGGGCGGGGAGTTGGAGCAGGACGTGATGGTCGGTCAGGCCTGCGAGGCAGCGGTCTGTGTGGCCTGGTTCCTGCTCTCCTCGCCCCCTGACCGCCACAGCACGTCGTCTCCGCCGCCGGCTGTCTGGTGCTCGCGCCCACCGCGTCCGCGGCGCCGGTTGAGAACACCCAGACGAAGATCAACCAGAGCTACGGCCGCAAGGTGCTGACGGTGGACGGCCGTTTCGGTCCCATCACCAGCTCGTACTTCTACTTCCAGCTGTACGACTACTCCAATGGCCAAGGCGGCAGTCACACGGGTTGGTGCGCCCCGCGTCCGTAGGCCGATGACCAACCTGGGCGACCCGCTGGGCCCCGCCGCTTGCCATGATCGAGGCCCAGCGGAACATGCTCGATCTCCGCGTCGCCATCGGCGAACGTCCCGCACAGGAACAGGAGTTGGGTAGGCGCACGCCGATTTCGTGGGCCAAGTGGGTCCGCTCAGGCCGTTCGCTTGCGGGGAGTCGCCTTCTTTGCCGGGGACTTCTTCGCCGTCGTGGTGGACTTGGTCGCCGTGGTCTTTTTGGTCGTCCGCGTCGACTTCTTCGCCGACGCCGACGCCGACGCCGATGCCGGGGACTCGGACTGGCGCTGGGACTGGGACTTCTTTGCCGTTGTCGTCTTCTTCGTTGCCGTGGAGGTCGACTTCTTGCCGGGGGTCTGCTTGGGGGTTGCTCGGGGTGAGATGCGTCTGACCTCGGCCTTCGCTCCCGTTTCCGTACCGTCCGTTTCCTTGGCGTCCGGTTCCTCGCCGCGCGATTCCTTCGCCTCTCGGACGCTTTTCTCCAGGGCCGCCATCAGGTCCAGGACCTTCGCGCCGGGGGCCGGGGACGGGGACGTAGCGGGGTGTTCGCCGGAGGCCTTCGCGGTGATCATTTCCTCCACCGCCTCGCGGTAGTCGTCGTGAAGGTCCGCGAGGTCGACCTCGCCCAGCGTGTCCATCAGGGCGTCCGCGAGGTCGAGTTCCTTGTCCCGGACGGTGACGTTCGTGTCGGGGGCGACGCCCTCGGGGACGCGGATCTCGTCCGGCCAGAGCAGGCCGTGCATGGCGATCACGTCGTCCACCACGCGCAGCATGCCGAGGCGTTCCCGGCCCCGCAGCGCGTACTTCGCGATGGCCACCTTCTGGCTGCGCTTCAGCGCCTCGCGCAGCAGGGTGTACGGCTTGGCCGCGGGGACGCCGTTCGCGGAGAGGTAGTACGCCGCGTCCATCTGGAGCGGGTCGATCCGGTCGGCCGGCACGAACGCCACGATCTCGATCGTCTTCGCCGTCGGGATCGGCAGCTGGGCCAGGTCCTCGTCCGTGATCGGGATCATCGTGCCGTCCGCGTCCTCGTACGCCTTGCCGATCTCGGCCTGGGCGACCTCTCGGTCCTCCAGTTCGCAGACCTTGCGGTACCGGATGCGGCCGCCGTCCTCGGTGTGGATCTGGCGGAAGGAGACGGAGTGGCTCTCGGTCGCGTTCACCAGCTTGATCGGGATGCTGACCAGGCCGAAGGAGATGGCGCCGTTCCATATGGATCGCACCTGCCGCACCCGCCTTCCGATTCCGGCTCGCGATTCCGCCTTACGGTTCCGAATCGCGATTCCGGCTCGCGTCCGGTTCGTCACGTTTCCGTGGGATTCTCATCGTATGACGCCGATCACAGAGGTGGAGGGGCGAAGGGTCGCGCTCAGCAACCTGGACAAGGTGCTGTACCCGGCGACCGGCTTCACCAAGGGCGAGGTCCTGCACTACTACGCGACCACCGCCGAGGTTCTGCTGCCCCATCTGCGCGACCGGCCGGTGTCCTTTCTGCGGTACCCGGACGGGCCCGAGGGGCAGGTGTTCTTCACCAAGAACGTGCCGCCCGGTACGCCCGACTGGGTCACCACCGCGGAAGTGCCCCGGTCGGAGGGGCCGGCGCGGATGGTGCTCGTGCAGGATCTGGCGTCCCTGATGTGGGCGGCGAATCTCGTCACCGAGTTTCATACGCCGCAGTGGGTGATCGGGGCGCCCGGCCTAGCCGACCGGCTCGTCTTCGACCTTGATCCGGGGGCGCCCGCGACCGTCGTGGAGTGTTGTGAGGTTGCGGTGTGGCTGCGGGAGCGGCTCGCGGCGGACGGGATCGAGGCGTACGTCAAGACGTCCGGGGCGAAGGGGTTGCATGTGCTGGCGGGGCTGACGCCGGTGTCTTCGGAGCGGGCCGTCGAGTACGCGAAGGCGTTGGCCGTGGCGGCGGAGGCGGATCTTCCTCACCTTGTCGTGCACCGGATGACGCGGAGTCTGCGGGCGGGGAAGGTGTTCGTCGACTGGAGTCAGAACGCCGCGCGGAAGACCACGGCCGCGCCCTATACGTTGCGGGCACGGGCGGCGGAGTGTGTGTCGGCACCGGTGACGTGGGCGGAGGTGTCGACGTGCGGGGACCCGGATCAACTCACCTTCATGGCAAGGGAGTTGGAGGTGCGGCTGCTTGAGTACGGCGATCTGCTGGAACCGTTGCTCGACGCCGGACGAGCGGGAGCCCTGCCCTGACGCCACTCGTCCCGTCCCGTCCCGCCCCGTTCCGCCTATCCCTTCACACCCTCCCCCACGTATGCCGATCCCTCGCCATCGCGTGCAGCGCCTCCACATCCGCCGGCTTCAACACCCCGCCCGTCCTTGCCAGTCCGGACAGTTCCGTGTCCTGGAGTACGCGGACCTCGCGCAGCGAAGTCGTCACCCTGACGTCCGCCGGGCCGGACAGGGCGAGGACCGGGTGGACCTCGGCCGTCAGCGCGTACGACGCTCGGGCCGCGTCGGAGCGGGCGCGGCGGAGCAGGGGCAGGGGGTCTCGGCGGCCCAGAGTGACCATGGGGTCGGTGATCTGGACGCGTTGTTTGCGGGCGTAGAGCGTGTGCAGGGCGAAGAGGCCGCCGGGGCCGATCAGCAGGTGGTGGAGGCGGTCGCCGCCGGGGAGGGGGATGGAGTGGAGGGTGTGCCAGCCCGCGCCGTCGAGGTCGTCCAGGGCCATGCCCACCGCCTGTTCTGCGGTCAGGGCGCGGCGGCGGGCGTCCGGGCGGAGGCGGTGTTGGGGGCCCGGGTCGCGGTCGAGGGCCACGTGGAGGGCCTCGCCGGGGCGGTTGGGGGCCAGGTCGTCGTCGGGGTGGAGGGTCAGTCGGGCCAGTTCCGCGGCGGTCGGTACCGGTGGTGGGCCCACCGTGACCGGGCCGGTGAGGAAGGGGCCGAGGGCGTGCAGGACGTCCTCTCTGCGGTCCTCGCTCAGCAGATTGATCCGCGCCGCCTCCCTGTCGTACCAGGCGACGTTCCTTCCGTCCGTGTGACAGACGTACAGCCGTTCCTGACCATGGCGCCAGGTCGGTACGACGCGTAGTCCGCTCATGCGTCATCACCCCTCGACCATGGGAACAGGCGGGGTGCTCAAGGGGCAAGAACCCGGTTACCTTTGGGTCAGTCGCTGGGGCTTGGGGAGGCGCCGTTGCGGACGCGCAGGAAGCAACCCGACGTACCCGCTCCGGACAGTCCGTGGAGCGAGATCACGCCCGGCCTGTGGATGGGCGGTCACGAGTTCAGGGGGCGCTCGGGGCAACTGGAGTTCGCGGTGGTGCGGGACGAGTTCGATCTCGTACAGACGCTGCTACGGCTGCCCGGGCACGGGCCCGACCCCGGTGTCGAGCACCATGTGTGGCCGATTCCGGACGGGCCGCTGGACGGGACGCAGCTGGCCGGCGTGATGCGGCTGGCCGTCGCCGCCTGTGACGCGCTGGACGAGGGGCGGAAGGTACTCGTCCGCTGCTACTCCGGTTACAACAGGTCGGGCCTGGTCGTCGCCCATGCGCTGGTCCGCCGCGGGTACTCCACGGAGGAGGCGATTCGGCTGATCCGTTCCCGCCGGTCCCCGTGGGCACTGCACAACGAACTGTTCGTCGCGTATCTGCGCACCGGACTGTCCACGGCCCGGCTGCTGGAGGAGCTGGCCGAGTAGGCGAGTAGGCGAGTAATCGTTCCCTCAACCCACCCGCACATATGAACAAAAAGGACTTCCCTACGAATAGGGTGTACGGGTCCGACACCAGCGCCCCCGCAGGAGAGCAGTGCCACCCCGTCGCCCCGTGCGCGCCACCCGTGCCGCCCGCACCACCGCCGCCGTCGCTCTGCTGCTCGCGACCGCGGTGGCCTGCGGTGACACCGGCGCACTGCAAGGCGCGGGGGCGACCCCGACGGCGACCAGCCCCGCCAAGCTTTGGCCGAATCTGTCGCCCGCCGCCTCCCCCGCCTACGACTTCGACGAGGCGGACACGGAGACCGTGAAGGGCGTCACCGTCCCCGGCGACGACATTCGCGAGGTGGACCCGATCGCCGTCGTACGCGCCGAGATCGCCGCGAACCCGAGTGACTACGGCGGCTCCAAGGCGCCGTATCGGGGGACCGCCGAGCGGATCGGCGACTGCGAGAAGGAGAAGGATGGGGACCGTGGCGCCTGTCCCGTCCTCAAGCCCTACTACCGCGACCTCACCGGCGACGGGCGCGACGACCTCACCCTCGGGTTCCGGCTGCTGCCGACCAAGATGACCGCCGTGCGCGTCTACACCGTCGAGAAGCACCGGCTCGTGCAGGTCATGGCCAACGACGACGCCGTGAGCGGGGTCGAACTGGCCGGGCGTTCGGTGATCATCCGCTCGCCGTCCGAGCTCGCGGGGTACGAGTACCGCGTGCAGTGGACCTGGGACGCGGACCAGAAGGCGATGCTGCTGACGCACGACGAGTTCCTGCGCACGGGCGGCCGTAAGCACGGGGTGCGCCGCGCGACGCCGGTGCCCACCTCCGCGGCGACGCCGTGACGCGGCTCGCGCTGCCCCGGTGGACCGGGACCCTCGCATTCAAGGCCGCCGTGTTCATCACCGTGATGTGCTGCGCGCTGGCCGCCCTGCTCGGCGTACTCGTCCATGTCTCGGTGACCGACCGGACCGTCGGCCAGGCCCGCGACCTCGCGCTGTCACGGCTGAAGGAGGCGACGAGCCAGTACGAGGCCGGGGACTCCCTCGTGCACGGCGCCGGCGTCGATCCCGAGGAAATGCCCCTGCCGCTACGGCAGTTGGCGGCGGCCGGGGAGCGCGGCACGATGGTCGGCAAACGCCGGGGGCACCCCACGATGTGGGCGGCGGGACCGGCCTCCGGCGACCGGGTGCTCGCCGTGGCCGTCGACTACTCGCAGGGCGCCGACACCATCGCCGGACTCGACCGGGCGATCGTCTGGTCCTCGGCGCTGGCGATCGGGGCGACGCTGCTGGTCGGCGCGTTCGCGGTGACCCGGGTGACCCGGCGGTTGCACGGGACGGCGCAGGTCGCCCGGCGGATCAGCGCGGGTGACCTGGACGCGCGGGTGGACGATCCCCGGACGAAGGACGCGACCCTGCCTCAGGACGAGGTGGCCGCGGTGGCCGCCGCGCTGGACACGATGGCCTCCTCGTTGCAGGGGAAGTTGCTGAGCGAGCAGCGGTTCACGGCGGATGTGGCGCACGAGTTGCGTACGCCGTTGACCGGGTTGCACGCGGCGGCCGAGTTGTTGCCTCCGGGGCGGCCGACGGAGCTGGTGCGGGACCGGGTGGCCGCGTTGCGGACGCTCACGGAGGACCTGTTGGAGATCTCCCGGCTCGATACGCGGCGGGAGAAGGTGGAGTTGGACGCGGAGCGGTTGGGGGCGGTGGCCGAGCGGGTGGTGCGGGCGTCGGGGGCGGACGCGGAGGTCGTCGTCGTACGGGATGAGTGGGTGGAGACGGATCGGCGGCGGCTTGAGCGGGTGCTGGGGAATCTTGTCGCCAATGCGTATCGGCATGGGCGGGGGCCGGTTGTGGTGACCGTGGAGGGGGCGGTGGTGGCTGTGCGGGATCACGGGGACGGGTATCCGGAGTACTTGGTTGAGCATGGGCCGCAGCGGTTCCGTACGGAGGGTGGGGCTACGGGGCATGGGCTGGGGTTGACCATCGCGTTGGGGCAGGCGGAGGTACTTGGTGCTCGGCTGGAGTTCAGCAATGTGGACGCCGGTGATGGGGGTGGGGCGCTTGCGACGTTGACGCTCGGATGAGTGGAGAGCGGTAGTTCGTCGGCTGCGGGTCGGTGGGGGCTGGTCGCGCAGTTCCCCGCGCCCCTTCCGGGGCGCTCGTGTGGCCCAGCGTGATGAGCGAAGCTCCCCTCCCCCTCCTAATGTGGCGATAAGTCAGGTTCGCCCCACCCTTGGAGGTTCCCCCATGTCCCTCAGCCTCTCCCTCCGCCGGATCGGTATAGCGGTTGCCGCTGGTGCGCTGGTGACCGCCGCTGCCGTTGCGCCCGCCGTGGCCGATGACGAGTGGGGCGACGAAGACCCGGGCGTCAGCCGTCAGGACGACGGTGGGTGGAACCAGCAGGACGACGACAACTTCGGCGGCCGCGGTGACCACGACAACCAGGGCGACCACGACCACGGCGACCACGACAACCCGCGCCTCTACCGCGGTGTCGTCACGGCCGGTCAACTCGCCCTGCGTTCCCGCCCGGACCGCGGCAGCAGGGTCATCCGGTACGCCTACCGCGGCGAGCACGTCTCGATCTTCTGCAAGACCGGCGGCTCGAACGTCCAGGGCAACCCGCTCTGGTACCTCCTCACGGACGGCACCTGGGCCTGGGGCTCGGCGCGCTACATCGACAACATCGGGCCCGCGCCCCGCTGGTGCTGACGGCCGAGACACACGCATCACCCAAGGCACACAACCCGCACCATTTGGGTAAGTTCCGGACATGACCAACGCCGGAACCACCGTCACAGCGGACCTTCCCACACCCGCTGTACGCCTCCCCCGGCGCCGTGGCATCGAACTCACCCTCATCGTCGTGGCCGTACTTCTCTCCGTGTACGGCTACTGCGCTGTCGGTCTCGCCAAGAACGGCACGGTCCCGCCCGGCGCCGCCGGCTACGGCGCCGGGCTCGGCGTGCTCGCCCTGCTCGCGCACATCGCGGTGCGGCTGCGGGCCCCGTACGCCGACCCGCTCCTCCTCCCCATCGGGGTGCTCCTCAACGGCCTGGGTCTGGTGCTCATCTACCGGCTCGATCTGGAGACCCCCGGCGACCGGGCCGCCCCCACCCAACTCGTCTGGTCCACCCTGGGCGTGACCTTCTTCATCGTCGTGGTCGTCGCCCTCCGCGACCACCGGGTCCTCCAGCGCTACGCCTACGTGTGCGTGGCCGCAGCCCTCGTCCTGCTCACCCTCCCGGTCCTCTTCCCGGCCGTGAACGGTGCCCGGATCTGGATCCGGATCGCCGGATTCTCCATCCAGCCGGGCGAGTTCGCGAAGGTGCTGCTGGCGGTCTTCTTCGCCGCTTACCTCGCCGCCAACCGCAACGCGCTCGCCTACGCCGGGCGTCGCGTGTGGCGCCTCCAGCTCCCCACCGGCCGGGTGCTGGGCCCGATCGTCGCGATCTGGCTGCTGAGCGTCGGCGTCCTGATCCTGGAACGCGATCTGGGCACCTCGCTCCTCTTCTTCGGCCTGTTCGTGACCCTCCTCTACGTCGCCACCGGCCGCACCGGCTGGTTCGCGGTCGGCCTGCTGCTGGCGGCCCTCGGCGCGGTCGCGGTCGGCCGGCTCGAACCGCACGTCCACAGCCGCGTCCTCGACTGGTTGCACCCCTTCGCGTCGATCGACGCGGGCCACGGCCCCAACCAACTCGCCCAGTCCCTCTTCGCGTTCGCGGCCGGCGGCATGCTCGGCACGGGCCTCGGCCTCGGCCACTCGATCCTCATCGGCTTCGCCGCCAAATCGGACTTCATCCTGGCGACAGCGGGCGAGGAACTGGGCCTGGCGGGCCTCTCCGCGATCTTCATCCTCTACGGCCTTCTCGTGGAGCGCGGCTACCGGGCGGGGCTGGCGCTGCGCGACCCCTTCGGGCGGCTGCTCGCGGTCGGGCTCGCCTCGATCGTGGCGCTCCAGGTGTTCGTGATCGCGGGCGGGGTGACGGGCCTGATCCCGCTGACCGGCATGGCGATGCCGTTCCTCGCCCAGGGCGGCTCCTCGGTCGTCACCAACTGGGCGATCGTCGCCCTGCTGATCCGGCTGAGCGACTCGGCCCGCCGTCAGTACGACATCGAGGTGGCCGCGTGACCGACTCCATGACCCGCCACATCCGCCTCGCCGCGGCCTTCTGCACCCTGCTCCTGCTGGCCCTGCTGGTGAACGCCACCCGCGTCCAGGTCTTCCAGTCCCGCACCTACGACGACAACATCGCCAACCGCCGCCAGACCATCGCCCGTTACGACCAGCCACGCGGCGCCATCCTCGTCGGCGGGAAACCGGTCACCGGTTCCCGGGACTCCGGCGAGCAGCTCCGCTACGAACGGACGTACAGGAACGGCCCGTTGTACGCCCCGGTCACCGGCTTCGCCTCGCAGGAGTACGGCACGACGCTCCTGGAGCACTCCGAGGACGGCATCCTCTCCGGCACCGACTCGATGCTCGCGCCGTTCCCCCTGTGGAACGACCTGACCCGCGCCCAGAACCCCGGCGGCAACGTCGTCACCACCCTCAACCCGGCCGCACAGCAGGCGGCGTACGCCGGACTCGGTACGCGCACGGGTGCGGTGGCCGCGATCGAACCGTCCACCGGCCGCATCCTCGCCCTCGTCTCGACCCCGTCCTACGACCCCGGGTCCCTGTCGGGCAACGGCCGTTCCGCGAACCGCAGTTGGGCCCGCCTGAACGCCGACCCGGACAAGCCGATGCTCAACCGGGCGGTACGGCAGACCTATCCGCCGGGTTCGACGTTCAAGGTGGTCACCGCGGCGGCGGCGCTGGACGCGGGGGTGGTGACGGACCTGGACGCGGCGACCAACTCCCCCGACCCGTACACCCTCCCCGGCACCTCGACGATGCTCACGAACGAGGGCGACGGCTGCGTGGACGCGCCGCTGCGCTCGGCCTTCGAGTGGTCGTGCAACACGGTGTTCGCGAAGCTGGGGGTGGATGTGGGCGTGCGGGACATGAGCGGCACGGCGGAGGCGTTCGGCTTCAACGACGCCTACGTGAAGATCCCGTTCTCGGTCTCCCCCAGCACCTTCGACACCACGTTGGACAAAGCCCAGTTGGCGCTGTCGTCGATCGGGCAGTACAACACGCGGGCCACGCCGTTGCAGATGGCGATGGTCGCGGCGGCGGTCGCCAACGGCGGGCAGGTGCGGGAACCGTATCTGGTGGAACGGACGACGCGGCGGGGCGGCGAGACGGTGTCGACGGCGGGTTCGCGCCCGGTCCGCCAGGCGATGCACCCGGCAACAGCCGTACAGATGAAGGAACTTATGGAGGACGTCGTCACCGAGGGCACCGGCACCAACGCGGCGATCCCCGGTGCGACCGTCGGCGGCAAGACCGGCACCGCACAGCATGGCATCGGCAACTCCGGTACGCCCTATGCCTGGTTCGTGTCCTGGGCGCAGGGCGAGCGGGACATCGAGCCGAAGGTGGCGGTCGCGGTGGTGGTGGAGGACGCGTCGGCGGACCGGTCGGACATCAGCGGGGGCGGGGACGCGGCGCCGATCGCGAAGGCGGTGATGGAGGCGGTGCTCGGTTCGTGAGCGTTCGGTGCGGCGGGAGGCGGTGGCTGCCCTGTGGTGGGTGCCGGTCGGCCACCGCCCCGCGGCTCCGGCGGGGTGAGCGGGTCCGTCAGTGGATGGCCTTGCGGGTCTCCGAGCGGACCTGGAGGGTCATCCTCGCGGAGAGCGCCAGGTCCACGTCCTCGGGGTCCTGGGTGAGGGTCTTCGCGGTCATCCAGGCGACGGCCGCCGCGGTGTTGCCGTCCGCCCAGGAGCACGTCGGATAGGTGAGCGTGATCCCGGACTTCTGCTGGCTGAGCACCTCGCAGGAGATGGTGACACCCCCTTCGGCGAAGTCCTTCCGCGGTACGGCCACGGTCACCCCGGTGGCCTCGCCCGCGCCCTTCAGCATGCTGACGCGGGCCTCGTCCGTGTTCTTGAACCGGCCGTACATCCCCGAGAGCGCCAGCGTGCCCTTGCTCGTATCACCGTTCAGGCCGTACGTGCCGACCACACCCACGGTGTCCCTCGCGTCCCAGGCGCCGTCGGCCTCCTCCTCGATCTTCTGCCCCTCGGTGTCGGAGAGGTCGGAGGCGAGTTCGAAACGGCCGTCGACCAGCGTCTTGGGCAACGTCAGCTCGTAGTCGGCCTCGGGAAAGCCGCTGTCGACGTTCTGGCCGATCAGCACGATGGCCACGATGGTCGCCACACCGACACCGATCGCCCCACCGACGACGCCGAGGACGAGCCCGACCCTGCGCTTCTTCGGGGGCGGGAACACGGGCGGAGGGGCACCCCAGCCGTAGGGCCGACCCGGCTGACCGGGCTGAACAGGCTGGCCGTAGGGCTGCTGCGGGTAGGGCGCTCCGTACGGCGAGGCGGGCGGCTGGCCGTACGGCTGTTGCGCATAGGGCTGTTGCGCATACGGCTGTTGCGGTTGGGGCTGTTGCCCGTACGGCGGCTGACCGTACGACTGCTGGCCGTACGGCTGTTGGGGATACGGAGGCTGCTGTGGAGGTGGTGGCATGGACACTCCCCGACCGTACACGCGAACGAACCGACGCCCCTCCGGATAACAAGTGCCGCAGGAGGGATTGACGAGCTTGCTGACAAGCAGTCTCATAAGACCTCGGAGGATGTGACCCCGGGTAACACGCCGATCCGCGAGGTGGGAGAACCATGACGACCCTGACCGAAGCCGACGCGATCGACGGGCTGCGTGACGCGCTCGGCCTGCTCAAGGACCGTGAACAGGTCGCCGAGCGGCTGCTCGCCTCCTCCGCGAAGCACTCCTTCGACCCCGACAAGGAACTGGACTGGGCCGCGCCCTTCGAGGACGGCAAGTGGTTCTGGCCGCCGGAGTTGGTGTCCCTGTACGGCACCCCGCTGTGGAAACGGATGGGCGAGGAGCAGCGCATCCTGCTCTCCCAGCACGAGGCCGCGGCGCTCGCCTCGCTGGGCATCTGGTTCGAGTTGATTTTGATGCAGCTGCTCGTTCGGCACATCTACGACAAGGCGGCGACCAGTGCGCATGTGCGCTATGCGCTGACCGAGATCGAGGACGAGTGCCGGCACTCGAAGATGTTCGCGCGGTTGATCTCGCGTGGGGACACGCCCTGGTATCCGGTGAGCCGGGTCCATCAGAACCTGGGGCGGTTGTTCAAGACGGTGTCCACGACGCCCGGTTCGTTCACGGCGACGCTGCTCGGGGAGGAAGTCCTCGACTGGATGCAGAGGTTGACGTTTCCGGATGAGCGGGTGCAGCCGTTGGTCCGGGGGGTCACGCGGATCCATGTCGTCGAGGAGGCGCGTCATGTGCGGTACGCGCGCGAGGAGTTGAGGCGGCAGATGGTGACCGCGCCGCGGTGGTCGCAGGAGTTCACGCGGGTGACCTCCGGGGAGTTCGCGCGGATCTTCTCGATCGCCTTCGTCAACCCCGAGGTCTACACGAACGTAGGGCTTGATCGGGCGGAGGCGGTGGCTCAGGTGCGGGCGAGTGGGCATCGGCGGGAGGTCATGCAGAGCGGGTCGAAGAAGCTGACGGATTTCTTGGACGACATTGGTGTGCTGCGGGGTGTGGGGCGGCGGTTGTGGAAGGCGTCCGGGCTGCTGGCTTGAGTTCATAGTGCCGGCCGGTGGGGGCTGGTCGCGCCCCGCGGCGGAGCCGCATATCGATACAGCCCCGCGCCCCTTAAAAACGCAGGTCGCTCGATGTCTTTAGGGGCGCGGGGCTGTGACATTAGCGGCTCCGCCGCGGGGCGCGACCAGCCACAACGAACCCGCACCCGCCCGACTACCCTGCACCCATGCCCCCTGCCGCGCCCGCCTACCGCCGCCTGAACGTCGAGGAGCGGCGCAGCCAGCTTCTCGAAGCCTCCCTCACCCTCTTCGCGCACCGCGCGCCCGAGGAGGTCTCCCTCGACGACGTGGCGGAGGCGGCCGGGGTCTCGCGCCCCCTGGTGTACCGGTACTTCCCGGGCGGCAAGCAACAGCTCTACGAAGCCGCCCTGCGGTCCGCCGCCGACGAACTCCAGCAGTGTTTCGACGAACCCCGTGAGGGCCCGCTCCTCCGCCGCCTCGCCCGCGCCCTCGACCGCTACCTCGGCTTCGTCGACCAGCACGACGCCGGTTTCAGCGCACTGCTCCAGGGCGGCAGCGTCGTGGAGACATCCCGTACGACAGCCATCGTGGACGGCGTCCGCAGGGCCGCCGCCCTGCACATCCTCAGCCATCTTGGCGTCGCCGACCCCGGACCCCGCCTGCGCATGACCGTACGGATGTGGATCACGGCCGTGGAAGCGGCCTCGCTCATCTGGCTCGACGAGGGCAAGGAGCCGCCCCTGGACGAGTTGCGGGACTGGCTGGTCGAGCAGTTCGGGGCGGTGCTGGCGGTGACGGCGCGGCGGGACCCGCAGACGGCCGCGCTGGTCCGGGGCCTCGCGGCGGATGGCTGACACTGGTGGCGTGAAGAGCGAAGAGACCCCGTTCGAGGGCGGCCCGATGGACGGTCGCTCCCTGCCCATCCTGCTCGGCCCGACCGGAACCCCGCCGAAGACCTACCGCATCCCGGTCCCCGACGACGCCGGCGGCCCGCCCACGGTGCTCGTGTACCGCCGGGTGCCGAGGGGCCACAGCAAACGGCTCGGCCTCCCCAAGGGCTGGAAGTACGAGTACTCCGCCGGAGATGAAAAAGGGGCGGGGAAGCGCGGCAGCGGACTCCGCTGGCCCTGGTCCAAACCGGACCCCGCACCAGACGCCACGCCGGGCGGCAAGCCGGACGACACCCACGGGTGACGGGGTTACGCCGAACCGCGCACACCCCGCGCGCGGACCCGCCGCCCCCGAATGATGCTCACGGTGCGGGGCGGAAGGCCCGCCGCGCACCGGAGGTGATGACGTGTCAGGAAGGCTTCTGCGACTGGTCTGTACGGCAACGGTGGCGGCCGGCACCGTCCTGGCCCCGCTGCCCGCCGCGGCCGTACCCGAACCGCAGTCCCCCGGACAACGCCCCGTGGCCGAGTTGCTGACGGACCTTCAGACCCTCTACCGCGACGCCGAACAGGCCACGGAGACGTACAACGCCACCGAGGAGAAGCTGAAGAAGCAGCGCACCGAGGTGGACCGCCTCGACTCCGCACTGTCCCGCGCCCGCCTCTCCCTCCACGACAGCCGGGGCGCCGCCGGCCGGCTGGCCCGCCAGCAGTACCAGAACAGCACGGCCATTTCCCCCTACGTCCGCCTCCTCCTCGCCCGCGATCCCCAGCACGCGCTCGACGAGGGCCATGTCATCGGCCAGTTGGCGCGGGAGCGTGCCGAGACGGTGGGCCGACTGGTCGGCAGCGAGAAGAAGAGCGACGGCCTGGCCCGCGAGGCCCGCAAGGCCCTGGACGCCCAACTCACCCTGGCCGCCCGCCAGAAGAAGGACCAGGACGACGTCCGCAAGCGCCTCGCCGACGTAGAGAAGCTCCTGACCTCCCTCACCCCCGACCAACTCACCGCCCTGGCCGCCTTCGAGAAGACCGACATCGACAAGTCCCAGCAGAAACTGGTCACTTCAGGCGCCCTCGGCGACGACAACCGCGAGCCCTCACGGGAGGGCGACCGGGCGTTGCGCTACGCGGTACAGCAGATCGGCAAGCCCTACGAGTGGGGCGCGGAGGGCCCGAAGACGTACGACTGCTCAGGCCTGACGTCGGAGGCGTGGGGCCACGCGGGCACCCCGATCCCGAGAACGAGCGAGGAACAGTGGGCCGAGCTGCCAAGAGTCCCGCTGAACGAACTCCGCCCCGGCGACCTGGTCATCTACTTCCCCGAGGCGACGCACGTGGCGTTGTATCTGGGCGCAGGCCAGGTGGTGCAAGCACCGCGCACAGGCGAGAAGGTCCAGGTGTCACCTGTGGCGTCCTACCCGATCCTTGGAGCCGTACGTCCAGACGATCGCCCTAAAGGGGCGCGGGGCTGAGACATTATGCGGCTCCGCCGCGTGGGCGCGACCAGCCACAACGAGCCCGCAGCCGCCCACTCCCCGCAACCCCAACGGCGACTAGGCCCCGGCAACAGAAGCCAGGTACGCCCCAGTCTTCTCCGGCTCATAGAAGAAGTTCTCAAAATCGGCGGGGTCATCAAACGCGTTGGCGAACCGATCCGCCACCGGCTGCAACTGCCCAGCCGCCCCAATGAGGTTGAGGACATGCTCCGGCGGCGGTCCAAGCATCGCGTTGGTCCACTTCGTCACGTGCTGCGCAGTCGACCAGTACCGCTCGAACGTCGCCGTCATCCAGTCCCCGTCGAACTCCTTCTCCCCGTGCTCAAGAATCGACGCGAGATACGAAGCGGCGCACTTGGACGCGGAGTTGGACCCCTGCCCGGTGATCGGGTCGTTCGCGACGACGACGTCGGCGACACCCAACACCAGCCCGCCACCCGGCAGTTGGCCAACCGGGTTACGGACGGTGGGCGCGTACCGCCCGGCCAACGTCCCGCCCGCGTCCGTGAGTTCGACGCCCCGCGCCCGCTCGTACTCCCACGGCGTGAACTTCTCCATGAGTTCCAGGGTCAGGGAGAGGTGCCGAGCCGGGTCCTTGATGCCGTTGAAGGCGTCCAACGGCCCGCCGGGTATGCCCTCCCAGAACAGGATGTCCGCACGGCCCGACGTGGTGAGCGTCGGCATCACGAACAACTCGCCGACGCCGGGCACCAGGTTGCAGCGGACCGCGTCGAACTCCGGGTGTTCCGGGCGCGGTCCGAGACCGTGGACGTAGGAGACGGCCAGGGCCCGCTGCGGCTCGGTGTACGGGGAGCGCTCCGGGTCGCGGGCGAACATCGAGACCAGCTCGCCCTTGCCCGCCGAGACCAGGACGAGGTCGTACGTACGGGAGAAGTAGTCGAGGTCGCCGACTGCCGCGCCATGTATGACCAGTTGGCCGCCGCGTTGCGCGAACGTCTCCATCCAGCCGGCCATCTTGACCCGCTGGTCGACCGACTGCGCGTACCCGTCGAGCTTGCCCACCCAGTCGATCGCGCGCTGTGTCGGCCCCGGGTCGTGCGAGCCGGGGGCGGCGACCGAGACGCCGAGTCCTTCGATCTTCGGAGCCTGGGACTCCCAGAAGTTCAGCTGGAGATCGCGCTCGTACCGCAGTGCCGTGGTGAACATGCACTGCGTCGACATGACCCGCCCGGAGCGGATCTCGTCCGCCGTCCGGTTGGACATCAGGGTGATCTCGTACCCGTGCGACTGGAGTCCGAGGGCGAGTTGGAGCCCGGACTGACCGGCTCCGACGACGAGTATCTTCCGCATACGGGTGCTGGCTCCTTTGTCGCGACCGGTCGTGGTCGAGGGCTGCTCGGGGACTACTCGGGGGTGACGTCCAACGCGTGGGCGACGAGCGCGAGCAGGGTCTCGATGGCCGAAATCCGCCGTCGCGCATCCATGATCATGACAGGTACGTGCGCGGGGATCGTCAACGCCTCCCGCACGTCGTCGGGTTCGAACCGCTCGCTGCCGACGAAGTGGTTGACCGCGACGACGTACGGCAGTCCGCAGCTCTCGAAGTAGTCCAGCGCGGGGAAACAGTCCTTGAGGCGGCGGGTGTCGGCCAGCACGACGGCGCCTATCGCGCCGCGCACCAGGTCGTCCCACATGAACCAGAACCGCTGCTGGCCCGGCGTACCGAACAGATAGAGCACCAGGTCGTCGTCGAGCGTGAGACGGCCGTAGTCCATGGCGACCGTGGTCGTCATCTTGTCCGGGGTGGCCGTGAGGTCGTCGGTCTCCTCGCTGGCCTCGGTCATCAGCGCCTCCGTCTGGAGGGGCTGGATCTCGGACACGGCGCCGACCATGGTGGTCTTGCCGACGCCGAAGCCGCCGGCCACCACGATCTTCGTGGCCACGGGCGCGCGCGTGCGGTCCTGCTGCCAGGGCCGCAACTGCTCCTCGTCATCGAGGAGTTGCTTCTCGTCGTTGAGGAGCGGGGAGACGCCGTAGGCGGCGGCGTCAGAGACGACGGAGTCCACTCAGCACCTTTTCCAGCAGAGCGCGGTCAGGACGGCCCGTACCGTGAGCGGTTCCGGTTCCGTACACACGGATCTTTCCCTGGTCGGCGAGATCGCTCAGGAGCACGCGGACCACACCGAGCGGCATCTTCAGCAGCGCGGCGATCTCGGCCACCGTGCGCATACGGCGGCAGAGTTCGACGATGGCCCGCATCTCCGGCATCACCCGGGTGTTGAGGGAACCATTCGTCAACTCCTTGCGCTCCTCCGGGGCTTCGAGCGCCGCCACGAAGGTCTCCACCAGGAGGACATGGCCGAATCGGGTACGGCCGCCGGTGAGCGAGTAGGGGCGTACCCGGGCGGGTTTGCGCTCGCCGCCGCGCACCGGGAGCTTGTTGGGCGTACGGCTCATCACGCACTCCCCGTGGTCGCGTCTTCGAGGGATTTCCGTAGCTCGCTGCGGAGTTCGGGCGTCAGGACGTGGCCGGCCCGGCCGACGAAGAGCGCCATGTGGTACGCCACGACGCTCATGTCGCAGTCCGCGGAGCCGTGCACGCCGAGCAGCGAACCGTCGCTGATCGACATCACGAAGAGGCTGCCCTCCTCCATCGCGACCATGGTGTGCTTCACCGGGCCTGAGTCCATCAGCTTCGCGGCGCCGACGGTGAGGCTGCCGATGCCGGAGACGATGGTGGCGAGGTCGGCTGCGGAGCCTCGTGGGCCGGTGCGCTTGGCTTCGAGGGCCTCTTTGGCCTCGGCGTTCCTCCCCGGATCGGAGGAGAGGAGCAGCAGGCCGTCGGAGGAGACGACCGCGACCGACTGGATGCCGGGCACCTCCTCGACGAGGTTGCTCAGCAGCCAGTGCAGGTTGCGGGCTTCACTGCTCAGTCCGAAGGTACTGGGCGCGGTCAACTGCTTGCCTCCTCGACGGTGCCCCCCGTGGCTGCTTCGGATCGTTCGGGTGCGCTGCGCGGGGCCGGGACCGGGTTCTGGCCGGTCTTTTCGGCGATTTCCGCTTCTACGTCCTTGTAGCCCGCGGAGGCGCCTGCGCGGAAGCCGCCGAGTCTGCGGCGCAGGGCGTCCGCGTCGACCGCGCCGGTCCGCTGGCGCGGGGCCTGGGCGGGTTGGGTGAGCTTGGGGGTGCGTTTGGGGAGGCCCTTGTCCGTGACGGGGTCCTCGTCCTGGGCTCGCTGGTGTTCTACGGCTTCGGCTTCGCCTTCAGCCGTGAATTTGTTCCCACCCGCACCGCCCGTGACGGTCTCGTCGTCGGGTGCGGGTGGCCCCTGTGGGGCGAACTCGCCGTCGGCGGCTGACAGTTCGTCCGTCATCGGCGGCAGCAGGAGTTCCATCGTCATCTCTGCTGCGGTCTCCGCCGGGGTCTCCCGTACCGCTACCGCCTGTTCCGCCAGGGCGACCAGCGGGTCCGGGTGTTCCGAACGGCCGTGCAGGACGTTGGAGTTGGCCTCTGCGGAGGCGCCGGGGAGGGAGTACGAGTGGGTGTCGCCGGGGGCCGGTGCGGAGGAGGACGGGACCGCTGACGTGGGGGAACCTGCCAGCAGGGTGCTCGGGATGACCACGACCGCCGCGATGCCGCCCTGCTTCTGGTCGCGGAGCTGGACGCGGACGCCGTGGCGGTGGGCCAGGCGGGCCACGACGTACAGGCCGAGGCCCAGGCCCTCCTCGCCCTCCTGGTCGTAGGGGGACTCCGGGTCGAACTCGGTGAGGCGGGTGTTGAGGCTGGTCATGCGGTCGTCGGTCATGCCGATGCCCTCGTCCTGGACGGAGAGCATGACCTCGCCGTTCTCCAGGAGCCAGCCGGAGATCTCGACGGGGGTGTCCGGCGGGGAGAACGAGCTTGCGTTCTCCATCAGTTCGGCCAAGAGGTGGCTCAGGTCGTCCGCCGCGAAGCCTGCCACGTGTGCGTGCGGGGGGAGCGCCGAGATGCGAACGCGCTCGTAGCGCTCGATCTCGCTGACCGCCGCGCGGACCACGTCGACCAACGGGACGGGGCCTGCGTGCTGTTGGACGTGTTCGGTGCCGGCGAGGACGAGGAGGTTCTCGTTGTGGCGGCGCATGACCGTGGCGAAGTGGTCGAGCTTGAAGAGGGTGGCGAGGCGCTCGGGGTCCTGCTCGCGCTCCTCCAGGCCCTCGATGACGGCGAGTTGGCGCTCGACCAGGCCCAGGCTGCGCAGCGCGAGGTTCACGAAGGTGCCGCCGATGCTGGTGCGCAGGCGCTCCAACTGGGTGGCGGAGTCGGTGACTTCGGCGCGGAGTTCCTCGCGGGCGTCGGCCATCTTCTGGCGCTGGCCGACGAGGTGCTTGCGGTCGGCCTCCAGGGTGGCGATGCGCTCGTGGAGGGCGGCGGCGTGCGCGTGCAGGGCGTTGACCGAGCGGACGACCTGGGCGAACTCGTCGTTGCGGCCGGTGAACTTGATCGGCTCCTCGGCCGCCGGGTCCTCTGCCTCGGCCAGCCGCGTCGAGCCGCGGCGCAGCACGGAGAGCGGGCGGGTGAGGGTGCGGGCCATGGCGGTCGCGATGCCCACGGCGAGCAGCATGAGGGCGCCGAGGATCGCGACGCGGAGTTCCAGCGCCTTGACGTCGTCGTCGCGGAGCTGGGCGAGGTCCTTGGCTCGGTCCACGTAGAGCGCGGACTCCTCGCCGCGCATCAGGTCGACGCGGGCGGAGAGCGCCGCGTCGAGCTTCTTCGTGCTGGTGTCCAACTGGCTCTCGGAGAGCGTGGGTTGGGCGGTGAGGGAGGCCAGGTACTTCTCGGCGGAGTTGACCTCGGGCCCGGTGACCGTGGAGTCGTAGCCGGCGACGGCGTCCTTCGTGGCCGTCTCGCGGAAGTCGGCGAGGGCGGCGTCGGAGCGCAGCCGGGCCTGCTGGGCGGCGATGCTGAGGGCGTCGCGCTCCTTGGTCTGGGCCTTGGTCGAGGTGGTCTCGGTGACCGGGAGTCCGGTGAGGGAGCTGATGACCGTCTCGGTGGTCGTCGGCACGTTCAGGGCCGCGAGGAGCAATCCCCTTGTGGCGGCGGCCTGTTGGACGGCGGCGTCGAGTTCGGCGAGCGCGTAGGCGCCGGAACCGGCCCGCGGCGGCATCTGCTCCGCCAACTGCTCGGCGAGCCGGTGCAGTTCGGTGATGGCGCCGGAGTAGGCGACATGCGCCTCCAGCGCGCTGCTCTTGCCGGTGAGCGCGGCCCGTCGTACGGCGGCGACGTCGTCGAGGTCCGAGCGGAGCGCGGCGGAGATGTCGGTGTCGGCGCGGAGCTCCTCGACCTGGCGGTCGACGCGGGCGCTGCGGTCCTCGGCGGGGGCCTGGGACTTGGGGCGCCCGGCGGCGATGTACGAGGTGACCTCGTCCCGCTCGTCGGCGAGGGAGTGGGCCAGCGACAGCGCGTCCTGGGTCTGCCCGGCGAGCGTCACCAGGTCCTGGGAGTCGCTGAGTTGACCCGAGGCGGCGATGAGGGAGGGGGCACCGGCCGCGGCGATGACGGCGGCCACGACGGCTACGGCGATGATGAGCCGGTTGCGTACGTGGGTACGGCGCCCGCTGCCCGCGGGGTCGGGCACGGCTGCACCGGTGGCGCCCCCCGGAGGGGCCGTCTGCTTGCCTGTGCGCCGCGGCCGCTTCTTCTGCACCGGTGCTCGCATTCCTGACTCGTCATACCCATGGGCCCGGGTGACGCTCCGTCATCCCGGTACGGCGACCCTCCCAGTGCCGGTAGGCAGTGGTCGCGCATCGTCCGGCCCGCCACCCGAAGGAGTGAACCCCGGAGGGGAGTTGGCGGGCAAGTTCCGGCGGCCGGCCCAAAGCCCTCGCGCGCCGCGCCGGTTGGACGTGAGCGGCGGGCTTTGGCAGGATTCGCCGCCACGCATTCCCGGAGTGATCCATTCCAGCCCAAACCAGGCGCCTGACCTGCACGACTACGTCGATTCGACCATGAGTGCCAAGCTTTTGCGGAGCCTGTGAAGAGCTCGTGCAGACTGGCCGTATGCGTACGGAACTTGTGTCGGAACCCGGCGACCCGAACCGCCCCAACGAGGACTTCGCGAGCGTCGGTCTTCCGGCCTCGGGACAGGGCGGTTCGCTGATCGTCCTGGACGGTGTGACACCGCCGAGAGGCGAGACGGGCTGTCTGCATTCGGTCCCTTGGTACACCGCGCGCCTTGGCGGAGCACTGACCGAACTGACCGTTTCCTACCGGGATCTGACCCTGGCGGAGATTCTCTCCCGGGCGATCCTCCGAACGGCTGAGGCACACGCCACCACCTGTGACCTTTCTCACCCACGCACCCCACAGGCAACGGTCGTACTGGCCCGCTGGTCCCCCCAGGAGGTCGAATACCTGGTCCTCTCGGACTCGGCCCTGCTGGTCGAATCCCCGGCCGGCGAGGTGACCGTAGTACTGGACGACCGCCTGTCCCGCCTCCCCCGCTCCGCTCTCGCGACGGACGCCATGATCGACACCACGCTCCGCAACAAGGAGGGCGGCTTCTTCACGGCCGCCGCCGATCCGTCGGTCGCGGCCCGCGCGGTGACGGGCTCGCTCCCGTGCACCGACGCCCGCACCCTCGTCGCCCTGACGGACGGGGCGACCCGGTGGGTGGAAAAGTTCGACCAGGGCGACTGGGCGGACTGCTTCGCGCTCGTACGGAAGGACGGGGCGGCGGAACTGGTGGCCCGGGTACGGGAGTTGGAGCGGGCGGACGAGGAGACGCGGACGTATCTGCGGCGGAGCAAGACGCACGACGACGCGACGGTCGTGTACGTCGAGCTGTGAACGGCGGCTACGGCGGGGGCACTTCTCCGTCCGGTGTCACCTCTCCGTGCCCTGTCACTTCTCCATGACGCCGTTCAACTGGTGGATCAGCCGGGCCAGTTCGGCGACCTCGCGGCGGTCCCAGTGGGAGAGCTGGCTGACGTAGCGCGCCCGCCGGGCCTCGCGGACGTGCGCGACCCGGCGGCGGCCCTCGCCGGTGAGGTCGACCAGCCAGGCCCGGCCGTCCGCCGGGTCGGGCTCGCGGGCGATCAGCCCCAGGTCCTCCAGAGCACGCAACTGCCGGGACATCGTGGCCTTGCCGACGCCGATGTAGGCGGCCAGCTCGGTGGCCCGCTGCCGCCCGTACTCGTCCAGCCGGACCAGCAGGCCGTACGCGGCGGACTCCAGATCGGGGTGGACCTCCCGGGCCATCTCGCCCTGATTGGCCCGGGCCCGGCGGAAGAGGAACGTCAACTCGCGTTCCAGGGAGAGGTATTCGTGGTCGACGGCGAGTCCGTCGGGGCCCACGGGAAGCCCGCCGTCGTTTCTGTCCTCGCCCTTGTGCACGTCAGCACCCATTGGTCCGCTTTCCCGATCGTGAAAGTTTCCGCCAAACACCGTCATCGCCGCAGCTCCGCCAGTATTTCGCAGGGCTAGACCAACGGCGTCGTCCGGACCCCCTTCCCACGCGGTCTTCTGGATGCGTAGCTTCCTTACCAGGCAACGACTGGCATGGCCACGCCAACATCACCGCTTCTCCCTCCACTCCCCCACCGCGCCCTCGGAGGCACGCCATGCCCCACGCCCTGCCCGCGCACAGACCCCGAACGCCCCGCCTACGGCACCTCACCGTCGCCCTCGCCCTCTCCGCGATCCTGCTGACGGCGTTCCCCCACCCGGCCGGCGCCGCCACGGTCCCCGCCCGCGGTTCCGCCTACATGGGCATCGGCGTCCTGGCGCACGACGGCCAGGACGGCTCGCCCGCCGGCACTGCCGCCACCCAGACGGAGGGCGTCGATGTCAGCGCCTACCAGGGCAACGCCGCCTGGTCGACCCTGTGGAGCAGCGGGGTCAAGTGGGCCTACACGAAGGCGACCGAGGGGACGTACTACACGAACCCGTACTTCGCGCAGCAGTACAACGGCTCCTACGGCGTCGGCATGATCCGCGGCGCCTACCACTTCGCGACCCCGGACACGACGACCGGCGCCACCCAGGCCAACTACTTCGTCGACCACGGCGGCGGCTGGTCCAAGGACGGCCGTACCCTCCCCGGTGTCCTCGACATCGAGTGGAACCCGTACGGCGCGTCCTGCTACGGCAAGTCGACGGCGGGGATGGTCAGTTGGATCGCCGATTTCCTGTCCACGTACAAGTCCCGCACGGGCCGGAACACGGTGATCTACACGGCGACGAGCTGGTGGACCTCCTGCACGGGCAACTCCAGCGCCTTCGCGTCCGCCGACCCGCTGTGGATCGCGCGGTACGCCTCGGACCCGGGGACGCTGCCGGCGGGATGGGGCTTCTACACGATGTGGCAGTACACGTCGTCCGGACCGACGGTCGGGGACCACGACAAGTTCAACGGGGCGCTGGACCGGGTGGTCGCCCTCGCCAACGGCTGACGAGCCATCCGTACTACGGCGAAGGCCCGGTCCTCCCTTGAAGAGACCCGGGCCTTCACCTAACCGATGGCGTCCGTCACGCCGCCACCGGAACCTCCGACGTCGCACCGTTCGTCGCCGGCGCGAGCGCCAGCTCCAGGACCTGGCGGACGTCCGTGACGGGGTGGACGTCGAGCTTCTCCAGGACCTCGGCCGGGACGTCGTCCAGGTCGGGCTCGTTGCGCTTCGGGATGATGACGGTGGTGACCCCGGCCTGGTGCGCGGCGAGCAGCTTCTGCTTCACGCCGCCGATCGGGAGGACCCGGCCGGTCAGGGAGACCTCACCCGTCATCGCCACGTCCGTGCGGACCAGGCGGCCGCTGAGCAGCGACGCCAGGGCCGTCGTCATCGTGACACCCGCGCTCGGGCCGTCCTTCGGCACCGAACCCGCCGGGAAGTGGATGTGCACGCCCCGGTCCTTCAAGTCGCCCACCGGCAGCTCCAGTTCGGCGCCGTGCGAGCGGAGGAAGGACAGGGCGATCTGCGCGCTCTCCTTCATCACGTCACCGAGCTGACCGGTCAGGGTCAGACCCGCCGCGCCCGTCTCCGGGTCGGCCAGCGACGCCTCGACGTAGAGGACGTCACCGCCCGCGCCGGTGACCGCGAGTCCGGTGGCGACACCGGGTACGGCCGTGCGGCGCTCGGCCGGGTCCTGGGCGGACTCGGGCACGTGGTGCGGCCGTCCGATCAGGCCACGCAGGTCGGCATCCGTGACGGTGAACGGCAGCTCCCGCTGCCCCAGTTCGTGCTGGGCCGCGATCTTGCGCAGCAGCCGGGCGACCGACCGCTCCAGGGTGCGGACGCCGGCCTCGCGGGTGTACTCACCGGCGAGCTTGCGCAGCGCGCTCTCGTCGATGACGACCTCGTCGTCCTTGAGCCCCGCCCGCTCCAGCTGACGCGGGAGCAGGTGGTCACGGGCGATGACGACCTTCTCGTCCTCGGTGTAACCGTCGAGCCGGACCAGTTCCATCCGGTCCAGCAGTGCCTCCGGGATGGCTTCGAGCACGTTGGCCGTCGCCAGGAACACCACGTCGCTCAGGTCGAGTTCGACCTCCAGGTAGTGGTCGCGGAAGGTGTGGTTCTGCGCGGGGTCGAGCACTTCGAGCAGCGCCGCCGCCGGGTCCCCCCGGTAGTCGGACCCCACCTTGTCGATTTCATCCAGCAGGACCACCGGGTTCATGGACCCGGCCTCCTTGATGGCCCGGACGATGCGACCGGGCAGCGCACCGACGTACGTACGCCGGTGACCACGGATCTCGGCCTCGTCCCGCACCCCACCGAGCGCGACCCGCACGAACTTCCGTCCCATGGCATGGGCGACGGACTCACCGAGCGAGGTCTTACCGACACCGGGCGGACCGACGAGGGCGAGCACGGCACCACCGCGCCGGCCCCCGACAACCCCCAGCCCCCGCTCCGCGCGCCGCTTGCGCACGGCCAGGTACTCGGTGATGCGCTCCTTCACGTCGTTCAGACCGGCGTGCTCGGCGTCGAGGATCGCCTTGGCACCCTGGATGTCGTACTCGTCCTGGGTCCTTTCGTTCCACGGCAGTTCAAGAACGGTGTCCAGCCAGGTACGGATCCAGGACCCCTCGGGCGACTGGTCGGAGGACCGCTCCAGCTTCTCAACTTCCTTGAGCGCGGCCTCGCGAACCTTCTCAGGAAGATCGGCGGCCTCGACACGGGCCCGGTAGTCATCGGACTCCTCGCCGTCGCTCGTGTCCCCGTTCAGCTCGCGCAGTTCCTTACGAACGGCTTCGAGCTGGCGCCGCAGCAGGAACTCGCGCTGCTGCTTGTCGACGCCTTCCTGCACGTCCTTGGCGATGGTCTCGGCAACGTCCTGCTCGGCGAGGTGATCGCGCAGGTGCTGGGTGGCGAGCTTCAGCCGGGCCACCGGTTCGGCGGTCTCCAGCAGCTCGATCTTCTGCTCGGTGGTGAGGAAAGGCGAGTAGCCAGAGTTATCGGCAAGCGTGGACACGTCATCGATGGCCTGCACGCGGTCGACGACCTGCCAGGCCCCCCGCTTACGCAGCCAGGCGGTGGCCAACGCCTTGTATTCCTTCACCAACTCCGAAACGGAGCCGGACAAGGGTTCGGGCAGGCTCTCGTCGAGCGCGGTGCCCTCCACCCACAGTGCGGCACCGGGCCCGGTGGTCCCGGCCCCGATCTTCACGCGGCTACGGCCGCGGATCAGCGCACCGGGGTCGCCGTCGGCCAGCCGGCCGACCTGCTCGATGGTGCCGAGCACGCCGGTACTCGCGTAGGTCCCGTCGATCCGTGGCACCAGCAGGACCTTGGGCTTTCCGGGCTCGGACCGCGCGGCGGCCTGGGCGGCCTCCACGGCGGCGCGTACATCGGTGTCGTTCAGGTCCAGCGGAACCACCATTCCGGGCAGCACGACCTCGTCGTCGAGCGGCAGCACGGGCAGGGTGAGCGGTGTGGACGTCGAAGCCATGATCTCCCCTTAGGCAGTCAAGTTGAGCTATGCCGACTCAATGCTTGGGCGCCTTCGATTGTTCCCCACCCTGTGTTCGCCGTGAGCGATCAGGCGTAGTGCGCTGGGTTCTGCGCAGGTCAACACGGAAATGGGGCGGGGGCTTCCCGGGGGGGGCGGGGTGTGTGCGGGGGCGGGGTGCGCTGACTCGCGCGTCGCCGACGAAGCCCTCGCGGCAGCGGCCCTGATCGCCGCACAACGCCCCGGCGGCGCGCCCGCCCGCCCTCACTACGGACCGGCCGAGCCCGAAGCCGACCTCTCGGGACCCAGCTGGTCCATGGAACTCGACATCGACTCGAAAGATCCCGTGGACTCGATCATGCTCCACATCAGGAGACCTGATGACTCCCCAAGGCCCCTCGGGCCGGCAAGCATTCCAGGAGTATCGCGACCGCGTTGTCGACACCACGCACTGACTCACGGCGAGCACAAGGCCTGGCCACTCTGCCGTCCCGTCCGGCCGCCTACGCGTCCAGTGCCACCGGGCGCGTCCAGGTGCCGTCCCTCAGGGCGGCGAGGACTCGGCGCTTGATCTCGGCGCGCCGCGAACTGCTGACGAGCGACATGGGCAGAAACCCGTCCCGCTCCTCGTGGGGACGCAACTCAGCGCGGATGAACGCGTACTCGGACGGATGTCCTTCGACGAGGAGCCGGCTTGCCGCCGCTTTGGCTTCGGCCCCGGCGATCACGTGCGGACTCTCGCGCGTCCGTTCGCGCAGCACCTGGTTGACCTGACGGAGACACCGCTTGCACTCCAGGCGTCGCTGCTGGACGGCCGCGAGGAAACGCCGGGCATTGAGCACACCGGTCGCTTCCGCATGAGGGAGCCGGTAGAAGTCGTCCGGAAGCGGTCCGAGCGCGTGCGGTGACTCCGCGCGGGCACGCTCCGCGGTGCTGTCGGCCAGTCCTCTCAGGGCGTTCTCCCACCGGCCCAGCATGAGGGGATGGCGCAGCGCCATGTTGCGCTCGTCCTGGTCCTTGGCGTCGTCGGCGGCTGCGAGTCGTACAGCAGTGTCCGCGGCGGCGAGCAGCGCCTCGACCTCCGCGGTGCGCGGCGCGACGATCCGGCCGTGGGCGACGGCGTACGCGATCTGCTCGTGCACGTCGCTGAAGGACGGCTCCTCGTACCCGTCATCCATGTTCAGGCGAGCCCGCTCCCGTCGAAGAAGCTCCGCGTGCTCGTCCGGAAACGCGCTCCTGAGCCAACCCTGAGCGGTGACATGGGAGTTCGTGCCGTTCTTGCGTTCCACGCTGTTGTGGAAGTCGTTGCGGCGGAGTTTCTTGACCAGCACGCTGGCTTCGTTGCCGCGAGCGCGGACACGTCGCAGGCGATGCTCGGTGATCTCCAGGCGAGGGTCGTTGGTGTACCGCATCCGCTCGGTGGCCACCTGAAGCTCCCCGGACGCGCAGAACAGGGCGTCCTGCCAGTCCTCCCGCCATTCCGCCTTGCGCAGCAGCCGACGGGTGCGCTGCGGGACGAACCCGCTCGTGGCGTCCGCGAGTGCCACGGCGACAAGGTTGTCGAAGCTTTCGGTGATCAGCGCTACGAGCTGATCTGTCGGGATGCGCTCGACCTCGGCGAGTCGCAGCCTCTCCGCCATGCCGTCCCCTTCCGGCTCACCACCCTTGTGGGCACCGTATCCACATCAGCGGAGTCGATCGGTGACTTTCCGTGATCTGGCCAGGTCTTGGTCAGGAGTGGCCGACGCGGTCTGGCGCGCCCCACAGCAGCTCGAACCACACGACCTTGCCCTGCGTCGGCCCCACCACGAAGCTCCCCCAGGCATCGGCGCACAGCTCCACGAGGGCGAGGCCGCGCCCCCCCCTTCGGCGTACGGCTCCGGGCAACCCGTCGGGTCCGGCGGCAGGAAGCCCAGGTCCCAGACGCTGGCCCGCAGCCGCTTGTCCGCCCACTTGAGGCTGAGGGAGGCGGGGCCGGGGGCGTGAGACCAGGCGTTGGTGAGGAGTTCGGAGGTCGACAGGACGGCGGTGTCGGCGAGTTCGGGGAGGGCGTGGCGGGTGAGGACGGAGCGGACGGTGTCTCGGGCGATGGCGGGGGCGAGGGGGCCGTGGGGAACCCGGAGGATGTAGCGCCATTCGGAGGGGGGTTCGAGCCGGCGTTCGTCCATGGCAACTCCTGGGCGACAGAAGGGAGGTTGGCGGCCCTGTGATCGGCCAGGCACTCACCGTAGGGCACAGCGGGAAACATCTGCTACCGGTTCGCGCTATTTCGCCTACGACTAGACCCGATCGTGTGGCGCGGGCAAGACTGTCGCCCATGCCACCGAGGACATCGCCGACCCTGCGACAGCTGCGACTGGGTACCGAACTGCGGCGCATGCGTGAGCAGTCGGGGCTCAGCATCAACGAAGCGGCCACCGCACTCGGCGTCAGCCGCACACACATCACCAACGTGGAGCTGGCCCGCTTCGGAGTGAGCGAGCAGCGGGTGCGTACCCTCGCCGCGATCTACCGCACACCGGACGAGTCATACGTCGACGCTCTGGTCGGCATGGCCCAGGACCGCAGGTCCGGATGGTGGGAGGAGTACCGCGGGACCCTCGCCACAGGGGCACTCGACCTCGCCGAGTTGGAATTCCATGCGGTGAACCTGCGCATGTTCGCTCTGGTGCACGTGCCGGGCCTGCTCCAGACCGAGGAGTACGCCCGTGCCGTACTCGCGGAGCGGGTGCCGTCCTGGCCCGGCGCCGAGCTGCGCCGGCGGCTCTCGTACCGGATGAAGCGGCGCGACATCCTCGACCGGGACGATCCGCCCGCGTGCACGTTCTTCCTCCACGAGTCGGCCCTACGGCTGCACTTCGGCAGCCCCGACACCATGCGCGCGCAGCTGAAGGAGCTGGTCGAAGCCTCACGTCGACGGAACGTCACCGTACGAATCATCCCGTTCAGCGCGGGCGGATTTCCGGTGCCCGGGCTCACCATGTCGTACGTCTCCGGCCCCGTGCCCCAGCTCGACAGCGTGCAGCTCGACACGGCGATCGGCGCCGAATTCCTCGATGCGCCCACTCAGTTGGCGAACTACCGTGTGCTCGTGGAGCGCATCACCAAGGCCGCGCTTCCACAGAGGGAGTCACGTGAGTTCTTCCACTCCGTGGCACAGAGCATCTGAAGGCGGGAACATGCCCAGGTTCACTTGGCAGAAGTCGTCCTACTCCGGGTCGGCGGACAACAACTGTCTCGAACTCGCGGCATCGGACACCACCCTCGCCCTCCGCGAGAGCGACGACCCCACCGTCGTACTCCACACTCAGCGCCCCCAACTCACTGCCCTCCTACGGCACATCAGGACCACCACACCCCGCCCCCGCCGTTAATCAGTTGCCCCAGCTCACACACCTCGTACCGTCTCCCCCGTGACAGAGACGGAAACCGGGACTGAACCCGAGACCCAGACCCTCCTCGCCGCCTACGACAACCAGATGCGCGGCGCCGCTCCCAACCCGCCCGCCGGGGTGACGTACGAGAAGGACGGGCCGCTGCTGCGGATCGTCGGGGAGACCCGGGGGTTCGTGACCGGACCGCGTGACCTGGGCCTGCGGGGGCATGCGCTCGATGAACTGATCGCCCGGCAGCGGGACTTCTTCGCGGCGCGTGGGGAGCGCGTGGAGTGGAAGATCCGGGGTCACGACGAACCGGCCGACCTCACGGACCGGCTGCGCGCGGCGGGCTTCGTGCCCGAGGATCAGGAAACGGTGCTGATCGGGCGGACCGAGGAACTGGCCGTAGGGGAGCCCGTGTTGCCCGAGGGCGTCACCGTGCGCCGGGTCTCCGGCGAGGCGGATCTGCGGCGGATCGGAGCCATGGAGTCGGCGATCTGGGGCATCGACCTGACCTGGCTGGCGACCGAACTGCTCGGCCGGGTCACCGCCACCCCGGACGAGATCGCGGTCTACGTCGCGGAAGCGGAAGCAGACGGCGAGGTGATCTCCGCGGCCTGGCTGCTCTTCTACGGCGACTCCGAGTTCGCCGGGCTGCGCGGCGGTTCGACCGTCACCGCGTGGCGCGGCAAGGGCATCTACCGCGCCCTCATCGCCACCCGAGCCGCCCTCGCCGCGGCCCGCGGCGTGCCGTACCTGCACGTGGACGCCTCGGACGACAGCGCGCCCATCCTGCGCCGACTGGGGTTCCGGGCGATCACCACGACCACGCCGTACGTGTGGTCACCGGAGCAACCGCCCCAGAAGAGCGCCGACTTGGCATCCCAGGACTAGACGGGACTAGAGACGAACCTGAACGCGGCCAACTGGGCGGGGAGTCAGACCCCCGCAACCTCAACCCGAGCCACCCCAGCCGCCCCAGCCACTCCGACCGCCCCAGCCACCCTTGCGGCTCGTTCCTCCCGCGCCGCCCGCGCCCACCGCCGTATCAACGGCCACGTCGCGACACCTATCGTCAGCGAGATCAGGTGACCCCAGTTCGTCATGGGGTCGGTGAACGCGATCAGGTCCGCGACCAGTGACCAGCCGAACAGGGCGATCAGCGGGAGGCCGAGCCAGGGCCGGAGCAGACCGGCCAGCGCTCCTATGCTCGTCGCCACGCCGAAGCTGATGCCGTAATCGAGGCGGTGGAGGGAGGTGTCGGGGAGGTGGCCCGCCAACACCGCGATTCCCACGGTCCCTTCGGTCGCCAGCGTCGCCAGGATGTGCCCGGACAGGAAGACACCCGCCGCCCGCACCCCGCCGATCCGACGTTCCAGCGCGGTCAGCACGAGCAGGAAGAGGAACGCGTACGGCGACACCACCCCGCCCACGATCCACATCGCGCTGGCGACCAGCACGAGGAACGGGTCGCGGAGGAGGTGGGTGACGTCCGTGCTGGATGCCTGGTGCAGTTGGGTCACGAAGGTCGGGTCGGCGTACTGCGCCACCAGCGAAGTTACGACGAGCAGCATCCCGTAACCGAAGGTGAACGGCGTCCCCGTGGGCGTCGGCAGCAGTCGCCAGGGGTGGAGGCGGCGGAGCGCGGCCAAGACGCGTGACTCTCCGGGGACTGCGGGGGTGGACGCCGAGAGGGACACCGCCGCCGAAGTCCGCGTAGCGAACCCCAACTGCCCTACCGCGTCCGGCACTTCCCGCTGTCTCGGCATCGCGTCCAGCAGACCGGAATCCAGGGGCGAAGCCGACCCGAACTCGTCGGCCAGGGGCCCGCCCGGAGGCGTGGCGGGGGCCTGGGTGTCGGCCGTCGCGATCCGTTCCACGGTGAGGCGCTCCTTCCGGTTCCACCCCACCCTTCGCCGTCCCACCAGCCGCTGTCTATGACCGACGCCACGCGAGAGCCGATTCACAGCAACCTGAAAGCCTTCTCGCGCGTCCGCCGGTGCCTTGTGCGCCCGGGCCCACGCGGCCCCACCCGGACGAGTACGCCTTGGGTTAATTCGGCTGCGTGATCCGGTGAAACTGCCAGGATGGATCGCATGACCACCGCGTACGACACCTCGGTGTACGACAACACCTCCGCGTACGACGCCCCCGTCGTCCTGGACCGTCGCGAGGGCCCCTACGGCGAGGTGGTGCTGCGCCGGCACGGGGAGTTGCTGCAGATCATCGCCAACGGGTGCTTCCTCATGGACACTTCGGACGGGCGCTCGGAGCGGCTGCTGGTCGACGCCGCACGCGATGCCCTCGACTCGCGCCCCGAAACCGACGTACTGCCGGACGTGTTGATCGGCGGGCTCGGTGTCGGGTTCTCGCTGGCGCATGCCGCCGCCGATCCGCGCTGGGGCCGGATCACCGTCGTGGAGCGGGAGCCCGCGATCGTCGAATGGCACCGATCGGGGCCCTTGTCGGCGCTCTCCGCGGCCGCTCTCGCCGACCCCCGGACCGACATTGTGAAAACGGATCTAGTCGCATTCGTCAATGAGACTTGCGCCACTTTTGACGCGCTCTGCCTCGACATCGACAACGGCCCCGACTGGACCGTCACCGACAGCAACGAAACCCTGTACTCGCAGGCCGGACTGGCAAGCTGTGCAAGGGTGTTGAGGCCAGGCGGGGTACTGGCCGTATGGTCGGCGCAGCCCTCTCCGGAATTTGAGCGAACCTTATGGAATGCCGGGTTCCAACAGGTGCGTACCGAAGAGATCCCGGTTGCCCGAGGAGTTCCCGACGTGGTGCACCTCGCCGTCCGACCTGGATAGCAAAGGCGTGGTGACTGCCCGTACCCTGCTTGCCTGGCGCAGATCATTCAAGCGTCAAGCGCAGTCATGGGATCACCCCACTGGTTCCGGAAAGCACACTTCAGGGGCGGGCGATGGAGCAGACAAGTACCTCCCACACCGGTACGGCCACGGCCACGCCGGGCGCACAGCGCCGGGTGCTGGTGGTCGAGGACGACCCGACGATCGTCGACGCCATCGCAGCCCGTTTGCGCGCCGAGGGATTTCTCGTGCAGACCGCGGGCGACGGGCCGTCGGCCGTCGACACCGCCGAGGCCTGGCAGCCCGATCTGCTGATCCTCGACATCATGCTGCCCGGCTTCGACGGGCTGGAGGTCTGCCGCCGTGTGCAGGCCGCCCGCCCGGTGCCGGTGCTGATGCTCACCGCGCGCGACGACGAGACCGACATGCTGGTCGGACTCGGGGTCGGCGCCG
>Ga0307517_10002040_pt1 | contig 32877 bp, 20 predicted proteins | sample 23_EM_MG_FD_194515 | JGI IMG/M metagenome (GOLD analysis project Ga0307517, IMG submission 194515) | Populus trichocarpa ectomycorrhiza microbial communities from riparian zone in the Pacific Northwest, United States - 23_EM | ecosystem: Host-associated > Plants > Roots > Unclassified | place... | reverse complement strand
AGTGTTGTCCCCCCCCCCCCCCCCCCCTTTCATGGTGAAATATGGCAGCGACTGCGCTTAACGGGGGTGGCCGCATTACTGAACAATAGCTCAATGGATTCTGGGGGTTCGCTGGGAGGTAGGTCGTCAATGGATTCTGGTACTATTATTAGTAAGGGTACAAGCAACGGGGTTCAGGTTACAATGGTGGATTTCTGTCTGGCGGTGGAGGGATGTGTGGAGTGCGCGATGTCCGGGGATCTGTTTAAGTCTACGTTTGTGGCCTTGGGTGGACTTTGTATCATACATGTTGGTAAGCTTGACCGGTCTCGGTTCGAGGAGTTTAGTATCTTACGGTATCTCTTTGTGGTTTTGGGGAATGTGCTCTTCTCGCTGGGTAGGCGGGTACTTGGTGGATAATTAGGTGGGTTTATTGATACGGGTATGGGGAGAAGTACTGTATCATAGTATCAGCAGCGGAGGAGAGGCCCTTGGTAAGCTTGGCACGCTCATCTAATGGTTTAGGTGGTGGGGGACGCACCGGCCGCCCGCCGTGGTGCCCACTCCGCCGGTGTTCTTAACGGCCTGGGGGACTGCTAAGATCCCCGCAGGGGACTGGGCCGCCTCTCGGGGCCGAACCACCTCCCAACCCAAGAAATGCCCAACCCCAAACTACTATGGCTCCTGAACATTTATTTCTACTTTCTCTATTTTTCGATAAAAAAATGAGCGGGGGATTCGGAAAATAGAAAAGACATTTTACCAAATATTATATTAACTTTTGGGTTGAAAGCTTGGGCGGAGGGAAACCAAATGTTGCACCCCAGTTATGTGCTGTTAAAACTGCCAAGAGGCTCAGTTAAATGTTGAAAAGGCAAGGGAACTGATGTTAATTGCAATGGGATGAAATATTAACATGTATTATTAAGAAAAATGGATGTCGCTAGCTCCGGGTTAAGGTTTCCCCGCGGTACGTATGGGGCTGCAGGGATGCAAAGGGGCGGCCGGGGGAGATATGGGAGAGGGGGGGATGGGATGAATGATGCTTAGTGATTTAGCTCTGCCCACTTCTACTCCGAGATCCGGTTAAACAAGTGGAATGGATGACCGATGTAAGAATCTCAAAGTCTAATTTGTGGGTATGCCTTTTGCTCGGGAATGAGGGTTCGGGTTTTATCCGCTACCCGATTAATGACAAGTTTATGCGCATTCCATAATCCGAGGGAGCATTACCGGGCTAGTAGGCATATCCCCAACTCTATAGGGTGGCGAAGGACCCATAGATATAGTGTGCTCTCAAGTTAAATGGGTTTACCAGCGATGGATAGGTAAGTGGTGTGCTACCGCGAGGGGCACGTTTTAGTCGCATGGCATAAGGGACGGCGGGGTGGGGGTAATTGTCGGTGATTTACCGAAGCTAGACGGGCACATTAAAGTGGTAACTGACAAGATAGGAAACGAAAACCAGGAGCCGAAAACAATAACTTGAGAAATTAGCCCAAGTATCCATTTCCTCCTTACCCGCTAATAAAGTACTGCCGAAGTACAGCCCCCGGTAGAAAAAATCGGGAAACGGTGATCGGGCCTCTGGGGCTTTGATTGGAGGGTTCGGTGTGCTCGAGCCAATCGAGCAACCGTGTTTCTAACTTTTAATTTCCACAATTCCCGATCTTTTCGACCGGAGGCTGTAGTTCCACTGCCAGAGGGGCTGGCGAAGCGGCCGCTGTCTTGTCGCTCGAGATCTTTGCCGCCGATGTATCCTGGGGTGGCGATGAGGGCGCTCGGTGCTAAGAGAGGGGTGGTGGGTAGGGGAGCAAAGAGCATAAGCTGTAAGGAGCTTGGAGATCTCGTGGTAGGGGAGTTGTGCTGTGGTATCGGTGGACATTGTCTTCGTGGATGCTTAGTCAGCAAAGGCTAACTTTAAGCGAGGAAGTTCGAACCCCCCACAGAGAAAAACCACTTAAGATACGGAGTCTAAATGTGTTCCCGTTCCTTTTTCTACTAAAATCAGATTTCACGTCTAATTCTTCCTTTGTTTTCCACCAATAGAATACTATTATCCGCCTTCCGCTAAATACTCGTTGGGCGCACTCAGATGTGTCCCAGTATTCCGTAATTACTGAGACTTATGTCTAGTGACGGTATCTTCGTTGGGTAATGACCCCAGGCCTGGCAAACCACGCACTATCTTTTCGCAACGACCGCCGAGACACCGTTCGTGTCTTCAAGTGATATCGTATGCGGTTTTCCTAATTGGTATAGTAATGGATTATTCCAACACGGCGTGAGTTTGCCACGGGCGGGACTCGCGGGCCCATAGTCTATCATTATCTCCGTCTGTCGAGTGTAGGGCGTCCGTTCGCCTAAAAAAAAAATAGGTGACTATTGCCCATGGTCAGTCCGGGCTAGTATAACTAAGGCGGATGGACTGAACCGTTAGGAACAATACACTTAGTAAGGAGGCAATAGCTGCTCAGTGTGCAGGAATAGCATTACCGAAGAGTGCAAAATATGCCATGTCGTCAAGCGACGTGATATTCTCGTCCGAAGTGAAGCCCTGAACCTCTTGGAAGCCTGGCCTGTCTAGACCTTTTTCTTTTCTCTTTTCTTGGGGCACTCGTCATTATAGAAAGAAAGACGGTAGAGCTGTTGCCGGGGTAGGGGGGGCGGCTTGGAAACTGTTTCTGGTTTCCAACATGTTTAACTAATATCTACATAGCACCGCCGGGATGGAAGGGGGGTTGGTGGGTTTTGCGTATGCCCTGACCCGCGTGGCCGCAGCTGTAGCCATCCAGCGGTGCCCCCGTGGTGATTGTTGTTAGCTGTGTTCGTGAAGGTAATTGTTCCTGAATAGTATAAAAGTATGATACCTTTTATTACGCCTCGCTGCGAACTGTAGCACCCCGCCCCACTAGAAGCGGGACCACGACCACCAATTCCTCCTGAGGACACGACCATCACGATAGCAGATTTTCTCCTTCCCATTCTTCCGGTTCTTATGCTATCCCCGACTTTTATCAACCCGTTGCTCATAATATTTGACTGTAAACGCTCGCTCAGGAAATATGAAGGCATTCTGGACTGACACCCTGGATTGTGTGCCCGCGAAAGCTCCATTTGCCTACCTTCTTGCCTTTATTAACTGCTAGTAGGCGAGGCTCGCTTGACAGATATGTTTCTTTTTCATTCTACCCTATTATACTGCACTATCCTATTGCGCCCTTAGCGCACTTTGCTGCATTGCAAGTGGTGGAACCGAGTGAGATTCCGTGATCATAATAGGATGCTTTTATTCTAAGTTAGTTATCATAGGATGGTAATTGCAGGAACATAGAGTGGGTAATGAGAAAATTGGGAACCTAGCATGACTATTGATACTACCGGACCCATGAAGGCCCTCCTACAAGGCGATATCTTTAATGGGAGCGATTCTTTGTTACTCACGAGGAGTAAATTTTACCCTACCTTTTAGGGTCATGGGACGGAGGACAATAAAGATGGGGGATGAGCCTTGTTTTGTCAATTTATGCTGGGGAACACTGCATAAGTCTGAAGATGAGAATGAGTCAAAGCAGAGAGCACGAAGTGTTTACCGCCGAAGCTTGCTTAATTGCGAACATAGCCGGTGGTGAGGCCGGTCCAGTATCATAAATTGCTCATCTACCTCTGGCTTCCTTCCTACTCCCCTATACCCTTGTCTACGTTTTTTCACCTCTTTGCTTTCTTACCCTCTTTCATCTCCGTGATTCGCCTTCGCTTTCCTTCTCTGCTAATACAGTGCCAACTGACCTGCTGTGTGTGAGGGGTTTGACAGAAAATTTGATGTTGGCCCAATCTATCGGCTTGCAACCAAATCATCTTGCTCCCACAAGCTGGCAAGCGCAAATAATTAGCAGAGCTTTATCGTTAGAGTGGATGCTTACGCAACTGCAGAAATTTGGTTTGGTCGGCTGTGGAGGCCCTTCAATAACGGCGGCAAACCCCCGGGAGGGTGATTCACACCTAGCCCCCAACTCTTTACTGTTCTATGGGCGACATGGAGCGGGGGGTGATAGCTAGAATCCCATAGTCATTAGGGTATGATAGTTAGTTTGGGGTACGACTGGTTTAGGGTCGTGACTGCCACTTGTGGGGTTTTTCCCATCGTGTGGGTTTTTCCTGTTTAGTGCGTTTGTGCGCTCTCTTCTGTATTTAAGTCTGAGCTACCAGTAGAGAGCTTCCTGTATCGTACATCGAACATCACACATACCACAACCAACACTTACGTGCTTTTCTCCTGGACTTCGCGCCGTTACCTACGCTACCCCAGTCATCATTGGGTGGTGAGCGAGCTGCCATTAGAGTGTCGCCAACAGGGGGAAGTCTATCTCCTGGGCTGCTGAAACCGTGGAAAATGTTGTGCCCTCCTTATTAGTGTCTAAGACAGAGATGACTAAGGTGCCATCACAGTATTCTTCAGTGATGGTGTGAGTAGATAATAATTATGATTAAATAAGTAAAATTAGTTAAGGTCTGAAGTTTGCATATCTGCGAATCTGTAGAAGCTAAAAAGTTGCTTATTAACTTATGTCTTAGAGACCAACAGGGGTGGCACGGGATTTTCCACGGTTTTTGCGGCCCAGGAGATAGGGGAGTTGTGAATTTCGCCTCCTTTCCGAGATAGCTATACGGTACGATACCTGTTCCGATAGCTGGATGGATGTGTGGCTATAGGTCAATCCTTACCTATTGTCCCTTGGCAAAAGTAACCGAACATTTAACTCTGCAACGTTCCACCACATAGCATCACAGCCCTGCCCCTCACCCTCACACATGATACCTTTCACACAAGAAAAAATCTCAATGATCAAATACGTGACGCACAAGGTGCTAAATAATTGTATATAATTATCATATCATATTTATTTTATTTTTAAACATTTTTTAGTTGTTGTTTCGGAGGCGATTTATTGAGTTAGGTGTTAACAAAGAAGTGCGACCCGTTGCATCGCAATGTGCTGTACCTTTGCTAGGGGACAATACTTGGGCTAGTGCGCGATTAGTTATAATCGTAAATTATGATACCCTGTCTTATAAAACCTTCAGGGTGTTTGGACATGGCTTAGCAACTGCCTGGAGAGCATCTAAAATCTAGTTATTTTTTTTTGGAAGATAAATAGACAGAAACCAATCCTCTATTCGGGATGTGGGGTTAAAAATATAGCGCAATACAAGTTCAAAATGGCGTGAAAGAAATTCCCCTGTGGAAAAATATATAGATGTTCGGAATACGATACTCCACAGCTGTCCAGGCAAAAAAGTACAGCTGTCACAGTATTTTCTCTATGAGAGGTGCCTAAGATATTGTTCTTTAATTTGGAAAAATTTCTTCATATTGTGCTTACAAAAATCAGCCACCGCCCCGCTACGGTGGGTCAAAAGTACGCAAGGTGCAAATAAAAATTACGGTGCAATAAATCACTACTGGTAGCTCAGAGACTAAATACAGGTAGCGAGGGCACTCAACGCACAAAACAGGAAAAAACCCCGAACAACAGTCACGATGTCTAAAGTGGTCGTAACCCAAACTAGCTATTGTACCCTAGCTACTATCCGATGAGATTGCATCTATTAGAACCAAGCACCCCCGGGCATAGTTGTAGAGGGAACCAGATACATGGCTGCGCTGTCGAACAACCCTGTGCTCATAGGGCAACAGAGGACTACAGACTTAGGAGATCTCTCCATGCCGGCAAATTCCGTAACCCCCTCGCCGGCCCCTGATACCGCGACTCAAAGAGTTAACGAACTGCCAGCTGGAGTTAGGAAAGCGGAGAATGCACCATTGGCGGCGGATGCACCAACACGTGTGGCTGAGGGGGAACAACAGGCAGAAACTCCTGCAGCGGACGGGCCTGTAGCTCTTCTGAGGGCTCATGTGTCATCTAAACAAGGTGCTATATCTGGGTCTGACGGTGAAGGTAATGGCAACATATTCGAGAGCGATGCTCCTGAGGCTGAAGCGATGCCCTGTGGGCCTATTTCATCCCATCAGGCCAATAGCCATTCGATCCCTAGTTCTGATAGGGGTCCGATTATCATCTCGCCCTCCGCGGCATTCCAACAGGTACGGACATATGCACTACATCAGGTGGTTGCTTGGCTTGATAGCCAGGGATACTTCATAGAGTTTGGTACTGAGCCAGACGTGGCCATCCTCAAAGCGAGTTTTATATCTAAGCACATGTCTGGGTCAGCTCTCCTAGACTTTGGATATGAGTTAGAGTGGTTACTGCATTCCCTGCCTGCTGCTCCGTCTTCTAGGCTCATTGTAATTGTCAAGAATCTGTACCGTACCGCAGGTATATTTCATCATCTTTTTTACTAATAATCCTCGGCTAACTGTGATCTAGGCATCGAGTTACCTAACAAGGATCCAAATGTAGGGTTTTGCCAACTCCAGATTCGGAATGGAGAAACTTGCTAATATTTACCAAGCCCCCACAGGGCCGATATCAGAGGTTCTGTAGCTTCGTACGCCGCCAGAGCTGGGTCGTCCCGGTAACAGCTTTCGTAGGTACCCTGAATGGTGCTGGAATTCGTTTGCGTGATTGGCCCCTGGAAGGATGTCCAGAAATACTCAGAGCGCTACTCAATGCACTCTACCACTTCAGCTACTTATGGGGGTTGAGTTTAATCTTGGGCTGGTGTGTGCGCTTCCTATTTCATCGCATTAAAGAAAAATATGGAAATGCGGACCGTCTTCCAGAGCGTGCACTTGAGGAGGGGAATTCTGGCCTTGTACAAAAATAATAGCGAGTCGTGAACCTAAACTAGTGTTCTGAACCGTCGAGTCGGTCTGTTTGGAGGTAGGACAGGACGGACCGCCGGTGGTAGTCCGTCTTTTTTTGAGTGTATGGACGGACTAGAGCAGATGGAGGTAGGACCGGGCGCCCAATAGGGTTCGGTGGTGGCTTTCTGTCACAGCTCTTTGGCTGGTATGGTCAGAAATCAATTTATACGAGCATGATTTGATCTCGCTTATAGTTTATGATCAGGCAAATCATGTGCCATATGCGCAAACTAATAATCAAGGAAGAATACATCTTCGAGAAATAAAAAACCCAAAAGTGTTTTCCAAATTATAATTCAAAAACCACCACCATGAATCTGCAAGGCAGCAAAGATATCCTTGCTGCAGAGGGCACTGGCACTATCCGTGTCGGAAAGTTCTGATATTGGTTGTAGATATCCGGAACCGAGAGGATCAATTGAGTTTCCCGGTATAATAACTTTTCTGGAAAATCCCAGGCATTGAGCTGCCAGTCAAGTTCGGTTGCATCAGTTCCGTGACTTGGCTGCGACATCACCACCTTGACTCTATTTAAAGCAAAAGATTTTTGGAAGCATTTAACAGAGACAATAAGGCTCGGAGCGGAATGAGTGGTTCAGTCTTATCTTAATATTTGGAGTACTTGATCTATTTAACCTTCTTGTCCTTCTCGAAGGCATATCATTTATTGTCCCAATTACGTGGCATCACCGTATATCACTCATAGTTTGTCTTCCTGCTTCAGCACTCGGCTGTCTTCAGCCATCCCCGGCCACCTCCCTCATTTTCTTGCTACATGTGCCTGGCCGTCATTCATAATGCATGCCCTCTATGGCCTCCCCGCAGTCCTTGCCTACACCCTAGAGTTCCTGCCCACACCCTACCGTCTTCTGATACCCCTATAGTCCCCTCCCAAATCCCGGTCACACTGCCATCCCCCCTGCTCTCCGCCTAAGCAGACGCTTTCCCGTTTGTCTCACTATACTAATAAATGTCTAGCGTATAGGGCCCGGAGGTCCCATCCTAGCCCCGCAGTCCCCCGAGTAATTTGACCTACCCAGGACCGCGACTTGCGGTACCATCCCTTCCTGTCTTCTTGGCATTATCCATATCGTCCCTGTGGGGCCCCTGGACGGTTCGGAACACTGGAACAGGAAGAAAGAAGCCAACCATGAAAGGACAATAAGGGAGGAAAAACAAGTATTATAAAGGAAAGATTTTGATAGTTTGCACGGCCCTCCACTGATGCATACCTGTATCACGGCGGCCTCAGAGTGCTGCAATTTCCAACATTGTCGAAATCAAAAATCAAACTTAAATAGAATAGTCTTCGTTAGTCCTGCCTTGCTTGCCTTTCCCCTCATCCGAACGTCAATCATAACAGACTATATATACAAACTTCCAAGTCTAGCGCAGCCATCAGGATATTATCTATTCTTATGTTTATAACAGCATTTCATTCTCAAACTCTCACTGTCATTTCTTGTCCTAGCGATATATTCTACGACTCCACCATACGGGGCACTATTCCTGCAATACCTGTGATTTCAAGTTTCAACTAGCGCAACACATTCCAGGCAACAATAGTTAGTATGCAGGTGGGCGAGTGATTGTTTGTGAAGCGATTCGAATGTTTAGCTGACTGGGGGGCTGCAGGGGCATTGATCACTTGATTAAGTGTCATTTCCTTAGTCAATGAGTGGATTGGTAAAGAGACCTGTTTATAGTTGACACCTACCGGTATTCAGGAATAACGAACGTGTTGGGATCGGGCTCGCTGCCGTCACGATCACGGCTCACAAGAGATTGGGGCCGGAGTTCCCGACCGTCCGGGGGCCGGGCGGAGCCCCGCGGGGGGACTGCCAAGAGCCCCGGCCGGGGCGGGACGGCTATCTGTAGTCCGTCCGGGGCGGCCTAAGGGCAGGACGACCCTCTTTGGGCAGGACGGCGGGCCCTACAGGGTGAGACATGTTACTTCAGGGCAGGGGGGTGGACGGCGGGGGACTGCACGGGTGATTTCTCATGATGTGAAAAGAATCCGTTTGCAGGCGTATGATTTCAGCTTGGCTAGTACTGGAGGTCCAAGCGCTGGGACTATAGTCTCCTATACTCCGTCCGGTCCTCACCTTCCCGGGCAGAGTCCGTCCTAGCCCCCCAAAAAGACGGACTATGAGCCGTAGTCCGTCCAGTCCTCCCACGAAGACCGACGGACTGAGCGGTTGGGAACACTGGTTATCATGCTCTTTGCCCTTTTGATAGTAAGACCTGCGGATATATTGCCTTCACGCTCTATGAACTTGGGCTTTGGGAGTGAGCCACCCGTATGCATCATGCCTAATATGGTATATTGATCAGTGCGATAGATAAAGTTACATCGTTCGCCCCCACCGACTTTGCCACTAAAACCAGTATTTCAATGCCTTCATAGAGACTTCTATGAACGGGGTGACCCTCAGGAGCCAATCAATAAAACACAATGCTCCTTTATTCCCCCTGACCCATTGTTTCCTCCAATTCTGAACCTAAAGTCTGCCCAAACCCCCAGCCCTCTCTCCCGCGGAAGATTATTCTTAAATCTCTCAATCTATTGCGATTACTACCCCACTCTTGGGGTAGTTTACCGTGCGACGCGGGGGGCTACACTAGGAAGTGTAAGGGTTATGAAATATTTATTTGGGCAATTTATCTCGCCATTTGTTACGGTGTGTCTTGAGATGGGGACTGGGTATAAACTACAAGATTTTGCAAAAATAAAAAAAAACACATTTTTAGTTCAAAGAACATCCTTACCGCATGGGGAAAAAAAATGTTATGACTGCCTCATGGAGGAGAACACGAACTAGCGCCTGTAGTGTTCTCCGAAAAGGTGAGGCGCGCAGTCGGCACAATTGATTTTTGATGGTACGGCAAGGGGAGAGTTTGGTAGTTAGGGTGATGTGGGGAAGGCTTGACTGGTCCGTGCAGTATAGTGGCCGTCCTTTATTATTATTATTATTCCTCACTTTCGTTTTCTAGAGTGTTGAGCACAAATGGTTTTCCCCCTACTGTAGATAGTTTTCAAAAATTCCAGCCATTTTGGATGAGGTACCATGTACACTACGAGCCATCGCCTCGAAGAGGATGTCCGCTTTTTTTCCACTGGGCTTGCTGCAAAGCCAGTGTCAGTAGAACGTTTGCTCATTTATTTATTTTTGTTTGGTGGGTCATAGTGGAGGGGCGAATAAGGAATATTTGTTAATATTATTCCAAGAGAACAAAGGCAGCTCCTGAAAGGGATCGCAAATGTTACCCAGGCTCTACTGGCTGGTGTTACTAATTGCAAAAGGCAAGCTACTTGTGCCTTCGCACAAGCACGGGCAGTGTTCTCAACGGGGCAGTCTGTCCGTCCTGAAGACGGAGGGCGGCGGACCGCGTTAAGCGGTCCCGTCCGGTCTTTTTCGAAACTTGTCCGGCAACCCGGTTCAAAGGACTATCCCCGCCGTCCTCCGCGACAAATGTTTCACACCCGGCTGGGAAATGTTTCATCATTGCCCGGGAACACATCCCAATTAATAAGCAATCCCACACCTGGCGGTGGTTGATTACGTCATCCCATATTTCATGGCACCTCCGAAAGTCGAGCAATATGGAGACTGAAAGCTGGGTATGCTACTGGGTATGCCTGACAGGCGTGTTTTAGCACATGAAGTAAGAAGAGTAAAAACAGGAGGATCATAAGTAGATAAGATTTGTATATCAGGTGTTCTGTTTGATGTCCTTCCCTTGCCGTAACAGTTATATCATACCATGGAAAAATTCTACACCTATTTATCTCTACCGGATGGTATCCGCTTTCTCTGGGCATTATTTGATGAATGTCTGAATCTGCTCGCGGAGGGTGTAGGGAAACGCGGTCGATAGGATTCATACATAGTCCCTCATAGACACCCGCAGTCCCCCGCTGTCCCCGGCGGTCCCCCTATTCCATAGTGTTGAAAGTCACCGGGAATCACTCATTTTTTTCCTGTTATTCTTGAGTTCTTTCATTTTATCATACGCATTGGTGTTATATTTACTACTACCGTATTGTTTCCTGTTTTTGGTGTTTTGTTTTTTTCCTTTTCACTCGCTTTTCTCTGCCGCAACCCTGTTTAGATTTGACGAAACTAGAGGTGGAGATGAAACTCATGGGTGCTGGGGTTGTAGCATCACAATTGTTCATTGTGTGAAAGAATTTCTCTACAGCAGGTTCTCGCGCACGGGAAGATATCAATTATCATGGCGATGGATTTCGTGCTTCATTGTTATTCTCACGGTGTATGATATTTCCAATCTATTTTCCACTTCGGGCGATCATATGATATTGGGAGGGGCTCTGACTTTATTCAATAAGTGTCCATTCCCACGAGCGGTTAGAATAGAATAACACACTTCTTTTATTGTCTTTTACACAAGTCCCTACTTCTGTTTGGCACACGAAATTATTGAATGATGTAAAAAGCTTTACCCGGCAGTCCCCCGCCGTCCCCCACGCTAATTTGTCTTACATTGCAGGGCCCGCCGTCCCCAGCAATGACGGCCGTCCTGAGGTTTCCCGGACCAGAACGGACCGCGTTTTGTCGCCCCGTCCCGTCCCGGGCTCTTGGCAGTCGCCCCGTGGGGCCCTACGGGGGCCCAGGACCTTTGAGAACACGAGCCAGATACGAATCCGCAGAATATACAGACTTCTCCTCCTTGACTTCTTTGTCCTTCTTCATCTGCCTAGACGGTTCCACCTCCATCCAGGTCTCGTAGCAGCAAATTGCTCTATCGGGTACTGTATTTTATTTTGACCAATTGTCAACTTTATATCCTTTTTAATATCCGTATCTGATATCTCACAAATCCATTCCCCCTCATTCTAATTCAATCAGGGCTATGAGTACCATATGGCTGATTTAACTCGGTAGTTATGTAAAACACTAGTCTAGTTCATATTAGAATCCCGCTGTGCTGCTATTATCCTCCACTCGAACCGGCTAGCACCAACTGTTTCTTGTGTTTCATTCCCTGTATTTGCCTGCCCTCACCGGCCGTCACTCACAGTCCCCCGCCGTGGACTGTGATTCCTGCAACACAGCCCCTGTATTCATGCATCCCACACATTATTATCTCAGGTTACCGGGCCCGTCGTCCTTTGTAAGAATGGCCGTCTTTAGATTTTGCAGAGGACGGGAAACCCCTTGCGGTCCAGTCCGGTTCAGGGCTCTTGGCAGTCGGTCCTCCGGGCCCTACCGGGCCCCTGGACCGTTGGGAACACTGGAGATACCTTTTCTATTCGATTGTTGACTAAATTTCCATCTGCTCTTGTATGTGTATATAAGAATGTCTATTTCCCCATAAGCGCGAAGATTGAATTACTATCCAGATATCCTCCACTGGGATGAGACCTTCTAGCCCCATAATGTCAACATAGGATTATGAGTCTTGGTGTGTTTCAACTTTGACCCGGGATAAACAGAGATATATATTTTACGTATTAGTGTCAAGGTTGAAACAAGCTATCACTCATAACCGGAAGCATGCAGGTGACCCATTTGGGGGGCCGGGCATCCATTTTGGAGAGCCGCTATCCAACTGCCTGGCCCGGTGGTATCTGAAAAGGCTTCAACCAGTCTGATGGTACCTAAGGCTAGGTGGACTCCCGGCTTAGGATCACCATCGCGCACAGGAACAATTGTTTAAAGCTAGCATAAATTTTTAGGCTTAATGTACTGGACCGGGAAGTGGATCAGAGGCAGAGGTGAGTCAGTTTGTATGTGAATTTTGCACAAATCCTCACTACGAGAAGTGCCAAAAAATAAATCCTCCGAATTTAGCTCAATAGTAAGCAAATCCAAAATGGTGTACTATCAGAGATATAATCTATCCTTGTGAATCTCACTCATCTTTTCAGTGTTGTGAGTCAATTGTGATTTCCATATTCCGATTTTTTTGGTGCATTTTTACTGATCCACTTCTCCGTCCGGTCCACTTCCCAGTGCAATACGTTACACTACCGAAACTGCATTGTAGCCTGAGGGCGTTCCTCCTCTGGTTATGCCATTGGCCAATCATACATAGTTGGGAATGGTGGAGGTCTGGTCGTGCGCAGGGACAACGGCCACCGTACTCGTATAGTGCCGGACAACCAAAACCTGCCCTCCACCCAAAGTTCTCAGAAAATCCGGACATGCTGAATTATCGTCAGTTGAGAAAAAACTTTAAAAATAATTTCTCTGGTAATTCTGCAGATAACCCCTTTAAAAGCCTCCAATATCTTTTATTTTATTCTCATTTCATTGGTCAATCCAAAATTGTTGATTGGAATCCTGTTGCAGAGGGCTGTTTGATAAGGTTGGGCAACATCCCCAATTCCGGCTCTAACCACAACAATGACTTCCTGTATGACCTTATGTCAAATCAAAAACCATAGACTAGTTCTAATTTGTTGTTTAAACAATTCTACCAGAGGAATTTCTATTATACCTTCTCAAGAAGAAACTATTCCCAATTTAGAAATTTTGCGTCAAGTTGGCCGCGAGGGCAGGTTTTGGTTGACCGGCACCATACAAGCACCGCTGTGAGGCTGCGGTGAGGCGAGCGTCGTGGGGGGAGACCCAGCACGCGGGTGATAGCAAAACTAAAGTGTATTCTCTATCGATGTGTAGAATGATGATTCGCTGTGCTATTGTAGGTGATGTTGATGCTATGATCATGATGCTATGGAGAGAAAGAGAACGCAGCTAGGACTAGATACAGTTTGTGGTGGCCACTCGCACAGTGGGCTCTCCACCATACAAACACTAGTCACCCTCAACATGGTGGTAGTCCCACTCGTCTGCTAACTAGATGCCCTAACATGATATCCCACGATGGGCTTACTCCATCAAGGCAGACGTGCCACACGATCGACACGGCTGGGCTACCGGACATGTCAGTTTCTGGTACATTTCGACAAAGCACTCTGCAGAGTAAACCACCCCAGACACAGAGGAACTGAGTAAGCAAAAGCCTGAGATGAACATAACAACAAGCAGAAAAAATAAATCCCAAGGATTCCTGTCAGTATCTTTATCGAGGCCAAAGAGGATAGACATGTTCTTCAGGATTTTGAACGATGTCCAGATAGAGCCAACCACAATCAGAAGAACTAACAGGGTAAAATATATAACCAGAGTAACCTTGTGGAAGTCTGTTAGGAGAGGTTCTTTTGGCTGCTGCGTCTCAACTGAGCGGTCCCGGGCCGTTCCGGTCTTCTTTGTTGCCACTCCGGGGTGGTTCTGATCTTGGGCTATTTTGTATGTTAGTATCACAAATACTCGGCGATTCGAGAGGAGAAAATACCCGAGCGTTCACCTTTATCCTTAGTCGCGCTCGAGACCAATTGCTCATGCCCATTGGTGCTGCCCAGACCGGGAGCTGAAGCTTTCTCTCCAGCCTCCTTTTCATGTTCGGTGGATTCCAAGGTGAATGTCCGACGCAAGTGTGATTTGATGATTTGGGAGGCGCGAGAAGATAAGATAACATGTCCGATTACCTCGAATGGTTCTCCCGATTGTAGGAATAACTGGGCAGGGGCATCCGGGGAATGACTGGAGTCGGAGACATGGCTGGGACTCGAGGGTGTGTAATCGGGTAGATTCTTCGTATTAGGCTCCGCGGGTAGTTCGGTGACCATTTTGCCGATAATCGTGTATTGTACGTTGGGTGATGGGGAACAGATGGTGTGAAAGAGAAGTTCAAGAAATGGAGGTAAGTGAGAGAAGTTATATATCTTGAAAGGGGACAGCGTGGAATTTTATCTCTGCTATCCTGACACCGTAGAATCTGGCCTAATAGAGACGGTTGCCAATGTGGGTGACTCGCAAGACTATACCACCTTCGGGGAAGAGCTGGATCACCTAGGTATCACAGGCCGGTTCTCTGGTCAATTAGCAGGAGAAATAAGGTTTGATTGTCTGTTCGCTTTGATGTTTTTTCCGCTTTTTCTTCCACATATAGTATAGCCCAACACCAATTTTACTCACCTCCCCACGTGGAAACGGTCTCTATTGGGCCAGATTCTAAGCTGTGAAATCGGGGGAAATCCAGGGAATTTGTCTGGGACCGTCCTTCCAGACTACAGTTTTGGTTTTCGTATGATGAATTTAGAATTCAGGGAATTTTATTTGGACCAACATGGGATCTGGTAAAACCAAATCGGGGTCAAATCCAGGTCAATGGCATCCAACCGTACCCGTTCTTAGCCAAGAATTTCTTTCCCCATTTGTCGTAAGAAACTTGTTAGTCTTCTTTCTGCCGAAGCTGTATAGTGTGTAGGGTGGGCATCGTGAACTGAGTTTGATAGGATTGAACTTTCTTGCATGTCTACGCAAGCTTGATATTTCGGATACTAGCTTGCACACTAGCGATGCGCTATGTACACACTCTACCTCTTCGGTAGAAAAATCTGTGCAAGCCTTCCTAGGGCAAATGGGGAAGGCAATTCTTGGCTGCGAAGCACAAGTAATTTTGGTGGTCTGGAGCGTACAGATATTAGGAATGCAAAGCTGTCCACTTTGTGTTCTTTCCTAGTTTGGGATACTATGTCGACCGGTTATGAGGCATTCTGGCCTAATAGAAGATGAGCTTTCTATAGATAAGGGTGGAAGTTCATATTCAAAATCTCATGTTAGCCTGTTCGGCTAGTGAAATTGTGTGACTGCACAGAGCTCACAGAGGGGTATCCGGTTTAGCGTGATCCGGAACAACAAGGGGCAGCTGTAATAATCCACTTGCGCCAGTTGTGAGCATCCTAGGTCAATAAATCATAGTCTATATCGAGGACTTTGGTGTTGGCTAACATTTCCCGATTCTCAAAGTCCTTGTTCAAGAACAAGAAAAGAAAGACAAGTGAGATCTGCCACACTTGACAGCCAGACAGCTCTATGACTAAGCAAATTATGCTCGGATGAACAACCTACAATCTCTAACATTTCCAACGATACGACGTTACCATACCAGATTTCCCACCACCCCTAGCGAACTCGGTGAACCTTACACTGTTAGACTGCACTATGTTTCGGTCATGCGAGGTCGTGTTTTGTGCGGCGGGTGGGGCAGGCCCGCAGAAGGGAGTAGTTCTCCACCCATAGTTTGGCATCGCACCGCCCACAACAAGCAGGGTGGCTCCCCCGAAATTACCCAGATAGTATTCCACACTCACATCAGGAAAGAAAGTCTTAGGTATCCTACCACACTCTTTTCCCTACCACCGTCTCAACCCAGCAGATTATTTTGTAGTCACTAGCACGCTGAAACTGGCACCTCTGTTACCGCTTTTACTCTCTCTTCTGGGGATGTTCATTCCTGTCACATCTGCATTCATTCCGTCTAAATTTGATAGTTTTCAGTGCATACAGCGACCATCGGTGACGCCTGAGCGCCTTATTCCCTTCACTATTCCCTTCACTATTCATTGACCCCATTCCGCTCCCCCTTACTATTGAGCAAACAATGGTTGGAACTACGACCTACTGACTGCCTATGGCACCCGCCTATGCCCAGGCCTATCCCCAGGACTCACTTGCTTCTGCTTCTTTGTTTTCTCTCTTCTCTCTTCTCTTCAACCGCTTACTCCCTTTTTTATAAGCAAATCCAAATACTTACTCGCTTTGGCGCTTGCTCTCCGCACTCTCCGCCCTCATATTGACCACAACCTATCCTACCAAGACAGATCGCCGCACTTTCGGGTATGCCTTCTTTCACCCCTGAGGCTGAGTAATGCTGACGATACCACCCGAAGCTCCATGTTGTTGAAATTTTGCTGCTCACCCAACACATGCAGATTCTTCGACGGAAAACTACTACTACGAGGATGACATCTTATCGAATGATTACTAGAACGAACTAGTTTCCAACTACTATTGTTTGATGCCGACTGCACCACTGTTAGCTTCATACAGATAACGCACAACCCTGCACACCTAGTTCATCACGATCAACAGCAACGAAACACCTTAAGTGAAAGGTGCGACAACATCGAAACACTAAACACAACATCCCTCGGTCTATCGTGATACGGACAGCAGCGTGCCATCCCCGACCCTTGGTAAACTAGATTTCGCCTCGGTTATGAGTCGGAGGAGATTCGGCAAAGATGGGTAGTGGAGGAAATGCGAGGAGAGAACCGGCATACGCAGGTCGTACGTTTGAAAGGGAGCTTGCACTTTGAGGAGGATAAAAGGACTTCTGTTTTCCCTTTGTTCGTTGTTTTGACCATCCATCAGACATTCGCTTTTCTCTTCGCTCTATCTTCTGTACACAGAGTATCAGTCTCTCGTTTCTTTATTCTTTATTGGATTTGTTTCCTTGTCACCTTACTTGTTCGTATCGATAAAAGTCTTTGGTTCTCCAACCGTCAGTGATCGAATCCGCTGTGCACCAAACCATTTTGTTCAAAACATGTGTCACCAACAAATCTTTAACGAAGAGAGGATTCTTCCCCAGCACCCGAGAGAGTCACTCAAAGCCTCCGCCTGCTGACTTATTGGGGTTGTCGCATGACCTTTTTCCTAGATGCACGAGCACACCGCCAAACACACCTATCTCTATTCAACCCTAGTTGCCACATCTAGGAGTCACTTGCTCAACTGAAAGTACTGTCTGAGGACCCACCGCTTCTTAATCAAATGTTAAACTTGTTTGGAACATGGAAGATATCACCGCCTGTAACGCTTTGGTCCCTGGAAGGGGTAACGGTAATCCCAGTGAGATCCCACCAAGAGACGAGAATCTGCCCGGGGAGGAGTACCCTTCCCGGGTCGCAGGGGCAAACACATCCTCTGTGTTTCCCGACAACCCTAGTGTGTGCTAGGCACTAGCAGTGTTCCCAAGCGTCCAGTCCGTCCGTCTTTAGCCTAGGACGGGACGGACGCCAAGTTTGAGACCTTCGGACGGGACGGACGCCCAATTGCAGTCCGTCCTGACCTATGCCCGGGACGGACGGCCGGGCCCTATAGGTGCCTTAGTTTATGTTTCATTTTCGAATTTCATGAGCATTAGGTAAGTGTTATCAAGATGTGAAACATTTTTATTCTAATGAAGAGAAGCTTAGGCTCTACTATTATGTATCAAATTTCGCTATCAATCAACCAATGCTTCCAGTGATATCCGATCCTGGTTCTGAGCACCCCGACCCCATTCCACTTCCTCGACCTACAAGGGACGCCCGTCATTATGCAGGACGGTAGGTCACCTACAGGTGACGCCCGTCCTTACTCAGGACGGTAGGTAACCTACAGGTAACGCCCGTCATTATGCAGGACGGTAGGTAACCTACAGGAAGTTACCATTTCCAAAAAAGACTGCAGGGCCCGCCCGTCAACCTACCGTCCTGCGGTCTTTACAAAAGACGGACGCCGTGGACGGCCGTCCTTACCCACCCGGACGGGACGGTTGGGAACACTGCTTCTGAGTGCGACGATAGAATTGAGATCAAGACATTCTCCTCCGTTATCTTTTCCCCCTTCCACACAGATAGTCTTGTTTTACTTTAAATGAGGGCCGGATAATATATTCAGATGCAGGTAATAGACTTGGCTGAGTGATGGGAATTGTCGATAGCACATAGAGAGAGGGGATATTCGTTGTATTCTACTAGAAAATATTATACATCCGTACCCCCCAAACTTCCAGCCTCAAGGTCATGTTGGAGAACACGATGAGCCCTGCCCGTCCTTTTTTTAAGGTGTTTAAAAACAATGCGCCCAAACCCAGCAAAGAGAAAAACCACCATCCAGACGTAACTAAAATGAAAGAAGGCATTTAGGAGGGGTCTGATGAGAGCAGGAACACTTTCCATGGGCAGGTCACGGAGATGGAATCCTGAACCTACCCCGGTTCCTGCTGCAAATGACATGATCACCAACACCCACTTATTCCGGAGGCAAAAATGGTAGAATTTTCCAAATTTCACCTTGGGCTTTGTAAATGTGAGTCAGGTTCACAAATCAAATCAGAGGGTTAGGCATCCTACCGTTCCTTTTTTTGAGGGCAATTTCATGCCTGAAAAGTAATTAGCAAATAAGTATTTGTAAATGGAAAGAGGAATATACCTTGAGCAAGGTAGAGACCTTGCACTATGTGTGCAAGGTCTGAGGCTGCGAGGGGCGGGAAGTAAACCTCTAACCACTTGACATCATGTCCCTTTTCTAAGAGATCAGTCCCGGAGATGATGTTGTCCGTAATAGAGTCTTTAAGGGACCTGCTAATGAGGCCATCATTGAACTTTTCGAAATAGCCAATCCGGGTAAGCCAAGAGACCACCGCCTGGGGAGAAAAGTCTCTGACATTTTGTAAAGTGGTCGTAGGGGGGTTGGGATCTATAGTGGAAGAACCGCGATGGGGAGTAGAAGAAGAATCGGGAACAGTAGAACCACTTGCGGGAGATTCCTTATCGGGACTCTTACCGGTCGAACGCTTCCTTAGCCCTGGAATCCAGGATTGTGACTTGATTCCACCACCGGTTCCACGGCCACTACCAGTACCACCACCACTATCAGCAGCAGCCTTTGGCACAACACTGGGACCCCCGCCGCTACCACCACCACCACTAACAGCAGCAGCCTTTTGCACAACACTGGGACCCCCGCCGCCGCCACCACTACCACTAACAGCAGCAGCCTTTGGCACAACACTGGGACCCCCGCCACCACCACCACTACCACTAACAACAGGACCCTTTGGCGCGATGCTGGGACCCCCGCCACCACCACCACTACCACTAACAGCAGCAGCCTTTTGCACAACAATGGGACCCCCGCCGCCGCCACCACCACCACTGGCAGCAGCAGCCTTTGGCGCGATGTGGGGACCCCCCCCACCACCACCACCCCCACCACCACCACCCCCACCACCACCACCCCCACCACCACCACCCCCACCACCACCACCCCCACCACCACCACCCCCACCACCACCACCCCCACCACCACCACTGCCACCGCCACGACGGTCACTCTCACTACGACTACCCTCACCGCGGTCCGCATTGTCAGGGATATTGATATCCATGGTGCTATCGATGCTTCTCCTGGTTTCCAGGCGTTCTTTGATGGGAATGGCAATTTCCGAAGGAGAAAAAAATAGTTGAGTCAATCCGCTTTTCAAATCCACAGCAGTCAGATAAAACCAGATGAAAAAGCCGTGAAGGAAGACAAAAGGGGTTGATGGTTGATTGCGGATGTGGTTGTTGTGTCCCCCGGCTCATTTCCCCCCTGAAATACCGCTTCGCCTCTGATAAGGTGCGTGGACAGAATTAACCCCACTAACAAGCATCGATGGCAACGCAGCCCTCCTGATCACCTACCACTTCAAACACCACTTGAAGGTATTTCTCTGGATAAACTTCTACTGTGAGCTCTACTATATATTATTTATATTTATATTTTTTTATGTTTTAGGTTAGAACATTGTGTGGGTCATTGCCGAAATCTCACCCGTTCCCGTGGTCAGCGGTGAATTTTGTCGATGAACAAATACAAATGCTACTGAATTCACTGCATCAAGCATACATGGTATTTCCCGCATACCCGCATATTTGCCCATAGGATACCCAATTTCTCATAGGGAAAAAAAGAGAAAAAAATAATAGGTTAATAACGAGTCAATTTTCCTCTCATCTCCCGGATCTAGTGAAGTCGCCTAAGGTTTTCCAGCTTACCCGCAAAAGGTTTCCCTACTCTGCGAGACGAATAAAAATACCGTCGCTGCTGCCCATTGGGAGGCAGAGAGCGGGCATGAGGGGGTAGTAGAGATGGTTGTGGAACGCGGGGACGTCAATCACGACCCGGCAGATACCCTATTTCGCCTGATACCAACCACCTAGGGAGCGATTAAAGGGCATAAAGAGGTAATAGAGATGCTTTTGAAATGGCGAGTGATAGATTGAATTGTTCTGATTCGTTTCATGTATATATTTTCTTTGATAATACCTTTTTATCTCCCTACCTTTGCATTCTTGAGACTACCTATACAGGGCTAGGGTGAAAGCTGAAAAAATATATAATAATTTGATATTATGCTCCAAAATTCCTTCAAATATCCTCAACTGCGGACAGATCATTCGTCAATTTCTATGATACCTAGTTTCTCATGAAATGCGTGAAAGTCAAAGCCGAAAACAACACCGAGTCTTGCCGTTACAGATACCCATCCGTACCCATACAGAATAGTCATAAATTGCGCCAAGACCAATATACCAGCCATATCTCTCTTTCTCGTTTCTCAGTCAGGTTAGATCCAGAGTTCTAAAGGGCTGGAGGGTAAAATCCAGGGAATTGCTTCACATGTAGGTGAATGTTTAGTTTGGGTTGCTTTACTAGATTAGTAACTTAAGGGTTGTGGAGTGGTGCTGTGGGAAATCTGGCTCGCGCCCTGGAAATATTCCCAGCCCCGAGTGACGCTCTATGACTCCATGCATCACTCCTATATATTTACGCCTATACCCAGTGTTCTCAACGGGGCAGTCCGTCCGTCCTGAAGGCGGGTGGCGGTGGACGGCGTTAAGCGGTCCGGTCCGGCCCTTTTCTAAACTTGCCTTGCAACCTGACTCAAAGGACTATAGCCCCGCGGTCCCCCCGCAGGAAGTGTTTCATGCTTGGCTGGGAAATGTTTCAATCGGAGCTAGGATCTGTTGTACTTGCCAATATTGCCAACCATCACCGGACACCGGGGAATACGGTGATTGGAGGATATCCATGCATGAACTAAACTACAATGCAACACGCAAGTTGTGTATGCCACTAGATATGCTTTAGGGGTGTGTTTTAGCCCATGAAACCCTGTTTCATGAGGTTGACATCTGGCGCAAAACATAGTGCTCAAAAATGAATGTAGTCAGTGTTTAAGGAAGCAATAGAAAAAGGAATTTCACAATTGGAGGATAGTAAGCGGATAGGATTTTTATCAGGAGGGTCTGGGCATTTTTGGGATTTCTGTGATAGCCAATGGCCAGTGCTCCAGACGATCCGGGGGCCAGACGGGTGAGTTCCAAGAGCTCCAGACGGGACTATCCCGCCTCTGGTGATCCGCCCAAAGCAGCAAAATCCCTGGGCGGTCATCTTGGGCTCGGGCGATGCGCCCTATAGGATGAGACAGCACTTTTCGCCGGAGCTGCAGAAGATGCCCGGGAACGGCGGGGGGATGCGGGACAGCAGGGGATATTGAAAGTTTTGGAAACCGAGATAACGATCGGAAGGAGGGATTTTGCAAAGTTGCTCGAGAAAATGAGGGGTTTGTATTGAAGCGGTTGAAGAGTTGTAGGACTTCCTGAATGAAGAGAAAGGAAGGAGGCACAGGAAGGAAGGGGATTTTGTAGGAGAAAATCTTTGAACGCTTAGGTGCCCCACGGTGGATACCCGAACTGCTGCCGTTAACCGCGGATATTTCCAACGGGATGAGGTGGGGGATGGGAAGAGTGATGTTTCGCAATTTCACCTCTGGCAATGACTACTCTCCCAAATCTGGTCAAAAAAGGAAACAAATTACCCGGGTACGAACCTTAAGCTCTAGTGTGTGGGCATACCTTCTACCTAAGAACGAACCCTTGGTTTCTATCTGCTGCCTCTATTAGCACCAAATCTAGGGTATTCCACAATCCAAAGGAGCATTACTCGCCGAGTAACCATATTCCCAACTCTGTAGGATGTTGAAGCATCCACTGATGTGGGCCGCTCAGGTGGAACCAGTTTATGAGCCATGGATCAACAAAGTGGTTTGCCGCCAAGAAAAGTTTGTTTTAGCCGTTTTGGCTGCGACTAGTTCTCGTACACCCTCCTCTCCCGCTTGTCGTGGAGACGGTTGGTAAACCCCTGGAGTTGCACCCATGCAGTCCCGTGGTGAATTTTCTGCTTTTGACTATGCGATAATATTTTTGGCCTCTCCTATAGTACTCTGTTCTGGTTGCTCAGGGTTGTTAGGCGACTGAGTGGCCTATATGCCTGACTCCGCCGCCAGGGAGGGAGGGGGGTTACCAGACCGGATGTCGTGTGAATCGCGAGATGCTTCTCAGCTTGCTCCCATGATAGTCGCTTTGTGGTTTGGATAGTTTTTTGTGAACGGGCTTTAGCTTGGCGAATTCTTTGGCTTTCGGGAGGGCATTGGACAAAGGAATGCGCTTGAGTTTTGGATCGATGTATCCGCCAAGAAGGCAGTAAGGGAAGCTGAAAGAATCGGACGCATCAAAGTTATATACCCGGAGGATATGAACTGTGGGAGTCTGCCTCTCCTTTGTCAGTAAGCGGGTGAGAAAGGGGAAGGGGAGGATCCGAGGACTTTGGTGTGGTTTATATATACTCCTGCATTTAGCGTTAGTTAGTTAGAGAGTGTATGTCGTTGAAGAAAGATCGAACTTCCCTGCTCCTGAGCTTTCAATCGTGCTTTCGTTCTAAGAACCTATTGCGTTTCGTTTCACGGTCGCCGTTTCATTGTTGTCGCCGCTAATCCAAGCCCGAAAGTTGTCTTTTGGTGGGGTGTCGCTGGGGGTACTGGTTCCGCGGGGCGGGATGTCGTGTCCGGAGACTCTTTGGGTCACACCCTCGTGGGCCTGTGATGGTCTCTCAGATTTTCCTGTGTGGATATATTTTCTGCCGCTACTCTAGTGCGGCCCAGTGTTCCCAACCGTCCCGGGCGGACGGTAGGGCCCTGGCGGGCTATAGTCCCGGGCGTCCCGGGCAGGGTGGGTGCGGACGGCCGGGCAAAGCGTCCATCTTTCATAAAGACGGCAGTCCTATGGGTTGACGGCCGGGCCCTGCAGTCTTATTGGGAACGGGATCTGCCGGTAGGGCCCCGCCGTCATCTTGATGGATTGACGTCCCCTACAGGGCCCTGGCGTCACCTGCAGGGCCCGGCCGTCACCTATAGTCCCTGCCAATTTTCTGTCAGGCCTATAAATTGCTAGCACCTTTCACCTCAGACTTTGGTTCCTAATTAAAGACTCCGTATGCATGCGCAGGACTGGTGTGAGTAGGATGGCGAGTATAGGTTGTTGAAATTCCGTTATATTTCCTATGTGCATTTCATAACACTACCGTGTATTCTTTTACTTAGTTTGTGTTTCGGCTCCACCTGTACACCGCTTACATTACTACAGCTAAGATATATGTTATGGTGTTTTATTGGTTGTTTTTTGGGATAATATTTGGGGATTTAACATGTGCTTTTCTATCCGGTGTTAAGGATTTTATGCATCTCTTATGCACTATTATTGGTCATGATATTTCTAATATTCTCATCACACCCTCATAGTTTCACGCACATTGTTTAGGATTACTTGGCAGGATCTCAGGGTCAAACATGTTCGCACTTATGTTTCTTACATAGTTTTCCCTATATTTCTTTCATACATATGGGCGCACACTTTTGTATAAATATGCTTGCTACCGCCCACCTGTTTTGGAATAATTAAGAACCAGAACTCCTACCAAATCTGCTCTCTACTCCTCACCAAGCGTGCCTCGCAACCCCCCTCGCACTTGTGCAGTATTATCCACATAGAATAGATTGTGCCCCTGGCGTTCACATTTTGAACATAGGTTGTTCTATATAGCTTTAGGAATAAATTCAAGTTACGCATTCTTCTGGAATATACGACTAATTTTATTGCGGTAGTAGGGGGAAGGTTGTAACTCTATGTGAGCCAATCGCTTCTTCGTTGATGGTAACTGATTTATTTATAAACACCAGGTGTATCTACCTTATATCCACCTTATATCCACCGTATATCCATCTCTCAAAACTACAAATTCTCCCGATACACAATATATACACACATATTCCTACCTTTTTAACTTATAGTTTTATATGAACAATTTCGTAAGAACTTAAGCCATTGCCTCGGATGTTAGAAGCCTTAATCTCACTCCTCGGTCATCAGCCGTTACCTGTTGCCTACGCCAATTCCCTGGGGGGACCTCCGTTCCCGTCACCTTCAGGGCCCACCCGTCACGTGGAGGCGCACGGCAGATTCTGCGACCTGAGACACCTGCAGTCCCCGCCCGTCCGTCCCGGGCAGTCTTCCGGACGGACGCCAAGATACCCGTCCGTCCCGGGTGTCCGCTCAGGTACGCCGTCCGTCCCGTCCGGACCCGAAGACGGACGGACTGGACGCTTGGGTTCACTGAACCTAAGTCCCTATTAAGGATTGCTTTCTGTCAACAATATCAAAAACTTATTCTATACTAGGTCAGTTGTCCTCTACTGATATGGGTAGTCATACAGACGCTGTTATCCACACCCTATTGCTATATATGGGTAGTCCAACCATAGTATCTTCTCGAATAAATCGGAATGGCCCTAAAGTGAACTAAGGTGAAGCTAAGGCAACCGAGCCAACAGGGAGGCACGAAGAACGCCAAGTTGCCACAGTTTAAACATTATAGAGAGTGATTGGGCGGGTTCAAGAATATCCTCACTAGCGCTATTCCGATTTATACGAGAACACACGATATGATTGTAAATTGCCTTTTTATATTCTAAGTTAATAAGTCCATTCCAGTATTGCCAGATCATGCAGTATCGTTCCTGATGTGGTGATTTGTAATTCTGAGCTCATATCTCAGTCATTAGTGTGGTGGTGCTTACACAGAAGGAAATGATTGCGTAGAAATTACGCCAGCAAGTAGCCGGGCCCCGCTTTTCTTACTTCCATCCTATAAAACCCCCAACATAACTACCATAGTTATCGTTTTAAAGCATCTACACTCAATAAACACGGTGGACATCCAATGGACTCTCCAGCAAAGCCTAACACTAGATTCTGTCGAGAGCTCTTCCTGTGGGCTGTGTACTATGGAAACGAGGGAATGGTAAAAGCGCTCTTGCAACTAAGCGATATCAATCCCAACATCAAGGACACCATATATGGCCGAACTCCACTCGTGTGGGCTGCGGTCGCGGGACAGGAGGGAATGATAAAGCTTTTATTAGAACAGGAGGATATCGATCCCAACATACCGGACACCAAAAATGGCCAAACACCACTTATGTGGGCTGCGATCAATGGACATGAAGGAATTGCAGAGTGCTTTTTAGGACGGGAGGATGTCAATCCCAATACTAAAGAAGCCCAACATGGCCTAACAGCACTCGGGTGGGCTGCAACTAGAGGGCATGATCGAGTAGCAAAGTTGCTCTTGCAACAAGAAGATATCAACCCCAACATTCCAGACACATGGTATGGCCGAACACCACTTTTATTGGCTGCGATCGATGGGTATGAGAAAATAGCAGAGTTGCTTTTGGAAAGAGAAGATGTTAATCCTAACACTGGAGAAAACCGAGGCGGGCGATCACCGCTAATGTGGGCTGCACATAGAGGGCATGAGGGAGTAGTAGAGTTGCTCTTGAGTCGAGAGGATATCTGCCCCGACATCGCGGACAGTAAACATGGCCGAACACCACTCCTGTGGGCTGTGGTCGCTGGACATCACCGAATCGCACAGTTGCTCTTGGAGCGAGGAGATGTGAATCCCAACTTTCCGGACTCTAAATGTGGCCGAACCGCCCTCGGATGGGCAGCAGTGGTTGGAAATTGTGGAATTGTAAAGTTGCTACTGGCACGGGAAGACGTCAATCCTAATGCTGGGGAAATCGAGCATGGACGGACACCGCTCGCGTGGGCTGCATCTAAAGGGCATAAGGGAGTAGTAATGTTGCTCCTGGAACGAGAAGATATCAGCGTCAACATTGCGGATACTAAACGTGGCCGAACCCCACTCGGGTGGGCCGCGATGGGTGGATATGGTGGAATAGTAGAGTTGCTATTAGCACGAGAGGATACCAATCCGAACGCTCTAGACACAGAGTGCGGATTTACACCCCTCATGTTGGCTGCATGGATGGGGCATAAGGAAGTAGTAAAGTTGCTATTTGAACGAGAGGATCTTAATCCTGATATCCAGGATCCAGACGGCGAAACAGCTCTTCAGCTGGCCGTGTCCCAGAGACATGAAGAGGTTGCGAAATTACTCACGCAACCCAAACGCTCCGTTCCAACCCCTAATGCCAGTGATGATGTCCCAGAGGGCCCCGGCCCTGGGCGACGTGGCTTACTTCAATGCTTCACTCGGCGTTCCCGAGTTCCGCTGGTCTATCTTTCACAATTCGAGTCGCTTTCCCCCACCACCCAAGCACTCCTCCTCTCAACAATGATCCTTTCCGTGATCCTTTCCGTTATTGTTATTTGCTTCTTTGTCTTTCTCGCCCGCACCATTCCCCCCCCAGTCCTCCCCTACCAGTTACTCCACCACTGCCCTCCTCTGGATGATCGCGATAGCGCATATACAGACCAGTTATGTACTGAAATGTCACTCCTCTTGGATTGACAGACAGGAGCTCGCTCATATGCCAGCATGAATGGGAGTTGGACCAGCGCCTCATGTGTTGGAATGTCACACTCAATCTCTGCTTTCCTATTTCACTCAATTTCCTTCTTCTTTTTCGTGAAACCTTTTCCCTTCTGCTTTCGTCTCCCACTTGTAACTTCGTGAGGACTCCCTCTGCTACTTGTAGATAGATTTCCTGTTGTTTTCCTTCCAGCGATTGCCCCTCAGAATACTCCATCATATTGCTCATTAACAAATTAACCGTACACAAAGGATAGATGGCAAGGCAACTCTTCTCGAGCCCCCGTATTTTCAACACCTCCTAAAGATACGCCCCTGGATCAAATATTGATTTCTATTATGTATTCTACAATGTATTTTGCATTTTATGTCTTTTTTTTGATCTTCATTGCAGTGGGGTCAGTGTTCCCAAGCGGCCAGTCCGGATCATGGTTTTGAATAGCCTGGGTCAGGCCGGCTTAAATTATCAACAGCCGCCAAAGCCTGCAGGCGCCCGGGCAACCCCACCAGATGCCCAGCCAAAGCCTGCAGATCCCGGGTAAAGCCTCTAGATACCTTGGCAACGGGGGCTGCTTGCATAAAACTTAGCACTGATTGGCTAATCCGCCGTGTGGCTAACAATGGACCATTCATCCGCCGTTCCATACACTACCGGTACTGTTGACGTTGACAGCCATGAACGGCTGCTTTCAATCATCTTTATTACTAACTTATGTATTATAAAAGGATCGTGCCAATCCAGGCTTTGATCCTACGGCAGTACAATCCCGAGGTACGCTGGGGATCTGGCTGACGCCTACGGTAGAAAAGCTGTTCGGTTAAGTGGACTGGTTAACTGACTATTTATTAGTCAACCTCGTAATTGAAGCGTTTTTAATACATGGCTTCCTTTTTTTTCCACACCACATGCACGAACGCATAAATTGTTGTTATTAGCATATGAAAAGGGTCAAAGAATGGGTCTGAGTGGCCTTGGTGAAACTCAGTGATGAAAGCCTCACCAAAGAGGGCAGACGTATTACGAGGTGAACTGATGTGTATGTATAGCCCGCAATCCACACTATTAGTTGACTTGTAAGAAGATTTCGTGGATCCCAGAGGGGGCATCGTCGTTGTCCACGGTGATGAGCGACAGACGAAAAGGACCTTCAGAGGTCCTTTTCACTTTTGACCGTTCACACCCTTTTTCAGTAAATGGAATCCTCATAACTGAATTCCAAATCTCCTTCCTAGACTATCCCGTTAGGGGAACGACACAACCCTCTCGGTTCTTTATTCGAACGGTCCGTTCAGGGGTCAACCGAACGCAGCCTAAGCTTTTCGATTATGAGAAATTTTAAATTGAGCCACCTGTATTAACCGACAGATACTCAGGCCATTAATAGTTATTTGCGAAAGCCGTCCGGCTGTTAGCTGCTCTCACCTAGATTAGAACAATAAATGATACACGGTGTGTGTGCTTCTAGATCATAAAGTCAATGTCGCCAGCTTATCCATATATCCAATATCTAGTTCTTGTATTCGCGTCTTTGACCGTTGCGCATTTATTCGGACACCCCACCATATCCCTCTCCCGAAGGGTTTCGCCTCCGGAAGTAAAGTTTCAAGTCGAGTGATCACGACAGGTTGAAACAATGGAAGTCACGTGCATTAACCTAATCCTTAGGAAATGACTTTCTGTACATTAAGTTTAGGGCTAACAACCTGGGGCCTGCAGGTCACCCAGGCGGTGCCCGGCTTTTGTTTCGGAACGCCGGTTTCCCACTGTCCGGCACGGCCGTCTCTGAAAAAGCCAGGGTCAGCCCGGCCGTGCCCAAAGCCGGACGGACTAGCCGGTTGGGAACCCTGAGTGGAGTCAGTGGGGGAGTGCTATTAGTATGGCTGGGGTTTTTCCTGCTTGTTGATGTACAGTTAATTTTGTTAAGGCACCATACGAATGTAGTATAACTTCACCTTGGGGATATTTGGTAGGTGGACTCTGCATGCTATATGATGAAACCCGGCTCTGGTTCAACCATATGAACTAAGGGCACAATGACACACCGTGTTCCCGGAGAAGCGATGATGCGTGGAGTACCGTAAATCCTGTGGGTCCTCCTGTCTTGTTAAACTACGGGCCCTAACCTTTATCTCCATTGTAGTGCAATAAGAGTAGTTGAGCAGATATATGTTCATCAAATCTATCCAGAAGACTCAGTGCCAGGGTTTTGACATTTTCCGTCATCCCCAATTTCGGATGCTTCCCCCAGTGAATAGAAGCATATTTTAAAAAAGGCAGCGTAAAGGGAGCCCAGTATAGAGTTGGTGCAAGATCACGGATACATCCAAAATTGAGGTGTGTCAAGCAAACCTTAGTGGTTGTTGAGTGGGGATTATGGAAAATGGTGTTATTAAAGAGATGCTCTTGTAGCGTGAAGTGCACCAATCGGTACTGGGGGTCAAACGAGGTGCAAATAAGAATTTCGGTGAAACAAAAACTGACAGCCTGAGCACAACACCCAAAACCACAAAGGCCAGGTAACTATGCCCCAAATGAGCAAACCTTTACAGTAGGCAAATGAAGTAAGAAATTTGTGAGCTCGGAAAAGGTGGTCTGACGGAAAAAAATATATCTGCGATTTGGGGAAGTGAAATTATCTAACTAGCTCAAAAAGCGAAATTCTTGGCAGCTAGCAACTGTTTAGTAACTATAAGAAGTCAAATAAACAATCCTTGTGCTAGTGTCACACTATACCTAATATATTACAGACATAGCCTCTCTAGTATTCTCTAGTATCCTCTAGTAATACCATCTCACCCTATTCCGCCTATCTCTCATACATTCCTCTTCTGTCTAAAAGCCTGCTTGGGCTTCCACTGGCATAGTCACAAACAATCCTCCCAGCGTGATTCATCCATTGCTTTGGTCTGAGGCTTTAAGTCCACTGTACTGGGAAAGGTCTATAGCAGAACTGCCCTCTGTTTTGTTTGGTTCTTTGCTTGGTTTCATGCTAGCAGGTGTGCAGCCTATTTGCATTTGTTTATGTCTAGAAAAACTCTGCCCTGAATCTAGGTGCTTGTGATACATTGTACTCCTTGTCCCCCTTGATTCCTCCATTCCGGTGGAGTACCCCTCAAGTTCCCAGAGGCCCCTCATCACACTATATCATAGTGTAACATGTGTACATGTTCCGGTAATGGTACACTACTGTAGTGGCAGTGCATGATCTCCTATATTTAGTTGGATTTATATTTGGTTTATTTGATTTGATTTCAGCTCCGCCACTGTCTCTGAGTGAGATAGGCTATGCTATAATATGTTATGTTTAGTTTGCTTTGGTGAAAGTTAATATTTAGGATTCTGGGTATGGAATGGTCATGTAGGACTGGTGGAGGCTATGCTATGACTATTTGTTCTTGCAGGATTACAGGATTCCAGTGTGTGTGCAGCTATGGGTAATGATCGTGATTGCAGGAAGGTTATCACTTGGGATTTATGTATTTAAACCAGTCTCCTGGCTAGCAGGAGATAGCAGCCTTTGACAGACCTTTAGTCTAAGAATACACTTGGTTGAACGGCAATCCCTGGGTCCAATTTGTCCTACAACTATTATCTCTTTAGCTTCCACTCTCTTGATGCCTCCCTTAGCACCAGCACTAGCAGGTCTATCGCCAGTCCTACTACATTTGCTTTAGACAGGAATAAACCTGTTACACGTACTCCCCACTGCCCTATACCATTTCCCCACTCCCTCAGTTTAAGTGTACCACACTTTTCCAGTTCACCTGTTTTTCTCTCCTGATTGAATATTTTTAACTTTGTATCCTCCTTTTTGCCATCTTGCAAGATTCACTTCATCGCTCCCTATTTCTTGTACAAACATTCACTTCTTCCTTGTTTACTATATATCCCTATTGGGTTCTCTTTTGCTCCCCGCTCTATTTCCATCATCTCAAAGAGAAGAATGTACTTTTGTATGTAAGCTGTTGAATATCTGCGATTAAAGGATTCTAAATCGGTCATATTGTTTACATAGCACCGTTTATTATAAGCACAAACAGGTTAGTTTCCATTTTTATAGTAAGGGAACTGTGTAGCCTCAGGAGCCAACCACAGAGTTCCCTCATGATAACCGGCTATAAGAGAAGGTCATTGCACGGTTGCAGTTCCTTTGTCTCCAAAAATAGTTTAGCAATTGCAGTTTAGCATAGTTGCTGTTGTGATTTAAGATAGCACTACCATGCTCAACCTTGATATTATGAACACCTAAGTTCGTTTCCAAATATATTGTTCATCCTCTGCTAACATATTAGATTATAGTAGTAGTACTTTAGCAGCCGGGGTGCCTAAGAGAACTGGCCCAGCCTACAAAGAGTAAACTGAATTCCTAAATAGGAGTTCCATCGGCCAATCAAGTGGGGTAATTTGTATGAGCTGGACTTCGGTGCTGAGGTCCTGGAGAAATAGAGCCAACCCACCCCATAGGGTTGTCAAGCCCTACATGGCTGGGTGTCACTATTTGAAAGATGCACTACCATAAAAACATGGATAGAATAAAAATATGCTAGGACATTGGAGTAGCCTCTCCTAGTAAGGTGCCTTGGATCTTCCCTTTCTTTTGTCTCCTCTGTGGGCCGAGTTTGGGTGTTTCTCCCTCACATAGCTCAGTCGAGAATCTCCCATACCAGCAACATGTTTCTTATATTTGAGTTTACATGTGAGTGGGTATGGTATAGTGGTAACAGAGATCCGTTCCAACTTCAGCCCTGTCCACCTTTTTCCAGTGACCATGTACTCTATGTATTTGCCATCTGCCAAGGCATCACAAAGTAAATCTCCACCAGCCTCCTTCTCTTAGACATGGAAAATATCATTAAGCAGTCCATAGATAATGAGAAACCCAATTGTCGTACATCAGGAAAAACCGATCCTGCATGTGATTTGTCAGCCTTGCATCCTCTGCATCCTGACTAGTCTTCGTTACGGGGCGGGGCGGGGCGGGTTTTCACTTGGTGACCCTGCCGTTACTCCGGCCCGGGGTCAACTCTTTGCCGTTCCTCCCCGCCCCGTATGACACGGGGCCCTGGCTGGGCTATGGGGCGTGGCGGGTATTTTACTTTCCCCGCTGATTGCCTAGACGGCCCCGTCTTCTCGTCCCCCACCCTTGCCCCTGTGCGGGGCCCCACTTATTCCTATGAGTGATATTCTGTGACTAAACAAATGGCAGGTTGAAATCTGGGGGGTGTTTGGCCTCTCAATTCTGATCTGAAATCACAATTTGAGATCAGAATTGGCTGGCCAAACACTCCCTAATTATTTTGTATATCTAGTATGATGACTCCACTATTTGGATATTTCATATAGCAATCCGGCAGCTATCTCAACAGATAGGATTTGAATATAGTGCTCACATTATCATTATGATTTGGGCTTCTAGTTTGAGATAAATAGTGTTTGGAAATCGCTCTCAGTATATGATTGTAAGCGTATAATCTAGGTATGTTTCTAAGTACTTCTAAGCATATGATTCCGGGTACATAACTCTAAGCGTATAGTTGTATAGTGGTGCATGCACGATTCCTATCTTCCTGAGGATATGGTCTCCGGCTTATCATTTCGTGATCTCATTCAGGGTGTATGGCTTTGGGCTTATGGCTTTGGGCATTCAGTTTTGGGCTTTTCATTCAAAGACTATTGGTTTAGGCGTCACGTCTCACATGCCT
>Ga0307517_10002039_pt1 | contig 32887 bp, 43 predicted proteins | sample 23_EM_MG_FD_194515 | JGI IMG/M metagenome (GOLD analysis project Ga0307517, IMG submission 194515) | Populus trichocarpa ectomycorrhiza microbial communities from riparian zone in the Pacific Northwest, United States - 23_EM | ecosystem: Host-associated > Plants > Roots > Unclassified | place... | reverse complement strand
ATCCAAGATAGACTAAATCAGCTTATACTCACACACTATCTTTTCAGCTCATCGACAATCAATGCCAGTTGCCCTCGGTATTGCGCAGGCACCAACACTAGTTTTTCTCTAAACAACTAAGTTGAAATATCATCTAAGTTGTTAACCTTTGTTAATACATAATTTAAAATTTTATTGTTCTTTGTGCTTCAAAATGATCTTGAAATGACGAAACATTCAATGAAAAGTCTGAACTATCCATTTATCATACTACTTTAAGGAGCAACATCCTGTTTGGTTTTTAATGATTTGAGAATTGTAAATGTGTTTTTTTTTTGGAATAAAGATCGCTGGGTCTCTAAGTTTTTCATTGATCTTTGGTCTTTATTGATAGGGTTGACTACTAGAGGTCACTGGCAAAGAAGTCATGTTCCTTATAGTTTTTTCATCCTCTGTTATTTTAAAATATAATATTCTTTTGTTTCCGCCTGTTACAATTAGAGCCCCATTTACCCCAATAGACAACGGATTAAACCCCAATCCATAAATAACTCTTATGCAATTTCTTTTTGAATGTCTAAATGAGATTTTGATAGTGTATATTTAAAGAGTCGAGAATGCTGAGTATTTGCAGGTCTAGTTGGGAGTGAACTGAACTTCTCGAGAATTACATCTCATCCAAGGAGTAAGGTTAATTTCGTTTCCACCCCATCAGAGAAAGCTGCCTTTACTCATGAAGATCATGAAAAAAGTGCCTTTTGGTTAAAATGTGTGGGATTACCTCAGCTCGAGATGCTGTGATGGCAGCAGAAGCTGGTGCTAATTTAATTCGGATGATTCTTTAGCCCAACTCAAAACGTTCCATTTCGCTTCCAGTTGCAAAGGAAATTTTGAAAGTTGCAAGAGAATATGAAGCAGCACCAGTAGGGGTGTTTGTGGATGATGATGCAGACACGCTATTGAGAGTTGTGGATGCAGCAAACCTTGAATTTGTGCAGGTATATTTTCGTACTTCTGACTACTTCGTATCTAGCATATCATTTTTGTTTCCGACTTTGATATCTATTATTCAGCTTCATGGGAAAGGTTCACGGTCAGCTTTTCTAGATTTAAAGGGAAAAAATCGAATGGTGTATGTTCTCCATGCAAATGAGAATGGAAACCTTCTAAATCAAATTTCAGATGAAGAATGTTCCTTGGTTGATTGGATTCTCGTGGATAGCGCAACAGGTGGCAGGTAAGAAAATGATTTACCTTCATGTATACTTCATCCATCATCTTCATTTTGCCGGTTTGTATGACCATCTATGTTGAGGTTTAAAAATATAGAATTTTGTAGTAATGATAATTTAATTTCTTAATAATAGTAGTAGCAGCTAATAATAAGAATGGAGAGAGATGAAGTTGTTGTCATGGTTTTCATGCAGCTTTCATTTTCTTATTATTTATCAAGAATTTTTAATTTGAATACCAAACTCTTAACTCAATTCACCTCTAAATCCAAATCCTTCCATTACCTTTCATTATCCATGGCATCATTTTCTTGATTTTTCATCACCATCATTATTACTACTACCATTATCTTTACTAATACACACAGACATCACAAAAGATGATGACCAACAATAGCCATTTCAATCATATAAGATAGTCTTAAAAATTAGCCTCACCTTGCTTACTCCTCTTTTTCCCACCCGGAACACTTTGTCAGACCCAAGTGTCTTGAGCCTGACAACCATGCCAGACCCACATAAAATTTATTGAACAATTATAAAAATAAATAATGCATGGCTGCACATAACACATAAAATTTATTGAACAATAATTAAAAAAAGATAATGCAAGGCAACACTTATTTAAAACCTATAAAAAAAATCAATACTATCTTTTGTTGGGTTTTTACATTCTCCCTTCATAATATAAGTTTCATCCTCAAAATTAAGAAGGCTTCACATTTCATACCTGATTGTTCAAATAGTTTGGGGTACTTCTTCCTCATTTTAGATTCCTTTTCCCAAGTTTCTTCTTCTATTTGAGTGCTCTGCCATAAGATCCTAACAATGAGAATCTTCTTATTTTGTAGTTCTTTCACTCACCAATCTAGAATTCTTGTGGGCCTAACTTTGAGCGTTAGGTCCTTTTTTACTTTTATCAGAACCTAGGTAGAACCCGAGTGGGATCCATGTTGGCCTTTCATAACAAGGAGACATGGAATACATTGTGGACCTTGGCTAACTGCGGGGGCAAGTCTACTTTGTAGGCTACCGGTCCAATACGTTGCAAGATTTAACAGGCCTGATAAAACAAGGAGCTAGCTTTCCTTTTAGTCCAAACCTCATCATATTCTTCCACGGGACTACCTTCAAGAATACCTGATCCCCCACATTAAACTTGAGGGGTCTCTTCCTCACATACACATACTTTTTTTGTCTGTCCCGTGTGGCTTTTATCTGGTCTTTGATGATTCTTACTTTTTCAATGATGACCTACACCAATTTCATGCCATACAACTTCTTGTCCCTGATTTCTTCCCAATATAAGGGAGTCTTGCATCTTTTACCATACAAGGCTTCATACGGGGCCATCCCTATTGTTGCTTAATGGCTATTGTTGTATGTGAACTCCACCAATGTTATATGTTCCTTCTAGTTTTCTCCAAACTCTAACACACGCTCTTAATAGGTCTTGAATTTAGTGTCTTAATATATTTACCGATAGATACACAAACAAAAACCGTTCATCGGTAATTTCATTTCTGTTGGTAAAAAAAAACATTGATGGTTTTATAGATGGAAAATGCGTGCCAAAAGAAAAAATTACCCACTTTAATATACCGACAAAACGATTTTGTCGGTATTCGTAGTGGCATTCATTGTAATTTTTTTCAACCCTATGTAAAATACCGACAAAATTATTTCTTTAGTGATAGTGGTATATAAAGTAAATTGTAACAAACTCTCTAGAATATACTGATGGATTGTGTCCATCGATATACCAGTATGTAATAATTAAAAAAAATAAAAATCTTTTTAACAAAAAAGTAAAATAATTAAAAAAGTGAAATTGTGTAAAATTCAAATATGTAAAAATAAATTTGAATAATATAAAATCCAAATATTCATTATAAATTTATATGTTCAATTAAAAATTAAACTAAAATAGTGGCGGCGTGGCGGAGTTGGAGGAGGAGGCTGGTTGTTCCCAGGACCATACAATAAAAAAAAGAAGTGGACACTTACCACCTAGCTGTGATCTCATGTCCATAACCACTTGGCGGAGTTTTTCATAATTCACCGAGAATTGCCTAAATTTTTTGGTGAGATGAGTCGTATGGTGTTGCAAGGCCATGAACTCTTGAGACTGAATGCTCGATACCGATTGTGAGCTCCTAACGGTTGAGACACTGTGGGCCATCCACAAGTTCTCAGTCGTAGTGTTGGAGAGTCCGTACACCCGATTTCTATCAGGTCCACCAAACGATTCTGCCTCCTTCCATAAATCTGGATTGAAATCCGAGTGGGTCGAAGGATCGTATGATCTCTTAGTATTTACCGACAAAGTTAGCAATGGATTAAATTCAGTAAGTAATTATCACTCGAAAATACCAACAAAATATTTTTGTTGGTAATTTCGTTTGTATTCGTAGATTTTCTGGTAATGTGTTGACTCTGCCCTTCCCTCTCATATGTGCCAGTTGTATAAGTTTCTAAATGGTTTAAAACAGGTCTCGCGGGCCTGGTACACTCGTTTGAGTGATTTTCTGCTCTCTATTAGCTTTTGCGTTTTCAAGGTTGACACCCTCTTATTTATCTTAATACAGTTACTGAGCTCGGAGTTTAAGCTTTGTGACTTAGGCATCGTTCATTATTTTTTAGGCATTGAGATTCTATCCATCGGTATGGGTTTGATGTTATGACAATATAAATATACACTTGACATCTTTACTCGGGCTGGTATGATCTCTTGCAAACTTGTTGATACTCTTATCTCTACCTCCAAATTTATCATACTGTCAGATCCTTTGTTTTCTGATCCTACACGGTTTCGTCAAATCATGAGTGCTCCTCAATATCTCACCTTTACAAGACCAGACATCTGTTTTGATGTTAACATAGTTTTTCAGTTTATGTATGCTCTAGATTCTCATTAGGTTGTTGTTAAATGCATTTTGCGTTATCTTCAGGGTATGGAAACCTATGGCTTACATATCTCTCGCAGTTCCTCCTTTGAGTTACATGGCATTATAGATGCAAATTGGGCAGGTAGCATTGATGATCGTAAATTTACGGGTGGTTACCTTGTTTTCTTTGGTCAAATGTCAATTTCGAGAAAATCAGGCAAGCAATGCATATTTGCTCGCTCCTCTTTTGAAGCTGAGTATAAAACCTTAGCAGACGATACTACTAAGGTTATCTAGCTTCAGTATTTATTGACAGATCTGCAGATCCCTTCTATATCCTCTCCTATTTGGTGCGATGATCTTGGTGCTACTAATTTATTTGTGAATCCTATCTTTCATGCTCGTATTAAACGTGTTGAAGTTGACTATTATTTTGTACAAGATAGGGTTGTGAAGAAAGAGATTTAGATTCGTTTTATCTTCTCTTATAATCAACTTGCATATGTCTTTACTAAACCACTTCCTACTGCTTCTTTTACTATTTTTCACTTGAAGTTTCGGGTCAAACCTCCACCTTTGGCTCGAGGAGGAATATTATAGAATATATAATATTATATAATCAGGGGTTTTTGTGAGAGTATGTATTATTATATAATCATTATCTTTTATAAAAGGTCCATAAAGTATTTAAAAGTTGTTTCCTATGAGAAAATCAACTCTTGCATGTTGCTATATTGTGGGTATAACTACTATTTCTATTTCAAAGTTTTTTATTACTTGATCTAATGTTATTACTATATTATCTATTATTTTAGCTTTAATAGATGTTTATGTTTTCTTCCAAAGTTCTTGAGGAAACACATTTGTCTGCTAGACAAATACTAGCTCTTGTATCAATGTAAGCATGTAAATGATATTTTATTATTCCTTCGATTTTTATTTCTATTTTTAAATGTGCTATTTAGATTTGTTATATTATTAGTTAGATTCACTATATGATTCTGTATCATATTCCTTTGTTTTTGAATTTCTTCTTCAGATTCTAAGAAAAAACTTGTCATTTTCCTCTAAATTTTTTGTGGGTTCATATCCTATAGCATTTATTTGTTCTAACATTTTGATTTTCTTTTTATATTTGCCTTTTGTTCTTGTAAAGCATTCATTTGCATAATGTCCTCCTTCATTGTAGATCCAACATCTACAATTCATTTTTTTTGGATAATATTTTTGTTTATTTTCTTGGTATTTCTCTTTTCTTTATAAGGTTCCTTTCTTTCTAAAATATTTTCTTCTAAAATTTGGGTTATAATTTTTCTTGTATTTATTATAATTATATTTTTGAATCTAAATTTCTGTCTCTTATAATTTCTTTTGTCATAGTTTTTGTAGGTTTTTTTTTTCTTATAATATTTTTTCTGTGTAGGTATTATACATTCATATCTTCCTAGTAATTCAACATTCTTTTTATCACAACAAAATCTATCCATTCTTTTTTATTTGTTTGGTTGCTCTCTGTGTTGTACATGTTTTTAATATATATTCTTGTAATATTCTTATTCTAGCTCCTAAAATGTTTGGGAATATTTCTTGGTTTTTAGTTCTCCATTCTTCTTTTAAAATATTTCCTACATTAATAGGTAATTTGTTATAAAACATTTCTCTATATTGTGGTTTTACTGCATCATCTATTCTATAATAATATTTCTGGTATTCACAAATGTAAGGTTTTACATAACACATGTTGCATATTACTATATTTTTCAAATGCCATCTGGCTTTATCTCGTTGGTGTTGCTAACTTTGTGGAGTGTGTAATAATGTATCAAGTCCTAGAAATTCTTTATATATTGTATTAGTCACAAACTGTAAAAATTTTCTTCTATTTGTAGCTCTTCCCCACATATTTCTTATTTGTTCATCTGTCAGGTTTTCTAACCAATCACTCACACATACTGATACTTTATGCTTGCTTTATTTATGTTAATGTATTTTCTATACTTCTCATTAATGTTTTTGTAGTTTTCATAGTTAGACTTGTTAAAGATAACTATGCATCTATAGTTTCTTCTTTATTTGTCAAACAGTCTAAATTTGTTGTGTGTGCGCGTGCGTGTGTGTGTTATAGGCACTACTCTAGTGTTGTAATCTTTACTCTTACAATTGTATATTGCTCTACACATATAAATAGTAAAGGGTTGGCTATTTAATAGATTTAAGCCTTCTATTTCTTCTCAACTTGCAAGATAAATATGCTATATCTCGAGTATTATATATAAAAAAAGAAAAAGATAAATCTGTTATAACAAGTTAATATACTAATAATTTAAATCATATAGAGATAATGAAGAATTTGGAAATGAAGCTAGATAAAAAGACAAGATGACTTTAAAGGGCAAACATAATATTCTCATTAATTAATGATCCTAAATCTATATATAATATCATATATTGCATCCTATAGCACGTGGAGAAGTGATAAGCATAACCAATGGGAATCTAAAATTTAAAGTAGGTGAGGTTTTTGATGTCCATAACTCATCAAAAGTAACGAGGACGCCATACAAGAACTCAAACCATGAATAGTGGTAGGTATATGGACCTATTCATTGAAACACCTTCTAATTGTAGCATGTATGTGACAATGCATTAGCTTCTTTTGAGATAATTCAATGGTGTGTGTGTATCACAAAAGGCTAATTGATGTTAATTAGGCAGCAATTTAAGTAAATAATGTCGTTAATGCTGATCAAGACTGAATCACTTAACTTTATTCATAAACCACCATTCCATTTTAGTCATGTTTGTCAGCCATTTAGAATAACTTTTATTCATGTCAGCTATAGTTGTAAGTACCGTAGCTGGGTTTTAAAATTTCCAATTTAACTTGTATGAATGACACTTTTTTATGATAACATGACATGTAATCCAAAATAAATATGATTCTTCTCGATAAACTTAGTCTAAACTTCTTTCCCCTTTACTTTCAGATTAATGTGGAATTCTTGTTGTGATAGCAATCTAGCATATTTACACTACCATTCACTGCTGTAATCAGTTTCTTGACAATGAATTTTTTAGAAGCAAATGTTGTAGAAGCTGATCTAGATTTCGACATTCATGCTTGTGGGAGTATGTCATCTAGGGTCAACTATTGGTGTTTGTGGAGAAAGAATTCCGCTCTGAGGTAACCAGAATGAAGAAAATGATTTTGGTGGTTCGGATGATTTTGTCGATGATGTTGTTAACGTTACCTTTAGCAATAACATAACTTTTAGTAAAGTCTGGCTGTCCAGATCAATATGGAGAGATTCACATCCCATACCCCTTTGGAACTAAAAAAGAATGTTACAAGGACGAGAGTTCAATCAAATTGGAGGTGGTGAATATTCCAGTTAAAAGAGGCAGTGTTATTACAATCCTCACGAGAGAGCAGTAAGACATCATCCGTGAAAACAAGATGGTTGATGCCTTGAACACCATAATTTGGATGAAAACAAAATCCTCGCTGCCGAGAGGCCAACTTGAGCATCCTGAAGAAGTATTCCATGTAGTAAATAAACAGATATGGAGACAAGGGGTTCTTTTGCCGCACACCACTTCTTTTAGGGAAGAAACCATGAAGGTCACCATTCACAGCAACAAAAAAGAAGGTTGTGAAGACACTGCATAGCAAGATGAACAAATCTTTCTAGAAAGCCAAGCTGTCGAAGGAGATCCCCTAGGAAAACCCACTGAACAGAGTCAAAGGTCTTCCAAAAATCAACCTTCATAAGACAACGAGGAGAAGATCGTTTTCTGCCATACTGTCAAAGAAGCTCTTGGACCAAATTAATATTGTCACTCATTAGTCTGCCACCCAAGAAAGCATTCTGCATGGGACTGATGATTTATGTCAAAGCGTGAGCTAAGCGACCAGCAAGAATTTTAGCAATCATCTTATATATCACATTACAACAAGAGATTGGTCTGAAATCATTTATTGATGAGACATTAGCCAATTTAGGAACCAAAGCAATAACAAGTGATTAACCTTCTTAAGGAGCTTGCCAAAAAGGAAGAAATCTTGAACAGCAACATAAAAATCCCTCCCCACAACACTCCAGACTTGTTTGAAGAAAAAAAGAAGAGTAACCATCAGGACTAGGAGCTTTATCATTCCTAATACTGAACATCGCCTTCCGAATGTCCTCATTTGAAACCGGAGAGAGGAGAAGATAATGGGAACTTTGAGCTAAACAAGGCCCACATTGGATACAACACTATCTAGAGGAAGAGTGTCTTTGGATGTTCCAAGCAAATGCTGGTAATATTACATAAATTTTGCTCCTATTTCCTTCAAGGAGGTGATAAGACGACCATGACTACACATGATGACTGGAATAAAGTTCCTCCGATGATTTTGACTCATGAGAGCATGAAAGAAACTAGAGCCTTTGTCACTCTTCTTGAGGAATTTGCATTTGATCTTTTGGCTAAAGAACATTTTTTCTGCAGATTTTAGATTGGACAACTTTAAGTGAAGGAGCCTGTCTTGCTCTAACAAAAGATGATTATCTCTATCTTGCTGAAACGCAAATTGAAGAAGCTCTAACTCAGTTTCAAGTCTTGAAACTCGCTTAGAAATATGGTTAAAGTAAAGCTTGTTGATCTCCTTCAAAGGCCATTTTAGAAATTTAAGCCTTCTACATAATATATACATAGGAGTTCTATAAACTAAAGTGACATCCGGTATGGTTGAGATCATGAAGGCCAAGATTAGAGCAAAATTCTCTAAAATCTGAGGTTTCATAAGTGGAAACAACTTCACCATTGTGCTTATTTGCTGGAGAGAGCACATAATTAAAATCACCAAGCACCATCCAAGGACAAGTAGGGCACCATCTCCGCAAATCAGCCCACAGAGACCTTCTAGCAATCATAGTGTTGAAGCCATAAACAAAAGTGACCATGAAACTAAATTGAGAGATCAAACTCCTAACAGAAAGATGAAGACCCTCTGCAGAAGAGGCAAGCAAATCAACTTTGACCGTAGAGGATTCTAGAAAACAATAATTCTAGCTTTGCTAGCTACATCAGCATTAGTAAAATACTACATCAACATTCTAGCATAGGATAATCGGGGATAATCGGGAAAGGTTAGAAGTTAGCTTGTCACATTGAATTGGTTTGCCAAGCACACTAGCAATTTTGGATAAACAAGTTGGCAACCAACATTTCAGAGGAAGGTTCAGAAATTTCACCCATACTAGAACTCGTGACGTTTCGTTACAAGAGAAATCAAAATACTCCGTCATCGGCCTCAAGATAAGAGGTCTACCATACACAAGATAGGGACCCCCACGTATAACAAGCTTGTCTTCCTCACTTTTAAATCGATACACCAGCTAGCCAGATTCATGAGTAGTGAGGGTGACATCACACTTCCAAACAGTACTAATAAGATTATTCAGAGCCCTAAATCCATGGCTTTTACTAGAATCATAACCCACAGCGCATAAATTCCATACATCAAAATTATGGCGAGATGGAACATGTTTTAGTTAGATGATTAAGAGAGATTTTTGAGCTTGGTACAATATTTAGTGTTTCTATTTGAAGAAAATAGTTCTCGCCTTTTGCTGCTACCCGGAAGGGGAGATAAAGATTTACCTGTTGTGGTAGTAATGTCTAGGTTTCGGCCATCAATACAAGGAGGAGACACATGTTTAGTAGAAAGTCGACAGAGTCGGCAGCAGGTGCTTCTTCGATTAAAGCTGTCAACTTTGAAGTTTGCGGAAAAGCAGTTTTTCAATCAAAAGATCAAGTGCAACTTCCTTAAGGATAGTGATAGAGGCTCCAAGTTTTTTCATGCACTGATGAATCATACTCACACAAGGAATTTCATTCCAGCCATTATGACCACTCATGGTTGGGTTAGCTCCTCTTCGGAGGAAGTGGGAGCTATCTTTGTGTAGTATTTCCAGCAGCTGCTTGGTACATCCAAAACCACCATTCCCCTTGATAATGCGATCATTCATAGTGGGCCCTGTCTCTCCTCTAGCTCTCATGATCTTCTCCTTTCTTGGGTTACTCATTAGGATATTCAGAAGGCAGTCTTCAGCATAAGGGATGACAAAGCTCCTAGGCCTGATGGCTACTCTTCCCTCTTCTTCAAGCAAGCCTGGCATATTGTTGGGGAGGATCTCAGTGCAGTTGTGCAAGAATTTTTTCTTTCTGGATGGCTCCTTAGCCAGGTTAATCATTCAATTATTGCTTTGGTTTCCAAATCAACCAATGTTTCTTCTTCGTCTGATTTCAGGCCAATCTCATGCTGCAATGTGATTTATAAGGTGATTGCAAATATTTTGGCTGGTTGGCTAGCTCATGCTTTAACATACATTATCAGCCCCATGCAGAACGCCTTCTTGGGTGGCTAGCTTATGAGTGATAACATCAACCTTGTTCAGGAGCATCTCAGGCAATATGGCAGGAAGCGTTCTTCTCCTCACAGCCTGTTGAAAGTGGATTTCAGGAAAGCCTTTGATTCTGTCTAGTGGGACTTCCTGGAAAATCTTCTTCGGCAACTTGGGTTTCCAGATAGATTTGTTTCTCTTCTAATACAATGTGTCTCCACTGCCTTTTACCCTGTTGCTGTGAATGGTGACCTTCATGGATTCTTTCTGGGAAAAAGTGGTGTAAGACAAGGGGATCCCTTGTCCCCATATCTTTTTATTTGCTGTATGGAATACTTTTCCAGGATGTTAAGCTGGCCTCTCAACAGGTGGGATTTCGGTTTCATCCCAAATGTAAGAAATTATATAGATTAAAAAACATAGCTGGAGACCAACAAGTCAAATGTACAGGCATATACAAACCAGTGAAAGGGAACAAACTTCCTTGAACAGAAAGGAACAAACTCCTTGAAACAAATAAACAAACGAGTCTACTAGAAAGCAAGCGCCAACAAGAGGCTAGCTTGCTGAACCAAAAACACAAAGCCACCAAGGCAGCACAAAAACACCAGAACAACAGCTTAAAGCAGCACATAGCAGGCAGACCCAGAATTGGTACGGATAAGGGGAATTTGACTATTTAATTAAAACATAGCATTGGGATGGTTCTTGCGGATGCTCACGCAATGTGATTTCTGCCCAGTGCTCTAAATGTCAAAGTGAAGAAATTCAACAAAGCGCGGGATACATTAGCATGAGATAACATCATAGGATTTCGATCCTATTGTGTTGGCCTTCGGGATCGGAGTAATGATTAACAGGGACAGTCGGGGGCATTCGTATTACATAGTTAGAGGTGAAATTCTTGGATTTATGAAAGACGAACAACTGTTCTTCCTGGTTATGGCTAACAAAAAGAAGAAGGTTGGGCCCCCTAAATCTTAGTTGAAATAGCAAAAGTTGCTGGTTGATTCTCAGCTTGTCTCGTACTGTTCATGCTACAGTGCCCCAAAATTCAAATTCAAACCAAAGCCCGCTTGTTGTCTTAGCCCCTGAAAGTCCTTGTCCTAATCATCAAATTCACTCTCCCTTACACGGTTCTGTGCCCCAATATCATGTTGATCCTTCCCCTAGCATTAACCATGTTTTTGTGGAGGATTGTTCTAACGATGAAGATTTTGATCATGAGGAAGTGGATTTTGACTCTTCTGAGGAAGATTATGCGGGGGGCTCTAAATTCTTCACCTCTCCAATGGTTGCAGCTCCACCCGTCCCTGTTGTCTACCCTACAGGTACCCAGCCAGCCCCTGTTACCTCCCCCACATGTGTTGATTATGCTTTGGTTGCTGCCCCAGCCCTGTCAGCTCCTGTGGATGACAATGTCCCTTTGGCTGCTACTACAAGTAACAACCCAGAGCCTTCTCCTAGCACTTGGCATAATCTTTTTGCGTCTAATCGCAACACTACCAAGTGCCCTAAACTCATTCATTACTCTACTTTCATTGAAACTAGAGGCTGTAATTTGGTTGATGATGATTTAGACACTAAATGTGACTATTGGAAGATATGTCTTGTTGGCTATATTGCTGATCATTCTCCTGGATTTAAAGCCTTACAGAACCTTATTGTTAACACATGGCACTACGAGGCATCCTTAACAATTCATGCCTCTGGTTGGTTGATTTTTAAATTTGCTAATGATGCAGACAAATTGAATGTCTTATTTGGGGGTCCTTATCTAGTCTATGACAGACCTCTCATTCTCAAGGCAATGCTAGAATATTTTGATTTCTCTTCCTCTGAAATGCACACCATTCCAGTTTGGGTTAAATTTCCCAACCTCCCACTCAAGTACTAGTCTCTCAAATGTCTGTCTAAGATCGCTAGTGTTCTTGGTAAACCCCTTCAAAGTGACATGCTTACCTCTTCTATGTCAAGACTCTTTTATGCTAGGGTGTTGGTGGAAGTCAACTTGTTATCTGACTTGCCTTACTCCATTGAAGTTACTCTGCCAAATGACAGCTTATTCCATCAACAAGTTTATGAAACCCCATCACGTTTTTGCAAGCATTGCAGGACCCTTGGTCACATTACTTTAACTTGCACCAAATCCCTGTCTCCTATTGTTCCAAGCAAACAACAGGCTCATGACCCTGTTCCTGTTTCCAAAGATAGGGATTATGTTTTCCACCGTTTGGGACCCCAAGTAGACACCCCCGTTGTTGACCACTCATAGGCAAATCTGCCTGCTGATTGTGCTCCTAATACAAAGCAGGTTGAAGCTGAGCTTGTATTTGAGAATGAAGTTATTGCTCCTAACTCTGGTGGTTGGGAAATTGTTCAGAGCAGAAAAGTTAGGCGCAAGCCTTCACCCCTAAGACCTTCTACTTGGTCCCCTCATGTTGAGCCTTGCCCGACTCAAGAAACTTCTCATATGGTTCACAGGGAGCGCCAACTTTCACCTCCAAGTTCTGTTTCCCACACCACATCAACACCACCTCCTAATGACTTAGTTGGCTTTAGGACTGATAAGGGAAAATCTGTGGTTGTCTCAGGTGTTCTAGGACATTCTACATCTCGTTCAATTGGTATGCCCTAAAGGAGAAGGGCTCACCAACGCACTGATGTTGTATCTGGCAGGGGCGAAGGGTTGCCTCCCATCCCCCCTCATTCATGAAGATCTACTGCTGGAATGTGAGAGGGCTCAACAACCCTCTCAAACAACATGAGGTAGTAAGCCTCATGAAGAAGAATAAGTTAGATGTTTGTGGTTTTGTTGAAACAAAGCTGGCTTCTTCTGCTGTTTCTTTCATGTAGAAGCTCCGGTTAAGGAATTGGAGATTTTTGTCTAATGTTGCAGCAACCAACACTGCACGCATTTTGGTTTTTTGGAACCCTTCCACTGTTAAGGTGGAGCTCATCGATCTTACTGCCCAGAGTCTTTACGTCACCATACGTAGCTTGGTGAATTAATGTACTTTTATTTCAACTTTTGTTTATGGCTATAACATTGTTATTGCTCGCAGAGCTCTTTGGGAAGACTTGCATAAATGGAGCTCAAATGCTCAAATTCTCTCTGGATTATTCTAGGCGATTTTAACTCTGTTATCTCAAGCGGGTAAACATAATGGAGAGCCTGTATCCTTATATGATGTTGCTGATTTTAGAACTTGTTACTCTGTGTTAGGTCTCTCTGATCTCAACTTCACATGAAGCCATTTCACCTAGACAAATGGAAGATACGGAGCAAAATTGATAGGGTTTTGGCGAATCCTCACTGGCAGATCCTCACTGCCCAGAGTCTTTACGTCACCATACGTAGCTTGGTGAATTAATGTACTTTTATTGCAACTTTTGTTTATGGCTATAACACTGTTATTGCTCGCAGAGCTCTTTGGGAAGACTTGCAGAAATGGAGCTCAAATTCTCTCTAGATTATTCTAGGCGATTTTAACTCTGTTATCTCAAGCGGGTAAACATAATGGAGAGCCTGTATCCTTATATGAAGTTGCTGATTTTAGAACTTGTTGCTCTATGTTAGGTCTCTCTGATCTCAACTTCACAGGAATCCATTTCACCTGGACAAATGGAAGATATGGAGCAAAATTGACAGGGTTTTGGCGAATCCTCACTGGCAGAGTCTTCAAAGATCAGTCCATGTGCACTTCAGCATTCCAGGTGCCTTTTCTGATCATTCTCCCATATCGGTTTCCATTGGCCCTCAGTATCAACGAAGACGTGCTAGCTTCAAGTTTTTGAACATGTGGGTTGAGCATCAAGATTATAAATCTCTCCTCTTGAAGCACTGGCATACTGAGGTCTATGGCTCTCCAATGTATATATTATGCAGGCGGCTTAAGCTTCTCAAGGGTCCCTTGAAGCAGCTCAACAAGTTTCATTTTGGCCACATTTCGGAGAGAGTCCGCAGGGCTGAAGTAAACCTGGAGCACCACCAATCTTTACTGCAAGACAATAGGAACAATGCTCAATTCCTAGCTCAAGATCACAAGCTTTGCCTGGAGCTTGTCAACCTTAAATCATCGAAGAAAATGTTCTATAGCCAGAAATTGAAATGTAACTTGTTCAAGGATAGTGATAGAGGGACTAGCTTTTTCCATGCCTTGATGAACCAGAAACATAAGAAGAACTTCATTCATGCTACTGGGTACTTCAAGCAGGAATGAAGTTCAGTGAGTGAGGTAGGGGATGTCTTTGTCAGCTTCTTCAAGCAGCTCCTGGTACTTCGCGAACCACATCCCCTTTCGATGAGTCTTTTGTCCGCTGTGGTCCCTGTATTGATTTTACCTTGCATGCTTCTTTATTAGTTGATGTCTCAAATGATGATATAAAAAAAGCCCTCTTCAATATTGGTGATACAAAATCCCCGGGCCCTGATGCTTACTACGCTTTATTCTTCAAGAATTCTTGGGATGTGGTTGATCAGGATGTTTGTGCTGCGGTGAGAGACTTCTGCGTGCTTTCCTGAAATCAATTTTAATCAGGCATCTAGGGGACGTTCTTTTCCTTTCATATTGACTAAGCAGCTCCTTCAAAAGATTGATATTGTCAGCCATGCGACGACCACCTAGGAAGGCATTTTGTATGGGGCTGATGATGCCATCCAGGACATGCCCCATTATGTCAGCTAGAATTTTTGAGATGATCTTGTACACTACGTTACAACAAGAAATGGGTCTGAAGTCGCTGGCAGTTCAGACATGAGGAGACTTCGGTACCAAAGCTATGATAAAATGATTGATATGCTTAAGAAGCTGGCCTGATTGGAAGAAGTCTCTCACCGCAGCACAAAGATCCTGACCAAGCACATCCCAAGAATTCTTGAAGAATAAAGCGGAGTAACCATCAGGGCCTGAGGATTTTGTATCATCAATACTGAAGAGGGCCTTTTTTATATCATCATTTGAGACATCAGCTAATAAAGAAGCATACAAGGTAGAATCAATACAGGGACCACAACGGACAAAAGACTCATCGAAAGGGGATGTGGTCCGCGAAGTACCCAGGAGCTGCTTGAAGAAGCTGACAAAGACATCCCCTACCTCACTTACTGAAGTTGTGAGGGAACCATCATTACGATGAATAGCAGGAATGAAGTTCTTCTTGTGTTTCTGGTTCATCAAGGCATGGAAAAAGCTAGTCCCTCTATCACTATCCTTGAACAAGTTACATTTCAATTTCTGGCTATAGAACATTTTCTTCGATGATTTAAGGTTGACAAGCTCCAGGCGAAGCTTGTGATCTTGAGCCAGCAATTGCACATTGTCCCTATTGTCTTGCAGCAAAGATTGATGCTGCTCCATATCAGCTTCAACCCTGCGGACTCTCTCCGAAATGTGGCCAAAATGAAGCTTGTTGAGCTGTTTCAGGGGACCCTTGAGAAGCTTAAGCCGCCTGCATAAGACATACATTGGAGAGCCATAGACCTCAGCATGCCATTGCTCAAAGAGGAGGGATTTATAATCTTGATGCTCCACCCACATGTTAAAAAACTTGAAGCTAGCACATCTTCTTTGATACTGAGGGCCAATGTTGATCGATATGGGAGAATGATCAGAAAAGGCACCTGGGGTGCTGAAGTGAAGATGGACTGATATTTGAAGACTCAACCAGTTTGGATTCGCCAGAACCCTGTCAATTTTACTCCATATCTTCCCATTGGTCCAGGTGAAATGGCTTCCTGTGAAGTTGAGATTAGAGAGACCTAACATAGAGCAATAGGTTCTAAAATCAGCAACTTCATATGAGGATACAGGTTAACATGAGAGAGTTAAAATCGCCCAGAATAATCTAGGGAGAATTTGGGCTCCATTTCTGCAAGTCTTCCTAAAGAGCTCTGCGAGCAATAATAGTGTTATAGCCATAAACAAAAGTTGCAATAAAAGTACATTGATTCACCAAGCTACTTATGGTGACGTGAAGACCCTGGGCAGAAAGATCAATGAGCTCCACCTTAATAGTGGAGGGGTTCCAAAAAATCAAAATGCGTGCAGTGTTGGTTGCTGCAACATTAGACAAAGACCTCCAATTCCTTAACCGGAGATTATGCATGAAAGAAACAGCAGAAGAAGCCAGCTTTGTTTCAACAAAACCACAAACATCTAACTTATTCTTCTTCATGAGGCTTACTACCTAATGTTGTTTCAGAGGGCTGTTGAGCCCTTTCACATTCCAGGAGTAGATCTTCATGAATGAAGGGGGTTGGGAGGCAACCACCAGTGCGCTGTTGAGCCCTTCTCCCTGGGGGCATACCAATTGAACAAGATGTGGAATGACCTAGAGCACCTGATACAACCAGAGATTTGCCCTTATCAATTCGAAAGCCAGCTAAGTCATTAGGAGCTGGTGTTGATGTGGTGTGGGAAACAGGACTTGGAGGTGAAAGCGTCACGCTCCCTGTTAACCATATGAGAAGTTTCTTGGGGCGAGCAAGGCTCAACATGAGGGGATCTAGTAGAAGGTCTTGGGAGTGAAGGCTTGCGCCTAACTTTTCTGCTCTGAACAATTTCCCAACCACCAGTGTGAGGAGCAGCAGCTCCATTCTCAGATACAAGCTCAGCTTCAACCTGCTTTGTATTAGGATCACAATCAGCAGACAGTTTAGCTCCTGAGCAGTCAACAATAGGGGTGTCTACTTGGGGACCCAAATGGTGGAAAACAGAATCCCTGTCTTTGGGAACAGGAGCAGGGTCATGAGCTTGCTGTTTATTTGGAACAAGAGGAGGCGGGGATTTGGTGCAAGTTGAAGTAAGGTGACCAAGGGTTCTACAATGCTTGCAAAAACGTGATAGGGTTTCATAAACAACTTGTTGATGGAGCAGACTGCCATTTGGTAAAGTAACTTTAATGGAGTAAGGCAGGTCAAATAACAAGTTGACTTCCACCAACACCCTGGCATAAGAGAGTCTTGACATAGAAGAGGTAAGCATGTCACTTTGAACGGGTTTACCAAGTACACTGGCGATCTTAGACAGACATTTGAGAGACCAGCACTTGAGTGGGAGGTTGAGAAATTTAACTGAAACTGGAACAATGTGCATTTCAGAGGAAGATAAATCAAAATATTCTAGCATTGCCCTAAGAATGAGAGGCCTGCCATAGACTAGATAAGGACCTCTAGACAAGACATTCAATTTGTCTGCATCATAAGCAAATTTGAAAATCAACCAACCAGATAGTTAAAGATGCCTCATAGTGCCTTGTGGTAGCAATAAGGTTCTACAAGGTTTTAAAGCTAGGAGAGCGACCAACAATATAGCCAACAAGACACATCTTCCAATAGATTGCTTTTGAATATTGCCTACTCCCCTAAAGAAAATGGATGATTTCTGCGGGTTGATGTCCAAACCAGAAGTCTGGCCAAAGAGAGTGAGCTATTGGAGTAGACAATGAACTGGAGAGAAGTCACCACGGGAGAGAAGTAATACATCGTCTGCAAACGCAAGGTGACTGATGCCTTGCACCTCACACTTTGGATGGAAACAAAAGCCTTCCTGCTGGGAGGCAAGCTTAAACATTCTGGAGAAATATTCCATACAGCAGATAAAAAGGTATGGGGACAAGGGATCGCCTTGTCTGACTCCACTCTTCCCCAAGAAAACCCCATGAATATCCCCATAAACTGCAACAGAGAAAGAAGCAGTGGATACACATTCCATAACAAGAAAGACAAAATGAGCTGGAAAGCCAAAGTGTCGAAGAAGGTTTGCTAAGAATTCCCACTGGACAGAGTCAAAGGCTTTTTTAAAATCAACTTTCAGCAAACAACGAGGTGACGAGCGTTTCCTGCCATACTGACGAAGAAGCTCCTAGATAAGATTGATGTTGTCACTCATAAACCTGCCACCTAAAAATGCATTATGCATGGGCTGACAATGTCCTTTAAAGCGTGAGCAAGGCGACTTGCTAAAATCTTTGCAATCACTTTGTAGATAACATTACAACAAGAAATTGGTCTGTAATCAGATGGAGAAGAAACATTTGCTGATTTGGGAACCAAAGCAATAATTGAATGGTTAACCTGTTTGAGGAGTCTACAAGATTGGAAAAAATCCTGAATAGTCGCACATACATCCCCTCCCACAACAGGCCAGGCTTGCTTGTAGAAGGAGGAGGAGTAGCCATCGGGACCTGGGGCTTTGTCATTTCCAATGCTGAAGACTGCTTTTCGTATATCCTCATGAGAAACTGGAGAGAGGAGAAGGCCATGAGAACTAGATGAAAGACATGGACCACAGTGAATAACTACACTATCAAGTGGAATGATGTACTAAGACTGCCATGGCTGCACATAATGGCTGGAATGAAGTTCCTCCGATGATTCTGACCTAGGAGAGCATGGAAGAACTTAGAGCCTTTGTCACTGTGTTTAAGAAAGTTGTATTTTATCTTTTGACTGAAAAACTATTTTTCAGCAAACTTCATAGTAGACAACTTGGATCGAAGAATCCTGTCTTGAGCTAATAAGAGTTGATTATCCATGTCTTGCCACAATACAGATTGATGATGCTCCAACTCAGATTCAAGCCGCAATACTCGTTCTGATATATGACTAAAATGAAGACGGTTGAGCTCTTTCAAATGCCCTTTCAAGAGTTTAAGCCTAAGACACAAAATGTACATAGGAGTGCCATATACTGGAGAGAACTAATGAGAAGAGACCACCTCCAAGAATTGATCATGTGAAGCCCATATGTTGTGGAATTTAAAATTTCATCTACCCTGCACAAACGGATCCAGACGAACTTCGGCACGAGAATGGTCAGTAAAGGCACCTGAATTTCCAAAATGAACATGAGTGAGGCGCTATAAATAAGACCATGAAGGGTTGACCACGATGGCGATGGTTCAGTGGTTCTCGCCCTCACGGTTGTCCCTGCTACCAAACCCGATGTAGTTCCCTGTGCACCCGACCCAGACCCTTCCCCCTCGCCTTCATCTCAACCTTGTGAAGTGGGTCTTAGTGCTCTCCATCCTGCATCTGAGTTGGTTGTTGCTTCTGGCTCTAAGTCTTTGGATGAGGTTCTGGTGGAAGATTGCTCTATTGCTTCTGATGAAGAGATCCTGGATGAGGATCAACTGGATTTTAACTTTTCTGATGAAGAGTGTGATGACTCCCCTCAAGCCCCTTCTCTGCTCCCTGTTGAGAAAGTGCCTTCCCCTTCTCCTCTGCCCCCGGCTGAGAAGATACCTCCCCACCTCCGATGAAGAGTGTGATGCCTCTCTCTCCACCTTCTGTCTGTCGAAAGTCTCCACCCTCTATTGTAGCAGGTAACCCTCTCTCCGCTCCTGGTAGTAGCAAATGGCGGGACCTTTTCTTTTCCAATAGATCTACTGTTTCCTATACCAAACTTCAAAACTTCTCACTTAATCATCTCTCCAAAACTTGTGCCATTTCCCCTGAGGACATTCAACCCAAATTTGAAGTTTGGAATTTTTGTGTTGTGGGCTATGTATCTTGAAAAAGCCTTGGCTATAGAGCTCTGAATAGTATTATCTTCAATGTTTGGAAATGTGAGGCCACCCTTACCATCCATGAATCTGGGTGGCTGGTCTACCATTTTAAAATAGAGGAGGCTAAGCTTACGGTTCTTCGTGGAGGACCCTATCTTGTGTATAGACGGCCCCTTATTTTGCGGCCTATGATGAAATTTTGACTTTTCCAGTGAAGAAATGTCAAGGGTCCCTGTTTGGGTAAAGTTTCCAAACCTTCCTCTGTGCTGCTGGTCACCTATTTGTTTATCAAAGATAGCCAGCGTTCTTGGGAAGCCTATTTAGTGTGACCAGCTTACCTCAAATCTTTCCCATATGTCTTATGCACGGGTGTTGGTTGAAATTGATCTTCTTGAGGAACTCCAACACTCAGTTGAGATCTCTTTGCCTGAAGGTCCTACTCTGTACCAAAAGGTTGTCTACGAAACTTTGCCTAAGTATTGTAATTTTTGCCATGTTCTTGGCCATACTCATCTCCTCTGCCCCAAAGCTGCTGCTGCTATCAAAATTGTTCCCTACCATCAACCCAGGCTCAGGCTGTTTAAGCTGATAAAGGGACTGCTTTTAATAGATTGGGTCCCCAGCCTCCTCTCCAGGTTTTTTCTCCTCTACCATAGGTGCAAGGCCAGTCACAAGACCACGACATACCAGCAGTTTCTAGGGGGTGTCGGGTCATAAGCTGATTATGTTATTACTAATGGTTGGGTTACTGTGGAATCTAGACGTAAATCCAGTAAGCAGGATAAGGGGAAGGAGGTGGTCGTATCTGGGCCCGTATCTGGGCAGTATTTGTTGCCAACTCTCCTGTAACTCCTTCCCCCTTGTTTGCACAGGAGCAGTTCAAACTTCAAGAACTAATCCATTGGTGGCAACCCCTTGTGCTAAAGAGGTTCGGGGTTTTTCCCCTTCTCGTACTGAACCATTGGTTGTGCCTCCTTGTGCTGGCGAAGGTCACAATCCCTCTACTCCCAGAACAAACTCTTTGGCAACTAATACTGGTGAGGCTGATATTGCTGGCAAATCTGTGAATGCTCCTATCTTAGATGTGTCTATCCAATGTGGAGTCCGAACTCGTAACCAGAAGCAGCGTGGTCGTAGTGGAAGGGTTTCCCCTTCCCCTGCAAAACTATGATTATATTCAGCTGGAATATCAGGGGACTTAATAATCCCCTGAAGCAACATGAGGTTGTTAGCCTCATGAAGAAGCATAAGATGGATGTGTGTGGGTTGCTTGAAACAAAAATGCTCTCCTCCAGAGTTGCCTCTATGCATAAATTTTGGCCAAGGCACTGGTAGTATTTTTCAAATGCAGATGTTGCACGCACTGCTAGAATTGTGGTTTTTTGGAATCCATTTACAGTTAAGGTTGATTTGCTTGGATCCTCTGCACAGGCTTTACATCTTTCAGAAACCTGTTTGATTTCTCAAATTAGCTTTATGGTTACTTTTGTTTATGGCTTCAATACTATCTCTGCAAGACGATCTCTATGGGAGGATTTAAGGCGCTGTAATTCAAGCTGTCCCTGGATAGTTCTTGGTGATTTTAACTCTATGCTTTCCCCTGCAGATAAACACAATGGTGAGGCTGTCTCTTCCTATGAAATCTCTGATTTTCAAGACTGTTGTTTTGATCTGGGCCTTCATGATGTCAATTTCACTGGCTGCCACTTCAGTTGGACAAACGGCTCTGTTTGGAGCAAACTCGATCGGGTGTTGATCAATCCTTCATGGTCTTCTTTGCAGCGTCTAACTCATGTTCACTTTGGTTCCCCAGGTGCCTTTACAGATCATTCTCCTGCAGTAGTTAGACTGGATCCCTATGTGTAGGGTAGATGAAATTTTAAATTCTTTAATATGTGGGCTGCACATGATCAGTTTCTGGAGGTGGTCTCTTCTGGTTGGTCCTCTCCTGTATATGGTACTCCCATGTATATTTTTTACCGTAGACTTATGCTCTTGAAGGGGCCTTTAAAGGAGCTCAATCGCCTTCATTTCAGTCACATTTCATAAAGTGTTTCTCGGCTTGAGTCTCAGTTGGGGCAACTTCAATCTGCATTCCAGCACGACAGGGATAACCAACTTTTGTTTGAATAGGACATGCTTCTACGATCCAAACTATCTTCTCTGAAGTTTGCGGAAAAACAGTTCTTCAGTCAAAAAATAAAATGCAAGTTTCTCAAGGACAGTGACAGAGGCTCTAAGTTCTTCCATGCTCTCATGGGGCAGAACCATCGCAAGAACTTCATTCCAACTATTATGTGCAGTAACGACAGACTTAGCAGTTCTCTTTAGGAAGTGGGTGATGAATTTGTGGCTTATTACCAACAGTTGCTAGGCACTTCCAAGACCATTGTTCCCCTTGACAGTGCAGTTATTCAGTGTGGCCCGTGTCTTCCACCTAGCTCTCATGGCTTTCTCCTCTCCCCGGTCTCTCATGAGGATATTCATCAGGTAGTTTTTAGCATTGAGAATGAGAAGGCCCCAGACCCTGATGGCTACTCCTCCTTCTTCAAGCAAGCTTGGTCTGTTGTGGGCGGGGATTTTTATGCGGCTGTTCAGGACTTCTTTCACTCTGGCAAACTACTTAAGCAGGTTAGCCACTCCATCATTGCTTTGGTCCCCAAATCAGAGAATGTCTCTTCTCCATCTGATTTCAGGCCTATTTCCTGTTGTAATGTTATTTATAAAGTGATTGCCAAGATTTTAGCTAGTCGGCTTGCCCAAGCCTTACAGGACATTGTCAGCCCCATGCAGAATGCTTTCTTAGGTGGCAGGAATATGAGCGACAACATTAATCTTGTTCAGGAGCTTCTTCGCCAGTATGGTAGGAAGAGCACGTCCCCCCGATGCTTGCTGAAAGTTGATTTTAAAAAAGCCTTTGACTCTGTCCAATGGGAATTTCTTGAACGCCTTTTTCGCTACCTTGACTTTCCAGCTAAATTTCTCCTTCTTGTTATGCAATGTGTTTCCTCTGCCTCCTACTCTGTTGCAGTTAATGGTGATATCCATGGGTTTTTTTCGGGAAACAGTGGTGTTCGATAAGGAGACCCCTTGTCCCCGTACCTTTTCATATGTTGTATGAAATACTTCTCCAGAATACTCACGCTTGTTTCCCAACAGGAGGGCTTTTGGTTTCATCCTAAATGTGCAGTACAAGGTATCACTCACCTTGCTTTTGCAGATGATGTTTTACTTCTCTCTCATGGTGACCCCTTTTCAGTTCATTGTATCCTTCAACAGCTCACTCTCTTTGGCTAGACTTGAGTTTGGACATTAATCCGCAGAAATCATTCATTTTCTTTGGGGGAGTGGGCTCTATTCACAAGCATTCTATTCTCACAACTTCTGGCTTCAGAGAAGGGCAATTTCCTTTCACATATCTTGGGGTTCCTCTGAGTCCTCATAGGCTGCTAGCTATCAAGTTTTCGCCGCTTCTGCAGGATTTGCAATCGTCAGTCCAAGGATGGATTGGCAAACATCTTTTGTATGCAGGGCGTTTGGAGCTCCTCCGGTCTGTTCTATTTGGGAAAGTCCAGTTTTGGCTAAATATTTTCCCTATCCCTGCAACTGTGATGAGGAACATTATAAGCATTTGCAGAAACTTTCTATGGACCGGGGATGTCCGTAGAAGCACCTCAACTCTAGTTGCTTGGAAGACTGTTTGCATGCCTAAAGCAGAGGGTGGGCTGGGTTTATTTGATCTTTGTGCCCATAATAGAAGTTTTCTTGGCAAGCAACTATGGCATATACATCTTAAAACAGACTCAGTTTGGATTTGCTGGATCCACCATTTCTACTTGAGCAGTGGCACCATTTGGACTGTCCAATCGCGTCCTTCCTCTTCCCCGCTGTGGAAAGCAATTGTTTCTGTTAGGGACCTCATCTTTCAGCATTGTGGGGACTCAGAAGTGGAGAGCATCTCTTTGATGAATAGGTGGTCTACTGCCGCTGGTCCCTTTCTAGCCCACGCATATGATTTCTTCTGACCGGTTGGTTCAGTAGTTTCGTGGGGTCGAGTTGTTTGCGAGCCGTGGTCTTTGCCTAAATACAGCTTCATACTATGGCTGGCTGTCATGGGCAAACTCCGCACTCGTGACAGGTTGAGGTTCATTCCTATTGATCCCGCTTGTGTTTTCTGTCGGTGTGAGGAAGAGACCTATGGTCATCTGTTCTTTGCTTGTAACTGGACGAGTCGTTTGTGGGATAAGATAAAATCTTGGCTTCGTATTGGCAGGAGGATGCTGACTTTGCATAGTGCACTTTGTGGGTTACACTCCAAGAGATGCAATATGGTGTCTCGAATGAGAAGAGTCTTTCTGGCCATCACGGTGTATCTTATCTAGGAAGAAAGAAACAAACAGGTTTTTGAACAAGAACCAGAGACCATAAACCACATAAACAAAACTAATTCTACCAGGAGGTGTAGCCCTTCCAAGTACCATCAGCCAACATGTAATAGAGAGTGATCCCTCTCATGGAAGTGGAAGATGGTGTAGAACAAGACTTAGAATCTTCTGAAGAATGTATTAACAGCTCTGGAATTGCCATCGAAAATCCTTCTGTTTCGCTCCTCCCAGATTAAGTAAACCACAATGCCCAACGAAACCCTTCTCATACGAGATGCCATGTTTCTCTTCTTGGGGTGCAACCAACGGAGAGCACTAGAAAGGGAATTCATATTCCTGGTTATCCGCAACCAGGCTTTGATCATAGTCCACAATTGACATGGCCAAGCACAAAGAAAGAATAAGTGCCTGTGAGATTCTTCCTCCTGCCTACAAAATACACAGGTGGGATCAATATGGATCAATAGTGATCCCGAGTGCCGAGTTTGCCCAAAGTAGCCAACCATAGAATGAAACTATACTTAGGTAAGGACCACTGCTCCCAAACCACCCTATGCCATAGACTGAGAGCTCTTTTTTTTTTTTTTTTATCAAATGCAAGAATATATTAAGATCAAAAGTAACCAAGCCACAAAAGCAGCAAAAACAAATTATATACAGATAGGAGGGTAACAGATACCCTAAACCAAAAAAGGGGGAACAAGCTCCCTAGAAAATAACTTTAATAAAACAACCCTAAGGCCAACAGCAGCCACACGTAGTATTATAAAGAGAACCCAAAATTGCTCACTTCCAGCTAAGAGAACTGCAACAAGACAATGATAATCACGTAGAGAAACATGCAGAAACCATGCAGGCTATGAAGAGACCAAACCATACCAAGCCAAGCCATGCAGACCCACAAGCCATCTTCCACCAGCCGAGAGTAGAAGACAGCAGCTCATGCACATAGGGACGAAGGGACCACGCTGAATCAACTCAAACCATGCAGATACCATGTAGAGACTTAGCTCACGTAAACACCATTCAGCCATAGGCAAAGAACCAACAGCAAACCATGAGCTCTTCCATGCAGGGACGTGGAAATCATCAGCCAGAGCCACAAAAATCCAAGCAAGAGAGCACACTACCAGCCAAGAGAGCTGTAAGTCTTCATTAAATATCACGTAGAAACCATGCATGCCATGCATATAACCAAACCATATAACCAAAACCATTCCAAACCAAGCAGACCCAATGGCCATCTTCCACCAAGCTTTAGGATAGCTTTATACTAACACTGGCAGCAGATGATGAAGACTAGCCAGCAAACCAGCAAACCAGTATACCAGCATAGGACAAGAAGGAAGTAAACCAGCAATATCAACAAAGAATAGCAGACAAAGAAAACTACCACCCACGCAGGGCTAAGGGAGACCAACAACAACATTGGTTATTCTAGAAACCTAATCCATGAAGAGGTGTCTAATTTAACCAATACATAAAATTATATACAAATAGAAACCTCCAGACTAGCTGATGAATTGCAAGAAACCAAACCAGCAGAAACCAAAACTGTACTGCCCGAAGCTTCAGTTTGCAACATTGTATGCCAAGTGATTGTTGTCATGAAAATACAAGACAATATAGAATAGAATCTGAAATTTTTGAAATAGAACATCAATAGATTTTAAGTAGCCATATTAAGCAGCCGAGAAAAATATTCCATGCACATGATAAAAAGATAGGGAGATAATGGATCTCCTTGCCGAACACCACATTTACCAGCAAAGAACCCAAAACAAGTCACCATTAACTGCCACTAAGAAGGATGTTGTTTCAACAGACATCATAACAAGATGGACAAAATGATTTGAGAACCCAAATAGTTTCATCAGTTGCTTAAGAAAAGGCCACTAGATAGAATCAAATGCCTTCCTGAAATCAATTTTAATGATACATCGTGGTGAGGCTCTTTTGCTGCCATAATGCCTAAGGAGCTCCTGCATGAGGTTGATGTTGTCTGCCATATTTCTACCTCCAAGAAACGCATTTTAAGCAGGATTAATTATCTCATGAAGAACTTAGCCATTCTACCTGCCAGGATTTTAGAGATAACTTTATAAATAACATTGCAGCAGGATATTGGCCTGAAGTCAGCAGCAAAGGTGACATTATCAGACTTGGGCATAAGAGCTATTACTGAGTGATTTACTTGCTTCAAGAGTCGGCCAGAAACAAAAAAATCACGTATAGCAGCACATAAATCATTGCCAACCATGTCCCAAGCTGTTTTGAAAAAAAGGGACGAGTAACCATCAGGGCCAGGGGCCTTGTCATTACTAATACTGAAAAGGGCTTCCTTAATTGAATCATTAGACACCGGAGCTAGAAGAAAAGAATGGGATCCTGCATTAATACAGGGACCACTGAGAGCCACCTTTACATCAATGGAAGTAGTATGTTTTGAGGTTCCAAGAAGCTCGCTCCCGATAGTATCTGATAAATTCTTCTCCAACTTCTGATATCGATGTAGTGAGCATACCATCAGGACGTTGAATAGTTGAAATGTAGTTTCTCTTGTGAGTATGATTCATTAAAGAATGGAAGAAATGGGTGCCCTTATCACTTTCCTTAAAGAAAGTATTTTTGAGTTTCTGACTGAAGAACATCTTCTCTGTAGACTTAAGATTAATGAGAGTCAATCTGAGCAGCTTATCTTGTGTCAAGAGTTGGTTGTTATCTCTATCCATCTGTAAGAGAGTTTGATGGCGATCCAAATCTGCTTCAGCTCTAGCCACCCTTTCCGAGATATGACTGTAGTGAAGTTTATTAAGCTCCCTTAGATGTTTTTTTAATAATTTGAGCCTTTTATAGAGAATAAACATTCGGGATCCAGACACCTCAGTTTCTCAATTGTTAGTAATCAACTCCATAAAGTTAGAATGAGCTGCCCACATGTTGAAGAATTTAAGGTTCCGCTTGCCTGGCAGAGGTCTCAACCCTATCTTGATTGAAGTTGGAGAATGATCTGAGAAAGCCCCAAGAGTGCAGAAATGAACATGAGTCTGCATCTGTGAGCTGAACCATAAAGGATTCACCATAACTCTATCAATCTTGCTCCACACACTGCCACTGGACCAGGTGAAGTGACAACCAGTAGCATTCAAATCAGCAAGCCCAAGGTCAGCACAGCACTCCCTAAAATCAGGGACTTCATAGCTAGAGACAGGTTCACCATTATGTTTGTCATGTTTGTCATCCTGGGATAAAATAGAGTTAAAGTCACCAAGAACAATCCATGGTGAGGAAGGACACCACCTCTTTAGATCTTCCCAGAGAGCTCTCCTAGCTGAAATAATGTTATAACCATAGACAAACGTGGCAGTAAAACAATATCGAGTCACCATATTATTAATGACTACATGAATACCTTGGGCAGATAAATTAATAACCTCAATACTAATAGTGGAAGGATTCCACAATAAAACAATTCTCGCAGTATTGGCAATCTCAGCATTACTTACAAACTTCCAATTCTTTAGCAGAAATTTCTGCATAAAGGCAACCTTGGAAGAAGACAACTTCATCTCTAAAAGACCACAGACATCTATTTTATTTCTCTTCATGAGGCTGGCAACCTCATGCTGTTTCAGAGGGCTATTAAGCCCTCTGACATTTCAACAATATAATAAACATGGGGTAGGAAGAGTAGTGGGAGGCTCCCCACCACTTCCAGATGGTCTGCTAGTATTTGCTTGAACTGAACTCTTAGTGTGCATACTCATGGAACTTCCATTGCTTGCCCTAGTATTACGACCATCAACAGACACTACAATTCCTTGCCCTTATAGGAGGCTAGCTGGTTCTCAACCCTGTTGCTCCCTATAACCGGCCCTCTAGCTTGAGGCCTTTGCTTTTTGTTGTTATTTTTCCTGCTTTTGATAGTTTCCCACCCATCAACAGAAACTTCAGCTAGCATTGGATTAAGAGTATGCTCCTCAACCATCTTTCCCTCTCGTGTAGGCTCCAGAGGAGTTTCCATAACAGAGGCTTCTTTTCCACGGGTAGCATTGCCCACATGATCCATCTTGTATTTTTCAACATTAGCAGGTGCCTTGGAGCAAGCTGAAGTTGTGTGCCTAAGGACTCGACAGTGTTTACAGAATTTTGGAAGGGTTTCATATACAACCTTTTGCACCAAATCTACTATGTTGGGTAGAGTAATATTAATTGAAGGAGGAAGATCAACCATCAAATCCAGCTCAATTAAAACTCTAGCATAAGAAAGTCTAGATCTGATAGAAGTCAGCATATCACTCTGAAGAGGCTTACCAATTACACTAGCTATTTTAGATAAGCATGTGGCGGACCAACATCTGAGGGGAAGATTTGGAAATTTAACCCAAACCGACACTGTAGTCATTTCACTGGAGGCAAAATCAAAATATTCCGGCGTGGATTTCAAAACCAAAGGTCTCCCGTAAACCAGGTAAGAACCACCACTGAGGACGGAGAGCTTGTCTTCTTCATTGTTAAATTTGTAAATCAACCACCCAGACTCATGAATAGTTAAGGAGGCATTACATTTCTAGGTGGAACTAGCAAGACTTTGTAAAGCTTTAAATCCAGGGAATTGTCCAACAACATACCCCACAATACATAATTTGTAAAAATCACATTGGTTATCTAGGTCATCATCAAAGAGGGAGCAACGCTTATCTTTACTAATATCAGTGAAATGAACAAGCTTGGGGCAACTTACAGTGCTTCGGTTTGATGAGAAAATGTCTCTCAATTGTCCATTAGCAGGTTCTGTAGACTGACCAGGACTAGGAAGAGGAGAGATGACAGGGGAGGATCCACCCACCAAAACTCCATCTTTCAAAGTACCAGCATCAGATCCATCTGCAGCAGAGACACCTTACTGTTCTGAAGACACATTGAACTCTGAAACCCCCTCAACAGTGAGGATGCATTTGTTCGGGGTACCACCACCAGTGAGGGTGTGCAGATCCGGGGTGTTGGCCTGAGGAACAACATTAGGAAGGGAAGCCAAAGGCTCATCTAGAGCTATTATAGCGTTGTCACGTTCAGGAATAGGGCTATAATCATGTAGAAGATCTTTACCATTTGAAGAACTGGTCTTCGATCGCTTTTTGTTTTTGGCCATTTATGAGTAGAGACAGACGGGAAAAGAAAAATGGAGGCGAGAAGAAGGAACAGTGTCACAAGGAGAATCTCAGAAAACAGAGAAAGCCACCGTGAGGGAAAAAATCTTCAAGAAGAAGGAGAGCATCTCTCTCTAGTTTCTCTTCGACTGAGAGCTATTTTTTTTAATCAAATGTAAGAATATATTAAGATCAAAAGTAACCAAGCCATAAAAGCAGCAAAAATAAATTATATACAGATAGGAGGGTAACAGATACCCTAAACCAAAAAAGGGGGAACAAGCTCCCTAGAAAATAACTTTAATAAAACAACCCCATGGGTGGTGGTGCATGGTCGTTCTTAGTTGGTGGAACGATTTGTCTGGTTAATTTCGTTAACGAACGAGACCTCAACCTGCTAACTAGCTATGCTGAGGTGACCCTCCGCAGCCAGCTTCTTAGAGGGACTATGGCCTTCCCGGCCAAGGAAGTTTGAGGTAATAACAGGTCTATGATGCCCTTAGATGTTCTGGGCCGCACGCGCGCTACACTGATGTATTCAACGAGTCTATAGCCTTGGCCGACAAGCCCGGGTAATCTTTGAAATTTCATCGTGATGGGGATAAATCATTGCAATTGTTGGTCTTCAATGAGGAATTCCTAGTAAGCGCGAGTCATTAGCTCGCGTTGACTACGTCCCTGCCCTTTGTACACACCGCCCGTCGCTCCTACGGATTGAATGGTCCGGTGAAGTGTTCGGATCGCGGTGACGTGAGCAGTTCGCCGCCGGTGACGTCACGAGAAGTCCACTGAACCTTATCATTTAGAGGAAGGAGAAGTCGTAACAAGGTTTCCGTAGGTGAACCTGCGGAAGGATCATTGTCGAAACATGCCTAGCAGCACGACCCGCGAACCTGTGGCAAGACATGCTGGGCTCGGGGGGCACCCACCCCCCGCGTCCTCACGGGCCGTGGAGGGATGCATCTACGCTCTGCGCGGCTCACAAACAAACCCCAGCGCGAGAAGTGCCAAGGAAATTGAGTACTAGGAGCACGCCTCCGTAGCCTCGACGTTGGGGGCGCGCCTTCTTCTGGTGATAATCTAAACGACTCTCGGCAACGGATATCTTGGCTCTCACATCGATGAAGAACGTAGCGAAATGCGATACTTGGTGTGAATTGCAGAATCCCGTGAACCATTGAGTCTTCGAACGCTAGTTGCGCCCGAGTCCTCTTGGTCGAGGGCACGTCTGCCTGGGTGTCACGCATCGTCGCCCCCACTCCCCTCGGCTCATGAGGGCGGGGCCGGATACTGGTCTCCCGCTCGCTTCTCCTCGCGGTTGGCCCAAAATCAAGTCCTCAGCTTTCTAGGATGCACCACGAGACGCTATCTGCGAGTCGGGTTGTTTGGGAATGCAGCCCCAATCGGGCGGTAAATTCCGTGCAAGGCTAAATACGGGCGAGAGACCGATAGAAAACAAGTACCGCGAGGGAAAGATAAAAAGGACTTTGAAAAGAGAGTCAAAGAGTGCTTGAAATTGTGGGAAGGGAAGTGGATGGGGGCCAGCGATGCGCCCCGGTCGGAAGTGGAACGGTTACGGCCGGTCCGCCGATCGGCTCGGGGCGTGGACCGATGCGGATCGCGGTGGCGGCCCAAGCCCAGGCCTTTGAAACGCCCGCGGAGACGCTATCGTTGCGATCGTGGACCTTCGTGTCAGAAAAGTTACCACAGGGATAACTGGCTTGTGGCAGCCAAGCGTTCATAGGGACGTTGCTTTTTGATCTTTCGATGTCGGCTCTTCCTATTATTGTGAAGCAGAATTCACCAAGTGTTGGTTTGTTCACCCACCAATAGGGAATGTGAGCTGGGTTTAGACCATCATGAGACATGTTAGTCTTACCCTACTGATGACAATGTCGTAATAGTAATCCAACCTAGTATGAGAGGAACCGTTGATTCGCACAATTAGTCATCGCGCTTGGTTGAAAAGCCAGTGGCGCGAAGCTACCGTGCGTTGGATTATGACTGAATGCCTCTAAGTCAGAATCCAAGCTAGATGCGACGTGTGCGCCCGCCATCCGATTGCCGACCTGCAGTAGGGGCCTCTTGGCCCTGGAGGCACGTGCCATTGGCCAAGCCCTCGCGGTGAAAGAGCCGCGCGGGTCGCCTTGAAGTACAATTCCCACCGAGCGGCGGGTAGAATCCTTTGCAGAGGACTCAAATACGGGACGGGGTATTGGAACTGGCAGAGTGGCATTGCTGCCACGATCCACTAAGATTCAGCCCCATGTCGCTCCGATTCGCCCCCCCGAGTCCCTCTAGGGGCACGACGTCGTGGAGGCTGGGACGTGATCGGGCAGTGTTCTCGAGATCTCGGGACTAGACAGTCCAAGGCTTGACGAAGAAGACTGTTGGTCTGGACATTGGGGCAATGGCAGCCATGCCACCAGTGCGAAAAATTGGCAGCGCAGATTTGTGCCGTTGTGGGATCGTCGGGGGAAAATCGACAGCGCAGATTTTTTGACGAACATGGGCTGGACGCTGGATTGGCCAGGCCAGGCAGGAAAATTCATCAAGGGGGTAGGCTGACGAAAATAGGGGTTGTCGCGGACAATGGCAGCCTACACGCAGATACGATTTCGGCAGCGCGTAACGGCTTGTGCAAGCCATGGGTTCGACTTGGCACGATCTGAAACTTGGACGAGGGACTGTCGAGGCTGGACGAGCCAGCGCGGCGGCCTGCCGTGCCCCGTAAAGTGGGCCTGCCGCGGAGACAGCCCTTACGAGCTCGACAGCGCAGGCCAGCGTCCCCGACGCGCGCTGCGCTCGCACGGTTACAAGGCTGGGAGGAAATGGAGGAGGGTTCCGAGGGCTTCCCCAGCCTAGAAAATTCCTGGGATTTTTTCAAAAATCAACCGACCCGCATGAAGGCTAAACGTGGAAAGTTGCACGAAAAATAATTTTTAAATTATTTTTTAGAGGGGGGTGACAGCTGGGACGTAGTAGTGTCTACTCCTGCCAGAGCTGAAAATCCACCTTTTGCTCTTCAAGGGGCCTCTCGGTTCGGCCACTAGGGCGGCGCCCCAGCAGCGCCCTGAAAGATTGTGCGCGCGCCCGTGCGCCTGCACTAAGCGGTGGGGTGCTGGGCTCTAGGGCCTGAGGGCCTGGACCCTTCGATACTTACTCTCGTGGTTGTGGTTTGCTCGTCGGGATTGTTGTCGCGTGTACGCAGAGTCGCATGAGCAGTAATCGGGCTGTTTGTGTTGGCAAGCTCCGTGCTGGTGCACCGAATTGTCGACCCGCTGCCCCCATCACTCTTAGCCCAAGGCCCTAGGTGCCTTGCGGCGAGGCGGGGTTCCTGTGCTGCGTACC
>Ga0307517_10002038_pt1 | contig 32890 bp, 29 predicted proteins | sample 23_EM_MG_FD_194515 | JGI IMG/M metagenome (GOLD analysis project Ga0307517, IMG submission 194515) | Populus trichocarpa ectomycorrhiza microbial communities from riparian zone in the Pacific Northwest, United States - 23_EM | ecosystem: Host-associated > Plants > Roots > Unclassified | place... | reverse complement strand
GCTCATGGCCTTTGGATGATCCTCATTGCCTTTTAAAAACCTAAGGTAAAGGCCATGAAAGAGGGGGGAAAACTTGGAAACTACACACTATTACACTACAAAACTTGAAAAACCTTAACCAAACCACTAACCAGCTAAGAAAAATAACATGAAACCTTCAGTAAGTCACCCTTACAAGTTCAAAGTTGGTTCAGAAATCCCTAGCCAATAAACAAATTTGTAGGACAAGCTATTCCTCAAACTTTGATGAGGAGGTGTAGCTCAATGAGCAAACGCCCCTATTTTGTCTTTTAAATTATTGTTCAAATATTTGTTTAAGCTTTATTTGAAGTCATTTGCTAGTTTAAAAGCCATGATTTTTTAAAAAAATATTTAAGCATGCTTTGAAGATAGTTTATATATGCTCAAGTTTTGTTAGATTGCTTTGTTTTAATGTGTTAGAATGTGATAATAGTATGATATATGACACGACCAAAGAGTTGATGTCTTCTCAATTTCAGTAGTTAAACTCATCAATCAATCATTTGATTTATGTGATAGGCCTGCATTTAAGATGAACATTTACCATAAATTAAAGGTATCTTATAGTATTAGACTTGTTATTATAAAACATGCTTTAGTTAAGGAGTTATTGATACTTCAAGTGCAAAATGATGATATAAAACATTGATAAAAATGCACTTTTAAGTACTAATCACCGGCCCTCCCCTCTTCTCTTCTTGTTCAACTGTTCTTATTAATCCATTGCCCACAAGTGTTTATTCTACCTAAAACTATTAATCTTGGATGGGTTCTTGTAATTTTGGTGTTTCTCTCTTGATTTGCAAAAATGGATACAAAAACTCCCTCTTTTCTTTCTTTACGATAGCTGTAGATTTTTTGTGAGAAGAGGAGTATTTATGTTTTATAATTATTCTTATTTGCATTTAGGCCCTATTTTCTTTAAGTGTATTCTTTTTGCCCCCACATCTTTTTAGTTTAGTTTATTTTCTTTAATTTAATCCAGCCTTGATTTTTCCGGAATTTACAATGGCATCCTTAAGAACTAGATAGGTTGATAAATCTAGACAACATAACTATCTGTAGTTTATATTCAATTTAATTGAATGTTTTCCCTAAAATTAACAAAATAGATCTGCAAAAATTATTAAACTTAGTCGCTTCACAAGTTTAAATATCACAACTCTGGTTTTGATAACAAACTTAACAATAGATTGGTTTAGAATAATAACTTAGAGCCTACTCTAACAATCATAGGAATAAGCGTAGGAAAACATTCACACTCGTCATATAAACTTAAAAGAAAAGATAGAAGAGATCTTACAGTTTTTAAAATCTGAAGGTTTTTGTATCCTTTTAACCAAGAAAAATAACTTAGCATTGTATGTCTATCGAAAAACTGAGGAAGAGAAAAGATGAAAATATAATTTTGGGTCTAAAAAGAAAAGGTGAGAGTTTCTTTCTTCTTTCTGGCTACCACTTTCTCTTTTTTTCTCTTTTTCATTTTATTCGATAGGAAACCCTAATCCCCGTCATAACGTATTTCTAGGTTATTCCCCAAATTCATCTTCTTTCATTCTAAAAAAAATAAATAAATAATAATAGCAAGAAGACTAGCAGTTTTGCAAAAGCAACTTGGAAGGATTTCAAATATAGAAAAAAAAAAAAGAAGCTGCAATTTCAGATGGAATACCTTATGAAATCAAGAAGAGAGTTGGGCCTCTAGCATACAAGTTGATTTTGTCCTCCCAATTGGCCAAGATTCATGATGTGTTTTAATTCAATGGCAGCCTTAAGAACTAGATAGGTTGATAAATCTAGACAGCATAACTATCTGCAGTCTATATTCAATTTAATTGAATATTTTCCCTAAAATTAAAAATATAGATCTGCCATATTTATTAAACTTAGTCGTTTCACAAATTTAAATATCACAACTCTGGTTTCGATAGCAAACTTAACAATAGATTGGTTTAGAATAATAACTTAGAGTCTACTTTAACAATCAAACTAAACAATCATAGGAAATAAACATAGGAAAACATTCACACTCATCATATAAACTTAAAAGAAAAGATAGAAGAGATCTCACAGTTTTTAAAATCCAAAGGTTTCTGTATTCTTTTAACCAAGAAAAATAAGGTCTTGCATGTCTATCGAAAAACCAAGGAAGAGAAAAGATGAAAACATAATTTCAGGTGTAAAAGAAAAGGACGAGAGTTTCTTTCTTCTTTCTAGCTGCCACCTTCTTCTCTTTCTTTCTCTCATTCTTTTTATTGGATAGGAAACCCTAATCCTGGTCAAAACGGTTATTCCCCAAATTCATCTTCTTTCTTTCAAAATAAAAAAAAATAAAAAATAAATAATAATAGCAAGAAGACTAGCAGTTTTGCAAAAGCAACCTGGAAGGATTTCAAATATAGAAAAAAAAAAGCTGCAATTTTGGATGGAATACCTTATGACATCAAGAAGAGAGTTGGGCCTCTAGCATACAAGTTGATTTTGTCCTTCCACTTGGCCAAGATTCATGATGTGTTTTAATTCAACCACAATCTTAAAAACTAGATAGGTTGATAAATCTAGACAACATAACTATTTGCAGTCTATATTCAATTTAATTGAATGTTTTCCCTAAAATTAACAACATAGATCTGCCAAAATTATTAAACTTAGTCGCTTCACAAGTTTAAATATCACAACTCTGGTTTCGATAGCAAACTTAACAATAGATTGGTTTAGAATAATAACTTAGAGTCTGCTCTAACAATCAAACTAAACAATCATAGAAAATAAACATAGGAGTGACACTCATCATATAAACTGAAAAGAAAAGATAAAACAAATCTCACAGTTTAGGGTCAATTAGAGGTGCAATTGAAAGAAATTAAAAGTCGGAGGACCAAATCAAACTTTGGCTAAATTCCTAAATTAAAACCCTAAATCCTAAAAATGGTGTTGTTTTGAAAACAATAGAAAAAAAAACAGACAGACTAGACGATCGTGTGATACTATTCATTGTCTTCTTCCCTTTTTGCTAGAAAACCCTACTCGAGTAGCCTCTATTCTAAAGCATTTAATGCTTCATCTCTCTACCAAATTTGACAAAACTTGCACGCAAACAATGGTCTAATATCTAACTACACCCTAGTATGGTCCATTTTGGCCGATTAACACCACGATAGCCTCGGTACCACCCCAAAATGGCCAACCCAACCAACTCTTTTGCAACAACTTTTTTAGGCCATGATGACAACTTTGAACGAATAGTTGGGATCCTTTTGTTTCGAATCAAGGGCCAAGATTTGGCGCCACAAAAGACAACATGTCCCTCTTCCACCCTCTATAAATGGAGGTGGATTCCATGCCCCAAAAAGAGAGAAATCAGAATCCAAAACCGAGAAAAAAACGATTTTTTGCATAGTTTTTCTTTCCCCCCTCTCAGCCACCATTTTTGCCCACTTCCTCAGCAGTGCCTCAATCGCCTTTCCACCACCAACCACTTGCCTGTCTTCCCTGCAACACCAAGAACCTCGCCAGTAACGTTTCTCCTCCGGCCAGACGAGTTTTCCTTTGTTTTTCCTCCTCCAAAACCCCCAACCATTGCATAATAATTAACCCTATGGTCACTAGGCTGGGCTAGTGACAGTGCGGGCCTGGGCTTGATCCAGCCTATGTAGATGGGCCGGGTTCAGCCTGCCCCAAAAAAAAGAAGAGTGAAGGGTCTGTTCGGCCATTAGTCGAGCCAACCCGACTGGGTCAAGCTGAACCAAGTTTGGCCCAGCCCAATTTATATTTAATAATATAATATTATACAATTCAAAAAACAAAAAAAAATCCAAAAAATTCCAAGGGTTATTTCAAAATATTTGTGATTTTCTCGCATATTTTTCCAAAACTTTTGCATAATATTAGGTTGTATATTTACAGTGTAAGATACATATCCAATATTAAAATACTTGGTTTTCTCCGAAACTTTTCATAAAAAAATTGAAAATTCAAAAAACTTTAAATTAATTTATTCTTTAAAACAAAAAACAAAAATATTTTTTTTATGCATACGGTCAAATCCTAAAAGTTTCCAAGCATGTTTTTTTATAAAAAAATGCATCTAATACGATCCAACCATCAAAGGATCCGTTGGAGGTTCCAGTTGGTCTAGGTACTAGGCTTAGGGCTAAGAAGTTCAAAGAAGCTTTCAATGGACTTCTTCAAGATACATGGGCTAAGGTGGACTTCAAAACGATTTGTAATAATAAAGAGCAAGCCTTGATTAATCTGATTCATGTTCAAGAGGGGCTTGTTGGTGGAACTAAGACCATTACACAAGGATTGGGAGAAGAAGACTAGATTCGGACAGTTTGACCTTTCGTTACTCTTTTGGTCATAACTGGAGCTACAGACCGAATTTTGATGTGATTCTAGTTGGGATGGAAACTAAACTTCCATAGCTTTCCACCGGTATATGACACACCTTCTCATTCATTAAGACGAGAGAGAACCATCCGTTTTACATTGGGCCTTGCTGCTGCCAGACAGAATGCGGAAACAACGAACTTGTCTTATTTAATTAGTTGGGCTATCAAACTTTATTTATTTTGAGAGGAGATAATTTTTTTGGGTTTTAGACTTGTTTATTTTGTTTATTTTAATTAGTTTGGGCTAGTTTTAGCTTGGGTTGATTATTATTTAAATTGGGTTTATGTGAGACCTATTAGGGAAATTAAGGTTTTGACTTGGAGTTTAAATACTCTTTAGGAATAATTTTAGGTCAGACTTTTGATGATATTTTCAACATTGTAGCCGACTTTTGGTTGCTCAATCTTGGTTCTTGATTGAACTTTCGACTCTTCAAAGAATTGACCATTCTTTGTTGTGAATTTATACTTCCTTTGCTCGTCTCCAGGTGTAGGTGTTGTGATCGAGTTGGTTTATAGTCTTGTTGCCTTGGAGCAAGTCTTCCATTGTGATAAGCTCATTCAAATCTCAACAAACTTGGGTTAGATTGATCTTGGGGTCGCGAATACTATTAAATTCCGCTAGGGTTCGCATCATTTCTCATGTTTAAAAAATGCAAAAAGGATATTGTAAATATTTTACGCAAGTGTATGAAATCAAACAAGTAGTAAAGTGTAAAGTAAAGTATCAAACCCATTGAGATTGATTTATCAATTAATTACCAAAGTTTACTAGTTTAATTCTATTTAGAAATCGATTGAAGATATAATAATAATAATAATAATAATAATAATAATAATGATAATAAAAGCAAGAACAAAGAATGCGCACTGAAATAGAATGAATTGAACCTGATAACTTAAAATACTAGGACATCCGATTTCACCATAACCATTCAATAATAAAACAATAAACGTTGTTTCTCAAGAATATTCATGTTGATAGTTGAGAATCCCTACCCTATCCATCAACCTCTCTTGAGTATTATTGAAATTACTTTCATATATTAACCCGTCATATCTCTATATGAATTTAATTACATGAAAGCACCTTAAATTCCATGGATTCTCTCAACAATAACTACACAAATCATGTTTCTCTATTTATTGTTTTCGCTTAATTTATGGCATTCATCATTGGAAGAAACGTCATACATCACCTTTCGGTCTCAACATGACCATCAAATCATTCAAATATTTGCCAGATATTCAAATACATTAAAACTAGTGATGAATACTCAACATGAAATAATTAAACTTGAGATAACATTGAATACTGAAATTATAACGTCATGGTTAGGCTACATCGTAGCCTAGAAAAGGAGATTATTTCATGTTTAATCTAAATAAAACTAAACAAATTCTAAAGTTTAACATGTTGAAGAGAAAGTGAATAAAGAGAAGACTCTTATAATGTAGGCAGAATTTCTTCAAACCTTCTCTTCCTTGGATGTTTCCACCTTTTTCTGTCTTGATCGATTCTCTCAAGATATCCTCTTTTTTCCTTTATTGTGCTTTCTAGGGTCTCAATCATAAAACTCGTAGCCGCCACCCTTTAGGGGTTTATTATCCATGGCTTTATTCCTTAAAGAAAAGGAAATCACTTTCCTTATCTCTCGAAGAATCTGCTAGATTTTTTTCCTTATATTGCGGGCCAGTTTTGAGGTAGAAAACATGTGAATTGTGAATTCTCTATTTCTGAAACAATTGTAGAGAATCAAATTTGCTTTCCAACCCATTGTATCTTGCAATAATTGTACATTCGAAACTCTAGATATGGGCCAAAACCCGAGATAGTGTCTGGGCTGCTGGGAGTTCTGGACTAATTCTGACTTTGTATTTCGACTCACTTTTTGAGCTTCAAAACAGTAAAGCTGGGTTCTTTTATTTGCATATGAATTATAGGCCTGTGTCTCAACTTTTCAGAAAAGTAAATAACGCACAAAACAGAGTTGTATAATTCTAGTTACAACCCAAAAACCAATTAGTGTTCAGGCTTGACTGGAACAGATCAACTCAAATTTGAACTCTAAGCTTAGCCTATTGTTTTCCTTTTCGTATGATCCCAAATTCATCTTAATCCAATATTTAAATACATGAAAGCACATTGATTTCCCAAGAATTAAATCAATATCAAAGATATCAAAAATTCTAGATAAACTCGTTGAGAAACACACGAAACACTCTAAAATCAAACAATAATAACTAAAAATATGTGTGCAATAAATTCCCTCATCAATTATCTGTTAGGGTTGGTCAAAATATCAAAAACCCTTCACTAATAATGTTGTTTACTTTATATTTAAAGTGTTAGGATTTAACTGTATACTTTAATATTTAGGGGTATAAAATATCTTTATATTAAAGATACAAAGTGCAAAATAAAAATGATGCAAAAATTTAGACTTTAGAACGGTTAGGATATAACTCGATAACGTAGAGACTTCATCACAGAGGGAGATCTACCTTGAACTTTAGATGAGACCAACGAATAGAAACTTGACCTAGAAAAATAATCAAACAACAATGCAGTTTACCTCAACTTATCTGAAGTTTTAGTCTTTTTCTGTGATACACTACCTAAATATATTTTTTTTATCCTGCACGAAAATATTAGTAATAAAAAAATAATATCTCACACCACTCGTGTTTCATATAATTTGTAGGCTTTTCACTCTAATATATTCACTACGCCTTTTGTTTTTCGCTTTATTGCCTTACTTTAAGCCTTAAAAGTAACTAGCAACCTATCAAATGAATTAACAAATTTCACAGTGATCTTATAGAATAAATTTAAGACTCAAGAATTAAGAAAATTATGAAATTTTCAAAACAAGACTACAATGACAAATTCACAAATAGCAATGTAAATTTATGCGAGTATAATCCAAGTTTGAGTATGAAATTGAGCTTATCATAATGGAAAATTTGCTCCAAGGCAACAAGACTATAAACCAACCAATCACAACGCCTACACCTAGAGACGAACAAAAGAAGTATAAAATCACTAGCAAAGATTAATCAAGTCTTTGAAGAGTTGAAGTTCAATCAAGAACCAAGAGAAACAATATTTTTATTTTGCAAAATTCATTTTTTCTCAATATTCTTCAAAATGAGTACTTATACTAAAAAGCTAAGTAACCCTAGTTTCCCTAATAAGTCACACATAAACCAAATTTAAATAATATCCAAACCAAGTTAAAACTAGCCTAAACTAATTAAAATAAATAAAATAAACAAGTATGAAAATTAAACAAGTGTTGCCGGACAAAACAAAGATAGATCAATAGCCCAACTAATTAAAATAAGACAAGATCAGTTTTTCTCGTAATCTGTTGCTAACATCAAAACCCAACTTCAAATGAATGGTTCTCTTTCGTCTTAATGGATTAGGAGGCATGCCATATATCATTGTAAAGGTATGGAAGTCTAGTTTTCAGCCCAACTAGAATCACATCCAAATTCGACTTGTAGCTCCAGTTATGATTTTAAAAAAATAGCGAAAGGTCAAACTGTCCGATTTGAGTTTTCGTATCTCAATCCTTGTGTAATGGCCTTGGTTCCACCAACAAGCTCTTCTTGAAAATGAATTAGATTAATCAAGGCTTGCTCTTCATTATTTATTACCCTCTTGAAGTCCACCTTAGCCCATGTATCTCGAAGAAGTCCATTGAAAGCCTCTTTGAACCTCTTAGCCCTAAGCCTTGTCACTAGACCAATTAGACCTTCCAATGGATCCTTTGGTATTGCTTGGATCACATCAACTTTTCTCCCTTTTTTTTTATTTGAATGGTCTACCATTGGCAACTTTGCCCATTCTTTTCATCAAGTATCATTTTTTTCACATAATTTCCAACCATAATCTCATAAAATATCAACAAGTATATGCTCTACTAATCCTTGGTCAGGAGAAAAGAAAAACATATAAGTTAAGGCTTATAACATGGGTAAATCAAAGAAAAGATAAACAAGCTCAAAAGGACTCACTAAGGATAATGTGCTTTGAGTTGGCTTTTTGGCTCAAGTGATTAAAATTCCTAGTGTCTTTATCATCTTAATGTACACATGTAATGTGAATGTAATCTCAACAAGATTTGAAGTAAGTTCTAAAGATATATATCATTGAAAGAATACAAAATCAAAAAATATAATTATGAAGGTTTAAAAACTTACATTGGTACAACACTATTACATCAACATGACATATTTTCAAAGTCAATCTCTAAACTAATTAAACTTTAAAACTTGCATGCACACCCATTCATTCGATTTATATTTTCATCTATATAAACTAATTCTCGTACATAATACTCATATTCTCATAAATAAATAGGAGTTCAATAGATAAAACATAATACTTAAAGCCTTGTAACATAAATATATTTTTTTTCAAATTATGGGTTCTTCTAATTCTAATAAAACAGACAGAAACAACCAATAAAACCAAAATTATCCCTCCCACTAAGTAAAATGCAAAAAAGAAAAGGGAAAGGGAAAAAGAAAGCAAATCTGATTTTTTTTGTTGGGTTGCCTCCCAGTAAATGCTTTTGTTTGATGTCATTGGCTTGATATATGGCATGCTCATGCCTTATAGATTGGTTCAGCTAACTCCACAGAAGTGGTGAGTTTTACGTCCAGCCTTCATAGAAAGTTTTGAATCGATGCTCGTTGACCTTAAGCACTTTGTTTGTTTATATACTTGTAATCTCAACTGCACCATAAGAAAAAACAATAGAAACAATAAAAGGTCCAGTCCAATGATAGCGTAACGTTCCAGGAAAAAGTTTTAAACGTGAATGATAAAAAAAGACTTTGTCTCCAACATGAAACTATTTTCTTGTAATCATTCAGTCATGAAGACTCTTGGTCTTTTCTTTGTAAATCCTTGCATTCTCGTAGGTATCATTACGTATCTCTTCCACCTCTTACAATTGCAACTTCCTTACAATCCCAGTAGTATCATAATCCAAGTTGCATTTCTTAATGACCAAAAAAGCTTTGTATTCAAGCTCCATTAATAGATGACATGTTTTTCCATAAATCATCCTATAAGGTGACATTCCTATAAGTGATTTATAAGCAGTTTGATAAGCCCAAAGTGCATCACCATGTCGCAGACTCCAATATTGTTGGTTAGGTTGCACTGTCTTCTCCAAAATGGACTTGATTTCTTGATTTGAAATTTTAGCTTGGCCATTCGTTTGAGGATGGTAGGGTGTGGAATTTTGATGAGTCATATGGCACTTGCATAGTAATGCTTCCATTGAACGATTGCAAAAATAAGTGTCACCATCACTAATGATAGTTTTTGGGATTCCAAACCTATCAAATATGTGAGTCCTGACAAAATCTAAAACAACCTTAGCTTTGTTAGTTCATATGGCTTTCACCTCAATCGATTTGGACACATAATCAACAACAAGAAGGATATAAAGATTACCAAAAGAAGAAGGAAATGGACCTATAAATTTAATACCCTAAAAATAAAGAATTTCACTTATAAGAATACGGGTTAAAGGCATTTGATTTTGATGAATGATATTGCTTATTTTTTGGCATTTTTTCCAAGATTTGCAAAAGTAATATGCATCCTTAAAAATAAAAGGCCAATAAAGACCAGTTTCAAGTACCTTGTAGACCATTCTTTTTGCTCCAAAATGGCCACCATAAGAATGAGAATGACAAAAAGTGAGAATATAATGAAATTCATCCTGTGGTACACATCTTCTAACTACTTGATCCACACAAAATTTCCAGAGATAAGGAGTGTCCCAAAAATAATATTTAGTATTAACTCATAACTTGTCTTTTTGGGATTTAGACAAACCTGAAGGGAATGTAACACATACAATTGCTCATCGGAGAATGTCTCTCTTACTGTTTCGATATGTATATCCTTGATCCGCAGTTGGCTCAAGTGATTAGCTACATGATTTTCAACACCTTTTTTTTTTCTTTGATCTGAAGATCAAATTCTTGTAAAAGCAAGATTCATGTAATCAATCCTGGTTTGGATTCCTTATTCTTCAAAAGATACCTCAAAGCTGCATGGTTAGTCAAAACAACAACTTTTGTACAAGTAAATAGGACTTGAATTTTTCTAAAGCAAACACCACTACAAAAAGTTCACTTTCATTTGTATGGTAATTCCATTGTGCTTCATCGAACATGTAGGAAGCATATGCGATAACATGTAAATTCTTCCCTATTCTTTTTCCAAGTATAACCCTTATCGCCTAATCACTCACATCGTATATTTTCTCGAAAGGTTCATCCCAATTTGGTGGTTGCATGATGGGGGCAGATGTGACACGCCTCTTAAGCTCATTATGGACATCTTTACATGCTTGATCAAACACAAAATCCATTTTTTTTATCTAACAATTTGCACTATGGTGCTATAATCTTCTTTATCATTAAATATTTGATAAAACATCAATAGAAACCTCCATAGCCAAGAAAAGAACGAACCTCCATCACGCACGAGGGGTAAGACAATGATGAAATAATGTATATTTTAGCTTTATTAACCTCTGAACCACGTAAAGACACAACATGCCTAAGAACTATTCCTTGTTCTACCATAAAATAACACTTTTATAGTTCAAGATAAGTTAGTTTCAATGCATCTTTTCATGACTAAAGATAAATTTTCTAAACACTTATCAAAAGAATCACCATATACCGTGAAATCATCCATGAAAACCTTAATTATTCTTTTAACATAGTTAGAAAAAATACTCATCATGCATCTTTGAAAAGTTGCGAGTGCATAACACAAACCAAAGGGCATTCTCCTATATGCATATGTATCAAATGGACATGTAAAGGTAGTTTTTTCTTGATCTTCAGGATTAATAACAATCTGATTATATCCATCAAGAAAGCAATAAAAAGACTTACTTGCTAAGCATTCAAGCATTCAAGCATTTGGTCCATGAATGGTAATGGGAAGTGATCTTTTCATGTAGAAAGATTAAGCTTTTATAATCAACACACATGCTCTAACCACTCGAGATGCAAGTAGGAATGGGTCCATCATCTTTGTTCTTTACCAACATGCTTCTGGTCTTTTTAGGCACCACATGGATTGACACCATCCACTTACTATCCATGATAGGGTAAATGACTTTTGCATCCAATAGTTTCAAAATTTCAGTTTTCACTACCTCCATCATAGGTGGATTCAACTTTCTTTGCATTTTCCTTATTAGTTTTACATTGTGCTCCAATAGTATTGATGGATACATATTCAGGAACTAATGTCCTTGATGTTGGCTAAAGTCCAACTAATGGTTGTTTTGTGATCGCGCAACAATTTCACAAGCCTTTTTTTAAGCACTTGTCAAACCTTTTGTTATGATAACAGGAGTGCATTGTTGTCACCAATGAATACATACTTCAAATTATCGGGCAAAGGTTTCAATTCTAACTCGGTAGCCTGCAAAATAGATGGTAAAAGCTTTTTATGTGAAAGTACTAGATCAACAAAAACATTACCATAGAGGGCGGTTTGTAAAGCTTGCAAAGCCAAAGCTGATTCTTGCACATTTTAGGGAACATATATGTTCATCTCTATCTTCTCAATCTCAATAAAAGCAATGTCATGGCTCAATGTTATGCTTAATCCATCCTCACAATCAAAATCAATAACTTGCCGCACACACTCATCAATTTGGTCATGACATGTGATAGAATAAACATTGTTCTAAGGATATTTCATTGCATCATGAAAGTTAAATTCAATTACTTCATCTCCTACTTCCATAGACAAAGTATCCTTACCATAATTAATTTTAGTGTTGACAATTTTCAATAATGGTCATTCAAATAAGATAGGAGTGTTCATGTTTGAGGAATCACGTTCTTTATCAAGAATATAAAAAGTTGTATGAAATAACCAAACTATCAATTTTGACTAGGACATCTTCTATCACACCAAGTGGATAAACAAAACTATGATCCGCAAGTTGTATTACAATACTAGTTTTAAACAAAGGCTCAAGACTAAGAGAATCATAAACATGTTTAGGCGTAACATTAATGGATGCATGTAAATCACATAAAGCCCTTTTAAAACTAGCATTACCAATAACACATGGGATAGGAAACGCACCTGAGTCTTTTTACTTTAAGGGAAAATTCTTTTGAACAATAACATATACAACTTCACCCATACTTATCGTTTTATAGCCTTTTAGCTTATAAGCATTTTTTGTAGTACACAACTCTTTCAAAAATTTGACATATTTGAGAATTTGCTTGATAGCATAAATCAAAGGAATGTTGAGTTTTACTTTCTTGAAAACCTTTAAAATCTCTTTTTCTTTCTCCTCTTTCTTAGACCTAGAAGAACTCAAAGGAAATGGATGGATTTTCTTGAAATTAGAATTCATTGAGTTAGGACATACCTTTGGAGTATTGGTGGTTGTTTTAGTTCGTGAAGGAGTAGATTATTTCTTCTTTATGCTTAGTTCAGTTTCTATCTCCTCTTCTTCCTTCATCTCAATTTGTTTTGACCTTTGCTCTTCAAGTTCTTTCTTACTCCACGACGTGATTGCACTAACATTCTCTTTTGGATTCAATGCTTGGGAGGGTAATTTTCTATTGATTTGTGCTTCTAATTTCCCTACACTTGAAGCTACTTGCCTTGTTTGCTTCACTAAGTTATGAATACTTGACCTTGTTTCCAATTGAAAAGACATGGCATTTTGTTGTAAATTCATTTTGTTAGAAGCTAACATTTTCATCATCTCATGAAGATCATCACTCGATGACCCCATAGCATTGGAATTTGTAAATGCAGGGGGCTATCTTGCTTGATAATTCTGCTACGGCTAAAATTCATGGGGGTGGAACTGTCGAGCTTGATTGCCTTGTTGAGGTAGGTTCTTATAACGTAAGTTCGAGTGATCTCACCATCAAGGATTGTACTGTTAGAAAAGGGATCATATTTATGTTGGGGATGACCATTGAATGCTCCATCAACTGCATTAGCTTGTTCAATATAATCTTTTTGCATTGTTGGGCACATATCTAAAGCATGACCTTATAACAAGCATATGCTAGAAATTTTCACTTGTTGTATATTTCCACAAGCCAAAGAACGCACAAGAGAAGAAAGATCATTAACTTTATTCTCAAGGTTAGCAATACTTACCTCGTTTACTCGTTTGCTTGGAAAGTCTTCACGCGTGACAAATTGTTTCAAGTTGGCTACTATATTTGAGATCAATTGGCATGAAGCCTCTGGTGTTTTATCTACCAATGCCCCTCCACTTGCCGCATCAATAATATTATGGTCAGTAGGCATCGGTTCTTCGTAGAAGTATTAAATAAGTAGTTGATCGGGTATTTGATGATGAGGACATTGAAAGCACAACTGCTCAAATCTTTCCCAATATTCGGAGAGTGTTTCCCCATAAGATTGCCGAATCCCACATATTTCTTTCCTTATATTGGCAACTCAAGATGATGCGAACCCTAGCAGAATTCGCGAACTCAAGATCTATCTAATCCAAGTTTGCTGAAAATAGAATGAGCTTATCACAATGGAAGACCTGCTCCAAGGCAACAAGACTATAAAACCAAAGGTCGGCAAAAATCAGAATATTATTAGGCAAAAAAATGTGCTGAAAATTATTCTCAAGAGTATTTATACTCCAAGCCAAAAACCCTAGTTTTCCTAATGGGTCACATATAAACCCAATTTAAATAATAATCAACCCAAGCAAAAACTAGCCCAAACTAATTAAAATAAATAAAATAAACAAGTCTGAAACTCAAACAAGTGTTTCCTCATAAAATAAAGAAATTTTAATAGCCCAACTAATTTAATAAGACAAGTTCGATTATTTCCACATTCTGTTTGGCAGCAGCAAAGCTCAACTTCAAACGGATAATTCTCTCTCATCTTAAAAAATTAGAAGGCGTGCCATATACCGTTGGAAAGGTATGGAAGTCTAGTTTCCAGCCCAACTGAAATCACCTCAAAATTCGACTTGTAGCTCCAGTTATGATAAAACAAAAGGTAGTGAAAGGTCAAACTATCCGAATCTAGTCTTCTTCTCCCAATCCTTGTGTAATGGTCTTGGTTCCACCAACAAGCCCCTCTTGAACATGAATAAGATTAATCTCGGCTTGCTCCTCCTTATTTAATATCCTCTTGAAGTCCACCTTAGCCCATGTATCTTGAAGAAGTTCATTAAAAGCCTATTTAAACCTCTTAGCTCTAAACCTTGTAACTGGACCAGCCAGAACCTCCAATGGATCCTTTGCATCATCCTCTCTTTCCTCAAAAGGATCCGACATTGAATGTAACACAAACACCATACTCACCTGGCATATCCACTTTGTAGACATTATCATTAATCATTTCTATGATTTGAAAAGGGCCATCTCCTCGAGGCATTAACTTTGATCTCCTTTGTTCAGGGAACCTTTCCTTTTCTCATATACACCCAAACTCAATCACCTGGTTCAAACCTCACTAATTTTCATCCTCTATTAGCCTTGTGTGCATATTGTTCATTTTTTTCCCTCTATTTGTTGTTGAATCTTTGCATGTAAATTCTTCACCTTAACCTCATTCATCTCTATACCTTTTGCACTAACAACATATCCAAGAAAAATAATTATATCCATGCAAAAGTCACACTTTTTCAAATTAGCATATAAGGATTCTTTTCTAAGCACATCAAGAACTTGTCTCAAATGATCCATATGCTCATCAAACTCCTTACTATAAATCAAAATATCATCAAAGTAGATAACTACAAACTTACCAATGAAAGCACGCAAAACATGATTCATCAATCTCATAAAAGTACTAGGTACATTAGTAAGTCTAAAAGGTATAACCAACCACTCATACAAACCATATTTAGTTTTAAAAGCAGTTTTTCATTCATCCTCTTCGTTCATCCTAATTCGATGATAACCACTTTTTAAATCAATCTTCGAAAACATTGTAGAACCATGCAATTCATCCAACATATCATCTAATCTAAGAATAGGATGTTGATACTTTAGAGTGATGTTATTGATAGCTCTGCAATCGACACACATTCACCAAGTCTTGTCTTTCTTTGGGATAAGAAGCACGGGAACTGCACAAGGACTTATGCTCCAACGAATGTATCCTTTCGATATCAACTCCTTCACTTGCTGTTGGAGTTCTTTAGACTCTTCAGGATTGCTCTTATATGCTGCCTATTTGGTATAGATGCTCCTGGAATAAAGTCAATTTGATGTTTAATTCCCCTAATTGGCGGCAAGCCACTAGGAATCTCTCTTCTGGAAAGACATATTCAAATTCATGTAAAAGAACTTTAACAACACTAGGAACATAAGAATCCAAATTATCAGAGTTAAAGTATGACTCCTTATACATAAGTAAAATCATAGACAATTCAGAAAGATAAGCATGTTTAAGATCACTAGATTTTGCAAAGAAATTTAGGTTTTTCCCCACTTTTTCCCCACACTCTTCTTTTCTCACCTTTTCTGTAATAACCCGGCTTTTTCAAAGCCAAAATCGGTGGATTTTTTTTTTGTTCACGATACTTCTCATAATGACACTTCATGAATTAGTAATTAGGTTCCCTTCCTTATCATGGCATCATATGGATATAGCTTTCGTAAATCAACATTCTCATAAGATGGAAGATCAATACACATGCCCACAATATTATATTTTCATATTCATACACTTACGTTACTTCATATTGACATACTCATGATTTTACATTCTTGTCCTAGTTTCGTTATCAACACGAGTTTATACCCAAGTGTCGAATATCAATTTTACACAGCTAGTTCTTTCTTTCATACGATCCCTATGTGATTTCACAACACAATATCCTCATAAAAGAGAATACCACATAATGTATTCATAACATTGTATCTACATGAGAATTGTAAATAATCTAACATAATAACAAACAACTAGAAGTACATTATCGTTACTTTTCATTATTAACTTAGAATGGATGGATTCCTTCATCCATTTCTTATATGCATTGTACATCTCTTATTATTTCGTTAAGTGTATTTTGCTCACTCACACACCCCAATCTCTCTAAAGGAGTTGTGGGGCTAAAGTTTAACATCGGTCGGAGTTAATTACTTCACCTTAACCCCGTCATCCACGTTGGATACTTTTAGTCGTAGCTAATCGCAACATTTAAACTCGGCCATTCACCTAGGATGCCATTTACCAAAACTAATCATCAAACACAACTTGATCATCCATCTCGGATGCTATTATCCAAAGCTAATCATCAAGCACAATTTGATCATTCATTTTAGATGCCATTAGCTGAGGCTAATCAACAATCATAACCCGGTCATCCATCTTGGATGCCATTAGCCAAAGCTAATCATCAAGCGCAACCCGGTCATCCATGTCAGATGCCATTAGCCGAAGCTAAATCAACAATCACAACCCGGTCATCCATCTCAGATGCCATTAGCCGAAGCTAATGAACAATCACAACTCAGTCATCCATCTCGGATGCCATTAGTCGAAGCTAATCATCAAGCACAACCCGATCATCCATCTCGGATGCTATTAGCCGAAGCTAATGAACAATCACAACTCGGTCATCCATCTCGGATGCCATTAGTCGAAGCTAATCAAGCACAACCCGATCATCCATCTCGGATGCTATTACCCGAAGCTAATCAACAATCACAACCCGGTCATCCATCTCGGATGTCATTAGCCGAAGCTAATCAACAATCACAACCCGGTCATTTATTTTGAATGCCATTAGCCAAAGCTAATCAACAATCACAACCAACATTCCATAATCGGTTTGACATTCGTTAGCAGCCCAATTTCATAACAGCTCAATTAACATCTCATAGTCGGTTTATTATTCATGGCAACACAATAATATATATCCTCCTCAACAAGTCATTCAAGAACATTAGCATTTTCATCGTCATTTCAACATTTATCAAGAACTCGATCAACATTTCATAGTCGTTACAACATTCATCAAGAATTCAATCAAACGTTTCATCATCGTTTCATCTTTGTCAAGGATTCAATAATATATCGTCCATAAGTAAATCATTTCAAAGCATTAACATCATACGAGAAAAAGGTGGAAACCACCTACCTGCTCCACCTGCAAGTTGTCCTTGTCCTGACGATGGTCCGATCCCGACCGCACCACCTAAGACATTAATGGCCCCAAATCAGTACATCTTTAAATCACATTTATCATTATACTTATTTCAAGAGTCCATATGTTCACATTCAAGTGTTCCACATTTTAAACCATCATACAATGAAATTGTAGAAAATTGGCAGCGAAACTGATTTGCTGCTGGCCAAACAATTCAATAGCGAAAACTGATTCGCTGAAGGTGCACAATTCGGCAGCAAAAACCGGTTCGCTACAAGCCACACAATTTAACAGTGAATGCTACTTCGCTATAACCAACACACTTTCGGCAGCGAATGCTAATTCGCTACAGGCAACTCACTTCGACAGCGAACACTGATTTGCTGCAGATAACAAATCTTCGGTAGTGAATGCTCATTCGCTGCAGCTAGCACACTTTCAGCAGCGAATGCTAAGTCGATGTAGAACACACACTTCCGGCAGCGAACGCTGATTCGCTGCACACAACTCAATTTTGGCAACGAACCACAAATTCACTAGAGAACACACACTTTCGATAGAGAACACTAATTCGCTGCAGACAACTCAATTTCGACAGTGAACGTTGATTCGCTGCACACAACTCATTTTCAGTAGTGAACCACAAATTCAATGGAGAACACACACTTTCGGTAGCGAATCAGAAATTTGTTGCAAAACACATATTTTTGGCAGCGAACGCTGATTCGCTGCAGACAATACAAATTCGGCAGCGAATCCTAAATTTGCTACAGAACACACAATTCGGCAGCCAATGCTAATTCGCTGCAAACAACTTAATTTTGGTAGCGAATTACAAATTCATTGCAGACAACTCAATTTCGGCAGCGAATCCCAAATTCGCTGCAGAACACGCAATTCGACAGCGAATGCTAATTCGCTGCAAACAACTCAATTTCAAAAGCGAATTACAAATTCACTACAGACAATACAACTTCGGCGGCGAATCACAGATTTGCTGTAGACACACAATTTGACATTAGGTTCCAGCAGAGCCACATGATTTTAGCAGGAACACACACACACATGCAATAATCAATCCCAGCACATAATCTGTCACAATAGTCTAGCAGAATACACACATGCAATAATCAATTCCGGCACATAATCTTTCATCAAATTCCAGTAGAACACACATACACATGCAATAATCAATCTCAGCACATAATCTTTCACAAAAGTCCAGCAGATTACACACATGCAATAATCGATTCCAGAACATAATCTTTCATCAAATCCCAGCAGAACACACACACATATGCAACAATCAATCTCAGCACATAAGTTATCACAAAAGTCCAGCAAAACGCGCACACACATGCATTTTGGTCAACCCCATAGCTAAGGTCGGCCTTCTACCATGTTTTGTTCTTTCCATTTTATACATTTTTCTTTGTTAGATGTTATGGAAATTTGCCTTATTTCATCTATATTTCTTTGTCCTCTTAGTTAGTTTTAGTTTCCTTTATAGCTAGCTTAGGGGTCTTAGGTCAATTTTCATAGGGACTCCTTCATCATTTTCAGTTCTGGGTTTCAAGAGCAAGGGGGAGGAGACTACATGACCCATACCTTTTGGATCTAAATTTATCTGGACAGTTTGGTAGAGTTCCTTCTCTCCTTCTCTCGGTTCTCCTTCTCCTTCTTTCCCTCTCGGTTCTCTTTCTTTTGTCAGTTTCTTCCCTCTCGTTCCTGCCCCTTTTCCCTTCCCTCTAAGCACCTATTCAGCCTCCACTCAAGATCTCAACTCTCTCTTTCTCTCACATGTTCACAGAGGTAATCTCTGCTGGTTTTGGTTCAGTTTTCGTTGGGAAGGAAGAAGAGAAGAGAAGAGAAGAGAAGCATGCAGCTGGACATGCAGCTGTTGCTTGCAGACTTTGGGAAAAGGAAGGGTCACCTTCTCTCTCTCCTTGCATTTATACTTCATATTAAATGAGGTGGGGTGTTTGGGGTTGGTCACTCTTGTCCCTATTTTGGTCTGTCCAAAACTGGTTTTACCCCTCCCTCTTAGCTCCTTAAAATAGCCTGATTGTTTCCTAAACTTTCAATAAGACTGAGTTGCTACCGATTTAGAAATCGAGAATGAAAACTGCGCCACTACCGATTCAGAGGTCGGCAGTGAAAACTGCATAGTTGTCGATTCAGAACTCGGCAGCGAAAACCATGTTGACGCTGATTGAAAAAATGACCAAAAATTGTTTTGCTACCGATTCAGAAATTGGCAGCGAAAACTGTACATTATCGATTCAAAAGTCGGCAACGAAAACTACATAGCTGCCGATTCAGAACTTGGTAGCGAAAACCGTGTTGACGCCGATTCGAAAATCAACCAAAAACTATGTCACTGCCGATCCAGAAATCGGCAGCGATGGTAGGGTTGTTTGGACTTTTTTTTGTGTTTACATTTTCTTTCTTCTCTCCACTCTCGGCCTCCCTTCTATTTTTTTTCTTTTTGGTTGTGACCCTCCCCTAATTTCCTAAGGGCGGAAACTTTGTCCCTTTTTGTTTTCAACTCATGGCTCACTTTATTTTCACTCTTCCTCACATTCTCTCCATGTTGTTTGGCTTGTTCTTCCACTTTGGCCAAAGCTGAGTGCTCCTCCTCATAGCTTTTCTTCAACTGAATTTGATCTTCATACACTTGCTTTGGTGTTAGTGGGGCAAGTGTATAAATTCTACCATATTTCTCCAATGAATACATGTTTTTAAACTCATCATGCTTGGCTTTTCTATCAAATTGCCAAGGCCTCCCTAGTAACAGATGAGTAGCATGCATAGGCATAACATCACATAACACTTCATTCTTATACTTGCCTATTGAAAAAAAAATCATCACCTGTCTATTCACCCCAACAACACCACATTCATTCAACCATTGAAGCTGATAAGACCTCTCATGCCTTATGGTATTCAATCCCAACTTTCTAACCAAAGTAACACTAGCAACATTAGTACAAATACCACTATCAATGATCATACTACATACCTTATCGTTGATTAGGCGTCTAGTAAGGAAGATGTTCTCCCTTTGTTGCTCCACATTATCCTCATTAGTTTGAACACTAAGTGACCTTCTAATCACCAAAACTTTATAACCAATAGCATATTCTAAATCACTAGCATCCTCAAGTGCATCTCATCACAATCAGACTCCTCACTAGTGGACATAATCTCTCCATCATCCCTTAGAATCATAACTCAATGATTTGCACACTCTAATGCATAGTGTCCCAATCTCTGACACTTGAAACATTTTATATCACGATTGCGCTTCGGTTGGACTTCTCCCTTAAGTTTGTGATCACTACCAAAACCTGCTTCTTCATGGAGGTAGGTTCGACAACTTTAAGAGTCACCAAGGCCTTTGATGACGCACTACCCTCTCTCCTATAATTCTTCTTCCAACCTGAAAAAAACCCCGAATGAGCTCCAAATCGTGTACTACCCTTTATTTTTAACTGTCCTTCAACCTTAATGGCCAAATGCACTAACTCTTCCAATTCAACATAAGATTGCAATTCCACAACATTAGCTATGTCTATGTTCAAGCCATTCAAAAACCTAGTCATGGTAACTTCCTCATCTTCATTAACATTAGCTCTAATTATAGGCACCTCTAATTCTTTCTAATACTCCTCCACACTCTTATTACCCTGTGTAATCATTTGTAAACAATTAAACAACTCCCTATAATAGTGTTTAGGAACATACCTCTTCTTTAATATTGTCTTCAACTCCTCCCACATGTTGATTGGTCTTTCTCTATTCCTTCTTCTTTCTACCACCAATCTCTCCCACCAAACCATGGTATAATTAGTAAACTCCACTACAGCTAACTTAACATTCTTTTCTTCAGAGTACCTATGGATGTAAAAATCATCTCCACCTTTTTTTCCCAATCTAAGTAAGCTTCTAGATCAGTTTTTCCCTTAAAGGCTAGGATTTTTAACTTAATACTTCCCAAATTTCGGTCTACATCACCCAAATCATCAAAATTCCCTCTATATTCAAAATCTCTATGTGGCCGAATATGTCCCCTCCTTATCCGATTCTCATAACTCTCTCCCTTATGTGTACGGAACGCACCACCACAGTTAAGATCATCATCGGCTTCATCTACAGAGTTTCCAACAACACTCTCCTCCTTCCTAGCTTCTCTACCCTTTGTACTACGTCCCCTATCAGACCTAGTCTCCAATTTTTCAATCCTAGTCATCAGCTCACTAAACATAAATTTCATCTATTGTTGTATTCTCGAAAGCCCATCTTCTAGGATTTTACCCTTTTTCTGTGGCACACTGTTAGAATACATTATTTCTTTTTTTTAAAACCTGCATGAAAATCATTAGCAATAAAAATAACACCTCACACACTCGTGTTTCACACAAATTTATAGGTTTTTCACTCTAATATGCTCTTTATGCCTTTTTCCACTCAAATTGCCTTTCTTTAGTTCTTGAAATCACTTAGCAACAATTCAGAAAAGCAACCAACTACACAGTGAATTTATAAATTTGATATAGAATCAAGAAGCAAGAAATTTACGAAACTAACAAAACAAAACTACAATGACAAATTCACGAGTAGCAATGCAAATTTATGCGAGTAATATGACGATTCGAAGACGCGAAATAAACTAAATTGAAGCAATGATATTAAGGGGATTTACTATCCAAACTAAAAATTAAATCAAACAATGATAGAACCTGAAAATAAAATAAAATAAAAATAAAATAAAATAAAGAGCAACACAAATTCCCAATGACCAATTTTCTTTTCCTAGCTTTCGGCCAAACTCTAGAATGTTGACTTTTTTTTCCGGCAACAATCAAATTTTTCAAGATCAAGCTCCCTCCCTTTTCTTTTTTTTTGTATACCAATTCAACATCAAGAAAAAAATTTAACACATCTTTTTTTATGTATATATTGTAGCAAGATCAAGAATTCAACAAAAACACTACCTTATAATTTTGTGTTCAACAATTCAAGAGGATGCAAGAACCCTAATTTTTTTTAAATATATATAGCCGAAACTAATCAAGAAATAAAATACACAAATTGAAGGATATAACCTGTGATTAGATCTACTCTGATACCAACTGATGCAAAACCTAGTAGAATTTAATGGAATTCACGAACCCAAGATCTATCTAATCCAAGTTTGTTGAAAATAGGATGAGCTTATCACAATGAAAGACCTACTCCAAGGCAACAAGACTATAAACCAACTCAATCATAACGCTTACACATGGAGACAAGCAAAAGGAGTATAAATTCACAACAAAGATTAGTCAATTCTTTGAAGAGTTAAAAGTTCAATCAAGAACCTAGATTAACAACCAAAGATTGGCAAAAATCAGAATATTATTAGGCAAAAAAGTCTGCTGAAAATTATTCTCAAGAGTATTTATACCCCAAGCCAAAAACCTTAGTTTCTCTAATGGGTCACATATAAACCCAATTTAAATAATAATCAACCCAAGCTAAAACTAGCCCAAACTAATTAAAATAAATAAAATAAACAGTTCTGAAGCCCAAAGAAGTGTTTCCTCACAAAATAAAGAAATTTTAATAGCCCAACTAATTTAATAAGACAAGTTCGGTTATTTCTGTATTCTGTCTGGCAGCAGCAAAACTCAACTTTAAACGAATGGTTCTCTCTCGTCTTAAAGAATTAGAAGACGTGCCATATACCTTTGGAAAGGTATGGAAGTCTAGTTTTCAGCCCAACTAGAATCACCTCAAAATTCGACTTGTAGTTCTAGTTATGATAATAATAAAAAAAAGTAGTGAAAGGTCAAATTATCCGAATCTAGTCTTCTTCTTCCAATCCTTGTGTAATGGTCTTGGTTCCACCAACAAGCTCCTCTTGAACATGAATTAGATTAATCTTAACTTGCTCCTCATTATTTAATATCCTCTTAAAGTCCACCTTAGCCCAAGTATCTTGAAGAAGTCCATTGAAAGCCTCTTTGAACCTCTTAGCTCTAAGCCTTGTAATTGGACCAACCGGAACCTCCAATGGATCCTTTGGTGCTTGGATTGCATCACAAGATGCTGGGAAATATTTCTCCAGAAAAAATCTTCTTTATGTCATTCCAAGTTCCAATGGAACCAGGGAGAATGGAGAAAAGCCATGCTTTTGCTACCCCTTTTAAGAAGAAAGAGAAAACTTTCAACTTAACTTGTTCTTCATCAATTCCATATGGTTTTATATCAACGCAAACCACATGGAACTCCTTAAAATGAGTATGAGGGTCTTCTCCAACAAGTCATTAAATATTGGAAGTAGGTGTATAAACCCAGACTTGAGCTCAAAGTTGGCATTGTTGTCGATGTTTATGCACAATAGTTGATTCTCTTCTACCTTATTCTCAAACACTTTCTAGGAATTAAATTCGTGACTAATTAAAAATAAGCAAGAGTCCAATATCACTTGAGTTAGAAATCCATTGATAAAATATCTAGTGAATTGGTAACAATATTCATATTAGAAACTAATTAATAGAACAATTGACTTAATCGAAAGCTCTTAACCAAAGAAGAAAAGTTATGATTATAACTTGTTAAAATAGTCACATTTATGATGGATATGGGGAAATTAACTAATCACGTTATATATATGTCCAATTACAGTTTTTATCAACATCAAACATTACAAATCCATGAATCCATTAGATGCAATTTCTAATAATATTATTGCTAAAATTATCAAAAACAATTCCAATAACCATCAGAATATAACACTATAAAAGTAAGAAAAGTAATCTAAATCTAATTATTTTTTAGCATTTACCTTCAATTTTAACGTTTACCAATATCATAAAAAAAAATCACAGTAAAAATTAAATAAACTGTGCGCAAGCACGCTGTTATTAGTTAGCAGTGGTCGTTGCTAAGAAAGGTATGTGAAATGATAGAATTGATCTGATATAGTTTTGTGACTATTGACCTAATTGGCAATGGCGTCATGCCACATCAGGCTAAAAGTCATCACCGAGACGCGTGGACTAGGTCTACTGAATTTTTTTCTGTCAATGTCCCCGTCATTACAGGACCCATCTTAAGTGAATATTTGATTAACTCGCAATTAGCAAATAACTAGACAAGCAAGCGCTAGGACTGCAAATAACTAGACAGTAATAAATTATTAAATAATTTAATATTAAAAGATAAAAATTTAAAAATTTTATTAAAAAAATTAAATCAACTCGAGTTAACCCACTAATTCTATGACTACGAGTATAGAGAAATTGAAAAAAAAAGCAATTGATGACTAACTCCTAAAAAAACAAAATTAACTCATGTTAACCTTTAAAGTCTGTAACGCTGGTCGTGAGCTTATAACTAACTCCATAGAAAGCAAACCTTAAAAAATAATGAAGTAAAATTCTAAATTAACAAAATATTAAGGAATAAAATTAGAAAAAAAACAAAAAAAAAAAGGATCCAAAACAAAAAAAAATTAAAAGAATGAGAACTAAATTTGATATAAGAATAATTTGAAATCAAATGTTGAGGGATGAAAATGAAAATAAAATTCAATAAGAAAAATGATAAAAACAAATAAATAATAGTCAAAAGAATAAGGACCAAATTCGATATAAAATTAAATGAAACCAATTGATGAGGAAAAATTGAAGAAAAGAAATCAATAAAAAAACAAAATAAATAACAATCAAAAGAATGACCAAATTAGATATAAAAGAACAAATAAAATGAAACATTTATATTTTGGCAAGGAGAAAAGGAGAAAAATAGGGAGGAGAAGAAATAAATATTCAATCGGAGCAAATCATTACACTGTCATGTACACGCGTCAGACTATTGAATAGAGGATGGCAGGATGCTTCCATCTTTGCCATGAAAACCGGTGTTTGGAGGGTAGATAATGCCTTAAACATTGCCTAAAAGGCAGGGGTATCGTCCAACGCCCGCACCAACCACTTTTTATTTTTAACTAATATCTAAATTTATCAAAATACCAAATCGCTTCCAAGTCAACTTGATAATTACTAAAAACATATTATGAAATGACCAAAAAGCACTTGAATAATAGTTTGAAAATTTTTGCTTTTAAAGGTAATTTAGTCTTTATATTATATTTTTGAAATGTAAAAAGATCAAATTACCCTTGATCAATATTTTTAGAAAATTTGTTTTTAAGGGTAATAAAGTTTTTAAAATATGCATTTAAAAGGTTAAAAGACCAAATTATTCCATAAGAAAAAAACCGTTTTACTTCCAATAGCAAGTTAATTGATTTTTTTGTTGGAAGGGGAAAATATAATTACACTATTATAGTGAACATGGCTTTCAATTTATTTTTTATTTAAAGGGTCCTTTGTCTCAATTCTGATAAAAAAAGTTAGTATTTTCTACTTTTAAAAATATTATAAGTTTTTATTTCAATTATGAATGTTATAATAATTAAAAAATATATATGATATAGGTGTAATGCTATTATAGAAAAAATATAAAATAAATTACCTACCTTTTTATCTTCTACTCACAAAAAAAAATTAAAATAGTTTTTTTTAAATAGATTTATGCTTGTTCTATTTTTTTTAATAGATGTACTTATGTGAGAGTAAGCGGCAATAAATTTGAAACAAAATTAGTGAGATCACCTTTATTCAAATAATAAGACCGGGTCACCGGGTCATATATATATATATATATATATATATATGCTTGCAGTCAACAATAATGATTTCCAATTTTATTTAAACCGAATGATCTACACGAGACAGAATCCAGACGTGATAGTTTTCCTAATGATTGATGGAGAAAACCAAGGACGAGCAGTGATTAGGAACAAGGAAAATTTCAACAGACAAAAGAAACTCATATATATATATATAGACACACACTCTCACCTCTTGCGTATGAAAATGTAGAATAGCAATAGAGCATAATGTTGCTGACTATAAAAGCAAAGAGTAGACCAACCGTGACATACATTAAAATCCAAATATTTGATCTGCGTTGAGGTTTAGCAAGCTGACACAGAAAGAAATAAATGTTTGTGCCTAGCTATATGTAGGCCAACCAAATATAGATATAGTTTCTAGAGAGAATTAAGGTTCAGCTTGAGGACAACAAGGTTAAGACAATAAAAGGCGAAGTAGTACGTGGTTGTGGTGTAATCATAATGAACCGGCTTGGCTATGAATTTTGACTAAAAAAAGAGCAAGTCACTAGCGGGAGTAAGATTTGAGGTTGTGACATGGAAGGAGAGCCTAGCTATATATGGTTGGGCCATCTTGAGAAATGGCCTAGCTAGCTAGTTTGGTGCATATATGGTGTATGGAATGAATGGATTTATAATAAGTGTTTGCTATATATATATATATATATATATATATATATATATATAAACTAAAATATCATTTGGAAGTGGGGAAAAAAGTGAAAGAGCACGCCCTAGATTTTTATATTACAAAAGAGCATTGGTTATAATTAAATGGAAGTTGATTTATGTTACACAGTGTAGAAAAGGCAAAAGCGGGGTGGAATTTTGGCAGAGATTGAAGAGGGATTAGGAGGCAAGGAATGTGAATAGGATGGGTTGGAGGGATGATAGTGGGTTTGATAATGATGATGCACGCCGGCAGCTTTACTCATTTATCTTCCCAAAATCCAATTGGCACGCCTGCCCCCACTAAAACCTATAACAATATTCTCTTCTCTCTTTCAATCTTTCTCATAGACAATGAAAAGCTAATCCACTAACCCATTTGGTGATCTAGCTAGACCTTGTTATCTTTCTCTTTTTTAATCTTTTTGTCAGATAACATTTCTATTTCTCAACACCAGTAGCTCTTTCATGCCAACTTCCCACGTTCTTCCAGGGAAAACGTATATTAGTCATATCTCTCATGAGTTGATTAAAAAAGAAAGGAAAAAAGGGAGAAGACTGGGCTAGCTAGCTAGATAAAAGAATATCCCAAACCCCACCCAATTTGATTCACATCGACTACAGAAAAAGAAAAGCACATTTAAACATGTATGTATGTATATATATGTATATATATAAATATCCAACTTCAAGATCCTCTCTTTTATCATTCTCTACCCCAATATTCCCACAGTTAAAAACACAAACACCCATCCCCTTACCTTCACTCCAAGCCATCCCCAACAAACTCCATCCGAATTCTATTGATGTGGGTCTCTGGATTTTGGTTAAATGGATACCTTGTTTAGGCTAGTTAGTCTCCAACAACAATCTGAACAATCTTTCAACTCTACTAGCAGAACCTCTAGTAGCTCTAGATCATCAAGACAAAACAACAACCACCACCATCATCACTATCAACAAGAAGACGAAGAATGCTTCAACTTTTTCATGGATGAGGAAGACTTCTCTTCATCTTCTTCTAAGCACTACTATCCTCCTTATCACCACAACCAACAACAACAACATCAACACCAAACCACCACCACCACTCCTACCACTACTACCACCAACACTAGCACCCCTTCTACTCACCATGTCCTTGATTCCGCTGACTTCTCTTTCTCCCCTTCTCATGACCTAAACTTTGAATTTTCCGGCAAGTGGGTCACCGATATCCTCCTTGAATCTGCACATGCCATCGCGGATAAAAACAGCGCTCGTCTCCAGCAATTGATGTGGATGCTTAATGAGCTTGGTTCACCTTATGGTGACACAGAGCAAAAACTTGCTTCTTATTTTCTCCAAGCTTTGTTTAGCCGCATGAACGACTCCGGCGAGAGATGCTACCGTACTTTAGCTTCAGCATCAGAGAAAACTTGCTCTTTTGATTCCACAAGGAAAATGGTATTAAAGTTTCAAGAGGTGAGTCCTTGGACTACTTTTGGTCACGTATCTTGTAATGGCGCAATTATGGAAGCATTTGAAGGTGAAAGCAAATTGCATATTATTGATATTAGTAACACATATTGTACCCAATGGCCTACTTTGCTCGAAGCCCTAGCAACTCGCACTGATGAGACACCACACTTGAAGTTAACCACCGTAGTGGCTAGCAAAAGTAGTGGTAATAATATTGGTTTAACTAGTACAGGAGGTTTAGCTTCAGTTCATAAGGTAATGAAAGAAATTGGCAACAGAATGGAAAAATTTGCCAGGCTTATGGGAGTCCCATTTAAGTTTAATGTTATCCACCATGCTGGTGATTTATGTGACCTAAACTTAGCTGAATTGGATGTTAAAGATGATGAGGCTCTTGCTATCAACTGTGTTGGTGCTTTACACTCAATCACTCCAGCTTCTCGTCGCCGAGATTATGTTATATCTAGTTTTAGAACATTGCAACCAAGAATCATTACTGTTGTTGAAGAAGAAGCTGATCTTGATGGTCTGGATTTTGTCAAGGGTTTTCAAGAATGTTTAAGATGGTTTAGGGTTTACTTTGAATCATTGGATGAGAGCTTTCCAAGAACCAGTAACGAACAGTTGATGCTTGAAAGAGCAGCAGGCCGCGCTATCGTTGACTTAGTGGCATGTCCTCCATCTGATTCGATCGAAAGGCGGGAAACAGCCACGCGCTGGTCTGGACGCCTCCATTCATGTGGTTTTAGCCCGATAATTTTCAGTGATGAGGTTTGTGATGATGTACGCGCCTTATTGAGGAGGTATAAGGAGGGTTGGTCAATGACACAGTGCGGGGATGCCGGAATATTCTTGTGCTGGAAGGAACAGCCGGTGGTGTGGGCTAGTGCATGGAGGCCCTGATTGAGATTGGTGATGGTTTTCACTTTTCACTTTTCTTTTCTTTCTTTTTTCTTTTGTTTTTGCTTTTCTCCTTGTATTTTTTTTTTTTCAAAGTTAGTTTGAGTGATTGGCACGTTTGATGTGTTTATTTGGGCACGTGCATGGATTAAGGATTGGAATAGTAAATGAAGTTAATCAATTTTCATTGATCTTTGTTTAATTATCATTTGCGGTTATTTCTTATTTTTATGAAAAATAGCTTTCTTAATCATCATATCAAAGAAACGTTTTTAATTCAATGATGTAAACAAATTAGTTGAGCAAGATTTATCTTTGGGGTAAATAAATGATTTAATTTAGGAAAGTTATTCGATAATTATATTTCTTGTATTATAATATTCAGATGTGTTTTTAACTTAAAAATATATTAGAATATTTTCTTTTAATTTTTTTTATACTAGTATATTAAAATTATTAAAAAAATTATTAAATTTATATTTTTCAAATAAAACATTACATTTACAAATTAAGACTCAGTTCCTTCCATAGGAATATGAAACTTGTAATTATGAAATAGATTCTACTATCATGTGAGAGGAGAGTACAATTCTGAGAATAATTCTTTTTAATTAAGAATTTTTTTTCCCCCAAAGGGAGAGGTGGGCAGGGTCCAACTTTGCATAGTCTCCAACTTTAGTGTGCAATTAAGACAAAAGGCAGGTACTCCTAACCACCATTGGTATATGCTTAATTTAGATGGTGGCTTGCCCTAATATATATATATATATATATATATACACTTTTTATTTTTCTCGATGAATTTTTATTTATAAGTCCAAAATTGAAATGGGTTTGGTATGTGGTGTAATATATAAAGTGATATCTGCTCAGATTAAGGGTTTTAAATTAAATATCAAGCAAGCATGCACTGCTTAAACTATAGAAAGGTCGTTATCAAATTAGGGTCCTAAGAATCTGAGGACGGCAACTGGGCTGGGCTATGTTTGGGAATCTCATGAAAAGTTGTTTAGTCATTAGTGGCACGAAAAGGGTGTAGTGGCCAACATATGCATCGTCTTAGTTTCTTTGGCCTAGCATCATCTTTCACAGGGCTTTAGCAAATACATGCCCCCACCACCACCTCTCTCTGTAAGTGACCAAAAACACTCTTTGGTGGTGGTCTCATAACGTGAAGGAGGGGCTACTTTGGCCCACGAGAAGGGGAAAATATTATAATGGGAACTTCTTTTTAGGGTCCCCATCTTAATCTTTTGATGAGACTTGCCTCCTAGCTAGCTCCACGTTAATATAACCATCCCGTTTATATTGCCACTCCCTTTCTCTTTAAATTATCCATTGTCGTCTTTACGTGTGCTTTCAGTTGCCTGTAATATTTTAAAGGGTATTGGCCCATACCTCCTTTACCTTTCATTCTACTATTGACTCTTCCGACCAGCTCGCTGTCGATCTTGATTGAATATATATATGAATATATATATTTCATGGGACCAGGTTCAAATGGCAACGCGGTATTGAGGAAGTCTAACGGACCAATTCCCACAATGCATTCGGCTTTATGACCTGACAATAAAGGTAGAGAAAAGGAAAAGGAGATGATTCCCTTCTTTTTGTTAGAAATATATATATCAAATATTGATTTTTTTTTTTTTATGAAAGCCAATATATTAAAGAAGGAGCAGTAGCCAAAAAGAAAATGGCTAGAGCAAGCAGAATACAATTAATTAATTACCAATTCTTTTAGTATATGATCAATACTGCATGTCTTCTTGGCTAGCTAATGCATATTATTAGAACATGAGGTAATTTTTTAGGGAAAAACAACACTTCCTTATTCTTCTTTGTAGTTTTTTAAATACACGTATAAAAGATTTAGCTTTATTATCTAAATAATAAAGTTCTTCCATCTCATCTCCTACCCAATAGCTTTATTATCTATTACATTAACCATTTAATTCTTATTGATCGAGCAATCGGTTGACTATTTGGTTTGATGATCTATTTGCTGCATTTTGGTGTAGAAAGAGCAGGCTACTTGTGCAATTGTTTAAGCAATATCTCTCTAGTTCTACCATTTATAAGGCTTTTCTAAACTCTTTTTCTATCATATTATTATTTTATTTTACCCTTAATTATTTTTTATTACTGTTGTTTGTTGCTAAGTTAGTAGAAAATATTTCTTATCATGTGTTTGCATTATACATTAGTTTTTGTGATATACTCTGTATACAATCCAAAAAACAGACCACTACATTATAATAAATATGCGTACATAACATGGTATTCTCACAAAAAATTCCTTGTCGAAATAGAAATTAAAACTATTCGATATCTTAATAATTTTTTTTTAAAAAAAATGTAAGGATCAAAGTAAAAAATAAAGCTATTTTTTATTGTGTTTATAATTGAAATAACACAAATATTTACTTAGGAAACTTATACAAAAAATAAAATTCCTTTTTTAAAAAAAGCTTTTACTAAAATCCCAAACTTGTTTGTTAAACCACATATTTATTAAAGTCCCTTGAAAATATGTTTTGAAATAACTCATAAATTTGTTTTTGTCGCTGTGGTGAAAATTGTTGCATAATATATGTTCACTTTGATAATTGAATTATAAATATTAATTAATTAATCAATCACAAAAATACCTCACTATTCAAAACTTAGTGTATTTGCACTACAAAACACCATCACAAGATTCTCTTTAACAAAAAAATCAACCATATTGCAAGAGGAGACCTATACACATGGTTGTCACTCAAAAGATTACAATTGGCGTGAAACTAATCTCTTCTACTCCATTAGTTGCCGCTCCTTCACCTGACTACTTAATTGCAAGCATGCGCAAGCACACACAAATACCGAGGGAATGTCGATTAATGCAACCTATAAAGTTTGATAGCAAGCAACAAGAAGTACCATGATATTATGAAACCATGCCCATTCCATCTTCAATTTTGAATTCAGGCAATAGTTTAACAAACCTCGTAGACCCACTATTATTTGAATCTTGCAAACTCCTTCCAACAAAAAAATTATTTATCATAAGCCATCAATACAAAATTGTACTTCCAGTCATAATCCACTACCAGAAATTCGCTAAATACCAACGGATTTACCGACGGAATATTTATGTCGGTAATTTGAGATCGAAATTACCGACGGACACTTTTCCGTCTGTAATTCAGTCGGTAACTACCGACTGAATTACGGACGGAAAAGTTTCCGAATTAAAAAAAAAAGACGGGTCGCTGACGTGGAGGTTTTGGCGGGTTATTTTTTTCCGACGGATTCAAAACGACAGCCCGTACAGTGACGTGACCGGTTCGCCGTTTAAATTGCCGACGAACTCACCGAGGGATTTGAAATGGCAGATCCGTACGGTGACGTGTCTATGTTTCCGTCAGAATCACCGACGTAATCACCGACAGAGTTTCCGTTGGTGAAACCGTCGGAAAAAGTTAATATATGTCAGCTCTGCTGGCCCTCTCCTCCCCTATTTCTTCTTCTTCTTCCTAATCCCAACTCTCCCCAGCTGC
>Ga0307517_10002037_pt1 | contig 32909 bp, 20 predicted proteins | sample 23_EM_MG_FD_194515 | JGI IMG/M metagenome (GOLD analysis project Ga0307517, IMG submission 194515) | Populus trichocarpa ectomycorrhiza microbial communities from riparian zone in the Pacific Northwest, United States - 23_EM | ecosystem: Host-associated > Plants > Roots > Unclassified | place... | reverse complement strand
AATTTTTTTTCAAAAATAAAATAATAATTATTAAATTAAACCCCCCCCCCCCCCCAAAAAAAAAAAAAAAAAATGATTCCACTCTATTTTCCAGCACAGACAATTTCCCCTAACCTCTCAAACTGCAGATTTCAAAGTACCAAGCAAATGACAAGTGACTAAAAAACAAAGCCATATTCTGCATATATGCTTCTGAAGGCTCACTCTACAAACTACTTTAGTTCCTTGATATCCCTTTTCACTTCCACGGAATATTGCCTCATTAGATTTCCAACAACACAATCTTCACCATGAATAACACAATAAACTTGCAAATAAGAAGATTGAACAAAACACAAGATAACACAGCTCTTTTTTTCCCCGGCTGTTTATTCAAGGAAACATAAAAAATGTTTTATGCAGACAATATCTAAAATTAGTTCTCAAATCTCCAAATGCCCGACAATAACATCCACAACCACTCGAATAAATAAATAAAAGCATACTAGTTAAGAGATTGACCTTCTGAACTTGCGAAGTTACCATTTGCAATCTATCCTCAGCTTCCCGGGCTTTCGATTCTAAAACATGAATATCAAAATTGTTCTTTCTCAAAGTAGCCCACAAAACCCTAACCTGTCATTCAAGACATTATCAACAACCTACTACTATTCACACAACCAGTTAATAATTATATTAATCACCTCTTCTTCTAGGTCTTTAATCTTGTCATCAGCAACCTACAAATAAAAAAGAAACATTCATTAGAGGTTCAATCCCAAATGAACTAACCACGTGATAATGTAATTCAAGAAACCAACCAGCCAACCTTTAAATGTGAGAAAACAGATTGCAGATGGTTTAATTTGTGGTCTAGTTCTCCAATTAGATTCTCACATCTCTCCAAATAACGGTCTCTGTCGTTTATATTTTGAGTGATTTCCTCAAGACGAGATTCTGCATTTACATTGATTAATTAGGCAATCAACCAATCAAAATTCTGAAACGAAACCTCTTGGTTTGGTTACCTGATTGAGTGATTCTCAGCTTGGCCTCGTAGAGCTGGTTTTGGTGATCTTGAGATGAGAGACCCAGCACAGCTGACAAAATGGCTGGAAATACAAAGGGTAGTAGATAATAATAATAATAAACAGCTTCCATTTTTGCATCTCCAGCCCCCCCTCCTCTTCTGCTTTTACCGTGTCATCTACACTACGCTACATGTCCCGTCTATTTTGGAACTAGAAAGGAAGAGAGACGAGATTCGCATTATTTTGTTTTTGCTTTTTAGTCCATTTTTAAGATTGTTTTTTAATTAAAAATATATTAAAATAATATTATTTTTAAATTTTTGATATGCTTATATTAAAATCATCGAAAAACTTAAATTTCAAATAAAAAAATTAAAAAACATTTTAAAAAGCACCACAAAAACAAATATTTTTTTAATCATTAAATAAATGGCCTACATTATGTAGATGATTTTGCCACAAAATTTTTTGACATAAAAAAGATTAGAAAATTTTGTGACTTAGATTATAGATCCCAATGGGATCTAATAAGATGACTTTATGTAATTATATGATATGAAAAATCACAACAAGAGTAAATATACTGAAATAAAAAATAAAAAACAATCATAATGACCATATGAAAAGAGTATTTTCCAAAAGAAAACAAATCACAAACCTCAATTCTTATACAACCCAATATTGAATGATGAAATTAAAAATAAAATAAATAATAATAAAAAAAAATGATTTAGATCAATCCAAGTTAGCATACAAAACTTGCAACTTGAGTTCTAAGACCATAATAATACCATGGAAAGAAAATCAAAAGACTTACAATGCTAAATTTCCAACAATTCAAATATAAAAAGATAACATAAAAAAAAAACTCAATTAACAAAAAGGATAAGAAAAATCAGAAACCCTACAAGCCGGATCATGCGAACAAAATAACCTAATAGAATGCGAAACAAGAAAAATCATGAAGCTCAATTCTTAAACTAACCCAATATTAAAGGATAAACCAAAAACATATTCAATCTGAAAAAGACTTCAGTCATCTAAGCTAACTCACCAAACTTATGATTTAGGTTATAAGACCAAGATAACTCCTTAAAAAGAAAAGTGAAGAAAATCACGAAGCTTAATTTCCAACAAACCCAAAGTTAAATGATGAAATTAAAAAAATAAGTGAAAAAAAATTCTAAAAAAACCCGATATCAACCCCAGAGACACATAGGTTTCAAAAAAAGATCTATTTTTCTGTATGTCATTCTATCTTATTTCTTTGAGAAACTGGAGTTGTTTACGTACACTTAAGGGTGTATGTATTGGAGCTAGTTGTTGTGTCACTCATCGAGGGAGTTGCTCAAAGATGTTCTTATGTAGCTAGAATAGCTTCAATAAATACTTTAATTTGATGGGTGATTTTTTAAAGATTAAATAAAATTTTATATACTTGTGGTAAAGAGGTTGATTAATCTTCAATATCTTTGTATTTCTAAGTCATCAACCATGGAGAAGAAATTTAGATGATATATGAAATGAGAATGAACTAGCTTTTATTCAGTTCATCATAGACGATTTCACTAATCAAGTTGTAAAAACTTTAAATTAGATTTGAACTTCCCACAACTTCTTGATGGGATGATGTGCTTGGGCTTGGCCATTTCATGTTTTTTGTAAAAACAAATCCCCAGTTAGGATACATGGGCCTCCAATGTTTAATTAACAACTTATATAAGTGAAATAAGGTATAATAGAGAGAACAAGAATGAAAAATACAATAGGGTGTATGTTATGTTGTTACGTAACTTGTTCTATTATTTTGTTGTTATCTTGTGACATAAGGTATTTATACATCTTGATCACATAAAATTACTCCGTGAAGCGTGAAATTATAGTCATAATGTATAGGTTAATCATGGAGAATAATTATTTTTACTACACAAGTAACCTATAAAATGAGTTATTATGTGTAGGTAGCATACTAGATAAGTTAGTAAATATACTTACCATTGGATGTACTTACCATTGGTGGTAACCCTTTGGAATGATAATTTTATCTAAACCCGATGGATATCCACTCTAGCCGATCCAAATAAATAGGAGATTTTTTTACCCGATCGGATTCAAATAAAATTTAAAGGTAAAAATTCAGGTTATGGATTGGGTAAGAATATTTCTCTATCTTAACCAAAATTAGATTTGAATCTGATCCAAAATGCATTAATAGTTTGAAAAAATTATTTTTATATCAAGCTATATATATAGAAACTTGGACGTTAATTTCTTCAATAAAAAAAAATGCCTCTCCCTATTTGAAAACCTTAGTAACCCATAAAAATCCATTATTTCTATTAAAGAAGCCCACAAAAATTCAATATTTTTATCAAGAACTCCATTAAAACCTAACCTTAAAAAAAATGAAAACATGAATAACCCAAATGATGACTAGCACAGGAAAAACCATCCATACCAAGACCTCGACAATGTTCCAACTCAAAACCTTTACAAGCTTCCAACATCCCTTTACATCCCCATAATTTCTCCTTTATGAAAAGTCTTTACACCAACGTAATTCTAGAAGTGAGAATCTTCAATACTACATAGGCACAAGTTACTTAGCTAGAGTTGTGTTAGGTAGTGCTAAAGATTTTATTGAAAGAATTTGTGTTACGGAGCCTAGAGAGGCATTAAAATTAAGGGTTAATTGTGTTTTGAATTTTGTTAGTTATACGGGTAATTTGTTTTAAAACAATTTGGGTGTTTGGGGGTTGATGTTTGCAGCGATTGAGAGTAGTTTAATTCATTAGGGAACTATTGATGAATTGATCTTAGTATAGTAGTTGGGTTAGGGATATTCGATGAATACTCAACACCTGATCAAGTTTAGATTCAAGTATCAAAATATTTATACTCCAGTTTTGAGTTGGATATGAATAGTTACAAATCTAGTATATAGATACTCATTCTATCCCTAATAATCATTGGTAAGACATCTAAGTGTATGACGGCCAATAACAAGAAGATTCACATCTATAATTCATGTGTTTCTAAATAGAAGTTTGTGTAAGATATAGCGGAGAAATAAGCGTAAGAAGTTCTACTAATCACAGTTTTAAAATTTAGCCTGGCGGGTCAATCCAAGCCAAGTTTAAAAAAAATAAGATAAGTTAAAAATCTGGATGAACCGACGGGTTGACCTGATAACCCGGTCTAAAACCCGATTACAATTTGTTGAATTTTTTTAAAACAAAATAATATCATTTCTATTTATAAAAAAATTAGAGTTGATTTGAGTGACCGATCAAAACTTGAATCGGGTTTCAAAACTCTGCTACTAAGCACACAATGAAGGAAAAATTATTAGACCTTTTAAATGTAAATGACGACGGATGCAAGCCCTGGGTCGACTGATGGGGCAAACAATAACCGACAGCTACCTATTTGTATGGGCCTTGGCTGTCCGCTATGACAACCCTGGTCATTTGGGTATTGGTCGAAGTGGATAGCTCGGTGGTCTGCTAGGACAACCTTGTCCACTAAATTATGGGTTTTGTCTTAACGACAAACCCACGTGTTATTCGGGCCTCAACCCAACAATTAACTACTCTGGGATCGATTTCCAATTCTACGCGGATTCCACCGACACACCACAACGCCATTTTTTAGAATAATAACTTTGACTTTGATGCAGTACAAAACATGTTTCTCACATATAGTTTTATAGTGGTACGTATCTGAAACATAATTTTCCATGAACATACGATATTCCTCTCAACTTCACGACAAAATTTGTCCGAAAGCCAAGCTCCTCGTAGAGGTTTATTGGGTTATTATTGCACTTCGAATCAAACATAAGAGTTTTCTTTCTATGTGCAGTCAGTATAGTTGCCGGAAATGTGTGGGAAGATGAGGTATCTAAATTGAAAGCCAAAGTGGTTTCGTCCTCCGGCAGTAAAAGTACTGGCTTAGATCAAGGCATGAGAACTGTTGCCGCCAGGTCAATGGGATAACCACAGGAAATGTACCTTCTACAGAGAACTTCAAAGTTTTGATTAGAATGGACATCTGCAGGGTTCGATTCCCCAAGTCTTCTCCGCATATTCTTCAATTGTTCTATCACTGCTAAATCTTCCAGACCCAGCAGTGCTAAGGATGCTCATCCGAGTCCACTTCTCTTGATCAACAAATGCTTTATCAGCAGCAGCCTGCAGTTGAATAGTGTAAGCATGGGATTCTTGGAACCGTTTCAAGTAGTAGAGCACCAAAATGCTTGACTTTTGGGAATTTCAATAGAACAAAAGATTACCTGTGCCTCTAGATAGCTCTGGAAGTCGTAACCAAGAAGGTAAAAGTCATTGCCACCCTCCACCTTGTCACATAAGGATTCAAAATAGTCTTGGAAGCCAAAATAGCCATCTCGAACCATCCTACATGCAATAGTATGATAAAAATCAAATTACCAAAAAATCTGTCACTATCCAAAGAAGTGTCTTGCTCAGCATACAAAACACAACCTGCGTCAGAAACACCGAAAAATTGATGTCCAAAGCATTTACCTGGTTTGCTGGAAATGATTTTGAAAGGCAAGTGATTTGGGGGGCGGGGTTTCCAAGTTTAATTACATTACATACCTTACAACACGAGCAAATTGAAGAGGCACTTTAAGGGCAGGTCCTTTCTCGCGCAAAGCTGGTACTTCATGCATTTTTGCACCAAATAAAAACTGAGCCAAAAATGACAGCATCAGAAATGTATTCCCCCATTGAGTGCTAGCACATGCATGCCAAACGATTGGTGTCTAGTTACAAAATACAACACAGGTAACCAGTTGACAGAAACCTATGATTTTACAAGTGGTGATGCAGACATGCAGAAACCGAGAAGAAAAGCATTGATTGGTTTTGGAGTGCCTTCAAAAAGCTCCCAAACATGCAAAACTCGACTGGCATCATAGCCATTTGAGCCTAGAATGGTCAAATTCCTATTACATTTGAATATATTACCATTCTACTGCCACAAACTTTCCAGCAGCTGCAGTAAAACAATTGGAACTGGCACTTCTAATCCACTCTTCTTCCTTACATGTTCAATTGAATTATAAAATGATTTATACTGGCCAGTCGACTATATACTTAGAACAAGTTGTCATGTCAACCTTTATGAAGCTAGGCAGACTTTCCAAAAGCAAATAACTTGCTGATGACACTTGAATCCCAGTCAACAAAGCAAGAACCCAACCACATCAAATTGGTTAAGTAGATATCAGAAACTTAGTCTCATGAACTGTTTGCTGATTCATGTTTCTTAATGTCATAGCAAACAGTAAAGGCCAATGCACAAATTCTATTTAAATGGTTTCCTTGTAAACCTCATTTCAGATTAGCACATACCATGTTATCTTTCCCTATTTCTTCAATAATTTCAACTGTAGAACCATCTTCTGTGGCTAGAAGTAAACATCCATTCATCAAAAATTTCATGCTGCCAGTACCTGATGCCTCATGCCCTGCAGTGCTGCATAAAATCATGCATATTACATGAGAAATCCTACATATTTCAGATAAAGTTAAATCTAATGGACAACCAATTAGAAAAGGAAAGATCACAAGGAAAAGAAAAAGACTTTGAACCAAAGGCCCAACTCAATCTTCTACATTCTATCATGCAATACAACCACTTCTACATTATAAAAAAAAATTAAACAAAAGCAGACAAGTAATCTAGAGAATGGATCAGAAAAGTGAAAAAAACATAGTTGACTATTATCATCTAGAAAGTCAGTTTGTGCACTTACACAATTAGAGGAAAGTATTCCATATGTTAAGTGAAATATAATTTAAAAATATGATTGGTTACAAAAAACAATTGCAATCTTACAAGCCCTTTTGTTTTGACTTTATTTATCCCTTTTTAGGATACTTGGGATGAACAATTTATCAGAATCAGAAAGGTAGCAATCCAAACTGACCTTTTAAGCTAGAATTTATGGGGTTAAAAACTTCAAATGGTTCTTGCAACATTTACAAATTCTCCAATGATTTGGCGCAGGGAATATTCATTTATCATCAACTCAATAATGAATTAAATAAGTTAAATAGAAGATAATTATGGTTGAGTCTAAGGTTGCAATCCAATTGGTGCACCATATTATTTACAGACCTTATGTGCTGCGAAAGGTCAGCCCCTGGTATTACTAACTCAGCAACAGAGACATTGTAATCAGGTATAAAAACCTGTAGGAGATTATAAACAAGAAACTGAATCAAAACAATAGATAAACAAAACCATGAAATAACAGAAGCACAGATAATTCATCAGTTAGTTCCAAATGATACTGCGATCAAACAAGCAGAAGACCAAGAAAAATAATCTCCGACAGATAAGATGTTTTATATTTTTGATTCTATACCAAAAACAATATGCCTTCTCAATACAGCATGTAGGGAAGGGAGGAGGAGAAAAATTGCAGCGTAAGGGTATATAAGTCAGGATTGAGGCATGGTGATCCACACATACTATTGAAAAGTATAGTAAAAAAAACAATAGAAAGTTACTAGCATACTAAATCAAGCATTTATAAATAAGAAAATAAACTAATGAGAAAATAAACAAATTTCTCTGGCAACAATTGAGAGCATAAGAAAGTTAGAAATAGAAGAGTTTAACAAAATTTCCACACAAGGAAACTAGTAATTTAAACTGAGTTAACTGATGTCTCATCAGAAGTGGTATAAGAAAACAGCTGAATACTATTAGGAGAAAATTATGTCCTAATGTTAGAAGCATTAAACTAATTGGGGGGGAAAATGCAGGAACTTGAGACTTCTTAAAGAATATTCCCTCAAATTTTTCCCATTTCCTCTCCTTCCACTTACTCCCCATCTAATAATGAAAATGCTCTCCAGGCAACTAGAATCCAACCACTTCTAAGGCCCTCCTTCAACTAGCAAGTAAATCCATCAATAAACAATTCCAAGGTTGATATCTTTTAGCAACTGAATAATGCAAACAAAAACAATCACTCCTTTGGACCAAAAACAATTCGTTCTCTTTCCAGTTTAAATGATGCTATAAACACAAAAATCAAACCACCGCTGAAGTGCATATCAAGAATATTTCCATAGTTACCACCACTTGCTGCTCGAACAGAAAAAAAATTGCTTGATTGGAACCTGACACTTAGGACTACTATCTTACCTACCTCACCTTATAGAATCACTAAACTAATGATAGACCTGATAGACAGTAATATCAATATTCGTGCATTTCCATGCATCTTGAAGAATTTTCATTGAGAATGATTAGCAAGACAGAAATAATGTCGACCACTATCAATATCATGGTACAATGACTTGTTATGAGGCTTGGATGCAATGCCCTGATGAAAACTTCTTGTGAGGGAACTGGCATTTTAGCACTCAAAAGGAATTTGGTTCATGATTATTTTTGGCCTAGCACAAACCTTTCAGCTGATAAAAAACTGGTTAAAAACCTCACTTTCACCAAATAATACAGAAGATGCTCATCTGTTCACCTACTTAACACAGACACGCTTTTCACTTACCAACTTCAAAAGATCACCAACATCAGGATCGTTGTTAATTTTTTCTGCTACAGCATTGCAGAGTTTGATGATCTTCCTGGCAATTTCATAACCAGGAGCAGCTTTCCCTCCAATTATGCAGACACGGGGGACAACCTTTGTCCTGTCACTCTTCTCCATATTCTGCAACAAAATTAGAATAACATAAGCAACCTATATCCAAATATCATAAAATCATGGTAAAACCAATCCTCAACATCTGGAGGAGTACTATTCATGTAAAATAAGCATGAGCTCTCTGTCATGAATCATGTAAACCAGGAAAACTGGTTCTAACATGACTTGTTTTAACCAGGCCATAACTAACAGAAAACAAAGTCCAAATTGTTGACACACTAAAATATTGTCCAGTTGCTCTTATGCCATGTATGGACCAAACCCAGAAAGAGTTAACTGCTGAAGCTCATGCGTTTTAGTTATAGCTTATAGCAGCAAGGCGATGGGAGAGGCAGACATCGGGGCCTCATTTTTAGAGACCGCAAGTGTTCTAATAGATTTAACTGAAGATAATGGCTTCTTTTGCCCAAGTAGATTCCATTCACCTTTATACAGTCATATCGATGGACGATGCCAAGTATATTGAGTAACTGTCTTTTATACTCGTGTATTCGCTTTATCTGCACATCAAACATTGCACTTACACTGACCTGCAATGAAAATGTATGCTGTTAATGTAAGATCCCATGCAAGCTTCTATAAGAAATTAATCTTTACATGTAATAAAAGGCACAGTTAGGAGGTAAATTTTTGAAGAGACTAAAATGCCTTTTTTTATTTTTTATTGTGAATCTGTGGTTTTTTTTTTCAATAAATAAATCAAGAATCCTAAAATAGCTAAAACTGTTTTTTTATCATGCGTGTTTTGTTTTTGTTTTTCTATTTTCTATTTGCCTATGATAACAATCCTAATCCTATAAGATTTATTTTTTTTCAGGGTATAAAAAGATTCCTTTCCCAAAACTCAGAGTTATAATTAGATAAGAATTCTATTCAATATACAAAAACAATATAATTATATTTTTATAAAAACAATACTTTGAATATAATTTAAAAAATCAGTATTTGTCTTTGTTATCAAGGTACTTAATATTTTTCTTTGTATATTTCTCTTTATTGTTTTCTCAATCTTGTTTATTATAATTTCATCTTGGTATATTTGCCTTCTTTTAATGGTTGCTTGTTATAATTTGATTATACTATATTTAATTTTAATTCTTACATATTAAAGATCATATAATGGTTGCTTACTTTCATAAATTGAATTATGTCTTTGAGATATTATTATACATGATCATTGAAAATAAGATGCATGTGGTAGAAATATTTGTTAAGGAGGGGAAATTTTTTCATTGGCAAGAAAAAAACAATTATGGGAGATGATGTATTTTTATTTAGACCTATATGAAAAGATAAAAAAAAGAAGTAATGATTAAAGGAGAAAGCTCAAGAAATTAATCCGGCAGTTGCCCCTCCTTTTCGTAACCTAGCTTCGCAGCTGTACACTAGAGAACTTAAACATTACTCTTACAAGGCTATACAATTCATACCTTCACGATAGTCCCATTATCAACATTGGCAAAGGTAAAACTTTTGTGATTGGGGGGCAATGAATATAGGTGAATATATATTATGCATATAAATCAAAATTAACATAATTTTTAGGAATTTCTAATTAAACAAATAAATCACTATATATACTAATTGAAAACTTCTTCTTAATATTTATTGTGAGGATGCTTTGTTCATATTTGTTTCATAAAAGAAATGGTACTAATTAGCTTTACAATTAAAAGCATAGCTAAGAAATCAATTTATTTTAATAAAACAGATTAAATCATGTATTGGAGAAAGGAGCAGACTTAAGAGATGATAATAGCACTCTAAATTTCTAATTTTATAAATATAATCAATAAAGAGGGAGAGAGAAGAATTTAAGGGTAAGTTTGAAAAGAAAATTAAAAAAAAAGGAGTAACATGAAAAATAAATAAAGAATCCGATCCACATAACAAAACTCAAAGTATATATCTTGATTTCCTTTTTTCGTTAGAAAGTTACCTAGATTGCTTTGAATGTGTTTGCAAGATTGAAACAAACTATAAACAAAATACAAGAATTAAAAGAAAGTATTCAAGTATAATAAAAAAAATATTAAAATCTGATTTTTTTTATTTAACTTAAATCAATTCAAATAATTTGTATTTGTATTCTAAGAAATTATAATTATAGAATCCAAAATCTCTAACATTGACTTCGACCCTAACTTTTAGGAAATCTTTTGGCTTTAATTCAACATGCAGGCTTTTGTATAAATTGATACCACATTTTTCACATCCTGTATTAACTCTTCATTTGTTTTTTAGATAATAATAATAGAAGCTAAATTAATTACTTGCATTAATCTTTTCTTAATTAGTTACTAGCATAATATTTGTATTAAAACAAATACTATTATGTTAAATTGTTCCATCTTTTTATTAGTTGGCAATTCTTAACAAGCAAAATTATTGAAATGAAGCAAGTTTGTGTTTATGTTTGTATGCAAAAATGGAAAAGAAAACAGAGATAAAAATGTTCACTCTTTCCTTAAAAGATAAAAGAAAAGAAAAGGAGTAAGAGTAATTATAATGATAATTAACAGAATAAATTACCTTTTCATTTGAAATTAACATTAACCTTTTATTTATTCCTAAAATATATACTATATTTATATATAGACAAATGAATTTTAATATACAGTTATATGTTAAGTTTTTTTTTTCTTATATCTAAGTGATTTATTTACATCCCTCCAAAACAAAGGTAGTTATAAATATTTACTTATATTATTGTGTAAGCAAAATTATATCACTTATATCCCTAAGATTTAATTAAATATATATATATATATATATATATATATATATATATATAAATTGTTATTTTTTTATGCAAAATTATATCACTTCCGACTTGACAAGATGATTAATGTCACGCATATATTACTTTTGCCTATATGGTATCATTGATTCTTCTTCAGCTTTTGTTATTGCAAATTAGCAATGTTGTAATAGAAAAATGTGCAATATAAAGTGATGTAGGATGACACATCTAAAAAGAAATTGTTACTTGAACATGAATGCATAACAAACCTAAAATTCCAATCTTAAGAAATCACTTTTTAACTTAACATAAGAAAAGGAGTTTGAAAATATGAGATTAAACCAAATGCATGCAAAATGTTTTAAAATTTTAGACTTTAGAAATCTCATGAATTGATAGGGTTCATCTAGATTCCATTAATATTTTTTTGAAAATTGATTTTGCATTTTGTTTATTGGTTCATGTGAGTTACAATATTCAAGTTATTTAATTTATGTTTCGAGATTTCATTCCATCAATATATTTTATCAAAGACACAATGAAATATTGAATCATACTCCTCCTTATAACAAACAACGACATAGAGTTACTTGATTTATGATATAGCATAGGTTATTAATTGTTTAAATTAATAGCAAAGTTAAATTTATAAAAGATCATTTAATAAATAATTTGAATAAATAATTTGAATATAGTATTTTGTTTATTTAATTGAAAAGGAAGGTTAAAATTTCATATTATTATCACTTACTCATAAAACAAAATAACTTCATTAAAGAATTGATAAGAAATCTGATGACATTTTTTTTATATAACAACACTAAGGATGTTATTGAATTAAAGATAATTTAATTAATTTTTTAGTTTATTGCATTATTTTCATACATAACATCGATTTTAGTTATTTGATACCAAGATATCCTTTTAGAAAGACATTTTAAAATAACAAACAAAAATTAAAATCATCTAATCACGTGTAGGCCACGGCAACGCCCATGCAAAAAAAGTAGTCTTCTAAAAAGAGACAAGGAAACACAAAACCTAAAAAATTCCTGTAAAGGTTTCGTTTCAAACCTTGACCCCACTCATTGCTTCAATGTACTCTGCAAGTCTCATTTTGTTAACCTTCCTAACCTACAAGAATAAGAATATCACAAATAAATCCATATGTAAAAGATTATTTCATAGTAACTGCATGCATAAAGTTACCATCCTCCATTCTTCATGTAGATCTGCATTGGCTGCTTGTTCTTGCAAACCAGCTAATAAGTCCACATCACGGATCCAAGCTTCTGTTCCAAGCCACTTTGAGATAAGAGCACTTAAACTTGGATTGCTCACAACAATCCAGCGACGCTGAGATATAAACATTAATACCTTGAAATCCTTTCCAGTATAAAGGTAAGTATGATGGCAGCACCCAAGCAAAGAAAAAGGTTTGAGTAAATAAGTGAATCAAAGGTGATAATTAAGTTAACCTGTGTTACTCCATTTGTCTTGTAATCAAATTTATGAGGCCACAGCTCATAGAAGTCCTGCAAAGAAGTTTCTGAGAGTCAGAGGCCTCAATGAATATCTAACATGTTTAGATTTCAAACAAGTGAAGTTTACCTTGAATACTCTTGTTTTTAGCAATTCTGAATGCACTCTAGAAACTCCATTCACAGTATGAGAGCAAACAATTGCTAGGTTTGCCATTCGAATACTCTGTCAAACAATACGGTTGATTCTCAGCTGTCACAACAACTTTACAATTCACCACCAGGCTATGCATATAGAAGAGAAGTGAAAACTACCAAAAAAAGAACAAAAAGATTTCACTACCAAACCACCCAAAATGGTAAAAGAGTCCCCAAGGCATCAATCTTACCTTCAGTATCTCATTTTGCACAAAAATACATGTGCGCAGAGATAAAAAAAGAATATGAGATGATGAGAGAGAGAAAGAAAGGAAATACACGGCTCTTTATTTCAAACACAAATCATGTTCTATTTCCTAGCAACACACGCTCTTTAACAGCACATTTTTCTTCACAACATGACAAGAATAAGAAAATGTTTTACATGTAACCATAAAAGAAAACATAAGAAAAGGTAGCTAATGCAGAAATATGAGCCAAAATAAAACATGAAGAGTATGTCAGTGATGTTAAAAAAGAATTAAAATTTGGCCAATATAGAAGAGATTAAAACTTTGGGTGGTTTTGCAAAGTACCTTAATAGCACCATCTTCAACGATTGACATCCTAGAAAGTCGATCATAATCCAAACCAATTTTCTTCTTCAGCTCTTCAATGTAATCAAAATTTATATCGTATATAATCTGAAAAATAAGAAATTACTAAAAAATATTCAAAAAAAGGTGGAGAATATTTTAATAATCTATAATTGCAATCTTTAGCAGATTGATTTTGTAGTATAGAAATGGTTACAGAAACAATCATGATTAATATATGAGGTTGCTAAGGGATTCTGGCATGAGCTGCTGGAAATAAGAAATTCAAGTTGAGTATATACAATTAATGGCTAGCCAAACTTGTTTTCTGGACGTTCTGAAAATGATTATAGAATCCAATTCATGTAAGAGGGGGGGAAAACAATTAAACAATCATCTAGGAAAACCCACTTGTAAATGGCGTGGTAGAAGACTTTCCAGCAGATCAACAGGGACCTTTTCCAGTCCTTCAGGTAATACTGTATGAGTTGTGAAAGAAAAAATCTTGCACACAATGTCCCATGCTCTATTCCAATCCAAGTGCTCTTCATCAACAAGCACTCTCATAACCTCAGCTATTGCAAGAGAAGGGTGAGTATCATTCAGCTGTAGAGCAACCTATATAAGTGGCAAGGCAAAGTCAGACCAATGGAGACAAGTTTTAGTGCAAGTTTTATGGAAGAAAGCAAATGCAAAACTTTCCATCTTCATACCACGGAGCAGCCCATGTGTCAATTTACATGTAATTAACCATTCATAATGAATCGAGAAGTTGACAATGGTTTAATCATCTTAATTTAGAACAAACTCCATAAATGAAACGAGTAAAATCTCTGAAATCTAAGGCTTCAATGCAAAATAAAAGCCACATGTATCTGTTATCTGGTCAAGTTTGTCTTAAAATAAATGTTTGTGGACATTTAAACTACATATGTGTTAGTGTGAAGGTGCAGGCGCTCACGGGCGTATGGTGTGCTCTAGAAAAGGACACCACAAGAAAATCAATAATTACCAAAAAAAAATTTGTTTCTTTGTAGTTCAGCATAAAACAGTGCCTAAGAACGGTCTAAGCAAGCTAAAAAATTTGGTTGTCAGAAAACTAATTTTTTGCATATATCAAAAACTAATGAGCAAAACCTTCTCATGAAAGTCATCAAAGTTACTGTGAGAATCCTTGAACCTCCGAATGATGTCTTGCAATGATGCAGAGACAAAGAAATATTGTTGTTTTAACCGTAGTTCCTTCCCCTGCAAGAGAGTAGCTCAACCAATGAAAACCCATTGCAAGACAGATAAAAACATCTTTCATCAAAGATAATAAGATGCCTCAAAACTGGAAAAAAGAAAAGGAAATAATAATTCAAAAAGGATGTGAGCCTGCGCATAGGAAAAAACAGAGCAATTGAAAAAACAACACGTAAACCACCAATGATTAAGTGCAAGTATCTGATTAAAGATATTTGTGCTATCCCCTTTTCATCAATGTGAAATTGGCCTCCAAAGAAATCAAATTGCTTTAAAATACAGGCACTACAAACAGAGGATAAAGAAACAACATAATAGGACAGTGAAATTCAATATACACATGCTATTATGAGCCAAGAAAAAAGGAAAAACAATACCTGATATGAACGGTCATCAGGGAATAGAACACTACTTATAGTTTCAGCCCTCTGTCTATTGACAACAGCATTAATATAGTCTCCGGTGTTATAAGACTCCTGCAAATGACATGGGTTTCAGATAAAGGCTTAAGAATCTTTCAGGTTTTATTATAAAAAAAAAAAAAGTGACTCGGCAAGAGAGAATTAAAAATTGAAAAAAACAAAACAAAAACATAGTGACCATTTCCTTTTCTGCAGAAGTAAAATGTTTACCAATGCTATTTTATACTCAGCAAATGAGGATGCAAGATTATTATTTTTTTTGTTGGAAAAAATTTACCTGAACTAAAGTGTTATTTTAAAAATCAAGTTAATATTCTTTTTCTGTCAATTGATCTACACCAGAATATATCACATGTTTTAACTGTAAAATCAAATGACACGTAGGAAGGATAGATATTCAACTTAATCAAGATTACCATATCAATTTGATCACTTGGTTTAGCAGCCCAGAGGCGAAGAGTAATAGTATTCCTTGTTCCATGACCAGGTATTGGATTGTCATAAGCTACAGCTTCAACCTGCCAAAATGGAACCAAACTATTATGCTATAAGTTAAATTCAGGAAAGTCAGCATAAATGTGCTATCATTTAAAAAAATGCAACTCATCCAATTTCAAATAGATATATGAAGCATCCAAACCTAATAAAAGTCAAGTAACATAAAAAGATGAAAATGAACCATGCAGTCTTGAGTACATGAAGATATTACAATACCGTTTCTCCAGGGAGCCAAACTTTACGTTTTCCTCCATTGAAATTTTCATCTTCCACAGTCCCATAGAACTAATCCATCCAAAAAGAACACAAGTAGATAGTTGATAGATAAGTTCAAGGTAGAAGGATGGTACAGTGGTAATGCAACATAAACAATAACGAATGAAGCAACTTGATTGAGATAGAAATAGGAAAGTACTTGCAAACCTTCACAGGATAAGTTACATGAACTCGTTCTATCTCCCAAGGATTTCCAAAATTCAACCAATAATCAGGCTGCTCATGTTGATAGCCATCCAGTATGACCTGGCGAAACAGCCCATATTGATAGCGCAGTCCATAACTGCAAAAATGATATGTGTTCCAGAAAATCAATTAACATCTTCCTGTATATGAAACAAAAAATAGTCAAAGAATAGTTATTTAATGGTGTTAAAGCTTTTGCTAGTGTTAGTTAGGTTAGCCGATAAAGTCACCTAGCAACATACCAAGTGTCAGTGGATGAATCCCACTCACACAATCTCAATAGATTTGAGATAAGCAAGGCCAAAATCATGGCAATACAGCTGCGTTCAACTTTGGAAATGTTTTAAAGCTTCAGAGAGTTGATGATCACTGTAAGCAAGTAAAAAAGGTTCTTACAAGGAGAATCACAGAGTAGAGAAATACCCCCATGCAGGATAGTCCATTGTTGCTAGAGAATCCATTTGACATGCTGAAAGACGAGCAAGACCACCATTACCCAGAGCAGCATCTCCTTCCTTGAAACATCAGCGCAGAACCAAAAAAAAAAAAACGATTTATGATTAGAAAAGCGTCACTATGTGAATTTAAAAAGTTAAAGAACACCCTTCACTGTTTCAAGGCATGAATTAACTTTATTGGATATTTAAAACATCCCTTAATAATGAGTATCTAAAATATTGTAATTGCTGTATTGACTGAATTCAAATCCACAGTCCACCACAGAAATCCAAAAATCTAACTTGGATCAGTTTCTTCAAGGAAAAGTAAATTACTAGCTAAATCAATGTGCTCCCACCAAAGTGTAGAAAAGTATATGCCAAACCAACCTGCTCTGCCAAAACTTCAAACTCAAAACCGAGCTCTTTCAAAGCATCCGCATACTGGTCCCGGATGCCAAGGTTGATGGCACTATTTGACAAGGAACGTCCTAATATTCCAATATACACTGGGTGAATCGTAATTCAAATTCAACAGCAAGCGTTTCAGAAGCAAAAAATGTAACTAAAAATTAAAACTCCAACACGGGAAAAACACAGATGAATAATAAAGCAGGGAAGCCAGTGAAATCCTATTACAATATTGAAAAACTAAAAAATCAAACTTCACAGAAAGCTCAAGATTCACATACAAGATGATCAACTTGCCAACTTTCCTCCAGCACGATAATATTACAAAACAACAGAAGCTAAGAACACCAGAAAGAGCTCCAACATGATATATTACAACACAACAGAAGCTAAGAACACCAAAAATAAATCACATATAGTAACAAAACACATCAATACCCATAAGAAACTCCATCGACAAGAAGTATATGCGCTTAGGATCTTTCTTCTTGAAATGTAGTTGTGTATCATGCCATCTTTCAATCAACCGATCCCTTACACTATGCGCTAAAGCCTACACATTTCACCATTCCAAAAGTCAAATTCACAACAATAATCACTCCAAAAAGAAATTACGAATTACTATTAAAAACAAAATCAATCAGTGATCCCAGAGTTCACTCTCTCCGTGTCTCGCCTGCAAGTGGGACCCACCAAAATAACCAACCATGGACCCACTTGCGTGGCAGAGAGCCTGAGTTCCCGCCAAAATTCAAAAGAGCCGTTATTTACCAACCGTAAAAATAAAAAGACACCGTTACCAAAAAAACAGAATTAAAAAGACTAATAATGATAGGCATAATAATCAATTAATTAATTACCTGATAAGCTTCAAAATCATCAAAACTAAACCTTGACCTAGCAACAGTATATTCAACATGATCCAAGATGTCTTTTTGTAAACTACTCGGGTCGGATTTTAAAAACCGATCCATTAACCCAAACATATTCTCCACTCCCACTCTCGTCTCTCCTCCTCTTAATCCACCACTTCTCCTAACCACAACTCCTTTCCCTGTACTACTACTAGACCCCACCTTGACCTCTCCAGCTCCACCATCAATCGCATCAAACAACGCTTTCTTAATCTTCTCCAAACTTTGATCATCCTCAATTCGGTTACCATGTGAATCAGAGACATAAAACGTCTTGATAAAGCACTCTCCTCCACCTCCGCCGCCGCCTTCATCGAATTCGACGGTGGCTTTTTCGATACGGAGGCCGAGGATTTTGAAGACGCGCGTGATTACCTGGAGGAGACCGATTCGATTGCGAGCGCGGATTACAATTGCGGTAGTGTGAGGATCGGAGGGGTCGTTGTTGTTGATTTCGATAGTTGCGGTGGTGGTGGTGGAGAGCGACTGATTGGTGGAAGCGAGTGTACGGGAAGTAATATGGGAGGTAACATGGAGGAGTGCCGTGGAAAAGGAGAGTTTGTTAGTGGAAACAAAAAACGCAGAGGAAGGAGAGGCGGCGGCGGTTGTTGATGGAAATGTGAGTTTTGATTGATAAAGAGGGACTGAAATTGCAGACATTTTACTTCTTTTTTTTGCACAAGTTTGCAGTTTTTGGTTGGGTGAGACGGTGAGTGAGTGAGTGAGTATATAGGGTACTGGGTGAGTGAGTTGTGGAGGAGGAGGATGTTCAGAGACTAGAGTTGGATATTTTTAAAATAAAGGGCAGTTAAGTCATAAAGATACACACGTGCAACTTATAAGGGATTGATTTGATTTTCGTGGTTTGAATCTCGAGAGTAATGACAAAGAGAGAGAGGGAGAGCTTTTGCAACTTTTCCAGATCCAAGAAAGAAAAGTGAGAAAATAAAGGTGTCTTTGGAGTCCGGTTAAACTGTTCTTTAAAAGTTTCTAAAAATTTTAAAATTAACTTTTTAAATATTTTTAAATTATCTTGATGTTTTTATATTAAAAATAAATTATAAAAAATATTATTTTAATATATTTCTAATTAAAAAAACATTTATTATTATTGTTTTTTTCAATTTATGTCATGCTTAAATAAAGGATGCCATTAGATCTCCCGTGTCATGCTCGATATTAACTCTAGCTCTGATACCAGGACCAGGAGCAGCTCCTCATTAGCCTTTCTTTTTTACTTGATTAAAGAGAAAATTCCCTAGGAGAAGAAAAAGAAAAAGAGTAACGTGAATTTGCTTTATTGACAAATTTCTGGTAGACAAAACACCATTTAAATAGAATCAAAAGGATGAGAAAACTCATTTTCAGGGCACTTGTACAAATACAATCCACTGCCTCCCTAACAATAATGAATTACAACGCGGATCTACCTAATTACTTTCTACCTCTTCTTTCTGCTATGTATTGCCCTATATATGTAGAGAGGAATGGAGAGGGGCAATTCACTTTCTTACTTCCCCTATTATACATAAATTTCTGGTTGCCAGTCAAGCTGCATGACAAAAAAACTTTAATGCAGCTCAATATATGACTATCGCAAGCGCATCAGCAATCCCTTGAATATCAATGTGCTTCAGTCACTGTACTCATCTGAATCTGCATAGTCTAGGCCTTCATCATTCTTCACCCGATTGGCTTCTCGGTCTGACCCGTCACTCATTTCTATGTCCCCCTCTGAATCATCATCTCCCATTGCTGCAATGCCATTAGATGCATCTCCATCATCATCACTCACTTCCATTGAATTCCTGTTCCACCCATTGGAAGTGCCATTGAAACCTGGCTCCCAATTTCCTTGCTCATATACCTCTTCTTCAACATCATCGTCAGATTCTGCTTCTTCCATACTGTTGCTATTATCATCACCCACCACATTCAGACTGCCCTTTTTAGCACTCCAATCCTCATCATCCAGGTTTCTGAATGACTTGACATAGCTGTTGCGGGCAGCTGTTTTTTTAGACAGGTAGCTCACGGGGGCAGCAACCGTGTTGGTCATCCGACCAAGCAATGGCTCCTTGGCAACCGTCTTTTCCACTCTCCTCATCCGACCAAGCAATGGCTCCTTGGCAACCGTCTTTTCCACTCTCCTCTTCCTAACTGTCCGACGGCCCCGACTAGATGCTTGCAAATTTGTTTTTCTACCCTGTTGCCTTGGACCTTGATTCAAATTCTGAATTCCCCTAGAAGAACTTTGCCTGCCTGTATCAGATTTTAAACCAGGTACTCTTCTCTGCCACTTTGTAGCAAGTCCTTGATCACGCCCCCCTCGTCCACGTTTATAATTGCTACGCTTACCACGTAGATCAACAATCTCTTCTTTATTGTGCTCTTCTAGCTTTACATCTTTTATTTCGACCTCTTCATTCTTAAAGTCAGAATATCTTGATGGAAGTTTCTGCATGAGAAAAACCAGGTGCATAATCATAATCAAAATCAAAATAAAAATCAAAACATCTTTCCTATCAGTGATCACCTGAAATTTTCTAAAGTGCCACTGGCAGATTCTCTCCTCTTTTTTAACTAAATGTGTGGCCCCAACTTGCCCATAAAAGGCAATCATTCCAAGCATGGGCTTGAAACTACTCTTCCCCCAACCAAGTATATGGGTATAAACAGCCTCAGAACATGTGGGATTATAACTTCCCTTTAAAACACTCGAACGACCAACCCTTTTAGGCTTTTTGCAAGAGTTTGCACTCGATATAAACTTGGAATAAAAAAAGAAGGAAAGAAAGAAAGTGATGCCAACCCACCTCCCCCTCTCCCTCTCAAACACACACACGGGAGCGCACGCGCACATAGACAATTGCAGTAAATGAAACAGAAAAAGATCAAAAGAGGAGGGAAAAACTAACTGACCATGTATACTTTGACTGACTTGTCTGTAGAGGGTTCAGGTTTCTCATTCTTTACATAAATAATAGATGCATCTAGCTCGAAAAGCCTCAGGGCCACAGCTGCACTGGTTTTTGGCATCCATGGAAGTAGAGAAACTGATCCCAGACTAGCAGAATCACGTGCTGCACTTCCTGATGATGCAGAGGGGCCCAATAATTCCTTAGTCGTCTCAAAATTTGATGACAATCTCTCTCTTTTTATGGCACTCTCGAACACAGTCAATCTCTGCGATATGAACTGTAAAATAAGCAAAAACATCCCACCATACACACAAGACAGAAACATGACACTAGGCACGTAAAATGCTTGTTGTGCTACTGGCTTGGTACAAATCATAACAGGCTACTAGCTTGGTACAAATCATAAGATGGGCACATCCACAGGCACACTTGTCCACGTAGGAGCACATTAGCACAAAGAAAATTTTAATCCATGCAGATATATTGAAATCCATGGTCTTTTATAGCCTCCCGGGACAGAACTTCAGCAAGACGATAACAGGGCAACAGCCTTTTTGGGTCTATTATACCATGTCATGACTTTATTATCGCAAAATGTGATTGTGTACTGCATTAAGGAGCAATGAATGCATGAAAATAATGCCACAATGGAAACGGGAGAAAATCAATATACATGATTCTTCTATATATCAAAACCAGGTTCAGATTATATGCGAGGAAGTAACAAACAGTGGTACATACCTCCAAAGATGAAGCCTGCATATCCATGAAATATTTGAAAAAAACAAAACAGTGTTGGAATAACAGTATGTTTTCTCTGAGAAAATGAATGAAAAAATGCTTCCCCCACCCCATCATTAACAGAATAAAACAACAGTAATAGAAGCAACAAAACAAATCTAAGATCATCACTATTTAAAATAAATTGATTTGGCATTACATATTTATGCCAGAAATGGAGCAGGAAAAACACAGATTTAGCATAGGGGTGTGTGTGTGTGTGTGTGTGTGCAAGTAAAATTTTAGCGATGTGTAAGATGTTGAGAACCTGTAGGAGCTCCTCAGTTGATGATGACATTATCAACTTCACAACCCAGTCCTTCCTGCAGATTTCCATCCAAAATGACTCAAGAGCTTCCTGTGGAACAGATACCTGCCAACTCAAAAGTGAAAATATATGGGTCAACATGATTAGAAGTTATCAATGCTTAGAACCCAGAATCTTAAGAAAATATTTTCCTCGTATTTTTTTAATTGATAGAGAGAATTGGGAAATCAAAATTAAACTGTAATATGAAAATGTCATTCCAACCTCTATGGAACCTAATAGCGCTGTCAGCAACCTGATTCCCAGTGGTAAACAAGAATCAAAAGCACGTGCATTTCCAGGATCAAACCTTTTCTCTTTGCATTGAATCTCATGTTCAGCAAAATCAAAATTCTTTTTATCAACTTTAAATGTTTGGTGGCAAAAAAGACAATGGGTGTCTTCCGAGAGATAAGAGCTGAAACACAGGTTACAGGTATCCAATAACTGCTCACATCTTTTCTTCCCAAATTTCATGGCACGTAATGTTGAGGAATTGAAGCAGTCTTTCCACATCCAGTTCTGAAAATCCAGGTACCTTTTCAAAGCACCCTTCTTCTCTGCTGAATTTCTCCCAAGCTCAATTCTAAACAATGAAAAAGTATCGAAAGTATCTGAGCTGGAAACACAAAACATACTGCTAGGATCATCGATGTCAGCTGGGCAATTACCGCTGTCTGTTTCAGCTTTTTTGTTTTCATCTGTTGTTCCACTTTGGCACACAATGTTTGGAGACCACAAGTTCCTTCGTCCATTTTCTTTGAAAGAAGACTCAATCTTTTGCAACATTATACGCAAATGAGATTCCCTAACCCCACGAGTATCCAGAGATGACAAAAGAGTATCAAAGGCCTGAACAGAAATAGTGTTGAATATGGTGTCAGTGAATGCTGCAAGGCATCAACCAAAGAACAAAAAACAACCATATGACCCAAGGAGGTTCGTACTCTCATGCAATCAATCATGAGAGATAAAGAGAGCCTGGTTTTTCATCAGTATAGAGATGATTTTTCAGCTCTAGCAAACAAGGAAAAAGTGGAGTATTTCTTGCTTTTAATGCCAGGACAACCTCTAAGGAAACAGCCAACAGAAAGGTAAGAGATGAGAAAACATGTGCTTCCACTACAAGAGGTGATTATATATTATCTCTAATTACAACTATATGCTTCCCCTGGAATGGTGGAAAAGCACTAATTATCCCCAAGATGATTTAATAATGTCCCATAATTGTGAAGCCACATTAAACCAAAACACACCATCATCATGTCCAAACCACCCTGCCCCCTCCCAATAGGTAAAATCATTATAGTTACCATTATTCAGATTATGTCTGCAACTAATATATCCATGGTCGTTGTGGATAATTGGTGTTATTCTTCGACTAAAGAACCTCATTTTAACTCTAGCTTTAAGAGTCAAAACAAATATTAATATTTTTTTACCATGGGTTCTTAGATATTTTTCAACAGAGATTGCAATCAAGATATAAATGCATAAACCACAACAAGAGAAATTACCTCTTCTGAATCAATAACTCTCCAATTGCCGCCATGCAGTTCTACAAAGATCCTACCAGAACAAGGATCATTTCTAGAAGCAGATGCCACAAACTGCCAGTATCTATTACGTCTGCGATCTTGGCCAAGAGGCAAGGACCTGTAAATATACAGCTCTTCTGCTAAGTGGGTAACATAAGCTTTCAATTGTGAACGTGACCTTTTTGAAGCATATCCATGCTGCTGCACTGAAATGTTATCTGGATTCATGGAAAGATCTTGAACAACTAAGGCTTTTTCAGAAAGAACACTGCTTAAGTGATTCTCTACATTTTCTGCCAAAGATTTCTGATCCTCAGCATTACTTGGAGATGCTTCCTTATTTTTGCTATCAACAAGAACCAAGGGGCTTTGGCTGCCTTCCAAAGCAGAACTAGCGACTTGTGTTTCAACTCTGCCCCCAGTTAAAGACGGAAAATCTAATTTACTGATGAACTCTTCTTTCAACCGACTTCTATCTAACTGCGCCTCAGCCCACATTTGTTTTTTAAGAGCATTTGCAGCTTCCAAACGATCCTGTAAAACTTGCTATTAGTTACAAGGAGAAAAACTAACAGCTTCCTGGGATGAGAGTGTGATTTAACATTTAACAAAATGAAAAGGAGCTTTTACCTCAAGAACAGAACGAATGGAATTCCCTTCATTCGCAATACCAACTAATACAACAAGAGCATTAAGACGCTCTTCGACACTGAGATGAGAATATTCCCCTTCTGTGAGTCCCTGAATCCATGATTCACCTGACTTGCTTTCATCGATTTCAATATTTTGTCCATCTCCATTATTAGTCCCCTCATCTTTATGAGTAACACACTGCTCGATGATAATGGGAGTCATCACATCCTTTGGACCATTCAGAGAGAAAGTTGAAAGACCTTTCTCAGACTCATTTTGTACAGTTAATGAAATATCATTACCGACTTTATATTTTCCACTCACTGACAAAGTATTTAATTTACTAGAAGGGACAGTGCTTTTGTTAGCACTCAATGGAGTAGCTAAATCATCAACTTCAGGATCCTCATCAACATCGCCTTCAGATTCTTCATCTCTTTCAACATCATCAGCAACTTCTCCACCTAAAAATCCATTTTCAAATATTCGAATTTTTTTTCTTGCTGCTGCAAGTATTGCCTCGGCATCAGCAGGATCCTTTCTGAAAGCTGCTCTTACACAATATGTTGAAGGAGCAATTCTTTCAAAAAGCTTTTGATCCCTTGTCAAAGCAACAGAAATAGATGCCTCTGGCGTCTTGCTTGTTGTCAGGTCTCGAAGTCCAGATTTCTGTAAGCAAAGGAGACAAGTAAGGAAATATCTGTAAGCAAAGGAGACAAGTAAGGAAAACAACAGTGGGGAAAATTAATGTTGGCAAACAAAAGAACTCACCTGAATCTTGTCTGCAAGTTCTAGCACTGTTAATCCTTTGCTCCCTTCAAGAGAAAGAACATGAAAAGCTGCAAACTTAACAGTTCCAGGTGTCAACCGATGCCTAGACTTTCTAGGAAGCAATAAACCCTTTTCTCGCATTAATGCAAATGCATTTTCAGCTGCTGATCCGTTGCGTATAGTAGAAATGATATCTTCACAATCCTTAACCTGCATCTAAAAATACAATCATCTGTGAGTACAAGAAGGACATAGCATAAAAATAATAATCGGTCAGCAAACATCTTATTATACAAAATAACACACTAACAAAATGTGGTGACAGTTATCAACTAGATTGAACATGATTGATATCACAACAAGTTATTTGACAAGTGTCGAAACATAATGAAGCTCAAAACCCACCAAGAAACATTTTATGTATGACACTAAATTGATAAAAACCATTACCAAGTTATCTATCTTAGGAGGGAAAATTTAAAGACAGTCATACTTTTCAGCATTTTTTCATTAAATGCCTGCTTCTCAGGATCCAAACATGGAACTTTATAGCTGAAAACCTAGGAATTTCACAAGTGCACCAAGGAAGACTCATGTCATTTATTTGATGAGTTAGTTATAAAGGCACAACAAAATCCTGAAGAATCCTAAATGCCAAATAGTCCTAATAATTATAATAATAATAATAATGAACTCGCTCCTAAAAGGCAGATATATCCTAATTAACAAATTCACATAAAATAACCATAATTATGTAACTACTCCCATTAAGTGCAGTTTCAGCATTCAATTTTATTGACTGTATTATTCCTCCTCTCTTTAGTTATATATCATTTTATTTATAACTCCAATGAAAAAGCTTCAATCTTTTACTAAATGTGCTACCCGAATATTTTGCCTATGTCTACCTATCTTCCAAGTCTATAGCAAGACATCAATTATGTCATTCCAAATGTTACTGCTCTGAACATCCATTGGTGTACAAGACCAGTTTCAGTTGGCATATATATGGCACATTAAAGGAGCTAAAGCAGGGAGAGCATTGAAGAAAATAAAGAAATGAAGACAAGGACAAACCTCGTCAATATCGCCCAAACCAGTCCATGTTGCATTCCTTTTCCTCAACTGTGGCCCAAATCCTGCAGACAATGCCAATTGCCGGAGTATTTCGGGCCACGTTAATGGATTTAAGTGTTGCTGCCAGTTGCGTATATCAAAACCCCATGTGTATGCCTAATACATTGGAGTAAAAGTAAAAAATGATTAAGCATCAACTGAAAGGATATCATGCCAATGAATACCAGTAAACATGTCCATGGAGCAGAGCTTACCCCTTGAACAATTTGTGGATGTCCACCTTCAGGATTGGCTGTATAATATTGATTTATTCCTAATCCAATAGAAGGCGTCCTTGCAACATCTTCAATGTCTTTTATTATTAATTTTAGAAGAGCAACATGTAATTCACTGAGCAATCTTGAATCCTAAAATCAAAATAGTATAAAAATCAACTGAGAGGAAGATGCATAAAATGAAGTTAGACAAAACAAAATTGAGACATGAAACTCACATAGTCATGGAAAGCTTGAACAAACTCATCAAGTGTAAATGGCCATAACCCAAGAACATCAGCAAAAGTAATAAAAAATCTCCAGACCTGAAAAGGATAAAGATTTTGGGACCTCAAAATAAAGACAAGAGAGTATTAACATTATCAAAAATTATCTGGATCAACACAACAAGCATAGAGAAGCAGTATAGAAGAAAGCATAACTTTTATGATTTTTTTTTTCATTTTTATGAAGTTAAAAAGAAATGAGCAGTGAAAAATGAGCCAACTAGAAGTTGTCAGAATTTCATTAGTGGGACTAAAATGGAACCTAGTGAATCACATCATCATCTGCTAATCATGGATAGATAATACATATCACAGTTCAAGAAAATAAAAGGTGAGTTTTAGGACATACCATCAGAAGATTCCCGATATTTTCTTCAGAATCCAACCAAGGTTGAAATCCAAAGGGTTTTTTTAATTGCACGGACTCGGATGGGAATGTGATCAACAAGTCTGGAGCACAAAAATTTGTTTTTATAACTAATCAGAAAATGTAAAACAAACAAACTTCTAACCGTCCTATTTCAACAGAAAAATTAAATTATTCTTTTTCAAAATGGTCTAATCTTCAGGTATCATCATTACCTCTGAATGAATCGAGGTTTTGCAAAGTATCATAGTTGAGGTTAACTATTGAGGCTAAGCCTTTGCTTGCAGCAGCCAATTCCATGAGTTCTAGCTGTTCATCCTCAATAAGATCCAAAGAGTCTTTAGCAATCTTACGTGCAGTAGCCTTCTCCATGGCAGCTTTGCGTTTCACTGCCTCTTTCTCCCTACGAAGCTCTTCTTTTTGTCTTCTTTTCTCGGCCTTAAAAATAAACAAGGAGAACAAAGAGATGGTTGGGATACTGCTATCTAAACATTAAAAAAAAATTACCTAAAAGCTCGGAATAATGGACTCGAAACTCACTCTTAAATACTCTTTCTGCATAAACTTTTCTCTTCGCTCAAGTTCACGTTTTTGCTCCCGCAGTAATCTCTCCTCCTCTCTTTGTCTTTCACGCATTAACCTCTCTTCTTCTTTTCGTCTCTCACGGTCAAGCCTTTCCATCTCTTTCCTCATTCGTTCTTCATTCTGAAAATGCAAGTTCAAACATCTGAATCAGATGAAAAAAATACTACATCAGCAATTCAAGACTGATAAGATGGTACCTTCCGCCTTAAAATATCTTGTTTCTCAAGCTCTTTGCGCATCCGATTCTCACAAGCTTCAACATCCCTTACAGTTCTTGGTTCCTCAATCTACAAAAGGCAACCACATATATAATTACCAATCCTTGATTAAAAGAGAGAGAGAAAGCAAAAATCTCTTGAAAACTTCAGGACACCTTGCGTTTCCTTTCCAACCGCAGCTCAGTGTCATGGTGGAAGGTTTGTGCATCAGAAAAGACATTTGGATTTTCTGGTCCCATAATAGGATGACTGTTAGATTGAGCACTTGTTCTATTGTTTGCAAAGGTGTCTCGTTGCAGGAGATAGTCATCATCCCTCTGAGGTGATGAAAAAACATGCCCCCTCTTGTCTTGTTGAGACATAAGGCGAGCACGTGATATTTGGCCTGCACCAAAAGGTGAAGCTCTTCCCCTCAAAGTATCAACTGGTGAATCGTGATAAGGAGATTGAGTAAGTCCATAAGCATCAGATCGAACATTGGCATGATCCTGGAAAAAGTGGTGCTCATTAGTAGCCTTTACAGAGGCCTAGGATAGAATTGCTATTCAGAGTTTAACCAATATGAACTAGGCGAAATACAAAATCTACACTTAGAAGCCCAGCATTTACATGGGAATGCATGCATCATATCATTCTATTGTACCAATCATAAATATAAGAGTTAGGTTATGGAATCCAATACAGAAGTGGAGTAATCTCCAAGAAAAGCAATGGAGAGAACTAGCTATAGAAACTTGACAGATATGCAACAAGGTCAGTTCCATTAGGTCGATAATAATAAGATGTGGCCTTTTTTTCCACAGCCTTCAGGCTGTCACATATTATCCTTTTGCATTTTTAAAGAAGGATGGTGTTTTTTTTTGGTTAACTGTTAATTGCAGCTTGTTACTATCTTTTAATGATTTAGCTATAAAGAGAAAAGTGAGCATCATCTTGACCTAAGAGATGGTGATAGAGGCTGACCAGAAATGTTTTTCAAAAAAAAAAAAACCACGATACCAAGAACTTGGAAGGGGAAAGCAAATGAAAGTTCCCTAGTTTAATGAAGTCTAAACATTTAGATGCTGATAGGCTGATGATAGCACATCAAAGTATCTAAATCATATTGCAGTTCTATAGCACACAAGGAAATATCACAAACACCACAAAAATAAAAGAGAGAGATGAGGAATTTAAGAAACTACTTTGCTTGATTTGGCATCATGTCGCTCGTATACTTTGTCCTCATAAGAATACCCCATTCGCTTCTGTTGTTCAGTAATAGATGCTGCATGTGATTACCAATAAATTTTTAGCAGATGCGATCCCAACATCAAAAAGAATAAAAATGTCACATGCCAATGTTAAACAGTCAAAATTGCATTCTAACATGAATACATTCTGGAGAGAAAATTGATTTCTTTTCCACATTCATCAGTGAATGAACAGCCAGAAACAGGATAACTAGGCAAGTTTTAACTTTAATGGATCATGTGATCAAAAATGCCTAGGTATTCACTCTCCAATTAAACATCAGTGACAATAGTAGCATGAACTAATCACTGTGGTAGCATGAACTAATCACTGTGGTAGCATGAAAAAATCAGTATCTAAATATAGTACAAGTGCAGTTCGGTTGTTCATTTCAAACAACAAACAAACAAATACAAAAACAGGAGAAATTAGCACCAAAAAGGCATGAATAAAAGAGTATCCTTGAGGACTAAATATTTTTCTTTGCTCAAAATTGAATTCACGTGAAATGCCAATGTTCATCCCACCTCATTTCAAAAATAACCATTACTACGATATCAAGCAATTAAAAGTATGGCATTGTTAAGATCAGTTAAGTAGCATGACCTATGGGTGTCCCAAACGCATCAGGTGGCAACGGATCAAACTCCATTCCAAGAATTGGCCCATCCTCCCTCAATGGTTCCCCAAGCTGCGCCTCCACACAGGCAATAGCTCTAAGCTCCATAACTGACTGTGGTGATGAATCGTAGTACCTTCTCATCGTATGCCCATCATCTAAAATCACTTTCCTTGACTCTGAAAGTGGACTAGAGCCCGAACCGGACCCAGACCCATAATCACTTCCATTCTCAGCCCCTATCCTCATATCCTCCAAAGGAGACTCGGGCAATGGTGCTGTATTCCGCTGCTTCTTTACTGGAGTCTCCTTTTTGTCCTTCAACCTCCTGTGGCAAAACCACATCTGCAACTGCCTATCAGATAGTCCTAATTTCTCCGACAATTCTGCCCGCATCTCCTCTGACGGATATGTCTCAGCTGATGAAACCAGCAATAGCAAACAAAAATCAACCAAAAAAAAAAACATGCTGATACGCGCGCGCATAATGCAAGAAATAAATAAATAAATAATAATAGCTAATTATTGAATCAAAATCATCCAAGATCCATGCAAAAAAAAGAAAAAAAAAACAAGTGAAGTAAACATATTACACATAAATCTAGAGAAAAAATTAAGCATCTATAATCACTAACACGAAAATTAACTAGTTATGTGATTAAAATTGCCAAAAAAATCAAAATTTCAACAAAACTAACAAACAACTAAGCCTCTTTCATTGAATAACACATAAAATTAGCAGGAATCCAAGCATAAACAGAATCACAAACACAAAGAAATAGAGAAAATCCAAGCCAGAAGAGATCAAAAGCAAACAAATCAAATCAAAACCGTGTAAACATAAAGAGAGAATGAAGAAGTGTACGGACTGGCATAAGCTTTCTCTAGGGTTTCAAGTTGGAAAGGAGTCTTCATCTGTCGTTTAGGCTTGCTTTGTCCTTCATTAGAGCTCACCACGTTGTTCTTCGATCTGTTTTGTTGTTCTTCGTCAGAATTGGCCTCCATCCGGAATCGCGATCGTAAAGATTAGGGTTTTCAAAACAGAAAACGAGATAGAAAGAGAGAGAGGACTGATTTGGTTTACTTTTTTCTCTCTCTAATATCGTGAGGGTCAAGGCCCAGGGAAGAAATTAACATTACTCCTCCTCCTTTTTAATTTGTTTATTATCTTTAAGAAGTAAATTGAATCCGAAAATAATATTGATAAACGCCGCGTGACGAAAAGAATTGAACGATCCTATGAGAGAAAAGGAAAGGAGTGATAATAAGAAATGGGGAAAATAGGCAACAAAAAATGAAAGAAAGAAATCAAAAAACAATAACAACGAGAGAACAACAAAAACAAAATAGTCCTTCTTGACTCCAATTCGGATTTCCATTTTTTTTTTTTTTTACTGTTTTTATTATTATTATTATCAGTACTATTATTATTATTATTCTTATTTGATTTTTGTGTTTTAAGTGTTGCTGGCAGGAAGGAATGGGTTTTTTTTTTTTTTTTAACACTAAAAAAATACTTTTTGTTTGGAACATGTTATATGTTCGTTCGTTCGTTCGTTCATTCGCTTTCCTCCTCTGTGCTGCCTCTTCTTTTTATCTTTTTTTACTTGGTGGTCAACTTGTCAATGCACTGTAACACTTTGTATTTATTTTTTTCCCTGTTTAGGCTCTGGAATAGTTCTTTTCTTTTTCTTTTTCTTTTTCTTTTTTAGAAAAGATGGATGGTTTCTTTGCAAAGAGGGATGGGATCGTGGGATATTTGGCTGCGGCTGGGTTCTTGCTTCCTTCCTCGTTGAAGAGTTCCTTGTTTTTGCTTGTGGATATGAGCTTGATTGAGCCTATGGGATCTTCGGGTGAGTCAATCATTTTGACATTTTTAGTTTGTGTTTCTGGTGGGCCCTTTTCTTTTTCTTGGTTCTTGGGCTGGGTTCACGGGGTTGGGCTCGCGTGGGCCTGGGTCTTACTTCTTTTTTTGTTTTTTGTTTGTATGCTTATAGAATGAAAAATAAGTTCTGTTTGTTTGGTAATCTAACGTACGAGAGGAAAGAGTGCGTGTATGAAAAAAAAATCAGTTAAAGAACCGGTTGTAGGGTCCTCTAAGCCAGCCAATAAAGATTATTTTGGTACTCGCATAAAGAATTTTCTATGTACAATACAGATATAATCTATAGTGACATGGAGAATTTCCATTCATATATATAATTAGTATTTGTGCTTTTATAGTGTAAATTCTCTTTTTATGTTCATGTATTTTGTTTTTATAAAAATATATATTTGTATTATTAGTATGGTTTCTTGAATAAAAATTGAAGGTGATTAAATTAAATATTCGGAAAAATTCTAATGATTTGTAATAATGATGAAAAAATGTATCTCTTGAGTTAAGACTTCCTTTTTTATTTATTTATTTCCTTTTTACATAACATGCCTATTTTTATCAAAAACATTATTTTTTAAATAAAAATTTATCATAATCTTATGGTTCTATGGTTTTAACAATAATAATTATGATTCTATAGTTTTAACATGAATGTATTAAAAAATACAAAAATAATAAATTTAAGAAAATTCTATAAAATAATATAATAAAAAATAAATATTTGATTTGAATTAAATATTCATGACCTATTTTTTAAAAAACAATTCTACATATTATATTCATATATAATTATTCAAAAATTCATTGTTAAAAGTTCTAATATTATTTGAAAAATATGGCATAATCAAATAATTATTTTAATAAATTTGTTTTTAAGGAACATTGCAATTAAAAAACAATGAAATTAGAAAAACAATTAAGGGCCACCTTTTAAAAAAAATGCCTACAAAAGCAATATAATAAAAATAACAAAATAAATATTTTATTCATATTAAGTTTTCATAAGAAATTTCTTAAAAACAAATCTAAATATTAGATTTATATATAATTATTCAAAAATTTATCATTAACATCATCATAAAAAGTTTTAATATTATTTGAAAAATATTGAATAATCAAGTAATTATTTAAATATAATTTTAATAGATTTATATTTTAAGAATTTTGCAGAAAACAAATCAAGAGTACGAAAGAACTCGCCTCATATAAAATATTATTTTGAATAAAAATTAAAGCTTACATATTTTTTTTTTCAAGGGATATTTATAATTCATAAAATATACTACACTATAATTAACTAATGTGCTATATTAAAACCAATTAAAAATAACCATGACATGAATATAATATAAATAACTAGGCTGTTGAAGATCAC
>Ga0307517_10002036_pt1 | contig 32928 bp, 22 predicted proteins | sample 23_EM_MG_FD_194515 | JGI IMG/M metagenome (GOLD analysis project Ga0307517, IMG submission 194515) | Populus trichocarpa ectomycorrhiza microbial communities from riparian zone in the Pacific Northwest, United States - 23_EM | ecosystem: Host-associated > Plants > Roots > Unclassified | place... | reverse complement strand
ACAATAGGACCGGCGGTAGACCTGCTAGCGCTGGTGCTAAGGGAGGCTTCAAGGGACCGGAGGTAAGAGATAATAGTTGAAGGACAAATAGAACTCAGGGATTGCCGTTCAACCAAGTGTATTCTTAAACTGGAGGTCGGTCGAAGTCTGCTGTCTCCTGCTAGCCAGGAGACTGGTTTAAATACAAAACCCAAGAGCGATAGCCTTCCTGCAATCACGATCATTACCAGTAGCTGCGCACATACCGGAATCCTGTAATCCTGCAAGACCAAAGAAAGAAACATAGCTCAGCCTCCACCAGTGCTACATGACCATTCCATACCCGGAATCCTAAATATAAACTTCCAGCAAAGCAAACTAAACATAGCAATACGATAGCATAGCCTATCTGACTCAGAGACAGTGGCGGAGCTGAAATCAAATCAAATAAACTAAATATAAATCAACTAAACATAGGAGATCCTGCACTGCCCGCTCCTGTGTACCGTTACCGGAACATGTACACATGTTACACCGAGCAGCAGAGAACCGTTCTACAGCTGATCCAGTGGACGCCATGGATGGCTGGTTGCCTGAGAAATCCCAAACGGAGAGGAAGTGACCGTGACGCATACGATGGCGCCCACGATAGTCCTCCTGCTGGACTCTCTGGGACGCTTGATCAGCGTCCAGTCAGCGCTCCCACCCGCGTCAGCCCCACAGTTGAGCCACATCCCACGATCTCCGATGCTGAGACAATTGAGCCGGCTCCCATCACTCCAAATGCTGAGTTTAGCCCATTGGCTCACAGTACGCCAAATGCAGAGACTGTTCCGCTCGCACCGCAAACCCCGGCCCCTGCGCTGGATCAGGATATCACGACCTCCCCTGGGCGTCCTCCATCCCCGGCTCCTAACACTCATGATGCCCTTACAGCCGCTGGCCAAAACACCCAAACGCCGCCAAAGGGCCGTCGACGAAGCACCAGGGTTGCCTGCAACTGATTCTTTGTTCTGTGGATTTTCTTTTACTTTTTCATTACCTGTCTGATTGTGCAAGCTTCGTAGTTTAGATGTTGAATTTTCACCCTGAGATTTTCTTGGCTAGCATAGGATATTAATCATACCATTGAGCGCCCTTGTATTAGCATCTTGTATGACTAGCTATTTCAATCTCTTGTGCCTGATCCCCTTTTCCCCTTGCATCTTGGACTCCCAGCCTCGCCTTAGCTGAAGTTTAACCTTTACTAGATTCGGCCCATCTGGCTTTATCAAACCAGAACTGTCCAGGCGCTGAGGGCGGTCATCGAGCGACTACAGTGCGTTCTACACTCATGTGTGTTGATTGGTCGGCTGTAGATGAGGTTCCATATGTATCGTCCGCTTTAGGTGTGGCCGATGTCTCGCTAGAATTATTGTCGCTAACCGATACCTTTTGTGGCTAGTACCCCGCCTTAGGAACGCCCCTATTTCGTCCAAATCTTTATGCCTGGAGTCTTGAAGTCTAGGTGTGCTCAGAGTAGTAGGACCACGGACACAATGTTGAATGTTCAGAAAACGATTTTTCGCAAGAGCATATCTGCGTTCAATACCGAGTGATAGTGTATGATGCACCCCCCCCTAAGTCCTAGTGTATAAGATGTAACGCGTCCTATCGAAAACAAGAGAACCACGCAAACTCCTCCTCTTCACAAGTCTCGATATAGGTTAAACTATTTTCTTCCCTCCCAAAATCAGAGTTATATTTTGGCTAACATCTGATTATCAAGTATTCTACGATGAATCGGCAACGACAGACAAATTCACGCAGTCAGCCGACCAATGGAGCTGGCAATCGGCTCGAGCGTAGAGGCGACGTCGTACCAGAAACCATGGGATCCAGTCAGCCAACACCTCGAGTTGGTAATCTGAATGGGCATATACGCGACGTCGTACCGGATACCATGGCATCCAGTCAGCCAACACCTCGAGTTGGTAATCTGAATGGGCGTAGACACAACGTCGTACCGGATACCATGGTATCCAGTCAGCCAGCACCTCGAGTTGGCTACTTGAATATGAACGGGCGTAGCCGCGACATTGTACCCGACCCTATTCAATCCGGATCGGGAATGCAGGTGGACGAATCTGGCTGCTCCCAGACACTCTTAACCCATCAGCCGTCGCGTCGAAGCCAATCACCAGGTCCGGGTGAGACCGGGGTTCTAGCAAGACCGCCCAAGCGCCCGCGAAGAACAACAATACAAACCAGGGCGAATATTGAACCTGAGGCGGAGCCCGACGGGCAAGGGCATTTGGAAACTGTTCATTTAAGCGACGATAGTAGTGATGAGTACCAAAACCCATGCAATGCAGATGAAACTGGATCGGAGACTGAGATCGATGTTGACGCCTCCGACATTTCCGAGGGAACAACATCCGGACGGCGTCATAGGTCGCAGGCGTCTCGCAGACAGGGAAAGGGTGAACGACCCATGGTGCGAATCTCAACCACCTCCGGATCACAGGAGGTACCTCTCGTTAGACGGACACCAGCAAATCGTGGACGCATAATCCGTGGTAGAGCCTACAGTCCGCCGACCTTTCTGTCATCAAGCGTGGGATATTCGTCTCCGCTAGCCACCCATAGTGGTACTACATCTGGTGTCAGATCCTCGAGTCCGGTAGGTGAACCGGGTATCCCACGACCGGGGCGGCCCAGGCCGGCGACAGATTCACGGCGAAATACCGTTACAGGGGCTGAGGGGACCATATTAGAGCAGGCGATGGCGCTGATGCTCCGGTACACACTTTTTGATAACCCACTGCCGAACCCGGTTGCTTTGACATCTCAGATATACACAGTATGGGGAAAGGCGCTGGAGACGATATCGGATGCTGGGAATATTGAGCCATCGGAGGAGAGTGTGAAGCAGGTAAGTTGACTCAGCCGGAGGTGATACGACGTAGAGAAGTTCACTGACTGTGACAGCTCCGTCAAAAACATACTGCAGTGAGAGCGCAATTCTTGTATCATGTGAAGCATAATATCAGACAGCTATACGATCTGCCGCCAGATAATCCTACCGCCATGGCGCGCAGGGTTGATTATCTGCTAGAACGGGACAGGTTCATGTGCCCACCCCATGGATATGAGGTTGGTTCCAGCCATTGGACTTGGGCAGACATGACTAATCGTGGAACGCATGTAGGACTTAACCTTCAGGTTTGTTGCCCCCCAGATTGGGGAAGCTAGATACCGCAAGTATTTCGACATAATCAAAATGCAAGGCATGGTGCACCCTAAGTTTCTGAAGCGCATAAACGGTACAATGGTCTGTCTGACATGTGCAATACTGTGCCATTCACTACGGGCATTGCAAACCTGCGAATAAAAGAATCCCCCCAACTTCAATGCTGAAGTAGTTGGAGGTGGGAGAGTGCTAATCATTGCCTGTTTTTTGATAACCGAGTCCACTAATCGTGAAAAAGGCAAGATGGTTTTCTCCGCCAGAAGAACACGTGGCCGGGGTTCGCCCGGGCGATGCAGGATATGTTTATATTAAACCTTCGACAGATGATCGCACAGAGGCTCGAGAAACAGCATTGCATCGGGCAGGCGAGGAGAGAGGGCTTGTCAGACGATAACCCCGCCGTTTATGTAGAACAGAAGCGTCAGCTAGGCAACCACACTCCGGGAGATCCTGCCCTACTGAGACAGATGCCGATTAACACCCACCTCGGCGGCCTGGGGGGGCTCAAGGATAGTCAAAATCGGTCGCAGGAGACTGAAACATGACTGGATCTTAGTCAAACGTCGATTGACTGGGAGCTAATGTTTCTGGATTCGGATGGGTCGAATCATGGGAGTCTTGACAAAGCAGGGGGGGCCGTCAACTCTCAAATGAGCAATCAGTTATCGCTCAGCCTGGAGGATTCCCAGAGCGGAGAAGCTGGGCCGTGGGCGTTTGGGGCGCTGGAGGAAACCTGTGGCCGGCAGGATGGTGCGAATACCACAGAGGGTGCTTAAGTGGAGGTGGTACGTGTAGGTAGATTTAATTTTTTTTCTAGTCATGAGACGCACAGAAGCGGGGGTAATAAAGGTCATATGCAATAGGCAGATAGTATCATAGTAGATACTGTAGTATAGGGCGTCGGGATGACTGCAATAAATTATGAGCAATATCACGATAATTTTGGGAAAACGAACTTGAATCTAGAACATGGGAGAGTGTGAGGAAGAGGGCCAGAATAGTGGCTATGTGATCAGCGCGTGCGGATGGAGGACGGGAGTATTGTGTGTCTGGAAGGCGCGCCAAGAAGTACCCGGCGTCTGGAAGGATCAGGTAAATCGAGCGGAGGGTATAGGTATCGGGACGGGGAAGGCGCATACAACAGACGCTAGGATGGCGTCAGGACACGATGGCCTAGCGTCGGAAGGCGTCAGGACATGATACCCGACCGTCAGAAGACATCAGTACATGATAGGCTAGCGTCGGAAGGCGTAAGGAAGCACAAGATGTAGGGTGCATTTCAGGACGTTGTCAGGACGCAACGGGACGTTGAGCGAATCTTCTGGACGGTGCGTCAGATCGACGTCGCATCCAGAATGGGAGTTTATGTCCTGTGCGTCCTGTGCGTCCTGTGGGTCTGACGAACAGGAAGAGGAATAAATTTTTTGCTGATGTACAACGTCTAGTACAACATTTTCAAACCATTTCTACATGGAAGGGATTGTTTATTGCGTGTTATGGTAGACTGGGGGTTCCAGTCTTACGCGACTTTAACCATCCTACCATTCAAGTGTATGTAAATACCCATCCTCTATCAACCTGAACTGTCGTTCACTCATCTAAACATCATGAATCAATATACGCCTAAACTCCAGCGGACTTCCGGAAAGATATGACGAAGGGGCTTGAAAAGGCACTCCTCATGAAATAACCAATTTTTATTTTGTTGGTATAAAATAACTCTTTACACACCTGTCCTCCAACACCCTGCTTTCTCTTAGCAAGCCCTAATATCCGACTCAGCTATCAGGGAAGGTATAGGGTCCATACACATACGCACAAATACACATAAGCACAAATACACATAAGCACAAATACCCATACGCACAAATACACATACGTACAAATACACATACGCCCAAGGAAGTAGACTCCAGTCACCTACACACCAAAGATCATTTTTCGTCTAACTTCTGAGAAAAAACCCTTCTCTCTTTCCTTGTCAACCTCCTTCCTCACGCACCTGTCCGTCAATACAACAAACAAGCAAACACCAAAAAGGTCACTCTTGCTCAATGCCTCCCAAACGTCGTCCAAATGATGGTATCTTGGGCCGCAAAGGTTGTGGAAATTGGGGGCGCCCAACTCGGCATCTTGGTCGGAAAAGAGCTGGCAGCGTTGTTGGTGGGGTCCCGCCGCCGGCTCGGTAGTCAACTGGCAGGGTGGCAATGGCAGAGATGATTAAGTATCGCTGTGATGGCGGGTATCTAATTCCCAAGGCCCCATTCAAATGTCTTTGCCAGGAGATTGTGTCAGATTTGGCACTGGAGCAACAATTCCGTTGGCAGAGATCAGCTGTTGAATGCCACCAGGTGGCTGCGCAAGAGTTCCTGGTGATCACAATGACCAGTAACTTGAGTTCCTCTCCCAGTATAATTATCTGATTTACTAATTCTTTGTTCATAGCTGGAGCCCTGGGTGCGGCACATGCTGTTCTCGTTACCCTCATGGTCCAGGACCTGAGATTAGCTGAGGATGTCATGAACGTTATGGCTGGCCAGCCAGATGGTGCCACTCGGGAAGAGATGAGACGTCATCTAAATCAGGAAGGCGGTCCTCCCGGGGGTGCACCTCCTCATCCCCCTCCTCCCGGTGGTGCTCCTCGTCCCGCTGGTGCTCCTGTTCCTCGTGGTGCTCCTCTTCCCGGTGGTGCTCCTCGTCCCTGTGGTGCTCCTCATCCCAGTGGTGCTCCTCGTCCCGGTGGTGCTCCTCGTCCCAGTGGTTCTCCTCGTCCCACTAGTGCTGCTCGTCACGGTGGTGCTCCTCGCCCCGGTGGTGCTCCTCATCCCAGTGGTGCTCCTTGTCCCAGTGGTGCTGCTCGTCACGGTGGTGCTCCTCGGCCCGGTGGTGCTCCTCGTCCCGGTTGTGCTCCTCGTCCCGCTGGTGCTCCTCGTCCTGCCAGTCTTCCTCCTCGCGCATGCGCTCCGTCTCCTCCTCCTCCTGGGGGTGCACCTCCTCGGTGTGGTGCCCCTCCCCGTCACCAGGGAGGTTCTTCCCATCACTCACTCCCTGCCAATGACGGTAGTGACAGCGACAGTGATGACAGCGATAACCCTCGTCCACCTGTACCCTGTCGCTTGTATGGTGGCCCTGGGAGCACTAGCCGGACTGGTGGTGGTGGTACAACGGGGGATGCTGGGGGAGTTGTTAGACAAGGATATTTGGTTGGGGGTGTGGGTTCTGGTATGGGAGATGGAAGTGGTAGTGAGGAAGGTGATGCGAGAGGTGCCTAGGGAGACCATGATACCTGGCATGTGGGTACTGGGGGGGGTGGTGGCAGTAGTAGTAGGGTGGTGACACGGGCCGTCGGAGGCACACCTGCACACCCCGCTGGAACAGGGCCGTCTAGGGCTGGGGTTCGCAGTCATACCCTGCGGACACCAGTTCAGCCAACTCATGGTAGGGGTTGGAGTGGTTGGAGTGGGGCTCGTAGGCGCTCTGCGGGCCCTGGTGGGAGTGGTCGGAGCGGTGGTGGCGGTAGGATGCCAACACGCTCCAGAGGTGGTAGTGGGAGGGCAGCAGCTAGTGCTAGTGGGAGCGCCACCACCTAACCATATTCAGGGATTCTCTTTTTCTTTCTCTTAATTCACCTCTTTTTTCAACTATTATGACTTTCATTCTTCTTGTTTTCTATTACTCCATGGTGTTGTCTCTATGTGGTGGGGGGGACGGTGCAGTCTTTTTTCAATTTTTCACAAATTTAACGACTAACTCAAACCTCCGTGTCACATCTAACTTAGCATAATTACCTTTTATAGAACTCTTATTGTTATAAATACACTCTTTCTTTAACCTCACCATTATGCTATATGAACTCTGAACACAGTAACTCCATAGCACGACTGTTGTAATGATTTGGCCATATGCCTCGGGCCTATGGCTTGGGTGTATGGTTTGGGTGTATGGCTTGAGCGTATGATTTGAGCGTATGATTTGGGCGTATGATTTGGGTGTGTCATTTGGGCGTATGATTTGAGCGTATGGCTTGGGCGTATAGTTTGGGGGTTTGATTTGAGCGTATGGCTTGGGCGTATGAATAAGGCTTATGAATTGGGGATATGATTTGAACTTGTGAATACAGTGTATGAATTGGGCTTATGAATTAGGCGTATGGCCTGCTGAGACAATATACGTTACTAGACTAGGCAACTCTGACGTCCAATTGGTGTTGTCAATTATTCCGGTTCATATTGTATGAATCATTCCATGCAAATAAATGCCCGTATATACTTTGTGGTATGTGGTTTTTGGTACCCGTCCCTGGCATGCATGGACCGAACACCCGGGGGCTCCTTGGCAAAGGGCTTTCAGCTCCCGTAACCCCGGCGCTATTCGGTCCATTCATGCCAGAGACGTGTATATCCTCCCACAATTACTCAATCATGTATCAAAAGAGCAATGTTCGAGAGGGGAATATAGTAAAAAGCGGGGCCCTGAGCGGAGAAAGTTCATTGACGTGGGGCTGTTCGGGGCATTGACCTGGGCGGGGCGGGGAATTGAGGCTGGAACCCGCCGGTTTCGGGGCCCCGGAGGCCCCTTAACGAACACTACTAGCAGAAGACAGCAGACTTCGGCAGACCTTCAGTCTAAGAATCCATTTGGTTGAACCGCAATCCCTCCTGACCCCAATTTGTCCCTGAACTATTATCCTTCTAGCTAGCGGTCCCTTGAAGCCTCCCATAGCACTAGCTCTAGCAGGCCTACCGCTGGTCCTATTGTATTCCCTTTACACAGGAATAACCCTGTTACAATAGTCCTACTGTTTCGTACGAGAGATGTCCAATTCCAGATCAGGAGAAATCCTACGCTACTATTGCAGCCCGATCGCGGGCCACTCCAATGTTGCAATACACCTTAATAATTTAATTATCTCTTACTCTACTGTCCATTGTTTAGTTTTCTTTCTCCCTAATCAGCCCATGAAAAGAACAGGGAGAATCTGGCCCCACCTCTAAATATTGAACAACAGGCGGGCAGACCATATAGACTACACATTGGATAAAGGAACCACACCAGGGTAATTTCTCCCCGCGGATCCTATTCTAAAGTCGTAGGCAGAGTCCTACACTATGCACTAGCTTCTAAAGCCTTTCCGGAGTGGATTAATTAAAACTTGTATTTTTACAATATTTCTCTGCTGAATCTGGGCTGCACCCAATATCATTCTACGCAAATACTCCCACCATAGTATGCCAACTCATAACGTAATTTATGGGGATGTCGCTCACGACAGGGATCTGGCTCACTCATAGCAACCTTTGGAAAATCAAATCTATATTTGATTATCAGAACAAATCAATGACATACTACCCTGAGAATCAAGCCACAGGTACTTTGAAATAGAGAAAATCTGAGCATCTAGTTTTTATTTCCTAGTGATAAATTGTTATTTTAATATAGTGGTTTAAAGATTGTCCATTTCATATATAAAGTCTGGTTTTTCATAAGTATAAAGAAATTGAAAACCCTGGAGGAATTACATAATAAAATAGATCGAAGGATAGTATAAGTCTTGGATATTCAGAATAACCAGGTTTTAATTTTCTTCTTAATCATTTTTGAAAGCCACATTGATTAAAAAAGGGGTAGAAAATACGTGCAAATTACGTACAAATTGCATCAAGTTTACCATGTAATATCTAAATACGTAGTTGGCCTATGAACTCAATATCTTGGAATCCCTTTGACAATCATATCCTAAGATAGTATATAAATTTACAAGGTAAAATAAAAAGTTTTACATACTTTGTGCATTGATCATTATCTAACTATCAAATAGTTAGAATAAATTCTTATCGTATATTTATTTTGCTTTAATAACTTATTTAAACCGACACTGAATTATGCGATTAAGTTATAAGTTCTAGGGAGTCTAGCAGTACTGTTTACAACTAAGTTCAATAATCGCTGTTCATCAGATTCTAGAGTTCGTTACAGGGCGGACGGAGCCCTGAAAAACCCGGGCCCCCCCCATTTTCCCCGCCCCACCCCGCTCAACGGCCAGGGGCCGTGTGTCTTTTTCAGCATTCCCTGCCCCTGTCCCTGCTGAGGCCCCCGCCCCACTCATACCCCAGACGGGTCCCCATCCAAAATCGGTGGTAACAAACGGGGCCCGTCTAGGGAATGAGTGTAGGTGGGCCCAGGACGGCGGCGGGGCGGGGATTACCCGAAAAATACCCCCCCTGGCTCCGTGTAAGGGGGGGGCCTGACAAGTGAAAACCCGCCCCGCCCCGCCCCGTAACGAACACTATCAGATTCTATATTAATTGCCTTTAATTACAATCAATAATACTCTTTCTACTACTCATTATAATCAATATACACTCCAAACTATACCCCATACTGTCTACTCTAGTCCAGTAAGCCTGATCTTATTTGTAATTGACTTGTAGTTAGCTCAACGATTTGATTTCAACTAGTTTATGATTAATATACAGTTTTTTAGTTAACTAGCTATCATCTTTAAGAACCTGTATGAAATATAGAATACTATATTTGTCTGACTTCAAACTTTCTATACTCACTTCAGATGTCACCATAAAGGTTATTCCAAGATATTGAGTTCATAGGCCAACTACGTATTTAGATATTACATGGTAAAATTGATGCAATCCGTATGTAATTTGCACCTATTTCCCACTTCCCTTCTAATCAATGTGGCTTTCAAAAACGATTATGAAGAAAATTAAAACCTGGTTATTCTAAGTGTCTGGGACTTATACTATCCTTCTATCTACTCTATTATGTAATTCTTCCAGAGTTTTCAATTTTTTTATACTTATGAAAAACTACACTTTATATATGCAATAGACAATCTTTAAACCTCTATATCAGAATAACAATTTATCACCTGGAAATACAAACTAGATTTTCAGATTCCCTATATCTCAAATTACCTGTGGCTTGATTCTCAGGGTAGTATCTGTTTTATTTGTTGTGATAATCAAATGTAGATTTGATTTTCCAATGGTTGCTATGGGTGAGCCGGATCCCTGTCGTGAGCCGCATCCCCGTAAATTACGTTAACCTCATGCATTTTTAGAATCCAGATTCACTGGCCCGCCCACCCACCGCCGCAAACCGCTCTCTTCGCCTTGTTGATATGATACCAACAGACTACTCGCCGGTGTTAAGCTATGCAGCAAGTCAGGGTCAGGGTTGTAGGTAAACGATTTGGCCACCCCTGGTGGTGGTCAGTAGAGACCATGTATTGGAGCACGATTTTCGGCATATGGAATAGCTGGTCAGCGCTCAGCAGCAATGAGAACGGTTATCGAGAGGAGATAAAGCGCCAGCTTACAGGAAAAGGCAAAAATGAAAGAAAATGCTTAAAAGTGGGGAAATAGCAATTACCCAGCAGAGGCCAGGAAAGGGTCTTTAATTTCTACTTAGGGCCCGTTTACCTATAGACGTCCGTCTACAAGCCTGAAACGATGCCGACCGTTAAGTGAGGCTTGATAGTGGGGGAGTGTGCGGCAACGTAGATGGCATTTAGTGAGAGTAGGCAACGGAACTTTTTGCTGGTCTGGCTACAAGAATCTAGGACTGTGGAAAATTTGTCAAACACTTGCGCACCGGTTATCAGATAACGCTTGAGACGCCACTGTCTAGTACAACCATTATTACAAATTTAATTTTTAGAAAGAGACAGCCAGTTGAAGGTATGTAAAGAAAACAGAATTGTCGCAAGCCCAGCTAATATACTGTCTAGTATATAACTGAAAGCCTGTTTACCTAACTGACTTTCTTTGACGGTCGGCACTGTCTCTGGTTGCTAGACGGCCGTCTATAGGTAAACGGGCCCTTACATCTAAACTGACAGGGGTCTTGCCCACACCAATACCTCACCGATCAATTATTTATGGAAGGGGAATAACTTGGGCAGGGTTCCGAATAGTCCGACCAGTCTTTATAAAATATCGCATGAGAGTCGGGGTGGCAACCCGGCCAGCGCTCGCAAGGCATAGATGTATAGCTATAGTAGGATTTTAAAACCGCTTGCCATGGTATAAATCAACCTGCCCTCACTATAGGTTGATAGAACATTCTGGAGAGACTAGCATGTGGTGGGAATGCAATTTCCCGATGGATAAGTCTCATCAAATGCCCGCATTGTGGCAGTTGGTCATGTAATATCACTCACTTAATGCACGAAAAATAGTTCGATACTTGAGAACCTATTTTCGCCACCCCTAATCAGAGCAAGGCACTATCTCCATTGTACAATCCATGGAAACAATATGTTTTATTAATGTTGTGTTATGCTACTTTATTGTTTCCTTTGTTGTTTTAGTTTTTCTTTGTTCTTATGCGCTACCCTAGAACAGTCTTCCTTGTCACTTGGTTGTGTACAATGTCTATGTGCGGGAAGGGTGGCTATATGAGAGTTGGGTCTGTCATTGTCTATTGAGATAGGTCAATCAATCAACAATTCCGCTGCTAAAACCTACGCAATTTCACAATTAAGAAAAGCCTTATTTGAACGTAACATATTGTGATAAAAATAGCATATTCTATTGCTTGGCGGGCCTGGTCGGACTGGTCCTGGTCGTGTCGGTTTCCATAATCCTGACTGTCCAGTCGGTCTAATTTCCACCATTAGACTAGACTTGACTTTCGACCGGACTAGCTAGTTGAGTCCGGTCTTCCGCCGACCATTCGGAACCCTGAACTTATGTCTGGTAACGAACAGTGTTCCCAAGCGTCCAGTCCGTCCGCCTTTTCCCTAGGACGGGACGGACGCTGTATTCTCTACCCTTGCCCAAGACAGACGCCAGACTGTAGTCTATCCTAACATACGCCCGGGACAGACGGCCGGACCCTGCAGGCATTTCGTGTGATAAGGTGTAATTGTGGCTGTAAAATGAAACGAAACGCCAAGCACAAAAGACTGTGATCACCAACAACGGTGACGAACTTCTTCTCATCCTACTGCTGACTCTTACGCTCACGACTTGGGAGATGGAATCATCATGACCGAGCCAGCCCTAACTCCCACGCGAGGAATCATAATGCTTCAGACATATTACTTGTAGTTAAAGCACACGGTTTGGATAGTGCAGTATAAGAAAATAGGTAAAATGAGAGCACACGGTTTCTTGCCGAGGTGGCTTATCGGATGTGAGATATACTCCCACCCTGGGCGTATATTTAGGGATATTTTATTTACTCAGCCTCTGATATGAAAATAGATCACAAGCTTATTTTGTCAATGAACTACCATGCAACTTAGGGGATGACTATCTATTATAGGTTAGTGTGTAAAATACCTATAGGGCCCCACGGGTAATTGGCCTGGCCCCACAGGTGACGCCCGTCAATTTCAAAGATGGCCGGGCCCTACCAGAAGTTCCCATTTCCATTAAGACTGCAGGGCCCGGCCGTCAATCTACCGGGCTGCGGTCATTATCGAAGACGGACACCGTGCCCGGCCGTCCTTACCCACCCTGCCCAGGAAGGGCGGGACGACCGGGAACACTGGCAACGAGTGACTGTTCGAAAGTGGAACGTTAGGAATATTCTACACAGGTAGGAAGAGTTTGGGTAGCATGCTAAGCGAGGAGTTACAGTATGATATATAAAGGCAGATGGGTAGGGATTATTAATTTTAATTCTTCGCAGCTAGGTGGGCGGTAACCACTAAGTTAGAAGAGAAATATGGGGAAACATTGTAAGAAACATAAGTGCGAGCAATGTTTGAAAACTTGCCAAGAAAATACAAATAACCATACCTAAATCTAAGATAATTAGGAATAATTATAACTCAAAGAACCTGAAAACATGCATAATAACTTTGCAAATAACGGAAATGTTCCAAACACCATATAATGAAACACATGCATGATCCTTGCTGGCTCTAATGAAACGTTTGTGAAACAATACGTAAGTCTTAACCGTAGTAATGTCAGCCGGGTATAGATAAACCGGAAACATGGGTAAGAAGAGGAAATACGCTATTATGGTAAGAAATATATAGATAAAACAAATGAGAAATTTCAACAGTGGGGTCACGCCTTATACAGTGCCTGCATAGCCAGAACCGACGTCCTTACTCTTGTTCCTAAAGCATCTTTACTGCTCCCGCATGCCCGCTCTAGGTGGCCCACGAGAGTGGCATTCAACTATCATTGGTATCTGCATGGTGGGGGTTGACCTCCTCTCGTTGCAAAAGAATCTTGACGACCCCCTCGTGTCCTCTCTCGGTGGCCCAGGAGAGCGGCGTCCGGCCATCTTGGGTGTCTGCCCGGTCGAGATCGACGTCCTTTCGTTCCAAAAGCATCTTTACTATCCCCTCGTGCCCATTCTTTGCTGCCCACAAGAGTGGCGTCGCGCCGTATATAGTGTCTGCCCAGTTGGGATTGACGTCCTCTCGTTCCAAAAGCATCTTTACTACCCCCTCATGCCCGTTCCCCGTGGCCCACAAAAGTGGCGTCCGGCCATATTCAGTGTCCGCTTGGTCGGGATTGACGCCCTCTCGTTCCAAAAGCATCTTTGCTATCCCCTCATACCCATACCCGGCGGCCCACGAGAGCGGTGTCCGGCCATCGTTGGTGTCTGCCCGGTTGAGATCGACGTCCTTTCGTTCCAAAAGCATCTTTACTATCCCCTCGCGCCCATTCTCTGCTGCCCACGAGAGTGGCGTCGCGCCGTATATAGCATCTACGTGGTTGGGATCAACGTCCTCTCGGTCCAAAAGTAGCTTCGCTATCCCCTCATGCCCGTTCCCGGCGGCCCATGAGAGCGGCCTCCGGCCATCTTTGGTGTCTGCGTGGTCCGGAACGATGTCCGCTCGTTCCAAAAGTATCTTTACTACCCCGTCATGGCCCCAAGATGCTGCCCGAGAGAGTGGCGTTTGGCCGTATTCAGTGTCTCCACGGTTGGCATTGACGGCCTTTCGTTCCAAAAGCAGCCTTACTATTCCTTCATTCCCGAGCCTTGCAGCCCACAGGAGTGGCGTCGCGCCATATTGGGTGTCAATGTGATCGGGATTGACGTCCTTTCGCTCCAAAAGCATCTTTACTACCCTTTTATGCCCGTTCCCGGCGGCCCACGAGAGCGGTGTCCGGCCATCTTTGGCATCTGCCTTGTCCGGATTGACGCTTTGTTGTTCCAAAAGCATCTTTACTATCCCCTCATGCCCATTCCCAGCGGCCCATAAGAGTGGCGTCGCGCCATATTTGGTGTCTGCATGGTCTGGACTAACTTTCTCTCGTTCCAACAGCATCTTTACTACCCCCTCATACCCATTGCCAGCGGCCCACGAGAGCGGTGTCCGGCCATATTGGGAGTCTGCCTGGTCAGGATTGACGCGTTCTTGTTTTAAAAGAATCCTTACTACTCCCTCACGCCCCCAGGCAGCTGCTCGAGAGAGCGGCGTTTGGCCATGTTTAGTATCGGCACGGTCGGGATTGACGTCCTCTCGGTTCAGGAGTGTCTTTACCATTGCTTCATCCCCATTCTTTGCTGCCCACAAGAGTGGCGTTGCGCCGTATACAGTGTCCGTGTGGTCAGGATTGACGTTCTCTTGTCCCAAAAGAATCTCTACTACCTTGTGATGCCCCCAGGCAGCCGCCCAGGACAGTGGGGTTCGACCATATTCAGTGTCTGCAAGGTCGGGAGCGACGCCCATTCTCTGTAAAAGAATTTCTACCACCTTGTGATGCCCCTTGGCGGCCGCCCACGAGAGCGGCGTTTGGCCATATTTTCTGTCTGCCTGGTTGGGGATGACCTCTTGTCGTTCCAAAAGCACCCTTACCACATCCTCATGCCCGTTCCCCGCAGCCCACGAGAGTGGCGTCCGGCCATTCTTGGTATCTGCTTTGTCCGGATCGATGTGATCTCGTTCCAAAAGCATCTTTACTACCTCCGCGTGTCCAGACTCAGCCGCCCACGAAAGTGGCGTTCGACCATATTCGGCGTCCGTAAGGTCGGGATCGACACCCTCTCGTTCCAAAAGGATCTTTACTACCCCCTCACGCCCGTTCCCCGCGGCCCACGAGAGTGGAGTTCGACCATATTTGGTATCGGCGAGGTCGGGATTGACATCCCTTTGTCCCAAAAGTATCTTTACTACCCCCTCACGCCCGTTCCCCGCAGCCCACGAGAGTGGCGTCCGGCCATATGTGGTGTCTGCCCGGTTGGGATTGACGTCATCTCGCTCCAAAAGTATTTTCACTACCCCCGGATTCCCACACTCAGCCGCCCACAAGAGTGGCGTTTGGCCATATTCAGTGTCTGCATGGTCGGGATTCACGTCCTTTCGTTTCAAAAGCATCTCCACCATCTCTTCATGCCCCTCCTTTGCTGCCCACGAGAGTAATGTTGCGCCATATATGTTTTCGTGGTCGGGATTAACGTCCTCTCGTCCCAAAAGCATCTTTACTATCCCCATATCGCCATGCTTTGCTGCCCACAGGAATAGCGTTGCGCCATTAACGTTGTCTATATGGCTAAGATTGATGTCCGTTCGTTCCAAAAGCATCCTTACTACTCCGTCGTGCCCGCTCTCAGCTACGCCATTTATGTTGTCTGCATGCCTAAGGTTGATGTCCGCTCGTTCCAAGAGCATCCTTGCTACTCCGTCGTGCCCGCTCTCGGCGGCCCACGAGAGTGGCGTTTTTCCTTTGGTGTCTGCCCGGTCGAGTTTGACGTCCTCTCGTTCCAAAAGGATCTTCACTACTCCCCCATGCCCGTTCCCAGCGGCCCACGAGAGTGGTGTCCGGCCATCTTTGGTGTCTGCCTTGTCCGCATTGACACCCTCTCGTTCCAAAAGCATCCTTACTATCACCTCACGTCCCCAAGCAGCCGCCCGGGAGAGTGGCGTTTGTCCATATTTAGTGTCGACATGGTCGGGATTGACGTCCTTTCGTTTCAAAAGTATCTCCACTATGTCCTCATGCCCCCCCCTTGCTGCCCACAAAAGTAACGTTGCGCCATCTATGTTTTCCGAGTTTGGATTGATGTCCGCTCTCTCTAAAAGCCTCTTTATAACTCCTTCGTACCCATTGCGTGCAGCCAACGAGAGTGGCGTTTGGCCATATCCAGTGTCCTCACGGTTAGGATTGACGCCCCCTAGTTCCAACAGCATCTCCACTACCCTCAGATGCCCATTCCCAGCCGCCCATGCGAGTGGTGTGCGGCCGTATTTGGTGTCGGCCTGCTCCGGATCGACGTCCTTCTGCTCCAAGAGGGTCTTTACTACCGCCTCTTTCCCTCTGAGAGCTGCCCACGTGAGAGCTGTACACCCCATACAATCGGCTGCATTAACGTCCCACCCTTTCATCCCCAATAGAACAGTAACGATTTCCACGATCCCGAAAAATGCTGCTCCGTGGAGCCCGGTGAATCCTACAGGTCCTCCTGCCTCCTCAAATCGTGGGCCCGAGAGATTATACCGCTCATAGCGCAATAGCAGCAGTTGAGCAGATATATGCTCATGAAATCTATCGAGGAGCCTCAATACCAGTGTTTTGACATTTTCCGTCATCCCCCTTCCTACGTGCCCCCCCCAGTGCAAAGAAGCATATTCTAAAAGGGCCATGGTTGGGGGGACAGTCGAGCGAGTTGGAGAAAGATTCCAGACAGATCTGAAATTGAGGTATTCCAAGCAAACTTCCGCAATTGTCGAGTGAGGACTATCGAATAGGGTGGAATCGCTTAAGAGATGTTCTTGGAGGGTGAAGTGCACCAGTCGGACCGTTGATGAAGACGCCTCGACTGTGAGAAGGCCAAGACATGATGCCAGGAGTGTCTCTATTACAGGAACCTCCTCCGAATCCAGATCTCCTAATCCTATCTCCACCCCCAGCGCATGACAGAGCTCCTCTGTCCGTAATGGCCGTTCCGAAAACAACACCCACATCAGTGCCTTCAGCCCAAGACTCACCCTATTTCCCTCCTGCACCTTCAGCCGGGTTAGGGTTGCCGTGTAGGCACTACCCAGCCCATTGCCCTGCGCCATCTCTTTGAGTTTCTTTCTTCTACGGCCAATTGTCAGCTCGGACAGAATAGCATCGATGTTTAGCGAAACGAGGAGGAATCTAGATAGAGTTGTTGGTAAGCGTGCGTCGTTGATAGTGGGAAACGCCAACGTACATATCTGACATCTGGCCCATAATTATTTTCACGATATCCGCCCGTAAATCCTCGCTCATCGCCCCTGGCTCGACATCCCTACCTAGCCTCTTCTCCAGATAATCTCGGATATCGCCCTGGTCAGGGGTGATGGATATCACAACCGCCTTGGTAAAATATCTTTGAACGGTTTTCTCAACATGGGGCCTCCCGGTCAGGAATATTCTGGTCTTAGGGGACTCCCGAACAACATCTCTCAAACATTCAAGAAGCTCCGGAAGATCTCCCGACTGCCATTCGTCCAATGCATCGATGCAGATGAAAACTTGGACCAACGAAGCAATCGCGATCTTCAACATTCGTTTCAGATCAGTAAGGAGCAGACTTCCCCCCCTCTGGAATGTCTCCCTTATCTCCTCCGGGATCTCCCTGCCTACTAGCAGCCTCAAAATCGCTCCCATGATGTTGATGGCTGTTTGCTCTCGTTGAGCAAGATAGTCGCAGTACAACCATGCAACCCCCAGACCCCGCCCCTTCGCCTGACCGTATAGGCTGTCGATCACTAACGAACTATTATTTCTGGCCGTTAGTAATATTCGCCTCTTTAAATGGACCCAGCAACTTACCTCAAATGTGTCTTACCCACTCCCGGATTCCCCTTGCAAAATAGGATACCCTTATTCGCTCCGCCCTCACCTCCACTCCACTCCTGAAACTCACTTGTTTTCAAAAGCCAGCCCCCGACACCCTCATGTCGCTTGGTCCGCACGCTGTTATGTCTGTTTTCCGGCTCTAGCGGGGAGAGCCAGCGCATGATCTTCGCATCCTCGTCAGAATTATAGATGGTGTTGAAACAATTTGTCATGTTGCCAGAGTTTTCATTGCCGTTGCCGAATGTGACTGTGTATGTACCCATAGTTTGGGCCATGATGTTCTGTCCAGGGTGTCGACTGTGTGTAATTGAGACGGTAGAGAAATAGGGAGCATTGATGTGGGAGTGCGGAGGACTTTCCTGTTGACGGAGCTGGAGAAAAGAGGGGTTATCCAGTTTCTTCCGTGGCAACAGCCGCCCAATCGTTTTCACACCACGGAAATCCGACCACATTGGAGGCTTGGTAAACTAACTATGACCGACTCCGCCTGAGAAATTACTGCAACTGTTGTGCTACCGCATAAACTGGGGAAACGGGACAGGCGCTCCTACGTTTGAATAAGAACTTCTTTTATCCTAGTTTTTTCTCGAAATGACAATAAGACGACATAGGCTAACTCTTTGTAGTTAGGACTTATCCTTTCAGGGATTATATTTGGACCCAGTTTTAAGTTTCACCTCAGCCGCTTGTTATTTCAACATACCAGCGCCTGCTTGGTGCTCACCAGTTTATGCGGTATGTTGTGCAATGCTGTGCGAGCATACTCGCAGCGAGAATAAGTCCTGAGATACCGGGCGCAACCACGATCCCCAGCAAAATTCCACCATCATGATAACCACAATACCGGTAGCGATCGCAATTGCAACCACGAATAATACTCTGACCTGAGTATTTGCGTCCCTCCCCCGCTTCTAGAGCCTAGAATCAGGTAATAGGACATTTGATTTTGACCGTGGCATCGACTGGTGTTCTTGTCGTGGCATTATTATTTTTTTCCAAAATAACGGATAGGGCCGAGCCTAGCGCGCATGAGAACTATGGGATTTGAGTGGTTGGTTTTAACAACTTGACGCGACTAGGCTACACTAGGGTACTGTTACGGTTTAAAATTGATTTTCTTAACTTGCCGTTTTCTAGCTTATCTGCAATCAACTTTTACTAAATAGTTGGTTAGTCACGATCCTGGCTTGCGAGGTTTCGCGGTTGTGCAGGGGTGGCTGTTGCCTAGGCTTGGCGGACAGGGGCTTCTATCTAAGTTAGGTTTTGTCTTCTCTCACGCTTTCCTTCCTTCTTTTCCCCCCCCCGAGAGGACGACAACAGCGACGAAGAAACGGCAACAAGGATCGTGTGGTTTGAGGAAGGAAAATTGGACCTGTACTTAGCTAGTCGGACAACCTGCTGGGGGGTTGACTTTCTTTGCGAAGGGAATTTTCTGGTTTTGTGTGGTTTGCCGGGTTGGTTTTGCGACATAGCTTAATTTTGAATTGATCGCGACTTGTGCAGTCTTCTTTTCTACTTGAAGGTTCTTTGAAAGTGACAGTTGTTTTCACATACTTCTCCGCTTCCGTAAAGTAGATATTATTCCACCGATTTTCTTGTTTTCAGTACCACATAAACTGGCGAGAAACGTCCAGCGCTAAGTACTAGTACTCGGGGCGGGGGTAACACTGGGTGGTTATTGGCGACAAGTTCGATAACCAAATATTCGAGGGTAGCCATTCAGCAGGCTGGGAAATCAAAATCCGCCAATTATTATCTTCTCTTTTAACATACTCGGGGGGTTCATTAAAAACCGGAAAGGGGGGTATCCCTGTTCGTGTAGCTTGGCAACCTGAACTCGAGAAAACTTGGAAAGTAGGAACAGGAAACGGCTTTCATAAACCCGTAGAGTGATTGCTTTCATAAACCAGTGGGATAAAAAAGGAGAAATGAAACCTATGACGGTGTGTAGTGTAGAGCAAGAGGCTTTCATGTGGCAAGAACCTCAATGATGTTTCTTTCTCAAGGTAGCTGATGTTTTAAGATGTCCAGAACGCCGCCACTCTTTCCAGACATTGTGATCGCCCGATTGCCATCACCCTTGCTTCACCACGGGTAGTTTCCGGTTTTTAATATACCCCCCGAGTATATACCAATGCATGTGCATATGGCCTATAAACCTCGTTCCCACCCCTCCAAAATCTCGTTCACGGATCAACCCTGGTACCCGAGCACGTTGAAATAAGAAGCGGATGAGGTCAAACTTACGATCGCGTCAAAGTAAGGCCTAGCCCTGGCTACCGAGGGCTAGCCTATGGCGTCTTATTGCGATTTCGAGACAAAACTAGGGTAAAAATCTTATTTGGACGTAACTAGCGCTGGACGGCTCTAGCCAGTTTCTGCGGTAGATAGATCGGGTTCTCGAAAGGCCACGCACCACTCATGTGTTATAGTTATCATGCGCGCAGAGCCCGGCCCCGTTCGGTATTTTCGAAAAAATTACGGCATTGAAATAGGCGAATGTTGTGGGGAATTCCGGTTGCGCCAGTTGCTTCAGGACTTATTCTCGCCGCTAGTGTACCATGCGGTATCATACTGCAGCTCGACGGAAGTGTTTGTGATATGGTCCGTGGACAAAATTAACCGCGCACCAACGATCGATTGCAACGCGGTCTTCCCCATCACTGCGTGGGCAAAACCTGGATTGGCACATTCCTTTTGGTTAGCTGATAAATTATATTTATCACTGCGCACTTCCAACACTACCAGAAGAAATTTCTCTAGATCAATTCCCACTATGATATGTATCCTACTATGCATTTACTACGCACCTACTTTTCCTCCCCCCCCCCTCCTGGCCCTCATGAAAGTGGGTTTGTGGGGACTGCCGTTGCCACGGCCGAAGTTTTTCCTCTCGGGTAAGCGGCCAACCCCGCCCAGGGACTGTACCAAACACGCGCCCCATACCCAAAGAGTGCGAATAAGGGCCCGCTTACCTATAGACGGCCGTCTAGCAACCGGAGACGGTTCCGACCGTTAAGGAAGGCTAGACGGTGGGAGGTGTGTAGGGTGAATGGATGGGTGTGTTTACCTAAATATACCGTCTAGTATAGTTTAGTGTGAAAAATTTGATTGACCGACAGGAGGTGTGCAACCATGTAGCTTCAACTCTCAATAGTGCTTGGCAACCGAGATATTGGAACTGACCAGGAACGCCTTCTCACAAACGGAAGATAGGAATTTTGTCTCTGAATTCACCCTGGGTTATGAGAGAATGGATTGCTGATTGAGCAAAAAAATTAGAGCCGATCAGTTGCTATTCTTATGATTTGGGTGCATTGTGTATGGGTGGGGTTGATAGACGGTGGTTGCAAAAGGACCTGTTGAGCTCCATCAGGTTTTGACCGTCTAGCAGCTAGAATATAGGACGGTGGAAAATTAGGTAAACAGTTTTGCCACGTCTAATGGAACAGGATGTCTGTTGAGACGCCACCGTCTAGTTTCCCCACCAAAATGTCAGAACTAGACGGTTAGGTAAACGGGCCCCAAGAATAAAACAAGGAACCAGACGTAAAAAAAATCCCCCACCGCAAAATGCAAAGCAGTAGTCGGAAGCGAAACATCTCAAGGGTGAGATTCCCGAAATTGCTCATGCCTTGTGCCTCCATATCGCCACGAATCAGGTTTCTCTCTATATATTTGGTAGTCATGCTGCCTTGGTTCAGGAAGTATACTGTTCTCTTAATTCTCATACCGATACCCCAATGTGTAAGAGTACAAGTATCTGTGGCAGAGTTATGGCTGGTGAAAATGTATAGTGCATGGACAAAATTAACCGTGGAAGTACGGTTGATAGCAACCCAACGCTCCACACCACCCTGCACTTTCAGCACCATCTAAAGAAATTTCGATATATCAAATATTAGTTTTTTATATATTCTATTATGAATTCATATATTTCCAATTCCAGTTTTTAATTTTTTAGTTTTCATGATATTGGAGTTGGTGGGGGAGCGCTGTTGTCATGGCCCGAGTTTTTCATATTTGCTGATCCGCGGTTAATTCTGTCAACGAACAACACCATCCCCTTCAATGTTCGGTTGCATGGCACATTTTCACCAGCAACAGGACTGCCATATATACGGTTCATGTTTGAGCATGAGAATTAAGTTCACAGTACCGTAGTGTACTGTAGGAGCGCAAACTTCCTCAAGCTATTCGCAATAAAAAAGTGAATATTATACTAGTTGTGCTCTCTCCAGGCCGACGGCCGATACCGTATTATCCGGGAAAAGTCGGATTGACGCACGTGAGTGTTGAAAATGGGGCTGCTCGCCATACTCTCACGATACTTCCTTTGTTCAGATAGCTTCCGGGAGCGCGCTGTTGTGTGGCTTCGGATATGCGCTGAGGATCCGGGCATATGGCTCCGGCATTGGGCATAGGTGGGTCTTCGGTGACTCGGTTCGGCTTCGGGGATACGGTTCGGCTTTGGGCATTTGTTTTGTACCTTCGGCGAAGCGTTGCGAATGCAGGAATGCGCGATAGTTTTGGGATCTAAAGCTGGGAGAAAAGCCGGGAGAAAAGCGAAAGCACTGTAAGGCCAGTGTGAGAGAGCTGGATGCTGGGAGGTGGAAAATTGTTTGTTTTCCTTTTAGTTAGCCGGGAGTGCTCACGGGGGAAGGAGATGCTCACATGGAGTGGTGTGGTACCTCAAGGATGGATAGGATGTCTTTGTGGATACATACTCCTGTGATTGCCCTTAGTTAGTTAGTTGGCTTCGAGTATCGAGAGATGCCGTTGAGCGAGAGACTGTGGTTGTTGTTGTTAGTGAAGAGATTTTTCCCCACCCCAGAAGTGTGCGATCGTTTAGGTTGTGAGCTGCCTGGCGTTTTCGTTTCGCTTCACCAATCGTCACTCGCCGTGAACCGTTTCGCTGTTGAAGTCACAAAGTGTGGGTCTTCCCGTACCCGTCCAACCACCGCCCACTTGAGTACTTGTATACCGGTACATTTAAACTGTGGTAAATTGTGGCGAGCTGTCGTTCCTCGTGCCACGCTGTTGGCTCAGTTGCCTTAGTTTTAACTTTAATTCACTTGAGCTCCAATCCGACTCTTGCCGGATTATTTGGTACTGTACTCGCGCTGCTGCAGATGCCATAGCATGGGGTCATCTGCTCTGGCGCCAGTCCATGTCGCAACTGGGAAGCCGGCTTCTCTCAAACAATACGGAATCCCGACGGCCTGCTCCTCTGCGCTATTAAGGTAATGTGGTGTCCAGGCAGATCTAAGCAAGGAGAACCTAGCAGGACTCGACCTTCACAATCCCTCGATTTCCTTGACTCGCTTATTCTCAATATTTTTAACAAAGTATCATTTCCGTTCTCTATTAGTTTTTTTGCTTCGAATGAATGACAAAAATTGTCGCAAACGGCACTATACGGGCGAATACTTTGTGACGATCCTACCCCTAGAAAATCCCGCGTATCCGACCGCACTTTCTTCAGGCCACTTTCTTGCAAAAATATTAACCCCGATCACGCGGTATTGCGTAATACAGCTCCAGATGGTGTGCGACAACCATGCGCCCAGTAGTGGGCTGCTGTTTTCACATTCTAGGCCGCTAGGCATAGGGGGGTTGGCACACTGGCGGGGTATCGGCGCTAGGGATCACGGAGGATCGTGATAAGATGGTTCTAGATTTCTTGGGAATGCCCGCGATCGGGATTTGTCAGTTTAGTGTATTTCTTTAAAGTTCGTTGAGTTTCGGGAGTTTTTCGGGGTTGCTAGAAGGGGAGAAATATCTCTTAGCCTATTCTTAGCTTAAAGGGGGGGGTAGTGGCAAACCAGTCAGCCATTCTTCCACATTCTGCTGCTCTTAGAGCCCGTTACGGTTGCACATTTGATCTTTCACTCTTTGTGCATTCTTTAGGCCCGAAACTTTACTTCACCCTAATCATTCAATTATTATTTGTAATCTGATACTCTGTAATCTAGTATCCCTATGAGTGAATAGACCGACTTGTAGGATTTGACCCTACCATCAAGTCTTGATTCTTGAACGACAAAAGGAGAGGAGAGCCTAGTATGCCTACCATATGGCCTGCTTAGATTGTCTTATCTTTTTCCGAACAACTACCAATCGTATATAAAGAAGCCCAGGAGAGAATCAAAAAGACGTAGGAGAGGAACAAACTATTCGCTAACTTGTCTTCTACACTTGTGCTTGAACTGAACCCTTAAGTACAAAAGCCCAGATCTCCTAGCTCTCATAGTCTTCCCGCTAACATCATACCATATGGTCCCATTGACGCTATCCTCTTACCCCTCATTGCATCGGTCAAGCTCTCACCGATTTACCCCTCGTTTGCTCACCGCTACCCCGCCTTTCCTTCACCGCTACCCCGCCTTGCCTTCACCGCTACCCCGCCTTTCCTTCACCGCTACCCCGCCTTTCGCACCATTCACCGAGTTGTATACGCTAGTGTGACAGTGCAGGAGAGAGTGCCGGAGAGAGTGCCGGTGAATTACAATAGATTGGACAAACCGCTGAATTTTATTTCCTTACTTAGGGGCCGAAACCTAAACCCTGGAGAGTCTCAACTTTGGACCAACCAAGGTCGCCAGTTTAAGATGCAGACCGTTATTAAATCTCAACTGTTTCCGTATGAGGAAGTCTTGCGATAGCAAGGAGGGAAGATTCTAGCAGTGCAGTTTTCGGAAACCCTTTTCTTATGGCTAAGTACCGTGCGAGTTTGATCTTGAAAGGTAGAATTGAAATTTCTACTTTAGTCGAGGAAGAAAATCTGGCCCTGGAGTGAGCCCACTAAATACACCAGAGCCTAGAGTCCAATTCGAGGTGTGGTAAACACGGGCTACGGGTTGATTGATTACATAAGATGTGGCGAGGGAGTTTCCCTCAAGGCCGAATCATATAATAGAGTAGGGAGTAGGATCGCACTATACTCCATTTTAACGGCGGTTCCAGGTTGGGTATATTGTCCAAGGTTTTACGGTCATTGTAGGATCCCGATGTTGTGCTGGGATTAAACTTAATAGTTATCTCCACAAAGATTCCTATTTCGCGGCCACACAATCTACCCTCATTCACAAAGTTCCAGAGGGAATAAAAAAAACATTCTATTAGACATTTTACAGAATCGTGTTCAACTGGTCTGCGCCAGACAATACCGCCCCAGCCCTCCTGTCAGTAGGAGCAGGTCATCCGTGTTGTTAAACACGTGAGGTAATGTAGGGTTGGGGTTCCGGTCTAACTACCAGGGACCACCCAGGAAGGTATATCGAGTGATAGAACCGGATCCGGAGTGTGATAGCCTAGAAAGTGGACCAGTGCTAATCTCTTCTCCCTGTGGGAGGCACAACCGGGCAGGGATAATCCAGCAGGTCGCAAATTTAGGATGGGCTTCTTCAAGATTGCCACCTATTGTGACTCAGTTGCTTGTAACGAGCGATACTGTACAGTACTATACACCACTCCCTAGAAAAAACGAGGCAAATACCAGCTCAACAAATAATAGAATAGCAAGAATGAAGAGCGAGTAAACTACAATTGAACCAATTCTAATAGGAGCTTGGGGGGAAGGCGAAGAGAGAGGAACAAAAAGCAGACAATATTTAGTAAATAGCAGGAATAAACTAGGAAAATACCCTTATCAAATCCTATTCGCATGAAAATCTATTAAGGTCTTGCCTACACCAATTCCTCACACGGCAATTACTTCTTTAAGGAGAATGAGTCCAGTAATGAAGCGGGAAGTAGGTAAGCGAAGAGAGCCAGAAGACAAATGAAAGCGGCGATGATCCAATATCGGCCGACCACAGGATACGACAACTTTAGGGGCCACATAGAGGGGGGCGGAGAGAGATTGAGAGGTTCGGTTGCTGGGGGGTCATTATTGTGGGACATAGAACCAGAGTTTTTGGGGTCCAACACCGGTTCCCGCCCATGTGAGCCTGGCGATAGGAGTGCGGGTTGGCAAATACGATCCGTAGGGTCGGTGTTTTGGCCAATAGTAAATTGCATCTCCACCACACACTCAGCCCCAGCCCGAGCAGATGAATGGGGGGGTGTCTGGCCAGCGCGACTTCCTGTGTCGGAATTGGGACTGCCTTGTTCCGGAAGGAGACTCACAACTGCATCATGGCCTTGGGAGGAAGCCAATAACTGTGGTGTTTGGTTTAGGTGATCTGGCATGGCAGGGGGGATAGCGCTCCGTTCTAAAATTGCCTTTACTACATCCTCGTGCCCGCCCTCAGCCGCCCACTCTAGCGGCGTTCTGCCAAATTTAGTGTCTGGATTGTTAGGATCGATATCCTGTCTTTGCAAAAGCATCTGTACTATCCCCTTATACCCGCGCCGGGCCGCCAACAAGAATGGGGTCGCGCCATATTCGGTATCTGGCTGGTTGGGGTCGACGTCCTCTCGTTCCAAAAGCATTTCTATTATCCCCTCGTGCCTGCTCTCAACTGCAAGCAGGAGCGGCGTCGCACCAGATTTGGTGTCTGCCTTTCCGGGATTGACGTCCTGTCGTTCCAAAAGAAGCTTTACTATCCCCTCGACCCGGTTGTGAACTGCCCACGCGAGTGGCGTTCGACCGTATTTGGTGTCTGCCTGGTTAAGATTGAGGTCCTCTCGTTCCAAAAGGAGTTTTACCACTCCCTCGTGCCCTTCGGAACATGCCTGACAGAGCGGCGTTTGTCCACAATCGGTGTCTGCTTGGTTGGGATTGATGTCCTCTCGTCCCAAAATAAGCTTGACAACTCCCTCGTGCCCTTCGGAACAAGCCTGCCAGAGCGGCGTTTGTCCACAATCGGTGTCTGCTTGGTTGGGATTGACGTCCTCTCGTCCCAAAAGAAGCTTTACCACTCCCTCGTGCTCGCGGAAACAAGCCACCCAGAGCGGCGTCCCGTTATAATCGGTGTCTGCCTGGTTGGGATTGACGTCCTCTCGTTCCAAAAGAAGTTTTACCACTCCCTCGTGCCCTCCGTAACAAGCCCGCCAGAGCGGCGTTTGGTAATATTCGGTGTCTGCTTGGGTGGGATTGACGTCCTCTCGTTCCAAAAGAAGTTTTACCACTCCCTCGTACCCTCTGGAACAAGCCTTCCAGAGCGGCGTTTGGTAATATTCGGTGTCTGCTTGGGTGGGATTGACGTCCTCTCGTTCCAAAAGAAGCTTTACCACTCCCTCGTGCCCTCCGGAACAAGCCCGCCAGAGCGGCGTTCGGCCGTATTTGGTGTCTGGATGGTCAGGATTGATATCCTGTCGCTGCAAAAGCATCTGTACTATCCCCTTATGCCCGCCCTGGGCCGCTAACGAGAATGGAGTCGCGCCATATTCGGTGTCAGCCTGGTTGGGATTGACGTCCTCTCGTTCCAAAAGAAGTTTTACCACTCCCTCGTGCCCGTGGTAACAAGCCTGCGAGAACGGTGTTCGGCCATATTTGGTGTCTGGATGGTCAGGATTGATATCCTGTCGCTGCAAAAGCATCTGTACTATCCCCTTATGCCCGCCCCGGGCCGCTAGCGAGAATGGAGTCGCGCCATATTCGGTGTCAGCCTGGTTGGGATTGACGTCCTCTCGTTCCAAAAGAAGTTTTGCTACTCCCTCGTGCCCGCGGTAACAAGCCTGCGAGAACGGTGTTCGGCCATATTCGGTGTCAGCCTGGTTGGGGTTGACGTCCTCTCGTCCCAAAATAAGCTTGACCACTCCCTCGTGCCCTTCGGAACAAGCCTGCCAGAGCGGCGTTTTTTCTTGGCCATAATTGGTGTCTGCCTGGTTGGGATTGACGTCCTCTCGTCCCAAAAGAAGCTTTACCACTCCCTCGTGCCCGGCGTAACAAGCCAGCCAGAGCGGCGTTTGGCCCCAAAAGGTGACTGCCTGGTTGGGATTGACGTCCCCTCGGTCTAAAAGCATCTCTACTACCTCCTCATATCCCCTTTCAGCCGCCCATGCGAGAGGAGTTCTCCCCATGCAATCAGCAGCATTAACGTCCCATTCTTTCATCTTCAGCACATCAAGAAATATCTCCACAACCCCTAAAAATACTACTCCGTGGAGTCCAGTAAATCCCCTGAATTGTTCTGGCTGGTTGAACCAAATGCGTCGTCCCGTGGCTTTAAAATAGGGCAATATCAGTAGCGGTGCAGAGGGATGCTCGTCAAATCTGTCAAGAAGCCTCAGTGCAAGTATTCTTACGTTTTCCGTAACCCCCTTTTTTGCGTGATTCCCCCAGTAAAGAGAGGCATATTCTAAAAGGGGCATTTCGGGTGGGGCCAGTTCAGGGGTTAGTGAAAGTTCAGGGGTTGGTGAAAGTTCACAGACACGTGTGGAGTTGAGGTATGTCAAGCAAGCCTCCGCAATTGAAGAGTGGGGATTATAGAATAGGGCCGGATCACGCAAGAGATGCTCTTGCAGCGTAAAGTGCACCAGTCTGAGAGTGGAAGAAGACACCTCGATCGTAACAAGACCCAGACAAGATGATAGGAGTGTCCGCAACGAAGGAACGCATTCGAGATCCAGATCGGTAGATCCCACCTCAACTCCCAAGGCGTGACAGAGCTCCTCGGCCCGTAGCGGCCGTTCCGAATATAGCACCCACATCAGTACCTTCAGTCCTAGTCCTGGCTTATTTCCCTTCTGTGCCTTTAGTCGGGTTAGGGTTGCTATATAGGCATCGCTCAGCCCATTGCCCCGCATCATCTCCTCCAGTTTTTTCCTTCTCTGACCAATTGTCACCTCCCCTAGAATAGCGTCGATGTTTAGAGAAACAAGGAGGAATCTACACACAATCGTTGGTAAGCATAAATCGTTGAGGGGAAGAGCCGTTACCCACATGTCCGACATCTTATCGAGAATAACTCTCACAATATCCGCCCGCAACTCATTGTTCATGGCATCTGGCTCGTCGTCCTTTTCTAACCTCATCTCCAGGAAATTCCTGATATCTTCCGTTTTGGGATTGATGGGTATCACGACTATTTTGGCGAAGTATCTTTGGATGGATTCCTTGACATGTGGCCTCCCTGTGAGGAATAATCTGGTTGAACGGGACTCCTGAGTAATATCTCTTAGCGACCCCAGAAGTTCGGGAAGGTTCTTCGGCAGGCATTCGTCGAGTGCGTCTATACAGATGAAAACTTGTGGCAGCGAAGCAATAGTGACCTTCAACATTCGTACCAAATCGGCAAGCAGTAGTTTTCGCCCACCGACCTCCTTTTTCCCGTCTCGAAATGATTGGCGCACATGATCCGGGATATCTCCCCTGCCCACCAGCTGCTTCAAAATCGCCCCCAGCATGCTGGTAGTTGTCTGCTCCTGCTGAGCAAGGTAGTCGCAATACAAGCATGCAACGGCGAGATCATCCTCCCTTGCCTGGTCGCACAGCCTATCGATAACCAGAGAACTAGTATTCCGGCCGTCAGTGATACTCCTTTCTTTTAAAACAATCCAGCCACTTACCTCAGGTATGTCTTGCCCACCCCCGGATTCCCGGAGCAAAATAAGACGGCCTCATGAACTTCATCCTCACCTCCCCGCCGCCATTCCAGAAACTCGCTTGTTTCTAAAAGCCACTCTCCAACTCCGTCGAGTCGGTCGATGCGTACGCCGTGATGTCTGGTGTCTGGCTCTAGCGGAGAGAGCCAACGCATGATTTGCAGATCCTCGTCAGAGTTATAGATGGTGTTAATGTTTATATTACCGCAGTCTATATTACCGTCGCCCACTTTGGCCGTGATAGTACCTGTAGCTTGGGCCATGATGTTCTGTCAAAAATGTCGATTGTGTGTAATTGAGACGGTAGAGAAATATGGAGCATTAATGTGGGAGTTGGGAGGTTCCTGTTTACGGAGCTGGACAAAAGAGGGGTTATCTAGTTTGTTCGGTGGCAACAACCACCCAATCATTTTCACGGCACGGAAATACGAACACATTGGAGGCTATGTAAATTACCATGATGACCCGCCTGAGAGATTAGACTGCTGCAACTGTTGTGCTACCGCATAAACTGGGGAGATCCTAGTTTTGTCTCGATATCACAATAAAAAGAAATAGGCTAACTCTTTGTAGCCAGGACTAATATTTTCAGGGCTTTTATTTTGATGCCATCGTAAGTTTCACCTCAGCCGCTTCTTATTTCAAGGTTCCAGCTCCTGCCCGGTGCTCACCAGTTTACGCGCAATTCTGTGCAATGCTGTGCAGGCACACTCGTAAGGCACACAGTCTACGAAGGGGTAGCGGTAAGCCTGGCGAATTCTTGGTGGCAACTGACATAGAAATTCTGTGAGCCACGTTCGCCAGACCTTCCCCCACCACCTCGCACAGCATGATCTAGCATCATACTGCAGCTCGACGGAAGTGTTTGTGATATGGTCTGTGGACAAAACTAACCTCGGCCAACCATCGACCGCAAAGCAGTCCTCATTACCGGCACTTCCAAACCTGCCCGAAGAAATCTCTCTGGATCAATTTCTACTGTATTTTACTATGTTTTACTATGTACTTGTACTTGTATTGCACGTTAGCAAAAGTAGCCGAACATTTGGCGCTCCCCGTTCCACCACAACCCCGCCCCCTCACTCCCGATCGATTCCACCATACCTGTACCACCTGTAGCATGCGGTGTTTGTTTTGTTTTTTTTGGTTTTCATGATACCGCTAGTGGGATTTGTGGGGGGAGTGCTATTGCCACCGTCGAAGTTTTTCCTGTCACTTCTTCGTGAGCGGTTAATTTTACCCATGGACAATACTTGGCGATTCATAAAGTATTCGGATACCTTGGCGCCAAGATCCAGATATTTGGTATGTCTTAGCGCCAAGGCAACCGAATACTTTATCGACCGCCAAGTACTAGTACCGAACCCTCGTCCCGCCCATACCTGAGGCTCATAGTCAAAGAGTGCGAATAAGAATAAAACAAGGAACCGGATGTAGACAAAATCCCCCACTGCAATACGCAAAGCTCTAGTCGGAAGCGAAACATCTCAATGGTGAGATTCCCGAAATTGCTCATGCCTTGTGCCTCCATGTCGCCGAGAATCAGGTATTTTTTTACTTGTATAAATTCGGTAGTCATGCTGCCTTGATTAAGGAGGCAGGGCGCACACTACTGTTCACTTAATTCTCATACCGGTATCATACCCCAATGTGTAAGAGTACAAGTATCTGTGGCAGAGTTATGGCCAGTGAGGATGTACCATCACCTGCGATGCTCGGTTCTATTGTACATTTTCACCAGCAACAACACTACCACAGACACATGTTTGGGTATGAGCACGTAGTTCACCGTAGTGTACTGTCCGAGTGCAAACTTCCGCAAACTATTTCAAAAAAAAGAACTGAATATTATTCGAGTACTGTAATAATGCTCTCTCTCTCTCTCCACGCAGGCAGCCGATACCGTACCATCCGGGAAAAGTCGGATTGACGCTCGTGCCAATCTTCCCGCACCCGGCCCAACCACCACCGCCCACTTGAGTGCTCATTTACCGGCATGTTTAAACTGCGGGAAACTGTGGCGATCTGTCGTTCTTCGTGCCATGCTCCTGGCTCGGTTGCCTTAGTTTAAACTTTAATTCGCTTGAGCTCCAATCTGACTTTTGCTGGATTATTCGGTACTCGTGGCGCTGTGGGTGTCATAGCATGGAGCCCCCTACCGTATATACGCTGGCACCTCCCTATCGCAACCGGAAAGCTGGTTTCTCTCAAACAGGATAAATTTACAGATCTCGATGCCCTGCGCCACTTGTGCCATTGAGGGAATGTGGTATCCAAGCAGAGCTAACCGAGGAGACCCCCCACCGCTAGAAGGACTCAATTTTCACAATCCCCCCTACTCCGTACTTCCCTGACTCGCTTATTCTTAAGATTTTTGACAAATTATCATTGGCAAAAATTCTCAAAAACGCGCTCTACGGTGAATATTTTGTGATGATCCTACCCCTAAAGAACCTCGCCTATTTGGCTACAACTTTCTCCTTGCCTCTTCCCGACTCGGACGAGATGATACACGGCGAAACGATAGTATCGCGGCAACGAAACAAAAAGATAAACGCCAAGGAACTCACACCTAAACGATCACACTCAGGAGCGGGGAAAAAACTTTTCACCTCACAACCACAGTCTCTCGCTCAACTACTCCACCATGCTCGACTGCTCTACCCTCTAACTAACTCACTAAGGGCGATCACAGGAGTGTGTATCAATCACAAAGTCATCATATCCATCAATGAGGCACCACACTACTCCATGTGAGTCTCTCTCTTCCCCCGTGAGCACCCCCGGCTAACTAAAAGGAAAACAAACACTTTCCCACCTCCGGGTTTCCAGCTCCCCCACGCTGACCTTACAGTGCTTCCGCTTCTCTCCCGACTTTCCCAAACGCTGCACGATCCCAAAACTATAGCGTATTCCTGCATTCGCAATGCTTCCCCGAACGCACAAACCAAATGCCCAAAGCCGAACCGTTTACCCAAAGCCAGAGCGAGTCTCCGAAGACCATGCCCAATGCCGGACCCATATACCCGAATCCTCAGCGCATATCCTCAGCTATCTAAACAAAGGAAGTATCGTGAGTGTGGCGAGCGGCACCATTTTCAACAGCCTGTTGCTTGCGGAAATCTTGACAACGATAACGCGGCATTGCGCATGGTGTGCGACAAGCTACGGAAGGCGCCCAGGAAATTTAGTGGGTTGCTGTTTTCATATTCCAGGCCGCTAGACATAGGGGGGTCGGCACACCGGCGGGGAATAGGCGCTAGGGATCACGGGGGATCGTGATAAGATGGTTCTAGATTTTTTGAGATTCCTAGGGATCGGGATTTGTTAGTTTAGTATATTTCTGTAGAGTTCATTGAGTTCCGGGAGTTTTGCGGGGTTGTTGGAAGGGGAGAAATATCTCCTGGCCTGTCCTTAGCTAGAAGGGGGGGGGGGGGGGGGTAGCAGCAAAAAAGTAAC
>Ga0307517_10002035_pt1 | contig 32930 bp, 29 predicted proteins | sample 23_EM_MG_FD_194515 | JGI IMG/M metagenome (GOLD analysis project Ga0307517, IMG submission 194515) | Populus trichocarpa ectomycorrhiza microbial communities from riparian zone in the Pacific Northwest, United States - 23_EM | ecosystem: Host-associated > Plants > Roots > Unclassified | place... | reverse complement strand
ATATCGGACCTGTAGCATATGAAATAAACTTGCCCTCACAATTGGCCAAAGTTCACAATGTATTCCATGTTTCTTTGCTGCGAAAAGCCGATGTAGACCCTTCGAGAGTGTTACCTCAAGTGCCAATGGAAGTAAAAGAAGACTTAACACTTGAGGTGAGATCGATAAAGATTCTCGATTGGGGCGAGAAAGAACTTCATAATAAGAAAGTTCCCATCATCAAAGTCTTATGGTGAAGCTCACAAATCGAGGAAGAGACATGGGAGAGAGAATCAGAAATGAGATGAAAATTCCTGACTTGTTTATAAACTCAGGTACAATACTCAAATTTCGAGGACAAAATTTCTATTAGGAGGGGAGAATGTAAACCCCGGAAAAAATAAAAAAATAAATAAATAAAGGTTGCTTAAATTGAAAACTAACTACATGATAAATAAAAGTGAAGAAATTCATGCGTATGGTTAAATAAAAGACAGGAATTCAGAAATTTTTTAATATAATTTCCGGGCAAAATAATTCGAGACATTATAATAAGCCTGGTAATGTTGAGGGTTGGATTTAATTGAATAGAATAATACACTTAAAGGAAATTAGGCCTAATTGCAAATAAGGGAAATTATAAAGTATAATACTCTCTCCTCACCAAAAATCTGCAGGAACCATAAGGAGAGAAAATAGGAAGTTTTATACCCATTCTTGCAAAATCAAGAGAGAAACACTAAAATTTCAAGAACCAATCCAATATTAAGAGTTTATAGATGGGATAAACACTTATGAGCAAGGGATTAACAAGAAATTGAACAAGAAGAAAAGAAAGGAGGGAGTTGAACATCTTCAACTGGTTGAAGATCAAAATCTTAATTCGACCGGGTAAGGTATTCTAAACATGATCTTAAAAATTCATTTCAAATTCGATAATGAATTGATGCCTTGATATTGAATTATATAATAGGGTTCCTAGACATGAATTGGGAAAAAAGTACTTATTGTTAAAATTAAGTTAATTCATGTGTGGTATGTAGTTTATGAAAGTATTGTGTGAAGGGAAGGGGGTGACAAATCTGGATAGACTTGTCTCCTGACTTTTGATGAGATTTCGGATAGGAGGATGAGGGAATTAGGGTCGGGTTCCTTCATAGAAATTGTAGATTTGGATGTTAGCTAACCAACGAAACTGGTTTTGCTCAATTTGGAGATGTAGAACTTCAGTTATGGGTTACCAACCAAGACTGGGTCGTGATTGATTCTGTAGGGCACTAGGACTGATTAGTTGATGAGCAATTTTGACTATCTTGGAGGCAGAACTGGGTTCTCCTTCCTTCATAGAACTTGTAGCCTCGTGTCTTAGCTTTCCAACGAGATCAATCTCACTTAAAATGGAGTTCTAGAACTCTAGATATAGTTAAAAATCTTATGAGTGTTCAGACAGCAACAGTTGGACAGTAACGGTTCAATGTCTAGACAGCAACGGTTGGACAGTAACAGTTCAATGTCTAGACAATAACAGTGGACTTTCACGTGAATATTATATGTAAGAATATAAAAGAATTGAGTCATACGAACACTTGCACATTGAGATACTAACTTTAAAAATATACATGATATATGTATGTTTGTTATTATGAGGAGCATGAACAGCACCTGAGACAGACACTACAGACTCTAAGGAACCGCCAGTTGTATGCCAAGTTGGATAAATGTGACTTTTGGTTAAAAGAACTTACCTTTTTAGGGCATGTAGTGTCTTTATAAGGCATTTTTGTGAACCCTTAAAAGGTGGAAGCAGTTCTGAGATGGGAAAGGCCTACTACGATAACGGAAGTTCGTAGTTTTCTTGGATTGGCAGGATATTATAGAAGGTTTATCGAAGGGTTATTTATGTTATGTCATTATAGTGGCACCATTATTCATGATGTGAAAACAGTAGTATAACATACAATGATGGAAGTAGTTTGTTGTTAAATGGTAATTTAGGCATGTAATATGAAGAAATGAAAGAAACCATTAGTCATAGACTTTGATGGAATTATAATGATATTTATGTTGAAATAACTTGGAGGTGTCAGATTGGTAAACATTAGTATTATCATGTACCAATTATATGTAATGAAAGTTTTAAGACAATGATTGACTCTTTCATTCAAAGTGATTTGAACATGGTATTGTATGTGAGTAGTCGACCAAAAGTTATGTATGTCCTAACTTCTGTTGGTCCTTCATATTCAATTAGTAGAGGTAAAAACAATTTATTGTCAATGATTTGCTGCAAAGGATTAATGATACTATGTTTAACAAGTCATTTGTTAATCAATATAGATTTGACTATTTTGAGCCTAACAACAATGAGGATAATGTATGTTAGACCTTAATGTGATGGTGAATGATGATGATGATGTTAATAACAATGTTGATGATGATGTTAATGATGAAATCCTACCATTTGTTCCTGAATTTAGGGATGCTTCTGGGTCTAGTTTTGTTGTTTCTAATGATTGGGCACTAAGTCATAGACATATGCTAGGAGGGTCCGAGTTAGAGGTTGGATAAACATTTAGTAGTAAAAATAAATTGATTAATATTGTTAAACGATGACACATTACACATTTACTTGAATACCGAGTCCAACAGTTTAACTCTATATTTGTTCAATTACAATGTGTGCAAGCACCTGAATGTAAGTGGTATTTGCGTGGTGGGTATTATAAAAGGTCAGATTCATTTGAGATAGCAAAGTTAAAAGGATCGCACATATGTGTTTTGATATTTGTCAAAACAAACCATTATCAGTTTGATGCAAATTTTATTACTAATGCTATATCAACTCTTGTAATGAATAAACTTTTAATCATAATTGCAAGCTTATAAGATGAAATAAAATTGCATTACAAGTTAAAATTTTATAAGATAAAGCATGAATTGCAAAACAGCAGGTCATTGAGCATTTTTTTAGTTCACACGAGGAATCTTTTGAAAAATTACCTAGGTTGTTGTTGACAATAAAATAATCAAATCCTGGAACAATCATTGATTGGACATATAAAGGAAATCTTGATGATAGTACAATGATTTTTACACATGTGTTTTTGTAACATTCCTAATTATTACCAAGAATATTTACAAGCAATTTTTTTTTAAAAAAACAAATGTATACTTAAAATTTCACCAAAATTTATGACAAAATTTTGACAGAGTTTCTCCTATAACAGGAAATCTCAAGTTATCAACTAAACCTGTTTCACATTCCAACACAATTTTATTTACCTGATCCAATAATCGTGGATCATTTTCCACATCAATTAATGTTTCTCAAAACAACTTTATCCATACAAATATATATTCAGCAATTATACACACACACACACACACACACACACACAAGAATTACTTTTGCATGTAATCTAGTTGTTTTGAATCATTTAATTGATTATTCTTAATTAACATATCATATGTTGCATTCTTTTCAGGATCATCACATTTATGTCAAGAGTAGATTACTTCTACATCTTTTGATTATATAAGCTAGATCCAGAATATGTATTTGAACTATAATATTATTTTGCTTAGCATATAAACATAAATACTCATATTTTGTGATTGTAATTATCTAGCCTAAATGCACTCTAACACTTATATATGTTGTATTTAATGTCAATTTCTTAAGGATATGGAATTATTGTACTATATATATATATATGGTTTATCTAAAATATATCCATATCAATGACTGTTATGGTTATCATTAGTCTCTCAATCCGGGAGCAACAAGTCAAATCTCGAATAATACCGATATCAATAAATTCTATTGATATTATTAGTCTCTCAATTTCAAAAACGACTAATCAAATTTCAATTAATATTGATATCAATAAACTCTATTAATATCATTAGTCTCCTAATTTTGAGAATGACTAATCAAGTTTGGAAAGTATTGATATCAATAAAATATATTGATACCATTAGTCTCCCAATTCCAAGAATAACTAACCAAGTTTAGAAAATTTTAATATCAATAAATTATATTGATATCATTAGTCTTCCAATTCCGGGAACAACTAATTAAATCTCAATTAATATCGATATCAATAAACTCTATTGATATCATTAGTCTCCCAATTCTGGGAACGACTAATCAAATCTCAATTAATGCCAATATCAATAAATTATATTAATATCATTAGTCTCTCAATTTTGGGAATGACTAATAAAGTTTGGAAAGTGTCGATATCAATAAATTATATTGATATCATCAGTCCCCTAATTCCAGGAACGACTAATCAAATCTCAATTAATGCTAATATCAATAAACTCTTTAGGAATGACTAATCAAGTTTGGAAAGTGTCGATATCAATAACCTCTACTAATATAATTAGTCTCCCAATTTCAGAACGACTAATAAAATATCAATTAATGTTGATATCAATAAATTATATTGATATAACTAGTCTTCTAATTTCAGGAACGACTAATAAATCTCAATTAATGTCGATATCAATAAACTTTATTGATATAATTAGTCTCCTAATTTCAGGAACGACTAATCAAATATCAATTAATGTTGATATCAATAAATTATATTGATATAACTAGTCTCCCAATTTCAGGAATGACTAATCAAATATCAATTAATGCCGATATCAATAAATTATATTGATATCATTAGTCTTCCAATTCTAGAAACGACTAATCAAGTTCAGAAAGTGCCGATATCAATAAATTATATTGATATCATTAGTTTTCCAATCTCAAGAATGACTCATCAAGTTTGGATCTCCTTCGATTATTATTTTTTTATTATTTTCTTTCATCATCTCCAAACCAATTACTCTTGATATCAAATATAATTGTAATAATTTTTCATTTCATAATTAAAAAATGTCTTAAATAATTATGCTATAGGTTACAGACCTACCTATAATACGTGATGTCCAACTCTTGCTCCGGACTCCGGACTCCGGACTCCGGACTATAGCCTGCTTACAATAGTATTCACTGCCATCACAGGATAATTCCATCATTATTAACCATTTTTCTTCTCCACTAAAATCATCGAATCATTACACAATTTTTCTTGAATTAACACTCCAATTTTTATTTCTTGAAATCATACATACACCTATATTTTTGTTTCAATATTAAAAATTCTATATCAATTAAACCCAAATTAATTCAAACATATTTTCTATGATAATTTCACACATCATCTATATACCTTTCCTCTTTTCCCCTTTTTTGGCCTATTAGTCGGCATGTTCAATAAATGGAAATGTGAGTCCCTTTTTGTTCTCTTTTGATTCTTCTTCATTAATTATCATCATTTAGGTATTAATACAATCTATAACACAATTAAAAATACAAATTTTGAAAACTATTTTCCCTATCTATGCATCATATAATACAAAACATCTAATAACATAATAAAATCATGCTAAAAACTGAAATTGAGCTTTGATTATTGTTCATTACTTTTTAATCATGAAATTTTAGAAGATGAATAGCAAGGAAACTAGTCCTTCCTTCACCCCTCTTTCTCTTCCTTCCTCCCCCCCCCCCAAACCATCCCTCCTAGTTCTTTTTTCTTTGATTTTTCATTCAATTCCCTAGCTAAAACTCCTTCTAGCCCCCCTTTGATCTTTATTTTCAAGTGTATTCTTGCAACTTTTAAGGAAAATTTGAAGAATTTTGGACAAAATCTCCCCTTCTTTCTTTTCCTATAGTGGTCAGCCACTGTTGGCTTCTTTTAGAAGCCAAAAGTGCATTTATACTCCCCATCTACCCATATTTACTATTTTGCCCTTCATTTTTAATTTTAGGTGTTTTTCTTTTAACCGATTATTTGTCTTGTCAACGTTCTTAAAAATAAATCATGTTCAAGGGTTTTAGTCCAAAAAACATCATTTCTAAAATAATTATCACTATTATATATATATATATATATATATATTATCATTTATAAAATTTTAATTTTATCTGGGGTTTACATTCTCCCTTATTACAAGAATTCTTTATTTTTTATTCTCTCTCCCAAGTTTGCTCTTCAACTTGAGAGCTTCTCCATAATATCTTAACTACGGGTATCCTTTTGTTTCTTAGTTCCTTCTTGCTATGATCCATAATTTGTATTGGCTTCATTTCCAGTGTTAAATCCTTTTGAATTTCTACAAGAACTTGTGGTAACACCCGAGAGGGGTAATACATGAAAAACATCATGTATCTTGGACAAGTGCATGGTAACACCAATCTATAACAACTAGTCCAATCCTTTCTATAATTTCAAAAGGCCCTATATATCTTGTCACTATCTTTCCTTTCATTCTAATCTGGATGATATTCCTCCATGTTGCCACCTTTAAGAAGACTTTATTTCCTACCTGGAATTCCAAGAACCTTCTTCGATTATCCGCATAACTCTTTTGCCCATTCTGGTCTTCCTTCATTCTATCTTTAATAATCTTTATTTTATCAGTAGTAATCTATACCAGCCCATGACAAATACGCTTTTGATCTCTTATTTCCTCCCAATAAACTAGATTCTGACATCTCCTACCATATAACGCTTTATACGGTGTCATTCTTATGGTATCCTGATAGTTGTTGTTATACGTTAATTTCACCAAGGATAATAGATCCTCCCAATGACCATCAAATTCCAACACACATGCTCTTAAAAGATCCTCGAGAGTCTGTATGGTCCTTTTAGATTGGTCATTTGTTTGAGGATGAAATGCAATGCTTAGATTTAAATTAATTCCCAAGGTCCGCTGTAAACTTGGCCATAACCTTGATGTGAACCTCAGGTAGAACCTCAATTGATACTTCAACTTCTTTAACTGGGGATAACCCAAATAGTTCCTCCAGAAATACATTAGGAAATTCCCTCATTATTGGGATACTAGCCAGCTCCAATCTCCATTCCCTTTTTAATTTTCAAATATGAGCCAAATAGGCAGGACACCCATTTCGAATAAGCTTCTCAGTTGTCATGATCGAAATCATGCAAGTGAGAATCACTTTTCTTTCTCCTCTAAACATCACTTGCTCTCCCCCTCTAGTTGGATAGCCACCATTTTGGTGAAACAATCCATTTGCGCTCGATGTATGCTCAACCAATCCATACCCAAGATCAAATCAAAACCATGTAAGTTTAGAGGCATTAAATCTACCATTAACTCACCTCCCCCAATATAAAGTCTAACCCCTTTATATGTATTTTCTATATCTACATTCTATCCTAAATGTACTAATAGTCACTCTCATTTCTATTTTACTAGGCAAAACATGCAAGTTGTTTACAATTCGCCAAGATATAAAAGAATGACTCGCTTTAGGATCAAATAAAGCATAAACATGCATTGATTATAACTGTAATATACCTGTCATAACATCATGTACAACTCTCACATCCATCTGAGTCATATGGTATACTTTGTCTTGGGTCATTTCCTCCTAAAACCTAGGTTGGTCCCGATTAGCATTCGCCCCTAACAGAGCAGGTCTCACTGGTCTATCAACTATTACAGAGTGTTGTTGACTAGGTAGTTCTCCTTTGGCCCTGAGTACCCTTAGTAGTACGATGAGGACAATCCTTCATCCTATGACCTGACTCTCCACAATAATAACATCTTATGCCTAGGAACTAGCAGTCCCTCCATCTATGTCCCTCTTCCCAACATATATAACACCTCTTAAGCAAAGTTGTGCAGTATTTAGGGTGCCTCTGATTGCATCTATTACATAACAGATACATAGATCTTCTTTGCTCGGTAGACCCCCTCATCGTACTCACCCCTTAACGGGCCTGACCACCAGAGAATCCTTCACCACTACTCTGCATGGACCCCCTTAACTTCCTTTGGAATAAAGTTTCCTCTTTTCCTCAAAAACTATCAAAATGATTGCCCACATTTTCCTTTTTTCAAAAAATAAGGTCTACTAGTAGAAAACACAAATTCCTTTCTCTTAGACCTTGTTATTTGTCCAGGTTTAACTCCCTAACTCTTTTTATCCCTTATCACCCTCTTCATAGCTTGGCCAACCTGTACCGATTCTCATACTATATGAAACGACATAGCTATCGACATCATCTTCAGTTCTGGTATGAGCCCATCATGAAATCTCTCCATCCGATGATGTTATGAAGAAAGATATTCTAAAGTAAAGACGAATAAATCTTGTAATCTCTTCTCTTATTCCAACACGATCATATCCTGTTGTCTCAAATCCAAAAACTCACACTCCTTATCCTTTTAATGTTGCTAAGAATAATAACAATCCTCAAACTCTTATTTGAAATCCTTCCACATTAATACTTCTTCCAATCTCCTTTCCCTGATCGTCTCCCACTAAGAAACTAAGAATGGGCACTCTTTGCTAATAATTGGGTAGCACAATCAACCCGAAGCTCTTATAGTACTGACATCTGATTCAACACTTTTCCCCATTTTTCTCACCCGATGTCCAACAACTTTGAAATCGTTTTCCCCTGAATATGTCATACAACTCATTTCCCTTATTCCTTTTACCTAGTGTACCAAGGTGACCATTTTCTCTACTTTAGGTGCAGCACTAAATGCTCCAGCTACCCTTGCTGCTATCGCTTTAATTAAATGCTCCAAGAAGACAAGGTTAGAATAAGGTGCTAGTGCGACAACCGACGCCATTGGTAGGGGTCCATCTGGCTTCCCCTATTCATGACTCATCCCATGCATTGCTACCTTTGCTTGACAGGAATTAGCATCCTTCTAATATCCTATCGCTTCATCCCTTTCGAAGTGTACTAATACTGTGACATGTAGGAAACGATATCTGCCAATGGATTTTCCTCCCCACCATCATCTTCATGGAGTATAGTATGCTCCCTTCCTTGAGACAAGGACAATTTAGTCCTGGTTCCTTGTTTGGTATGAACCATCCTGAAACACGTTTTCAATTTCATATTAGTGTCTCATTCCACGAAACATTTTACCAATGCTTTGATACCAAATGTAACGTTCCCAATAATTATCAGGAATATTTACAAGCAATTGTTTTTTTTTTAAAAAAAACAAATGTATACTTAAAATTTCACCAAAATTTCAAACGAAATTTTGACAAATTTTCCCTTTACGACTAGTTAAGCTGACATGGAGTTTATGTATCATAATGAGATGCACAGAAAAATGAGATATTTACAGATATCATAGTTTTGAAACATGGACCGGCCCGGCGGGTCGACCCGGGACCCGGGCATGGGATCAGTCCGAGTCTAAGCAAAAACCCGCCTGGGAGTTGGCCCGGTGAAACCCGGCCGACCCGAGTAAACCCGCTGAGACCCGACCTCTTTTTTTTTATATATATGCATAGAGGTCAAACGACAAAGATGAACGATGCACTGATGCAGAATTGCTGCAATTGCAAATAGAGAAAACCTAATTAAAAAAAAGCAATTTCAATCGCGAAGAGCAGCGGAGCAGAAGACTCTTGATCCCTTCAATAAGGTTAGACTCTTGTTTCTCTTCACGAATCTCCTTCTTTCACTCTCTCTTTTCTTTATTCTTTGCCTTTTTTTGAACTCGCAGTTCTTGATTGGGCATCGATTCACAATTCTTGATTAGGCATCGATTCCCAGTTCTTGATCTCTGCAACGTTTCATTCGTAGTTCACACCCACAGGTATGTTTCTATGTTATTTTCTTGATCTCTACCTTATTTTTCTTGATTCAACAAGCACGTTCTCTTTTCTTCATAACCTACATATTAGTTAAGCTGCATAGTTTATTGAAGCAATGAAGACGTGTATAAAATGGATTAGGAACTAGTGAAGAAATTGATAAACAACTAAGAGAACGTGCTTGTTGTGAGAAATTAGAAACTCCTCAGTACTGCTTCATCAATTTTTCTTAGTTGATTTTAAATTTATTTTATGATATTTCTCTGTTTTTGCATTTCTTTAAATATGTTTATAGTTCTTCCTTGTTGTGTCCTTAATTGTGTAGTTGCCTAAGATTGGCTTCCAAATTCAATGCTTGTGGAAATATATCTATCACAGAATGTCTTTTTGTTATATGATTAGAATAAATTGCTTTATAGCAGTAATGAGATTTAATTGCAACAATTTATAACCTTTATATTGATACGATTACTTAACTAAGGATATCGACCTGGTACCAGAAAAGATGTACTTAATCCTCTTGCAAAATATTGTTTTAAACCATGGGGTGATCATTTACCTTTTACATTTAAATTTGTTGAGCGAAATCTTAGAATTGCAGACATCACGATTGGCTTCCTTAAAAATGGTCAAGGAGGTATGGATGAATGTAAAGAAGCTTTTTGCATCTCCACCAACAGATGGGAGAGTGTTTTTCAATGCCGATCTAAATTGGTCATTTGGTGCAACCTCAGGAGCCTCTGACTTTCTGACGGTTGGATTGCATGAATTGGGGCATGCTTTGGGGCTTGCTCATTCCTCGGTTAAGGGTGCTGTTATGTGGCCATATACTGGCATGAATGAAACTAGGGTTCTGTAAGACGATGATGTTCATGGAATTGAAGCTTTGTATGGTGTCAAGTGATCGTTGAGGAGCACTGAGCGCTGAGCATGTCTTATAATTATAAATGCATCGGTATTAGTTAGGTGTTTTATATAGGTGTTTTTTTTTGGGTTGACCCGGATTAACCCGGGTCAATCCATCTGACCCGTGACCCGATCACTAGACCGGGTCGGGTTTCAAAACTATGACAGAGATGCATCCCGTGTTTACAAATGGATACCTGAATATCACAAGTCGGGTCATTAATCCGGATCTCGAGCAGGTTCCACCACATGGATACATGTAGTACGAGCAACATGCCTATCGAATTCAAAATCTCATAAGTAATCAAATATTTTCATAATTATGAAATGTTAAATGTTGGGTTCTATGTATTGATATTTTAATTTAACTTTAATGTTTTATTAATATTAGGTTGGTTTCATGCTATGGAAGGGTCGAGAGGTCGCATCTTATCTTTTTAATACTAATAAAGAAAGCAAAGTTCACATTGTCGCGTCCTGATGGTTAAATGTTTACCGCACTAAACTCGATATCTTTGGAGAGTGGTTGACTGTTGATGATGTCGTGGTAAAAGACGAGACCACTTAGGCAGGTGTAGGAGCTGGATCCAATCGTGCTACTAATGAACCTAAATCATCTAGTAGATGATATAAACGTAGATAGATAAATGATTTATGTTTTTATATTTTGGGATTACTTGAATATTAGATATGATGAATTATTTTTGATTCATTTAAAATGTATATATGTGTTTTTTATTTTTTGCATTCCTGTGGTTACTTGTTGTTATGAAATGTGAGAATTTGTTGAGTTTAGTTAGAATTTATTGATTAAGGTTATTGTGGATTTTTGCGGGCCTTTTTAAGTGAGATGAAATTTTGGATATAATTCATATATAGAGGAAACTCTGTTCAAATTTTGTTAAAATTATAATTTTTTTAACTCTCTAAAATCATAAAGTAAATTAAATTTCAGGTTAACAAAGACTATGATTTTATAAACCTTTTCAGGCTAAAAACACAAAAATTTTCCAAAACTGGACAATAGCCAAAATGATTGTATATTTTCTCAAACACAATCAGACTGTTTTGACAATTATCCAACTGTTTTTCTAAAATATCTAACTATTTCTAAAATAATCTGTTAATAAATATCGCGGTTCTAAACCTACACATTAATTATAATTTTGTCATGGGTCACAATAATGATATCTAGGCGGATTTAAAATGTGACTCTATTGAAATATCATGCTTATAAATATAATATCCTTAAACTTTATTATTTCGCTGAAGTTTTTTTATCCTGTATTATTTCGTTTTTTTTCTTGCTAATTAGACAATTTATCCTATAATTTTGGGTTCCCCGAAGAAGGGACTAGGGACAGCATGTGCAACATTCGAAAAACGAACGTGCCAAGTTTCATCTTTCTTTCGGTACCTTCGAAACCACAGGAAGAAACAATAAATAATCAATAAAAAGAGAATAACAGAGAGTCAAGAACCACCCCTCTCTCTCTCTCTCTCTCTCTTGATTTACATTCCTCTAATCCAGTTCTCCTTGTAAGCTCCCTCTCTCTACACTCTCTTTTTTTTTTCCTTCCTGTTTCTCTTCTTCTTCTTGACTGATTTTGCTCAAAATTTAGTGGCGGGAACCTGATTTTGGTGCATTGTTAGTTTTTTTATTTTTTTATTTTTTTGGTTATGCAAATGGTTTTTTCCTGTTTTGTTCCGGGGCAGTGAAATAAGAGAAAATAAATCATTTTATAGCTTTTAAATAAATATTGGCAAATGAGTTCTGTTTTTTTTTCGTTAAAAAAAATCTGAGTACTAAAGTGAAAGTGAAGGTGCATAAATTCTAGGGTTTCTTCTGTCTTAGTATGGTGGGTTTCTATTTATTGCAAAACAAGCGTGATTGTAATGTTTTGGATCAATGCGACAATTTTTTTTTCCTGTTATGCATTTGTTAGAATTGAGTGACTTAATGTGCCCTCTCGTTTCTAGGGTTTCTATGTGAAAAAACTTATTGTTTTGGACAGTTTAGTTAGAATTGGACATGAAAGGAGCTTACTTTAAGGGGAATGTGTTAAAAAATGTCAACTTTTGCTGTATCTTGAATTTATTTGATCTGGGTTTTCATTTTTTTGTATTATGAAATAAGGAAATGAAAAATTTGATTCAAAGAATGTATTGTGATTCAAAGAATGTATTTCAGTTGATTATCTTTAGCTCTTGATTGGTTAACAATCTTTCATGTTGCAATAATTTGACATTATTTTGTGTTATTGCGTAGGTGGTTGCTTATGGTGTATTTTTGTGCAGTTACTGAAGTTTTGACATTGGGACATAGCGAGATTTTGTGGTTTCTGATCTGGGTGGGTTCCAACAATGCCATTATTAAAGAAAAAGCCGTTTACTTTGCTGGAACCTCCTAAGGATTTGGAGCCCAATGAGCTTGTATACCAAGTTCGGTTCACAAAAGAGATATTCCGAGATTATGAGTATCCTTCTTTCAAAATTCTGCAAAGTTATTGTATGAAATTTTTAATTGGATTTGCATTATGAGTTATTTCATTTTTACAGTTTCTAATAGGCCCAAGAAAACTCTGTTTAGTGGAGGTCTTCTTCGGGATATTGAATAATAGAATCCACATCTTTGTTATTTTAGTTTTCTTGTTTCTTTTCTGCAGCCAAATGGATACTACTAGTAGTTTGTTTTCCATAGTTTGGATTAGGGTATCCTCGAACAAGATAAAGGGTCAAAAGAGATTTCTTTAGTTCGAATTCTTATGGCTGAATGAATTATTTCGATTTGGTAGGCTAACCCATTTTCTCTAATCTAGTATCTAGAAGAACTACTGCTTCTAATGGAAGCAAGCAAAACTCTGTTGGTTGGAGGCCTTTTAGGTATTGGCATCTTGTATGATTTAAGATGCGCTGCCAGTTGGTTTTTTTTTTTCCTTAGCTTGAATCAGAGTATATTTGAACCGGATAAACTTGTATCGCCAAAGATTTTGGACATGTAAAGTTAGTGGAAAAGGTAACTTGACTTATGAAGAGGCATTAGTTTCTGAAAAACATGCAGCTGAGAAGGTTCCAGAGATACCCAAAGAGCTCATGACCCCTGCACTGCGCACCATTCATTTTAGTAAGAACTAACTATCTGATGTATTAATATGGATCTTTTTTTCTTTTTTTTACTTCTATTGATCTGTTCTTTTACCTCTCTGTCCTTTGTATCTGCTGCACATAATTGATTACTTTGCTGATGCTCATACAATAAGGATTTCTTTTGGACCCCCAAATGCTCCATGTTGAATATTTGGCACATGATTTACTGTACAATTATGCCTTTTCTTGATCTGTGTGGAAACGGATATATAGGTTGGCATGTTTGACATAATGGAGACATAGGTACGTGTTGATATGCATCAGCTGATATTCATATTTTTTCTTTATTTGTACAATTTTATGTTCAACAATGTTTTAGAATCCTATTTGCAGATTATATGTTTGAATCTTTTATGATTGTTGAAAGTCTCGCCTGCGTGACTTTCATATGTTGAAAGGCTAGTGTTACAGACCCAAGGGAAAACGGTTGCAATTGCAATCCATGATGTACCGTAATCCATTATTTCAAAGCTCTAGTTTGGCAGTTTACCTGCCAAAAGAACGTGGACACATTGGACAGCATGTCAGTAACATGATGTATAATTTTGTCGTATTTTAATTAATTTTCTGCAATGCCAACATTTCATATACCATTTAAGGTTCAATGCATAAACTTTTCTCTTCTCAAATGGTTCAACTTTTAAGGGAAAACTTGGGCATCTTGACTTGGAAAGAGCCCTTATTTTCATGTCATGACATCTCAGAGGTCAAGAAGGGATAGATGGTGATTCTTCTCATTACAATGCGAGGGTGGATGCTGGTGCTGGAGACTTTTAAGTATTCATACTAGTTTTGAAAATACCTTAAATTTGACATATCTGATAGCACAATGCAGCATTGGTGGCACATCTTATTTTTGCATCTTGCAAAGCAGGCCTCCAAGTTGCATATAGTAGCCTGCATAGCAGGTATCTTTACTAGATTTTATGGAGATGAGGTTTAGGCATATTTTAACTAATCTCCTCGTATATACCAGTGGATTGGGTCAATATGTAGGTTGCCTTTAGTAGCATGTAATTGAATAAGCCAATAGCTACATTGATCAGAGTACTCGAGGAAGTTGACAATTTTTTGGTCTTCATTTGCTATATTTGTCAATCTGAACCCAAATGGTGTGACCTGGAATTTGATGTTTTCAAATTGTTGTTGCAGTATCCTGGGATATTTAAAGTTGTAGCCTTCATATTCTTGAATGATTATGACCGATCCAGTCCTACTAATTTATTCCATATTCCTGAACTGGGAATTGCTGATGCCTGAACTTGCGCTTCTCTTTCTGAATGCTCTCTACTCCACTTTTCACGAGTAGAGTAAGAGCTAGTCAATGTGGAACATATTATTCTAACTGATGGTATACTGTCGGCATGGATTAAGTTTTCTACTAAACAAGCTATTCCACATTGAATTGCAAGACTAGTCATAGAGTGTCTTAAAAGATCATCCATCATCATAGTTGATACTATGCAAGTATTTTCATAATGTTACTTAATATAATGTGACAGTAACCTTTGATTCCATTACATCATTCCCTTGGTGCATATAACATGTGTTTGCAGATGATGATACTTATTTGATATTCTTTACCGTTTCCAATGAACCAACCTCTTTGCTCAAGTCATCAAATTGCTAGAAGTAAAAAAATACACATTATAGAAAGCATGCTGCTCACGCCATGGCCCACCCAACCCCGTTTAAATGAAATAAGGAAATAGTTGTCTGCATAAAGTTCATTCTATGAATGCTTGGCTAAGGATAAGCTTTTTGGTGAGATATGTAATTACAAATCTGTTTTCATATGCACTTTTATCATTGTACTGTACACATCAACAAACTTAGAATTTTTATACGAGTTATTGTTACTCTCAATTATAATCTTGTTCCTTCCTTTCAAAGTAGGTGGTTTGTCACTTTTCAATGTATTAGCGCAATAAAACAAATTTGAAATGGAAGTTTTTCATTGAATATGATCTGAATTACATGTAAGAGAAAATCAAAAAGTGGTATGCATGCTTATTGTTTATTGTAAATCCAACTATTGGCTTTGGGTCTCTCTGAATGCCTGTTCAGCTTTTACTTTTATCCACACAATCTATGTTTCTGTATTCACAGGCCAATTGTTTCTCAGGTATGCTTTCGTTAAAAGATCTTGCAGACACGATAGCAGCAAAGTTGCAGGAACATTTGTTTGTAGGGGCAGAATTGCATGGAAAGAGAAAGAAAGGTGATCTCTGCCCTTGCAAGATATTAAAGGTTTTGGAGGACAGTACTGTTAAAACAAAATATGAGGTAGCATGGCTTGATAGGAATAAAAAAGTTACAGAAACTGCAGTAGTGAACCGAGATGATCTGATATGGAAGAAATCCCCTTTCAGTAGGAACAGTTTGAAGCCTTTTATTCGGAAATCTACACGCCAAAGTTTTCCTTGGGTGCTTCATGATAAACTGGCAGAAAAATATCGAATATCAATGGATCCACCGCAAGATCTAAAAGGCATAGTTTTCATTCAGGATGGAGTAGTTTATAATAAAAGAAAGAAAGATGCAATGGTAAATATACTGTAACATTTGTTTGGTCTTTCGAGTTCATCACATATCATGTTGGCTTATATGCATCATGTCCAGGAGGTAAAAGACTCTGGAAAACTTAAGAAGAAAAAAGTAGAAGCCGAGGAAGCTGAGGCCACCAAGAAAGGTAGGTTAAAAATATAGAAGCAACCTAATTCTTTTTTAAATTTAGTCTGACTTTTATTTATTCTACAATATGCTATTTATATTTTTTATATATTTTTTGTCTCTTTTATTGAGGGTAGGAAACTTGAGCAGAAATCTTGCTGTTAAAATTCCCTTAAGGTCATGCATATCAAATAAATCATCACTTGACCATTTCTTTTATTGCTGTATTTTAACTTTCAGAAGATAATCATCAAAAGGAAGAGCCTATCAAGTATCCAATTGATGATCTTTTGGTGCAGCCTGAAACAGATGATCCAGTCTTTACAGTCCGCCCTTTGCCTTCTAGAGACTTTAATGTTCCGATGGATGGTGTTGGGGATCTTCTAATGGTTTGGGATTTTTTATCCTCCTTTAGTAAGCTGTTGCACTTGTGGCCGTTCTCTCTTGAAGATTTTGAAAATGCCATTTGCCGTAAGGGTAGCAATGTGAATCTCATTGTCGAAACACATTCTTCTCTTATTCGGTTACTAAAAAGTGAGAAAGATGAATGTTTTTCAGCTGTTCAGAAAAGAACCCGAGCATTGAAGGTAAAGTGCAGCAATTCCCTTGCTATTCTGGAAATTAATTCTGTTTAAAACTGGATTTCCTCATTAGCTACAAAATTTTGTTTCTCCTTGCTCTTCTGTGGAGCTTCTCTGTACCACGCCTTCATTGTGCTAGCTGTTGATGACCTCTGTTTTTTGTTTTTTTTTTTTTGTTTTCTAACAGATAACATTAACTAATTGGACAGACTATCTGTGTGATTTCTTAGAGATCATCAACATCGGTGATTTATCCACTCACATAACAACAATTAAGCGGGGGCACTATGGCCTTCTCGATGCTCAAGTCAAATTAGGAATCTTAAGAGAATTGGTTAATCAAGTCCTTGAAACAGATATCGCAAGGGAGAAGTTGGCTGGGTATGTTGAAGAGCGGCAGGTACTCTTATCAATGAAGAGGGGGGAAGCACTGGAGGAGGGCAGGAAAAAAAGAGAAGAAAAAGAATGGTTGAAGGCCAAGTCTGTTGATAATGGAGCAACGAATGGGCATGGTGTGGATAGCACAGGAAACAATCAACCTGTGTTGTCAAATGGGAATCACATTGGTCAGAACGGGCAGATTGCAAAAAACAAGGGAGAAGCCTTTTCAACCAGACCAAACCATGCATCAAACAGGTTGCAATTTTTTTCATTTTTGCATGTCAGTGCACAAGCTCACACACTTACACATGGAAATGGACACAAGAATAATTGTAAACATGGCTAATGCTTATTACAATTTGGACCGTGACAGTAGGCATTTGGAGATTGAATCAAAGAAAACAGGCAAGAAGAAGAATATGGGTGTGGAAAGCCAAGCAGAAAAGGGGATAGATTTAACCAAAAAAGAAGCATCACTACTGCTGAGGGATGAAAAAATTGCTGCATCAACATGGAGCATCAAAGAGCGAAGGGTTATTTATCTTTTACTGTCCTTGTCCCTTGTGTATGTCTGCATGTGTTTATGCTTGCTCATATTGCCGTGCTCATTTTTCTTTTTTTGGTTTGACATTGTATGATACCACAGAGAGCATATTTTGAACGTGAGCTAGAGAAACGAATCCTGCACACCAACCCTCTGGGTAAAGACCGAGATTATAACAGGTATTGGTGGTTCAAGCGTGATGGGAGGGTTTTTGTTGAGAGTTCTGACTCCAAGCTTTGGGGCTGTTATTGTTGCAAGGAAGAGGTAGCGGCTCTGAATAACTTTTATCCATCCACTCTTGTTTTCGTTTCTTTTCTCCCATTTGAATGAATCAGACTGGGCACTTTTGAACAGATTGATGCATTGATGGGCTCACTAAACCCCAAGGGTGAGAGAGAGAGGGCTCTTCAAAAGCAGGTGGAGAAATTCTACAGTAGAATTTGGTGAGTGATTGTTGAATGCGTTTAGAAACAATATTTGTTTTTATCTGGAAAATGGTCCCTAGTTGAAACCTATGATCACTCGTTATTGAATGGTCCAACAGTCCCTGTTGCGGCTCTTCAACTGATTGTCATAGAATATTAGCTGATATTTAGCCACTTGCATAAGAATGGTGCTATATCCAATTTGCAACAGAACAAAAATAGCCGGCGACTTTTCTTTTTGAATTCAAACTCCTGAATTACATGCCATGGAATGAAATAGCTTTTTAGACCCTTTCTGCCAATGTTGTGTAAGGCTTAGGACTTTTTGTTCTTTAATGTTGAAGAAATTAGCTTGCTAACAGCACTGCCATGCAATTTTTTTCTTTCTTCATTTGTGCCTAACCTATAAACTTTTCTTCAATCTTGTTACCAGCTTGGAACTCCAGAAGAGGTCAAAAGATTTGGCTACCAAAATTGCATTGGAGGAAGCTGTGCATAGGAGATCTACACGTGTCCGTGCTCTACCAAGAGAGAATCCTGCTAATGCTTTTCTCAATTATGTTAACAGGTGGAAAGAAGACTGACACAGTTTTACGATTATATTCAAAGGCTCAATCTCTGGTCGAGTTTAGCTTAGGTCCTATACAAATATTTTAAGGTCGGAATGTGGGATATGTGAGAGTAAGAGATTTTTACTATGTTATCGGCAATTCATTATTTTGTTGGTCGGAATCTTGGGGCGATGAGTGAGGTAGGAGTAATGACAGGGACAGGGGCAGTGGCCATAAAGAGAACATGGACGGGAGAGTATTTTTTTGTCCATTCCCTCTTAACATTTGACAATCTTGTATCGACACTAGCCTCAATTTTTGTAAATGGCATGGTTTACCTTGTTAAGACAGTTCTTTCTCTATTCATTGTTTTATGCTTTGTATTTAAATATTTCTGTTATTTTCTCTAGGAGTAGTAGTGTACCCTTATTAATTTGTATTTTTCTTTTTTTGGTAATTTACATCGTAATGTCAAAAGCAGGTGGCCATTGACAACTTCTGAGAGTCTCAGACAACTAGCGAACCAGAGAGCAACTAGTCTCAACAGCCTCATGCCATCCATTTCATGATTCTCAGACTTGCGCATATGAAGTTTAGCTTCCATTTGTTCTTAAGATAAAGTTCTAAAATTTCTTTGGGTTTTTAGCCCCTTTTAAGGTGCATCCTAATATCTTCTTGAACCTGTTCAGTTAATTCAAAATCTGAAAATTTCATTAATATTTCACCCGAAAATCAAGTGTCATTTATTGGACTTATCTCAAATGATCTGTTAAGCGAAACAAATTAAATGAACTATTTAATATTGTTCTACAAAAATTAATTCAAAATACAATTGAATATTTGTATTTTCTTCAGGCTGCCTCCAATAGATTATAGAAATAACGATGGCATGGGAGGAAGTTTCCATAGGAACAGAGAGCTTGTTCAGGGCTCCTCTCTTTGGTCTTTAGTCTCTATTTAACAGGCGAATTAAGGAGTTCAAATTCAATATCCCAATATTGGTTGCTCTTCAACACAGGTAATCTCTTTAAGTAATTGAAACTAAAAACAGATCTTCCAGGAGATGAGATTGTGGACTTGTTAAAAGAAGACCAAGTTTTCCTTCTATATACTGACGTTTTGCCTATACAGCAACGTTCCCAACTTTCCAAGTTGACTGACCCGTGTGGCAAGCAGTCATGGTCGTACACGTTGCTCCCTTTTGTCATAAGGCAATTTCTAAAACAATGACCATTAACCTGCAAAAGAAAAAGATTGAACGAGAGAGAATGAAAACTAGAAAAGTTTGATCTTCTCCTTTAGAGGCAGATCCACTATGGATCTATTATAATTTCCCCCTTCTTTAAAACACCTTGCCCTCAAGGTGAGGGTAAGCCTTCTTAAGCCTCGATTCCTCCACCCACATTGCATCCTCTTGTCCTTGACCTTATGTAGAATTCAGAGATTTCTATTCTGTTATGTATATTATTCATGCTTTACAACTGGTATATAATACAAGGAAATGAGACACGATCCAAGAATAAAGTCTAAACATAAGTTTCTAATAATTGGACAATGAGTTATATATAGAATGTGCAGATATGATGTGCAGATATGACGTTGATACTCCCCCTCAAGTTGGAGCATGGAGATCTGTAATGCCCAACTTGCGTGATAATGCTTGGAAGTGTTCTCGTCCTAAAGCTTTGGTGAAGATATCTGCAAGCTGATTGGAGGTTGTTATGTGTCTGGTGGTGATAAGGCCAGATTGTAACTTCTCACGAACAACATGATAGTCAATTTCTATATGTTTTTTACGCTAGTGGAAAACAGGGTTCTGAGCAATGTGAAGAGTCGTCTGGTTGTCATAGTATAAGAGCATGAGTTTGGAATGGTGAACGTTGAGATCATGAAGGAGTGTTTTAAGCCATGTGAGTTCACAAGTAGTGGAAGTAAGAGCCCGATACTCAACTTCAGCAAAAGAGCGAGAGACAGTCTGTTGCTTCTTAGTGAGCCAGTAAATAGGACTGGTGCCAAGTTGAATGAAAAAACCTGTGGTGGATTTGCGAGTGAGTGGACAACTAGCCCAGTCTGAATCAGAGTAAGCTGAGACTTGAAGATTGTTGGAAGTAGGAAAGAATAAGCCCTGGCCTGGAGTGAATTTAATATAACGAAGAACGCAGACAACAACATCATAATGTGGCTATCGCAGCTAATGCATAAATTGGCTCAGAATGTTGACTGGAAACACGATGTTAGGACGGGTGATGGTGAGGTAGATGAGACGCCTAACGAGTCGTCGAAAATAGCTTGGATCAGGAAGGAGATCACCATCAACATTATTAAGCTTCAGATTTTGTTCCATGGGAAAAGTAGTGGGACGAGTACCAAGATGGCCACTGTCAGCAAGGATGTCAAGAGCATATTTGCATTGATTCAGGAATATACCAGTGGGAGAATGAGCAACCTCGAGTCCGAGAAAGTATTTTAATTTGCCAAGATCCTTGATGTGAAAGTGATGAGCGAGCATGGTCTTAAAGTTGTTAATGGCATAGAGATCATTACCTGGTATAAGAATGTCATCAACACAAATCAATATGAAAGTGGAAGACTGACCCTGATAGAGTTTGAAGAGTGAATGATCAGCCTGAGATTGGGTGAAACCCGCAACAAGTAGAATAAAGCATAATTTAAAGAACCAATTGTGAGATGTTTGCTTGAGGCCATATATGGATTTCTGAAGACGACAAACAGGAGTCGCTGTTGGTGTGGAATAACCTGGTGGAGGAGACATAAACTTCCTCATCAAGATTGTCGTGTAAGAAGGCATTGTTAACGTCCAACTGGAAAAGATGCCTTTGACGAGCTGCAGCAACTGTAAGAATGCATCTAACAGTAATGAGTTTAGCAACAGAAGCAAAAGTGTCATGATAATCCAAACCTTCTATCTGAGTATATCCCTTAGCCACTAAGAGAGCTTTGTGGCGCTCTATGGATCCATCAGCCCGAAATTTGGTTTTGAACACCCATTTACAGCCAATGAGTTTGCCAGGTGGAAGAGGTTGAAGAATCCAAGTATGGTTTGCTTCTAAGGCTTGAATTTCAGCTGCCATGGCATTGTGCCAATGAGGATGGTGCACAACTTGAGAATATGAGGTGGGGTCAGGATGTTGAGATAATGTAGAAAGGAAAGCTAGATGATGATAAGATAAAAAAGAAGAGAGAAAATGAGCGGTACCTAAGGAAGATCGTGGAACTGGAGAAGCCGTGAGGGACTTGGGAAGAGGAGAGCAGATGTAATCATTGAGGTAAGGTGGACGTGTAGGAGCTCGTTTTGGTCGTGAAATGGGATCTTGAGGTGGTAAGGAAGGAGGAGATGGTGATGTGAGTGGTAAGGGAGGAAGGATGGAAGAGGAAGGTGATGATGTCGGTAAACTGGATGAGGAGGGAATATCAGGAATTGGAAACGAAAGGACTGGAGCAGTTGCAGGAGTTGGAGGTATGAGGTGGTAAGGAAAATTATGTTCTTCAAAAGTAACGTGACGGGAGATTAAGATCTTGTGATTTTCTAGATCATATACACGATAAGCTTTATGGTTGGCAGGATAACATAAGAAAACATAACGTGAAGCACGAGGAGAGAATTTATCTTGATGTTGACGAGGAGTTTGGGCATAACATAAGCAACCAAACACTCATAAATGTGTATACGATGGTGGTTTTTTGAAGAGGAGCTCGTAAGGGGACTTATGTTTCAGGCTAGAGGAAGGAGTTTGGTTAATTAAATAAGTAGTTGTGAGAATACATTCTCCCCAAAATGAGATGGGAAGATTAGCTTGAAAACATAAACGTCGGGCCACATTAAGTAGATGGCAATGTTTCCGTTCGACAACACCATTTTATTGAGGTGTATCCACACATGTGTGTTCGTGAAGAATACCATGATCATGAAAAAAAGTTTGGAGTTTATTGGACAGAAATTCTTTACCATTATCAGTGCGCATATGGCGAATAATGCAATTAAATTGAGTTTTAACCATGTCAAAAAAATTTGTAAGGCAAGTAAAAGTATCAGATTTCATGTGCATGAGATAGACCCATGTTGTACGTGAGAAATCATCCATGATTGTTAAAAAATAATGTGCTCCTAAATGTGATGCAGTAGGATAACCACCCCATATATCACAATAAATTCGATTGAAACAAAATGTGCTTTATTTGTATTCAAAGAAAAAGGTAAACGAGTGTGTTTTGCTCTAGCACATGTATCACAAGCCAAATGTTGATTAGAAACATGTAAAGTTTTTGGAATATATGAAGTAGAAGGATGACCAAGTCGCAGATGCCAAATAATGGAGTCAAGGATGTTTTGAGAGTGGAAGGCAGAGGCAGAGAAAGGCTTGTAGTGATAAAGTCCATCTTATACTTCACCCGTTCCAATCAGCTTCCTCGTTGATAGGTCCTGAAAAACACAAAAGATAGAAAAAAAATATGGCAACATAATTAAGAGTTGTGGTGAGTTTGCTAATGGACAGTAAATTAAATTTAAAAGAAGGTACATATAGAACATTAGAAAGGGAGATATCAGGTGAAATATGTAATTTACCAGTATGAGTTATATAAACAACATCACCATTTGGAAGTTTAATGGGACATGGTTGATGAAGAGATTGAACATTATTAAGGGATGACAAATTCGAAGTTATATGATCTGAGGCACCTTGATCAATAATCCATTCATGATTAGAAAAAGAAGAAGAATTGCAAAAAGCAAGATTACCAGCAAAGTTGGCAAAGTTGGTGTTCAAAACCAAATTATTCACTGGTGATAGAAGATCCAAGAGGCGAGAGCATTGGTCACTGGTCAGGTCAGGGATATTAATCTCAGAAGAGGTTGAAGAACTGATGGCATTATTCACTGCCATTGATGAGCCAACATGTCCATTAGATGTTTCACGGTATTAAGGCTTGTTTTTGGGGTAACCATGCAGTTTGTAACAGTTGGATTTCTAGTGACCATCACGATCACAGTAGTCGCATCTTGGACGACCACGTCCTCTTCCCTTATTATCAGAACGATGTGCGAGAAGACGAGGACCTACCATGGCAGCAAATTCTGTTGGAATACTAGAGATTTGCAGGGGACGTTATTTCTCTTCTTAATGCAGAATTGAATATACTTCGGTGACAGGAGGTCAAGAATCCATAGCCAAAATCTGGTTACGAATTGGAGCATAAGAATCATGTAATCCCATCAAGAACTGAAAAACCCACTCAATATCTTGCATATGAGTTAATTCTTTTAAGACGCCACAAGTGCATTTTGGTGCAGGAGTGAGCATTGCAAGCTCATCCCAGTAACCTTTGAGTGTAGTGAAATATGCAGGAATGGTCATATAGCCTTGGATGAGGGTAGCAACGTCACACTTCAATTTGAAAATCCTGGGATTGTTGCTTTGAGAGAAACGATCTTCAAGATCAAGCCATACATCACGAGGACAGTCATGATAAATTAGACTATTAATAATGGATTTATCAATGAAGTTGAGAATCCATGATAAAACCATGTCGCTACAGCGTTCCCACAATTGAATTTCTGCTATGGAAGATGTTGGTTTGGAGAGAGTACCATTATCAAAACTCAGTTTGTTTTTAGCATTCAATACCATTTTCATGGCTCACTTCCAGGTAGGGTAATTGTCACCATTAATAAGAATGGAGACTAGGGTGGAACCTAGGTAATCAGCAGAATGAAGAAAATATGGAGATGATACATCAGGAATTGACGAAGATGTTAAAGAGGAAACTTTCTAAGGTGTGATATTAGACATGGCTACAAGAAGAAGATTTGAGGATGATGAAGAACGTATATAGAGAATGAAGAATGTATATAGAGATATGCAGCAAAATGAAGAACATATGAAGAGAATTGCTCTGATACCATGTAGAACTCAGAGATTTCTATTCTGTTCTGTATATTATTCATGCTTTACAACTGGTATATAATACAAGGAAATGAGACACGATCCAAGAATAAAGCCTAAACAATTGCTAACCGAGAATAAAGCCTAAACATAAGTTTCTAATAAATGGACAATGAGTTATATATAAAATGTGCAGATATGGTGTGCAAATATGGCGTTGATATTGACCTTCCCACCTAACCAAAATTTATTTCTTAGTCTTTCGTTTAGATCTCCATTCCCTGCTTCCTAAGACTTCAATAGGTTTTGGGTTGAGTTTTCCTTCCAAGCCAAAAAGAGGCAACTTGGGTTCTAGATGTTCCTCCGAACCAATCATCTATTTCAACAATGATATGTGGAAAGTGGGATGGATTCATGTCTCTTCAAACAACTCCTACTTGACCCAACTTTGATTGAATATAAAATGGACCATAATAACTGAATGCTAACTTTTGATTCCTTCTATGATGCAAACCCAATTGTTGGTATGATTGGAGCTTGAAATAGACCCAAACTCTCTCTTGTAAGTTTTCCTCCTTTCTTTTTCTAGTAGCCTGAAGTTTCTATCTTGATTGTGCCTTTTGTAGATTTTCCTTGAATTATTTCTAATCTCTCTTTCAAATGTGTATCCACTGCTTCATTATTTTTAATTCCTGGAATGTAGTTTATTAGTCCTGGTGGAGTATAACCATAAACGTCTTAGATGGAGTAGATTTTAGTGATGTGTGGTAATTAATTGATGTAATACCATCACTTGGCCGCCATTGTGAGCCATTTAGACCACTCTTTAGGTTTTCACCTGTTAAACATCAAAGATAACTTCTTAGGGTTTTGTTAATTACAGTTTAAGGGTGGTAAGTTGAAGATAAGTGCAGTTGGATTCATTAAACCCTAAATAACTTATCCTCAAATTTACTAGTAAATGTGGGGCCCCTCTCAGTGATAATATTTTTAGCAGTCCATATGGCTTCATGACAAATTATGAGAATAAGTGGGCTATTTTAATGGCACTGTATAGGTATGTTATAGGAATAAAACAGGCATACTTAGACAACTTATAAATAACCACTAAAATTACAAAATAATGATTAGATTTAGGTAAGCCTTCTATAAAATTCATAGGTAAAGGTTGTAGTAGGCTAGTGTTATCTAGTTTAGCTCTTTGATGAATGTCACAATGCTTGGTGTACTTATTTATATCAACATTCATCCCTGTAAAAAAAAAATTAATCTCCCTTTGCTTGTTGTAAGGTTCTTTTATTGCATGACAGAGGACTTGAGGGGAAATTCCTTACTTAAAAACATTCTTTCTTTGTATAATAAAAGTCCACCTTTAAAATGGTACCTATGGGAACCAACTATATCCTCTTCAATCTATTGAAACACTCGTTGAATTTTCTTGTCCTTGGAATAACTATTTTTTAGCTCCTCAATCCAACTAACTAAAGGAGTTGTAATGGTCCATAATTCTCCTTTTTTTCTTTAAACCTTCTGGATACTGCATCTAGTGACATTAAAAACTAACATTCATACTTTTCTATCCATAAATGGCAAGAAAAATAAAACAAGAAAGAGCATGGAAATCGCAACCTTCAAAGAAAAGTCTCATATTTTGTCAGTTTTGACCTTCGACCATTTCAACTTGAATATATTGAGCTAACGAAGTCTGTTTGTTGCAAACTCATTTTTGCTGGATTTCTGACTCAAATTCCTATCAACTTATCAAATTGCAGCAGAACAAGAGCTCATATGAGAGAGATATGATTTTTCTAAGACAACCCATAAATTCTACCAGCAAACATGTTTTGTAAAGAAACAAGTCCACCTTTCCTCTCAAGCATCCAAACTGACATGAACATTTTTCCTTTATATGGAAAAGGTCTTTACACGGGCAAATTAACTTCACTAATTCAAAGTCAAAGCTTGAAGATTTCATGCAAGACTATTTTTTCTTCTTTATAGGAAAATAGTTATTGTACCAATTAAATATAGATTTGGAAATGACTCCTTTTTTTCTTTCCTAATAAAAATGAACTAGTAGAAAGGTGAATATTAGGTTTTTTTATCTGATAAAAAGGAAAGAGAGAGAGGTGAAGAAGGTGGCGGCCAGAAAGATGAAAAAACTATCTTCTTTTTTTCTACACCCAAAATTATGTTTTCATCTTTTTTCTTCCTTATTTGTTTGATAGTCATGCAAGACTAAGTTATTTTTCTTAGTTGAAAGGATACAGAAGCCTTTGGATTTAAAAAACCTGTGAGATTTATTTTATCTTTTCTTTTCAATTTATATGATGAGTATGAATTTTTTCCTATACTTATTTGCTATGATTATTTAGTTTCATTGTTAGAGCGGACTCTAAGTTATATTCTAACCAATCTATTGCTAAGTTTGCTATCAAAACCGGATATGTGATATTTAACTTGCGAAGAGACTAAGTTTAATAATTATGAAAGATCTATGTTGTTAATCTTAGGGAAAACATTCAATTAAATCGATCACAGATTACAAAAAGTTATGTTGTCTAGATTTATCAACCTATCTAGTTTTTAAGGCTGCCATTAAATTAAATTACTAGCGCGGACGTCGTGGTTGTTAAATGGTTAGGGTTAGTTATACTGTGGAACAGTTAACTGACTAATATTAAGTAAAGATAAATATTCAAAATATAAATTGACATATCGTTTAAATAATCAGTTTTGATTTCTGTTGGTGGATGTTTACTCATTTAGTATAACTTAGATAATCTCAAACCCCCCTTATTTTTTTTAATCATTTAGCATAAAGAACCTAACTAGATCTTCCTCGTGGGATCGACCCCTTACTTGCTCTATACTATTTTATTTATTTAAGTTAGGGTAATTAATTTGTGTGACCGCGACATCACAACACTTATAATGTCCTTCATGGGTCTTGAAGGTAGTCTTGTGGATGTTTTCAGTCTTCATTATAATCTGGTGGAATCTAGATCTTAGGTCTAGTTTTTAGAAAAATTCAAACCTACATAGCTTATCTAGGAGTTCTTCAACCACATGAATTGTAAACTTATCTTTAATTGTTTCTTTGTTTAAAGCTCTATAATCAACACACATCTTCTATAATCCATCAACTTTTCTTACTAATAACACTAGTGAAGAGAAAAGACTTTGACCAGATCTAATGGTACCTAGTTATAGTAATTATTTGAAAATCTTCTCCTTTTCATCTATTTAGTAATAAGGATACCTGTATAGCCTTACACTAATTGGTGAAGTGCCCTTTATAATTGCAATTGGATGGTTATGAAACCTTTTATGAGGTAGCCCTTTAGGTTCCTGGAATACAACTCTAAACTCTCCAAGTAACCTTTGAACAAATTCAAAAATCCCTTAATTGACTAAATTTTTTGAATCTATGCTTCATATCTATAAAATCAATCTCTCAACTGTTCTTTTACGCTTTTTTAGAAATCTTAGTCCATAGTTTACCTCAGAATCCTGAACCCCAATATCTTTAACCAATAACTTATTTCCTCTAACGTGGAATTTCATTGTTAGAGTTGCAAAATCCTATGGAATAAGGCTTAAACCTTTCAACTAATGTATTTCCAAAAACCTTGTCACACCCCCATCTTTAAGACATGGGTTTTGATCTGGAACTGGTTCTCTTAAATTAAGAACTTAAAATCTAGGTAGCACCCTTTATTGGTGATCCTTGTACCATCTGTAATCTTGACCCCAACTTGCTAGTGGGTTGAGATGTCCAATTCTAACCTCTTTGCAACTTTTGAATGTATAAAGTCATGGGAACTTGTAGTATCCATAAAGGCCAATAATAATTGGTTGTTAATTCTTATTTGAATCCTTATTGTTCTAGGATTAAGACTTCTAATCACAACGTGTAGAGAAATTCCCACCTCCCTATTAGACTCATATGAATCTCCCAAATCAATAAGATCCCCTATTGATAAAAAAATGTCCATCTCCTTTAGTCTCATCATCTTCCTCTATCAAGAACAATTTAGGCCCTCCATACTTATGACCCGAACTCCATATATTATTGCATTTTTAAAAAAGTCCATTATCGTTTTTATCCTTGATTTGGGCTGGATTCAACTTAAGCACTAACTAAACTATATTGGGCCCAACCTTAGTACTATTTTTGTATTAGGCTTGTTACTAGTCCTATAGGAATGGTTCACCATTATTGCCTCATTACTGTGAGATTTTGTTTGTGCATTCATGCCAAACCATAAGCTGCCACCAAATTAGATGGGTTAAGCATCCTGACCATTTTAATTTCATCGTTAAGCCAATTGAGAAAGCAACTTAATCAATAAGAATCTGAAAGCACATGAACCCTATTTGAGAGGACCTAAAATTAACCAAAGCCTTCATCAAATCATCATAAAATGAGGTCTCAAACCTAATTTGTAGTGTCTTACTAAACGATTCCCAACTAGTCATTATCCTAGACTCCTCCATCTCTTAGAAATAGATAATTGCCTTGCCCTCCATATGAAAACTAGTCATAAATGACTAGTGTCTTGGATCGGTGTTGTGATAATTAAAATAATAGGTTGCCTTATAAATCTATTCTTTAAGATCTTCTCCACTAAATTGAGGGAAATTGAATTCTATTGGCCTTTGCTGCAACTATTGATCTCCTTATGGCTATGGTTCAAACTCCTAATGATTGGGAACATTCACTAATGTAATTAGGGTGTTTGAAGGGGACTCCATTGGTCTTTTTCCTTTAACTTTGGCAAAATTATCAATTTTGTTCGAAATTTATTGCAACTGATGAACTAAATCTTTTAACACTTTTTGTTGGGACTGTTATTGTTACTGCTGCTCTTCTTGCTGGAGCTTCATACTAGCTACAACTTCAAGTAATTGAGACATTCATATACCTTTCACTATGGATCACTAGGCTCTGATACCACTTGTAATAAATAATAGGCAATTGAATGCTTGTATTTATTTGTAAGAATAACGGAAGTTTGTAATGGTACAATTAAAGGCATTGAAGATTTTAATTGGAAAGAGATTTTGATTATAAAGATTAAATTGAAATGGAAATAAATAGTTTGGTGACCAATTTGAGGTGGCCAGGCTTCCCAAAGACTAAGTCCAATATCTAAGAAATTCCATTATTTCCTAGGCTATCTTCTATATAATTTATAAACTAAATTCAAAATTCAAATTGAAACTAAAAACAAATTTTCCAGAAGAAGAGATTGTGGACTTATTAAAAGAAGACCATGCCTTATTTGTATACACTGTTGTTTTTGGATTTTAGTTGAAGATTCTTGTTTTTCCTTATACAACAATGTTTCCAACTTTCTAATTAGCTGATCCCCATGACAATTGTCATGGTATATGAAATTGCCACCGTTGATAGAGATTTACGAGACCAAGGTTACCTCCTGGTCGTACACGTTTCTCCCCCTTTTCTTTTAGTAATTTCTAAAACAATGAATATTTCCCTTAAAGGAAACGATTGAATGAGAGAAAGAGAAAATGAAAACTAGAGAAGTTTGATCTTCTCCTTTAGAGGCAGATCCTTCATAGATCTATTACATCTTCTCTTCACTAATGTCTTCACATGCCTTATTATTAATTGCAATAGAATAAATAACCACTAACTTTAACCCTCCCTTTACTGTTCAACCAATCTTTCAAAAGGAGTTTTGCAGAAGCTCTTTGAAAGCATAAAGAATTCTTTAATGAGGAAATGAAGAAGGTCAACAGGTGGAGAAAAGCTCTAAGAAAGGCTTCATCTCTCTTTAGGTAGGATCTCAATACTATAGCAAATTGATATGTCTTTTCTTTCAATAACAAGTTTGTTTTACCAATCCAAGCCTGATATAATCTATCCCTAGACAATACTTAATTACTTGTTAGCTTTGATTCCCAATATTTAATAAGAGCGATAAACTTTTTTTTTATTTTTTTTCTCTTTTATATGATAGACACGAATCAAAATTTATCCAAAATGTTATGGAAGACGTGTGGGCTAAACTAGGTCCTAAATGTCTAGATGTTTCTACACACCTTATGGTTATTGATTCTCGTGTTGATAATATTATTGCCAAAGTAAGAATCGTTATAGATTATAGTCGCATTGTGGGCATATAGGGAATGAGTGAATAAGTAAGACAAGTTTAGGAAAAGTTGTATTTAATTGGCTCTCTCGTGAATTTGAGGGAAGTAACTTTTTTTCTCATATCAAAGAGCATTCAAAAAACCCCGATGGTTTGGTTCAGTTACAAAAATGATTGCTTTGTGACACTTTGAAAAAAATAGGGTCATCATTAGTGTAGTTAAGGAAATGATTTTCATCAAAAAATGGATTTGTTACAAAAAAAAGTTCTTGTTGTTCTTGATGATATGGATCACAAGGATCAAGTTCACGCATTGGTGGGAGACAATAGGTTAGGTCCTGAAAGTGTAATAATGGTTACATTTAGAAATGAGCATTTGCTTACTCGATTTGCAGTGCATGTAAAATATGAGGTTAAACTGTTGACACAAGATAAGTCCCTTCAGCTTTTTAATTATTGTGCCTTTGGGATGACCCATCCACCGGAAGATTATGCAAAGCTTTTTAATGATGTATTAAAGTATGTTGAAGGGTGTTACAGTTCAACATTTCTGAGATGAAAGAAGAATTAGGAATTAAGGTTGATGGTATTTGAATAAGATGACCGCTGGAAATTTTAAATGGGGTAATATGAAACACATAGTTTAAGTTAATATTAGTATTAGTTAACCTTGGCTAAGAGTTTGTTTGTCAGTTTTGGCTATATTTGTAACAAACTATTATGGAATAAAGGCATGGACAAATAACTAACATTTACAGGAATCTCTCTCTCTCTCTCTCTCTCTCTCTCCCCCCCTCTCTCTTCTTCCTTTTTTTCTTTTTCTTTTTCTTCCACAGTGGTGATTGTTTCACTAAAATATATTTACTAGCACTATTTTCTAACTTACCAAATCCTCCAATTAGGAACAATCTTAATTAAGTTCGTTCCAAGTGGTATCGGAGCCTTCACTTTTCATACTCGATTAATGACGCCTAACACTAGATTCCAAGACATCAAGAGAATGAAGGATTCTTTTTATTGTAAGATTATAGTAGCTGCATCAATATCTCATGTTTTTGCGAGTAATGATGCCTAACACTAGATCCCAAGACATCAAGAGAATGAAGGATTCTTTTGAATCTATTAAAAAAAAGCAAGTACAGAAAACATGAGCTATTAATGTAGCTCCTATAATCTTACAATAAAAAACAAGAAGACATCAAATCATCACACGAAGCTGGATTCACAGAGTTAAGGAACCTTATTAGTGGGTTATCTTACTAGCAAACCTCTATTTTACAAACTTTACAATAACATATAGATTCATCCAACACTATCAAAGACAAATAAGTTCCTTATGATGGCCACTTTAGTGCCAAAACTTGTTTGACATGTGATGATAGATATAGTCACCACAAGTTACACAAGCCTAGACGAGATTTCCCAAGTTTTGAAGGAGAAGATATACATATATGGCTTTATAAATGTAGTAAATATTTTGAGGTGGAAGAGATAGAAGAGTTTGAGAAACTGAAATTGGCTTCATATAACCTGGATGTATGGCTTTGTACCGGCACCAAAATCTAATGAGAAGTAATAGTAACCAGGAAATAACTTAGAATGACTATGTGGAGGCACTGTGTGTTAGGTTTAGAGGTCAGAAGGAACCGTTGGAGAAGCTAATAGATATGAGACAAGTGGGAAGTCTGAAGTCTTACATACAAGATTCTGATATACTCTGGATCAGGGTTGAAATTTATGAGAAATAAGCACTAGTACTCTTTATAAGAGGGCTGAAAGTTGAGATAAAAAACTTAGTAAATATTTGAACCAAAAACCCTAAAACAAGCTTCTAAATTATCCAAATACAAGAAAATACTCTTTTATATAGACGTGGCCACCAAAACTCTTCAAAAGTCTCTACCCATTCCCAAAATCAACTCAGCCACACTAAAATGAACCCCTCTCAATCCAATTATAGAAACCCTTCAACATTGATATACAACACTCCAAAACATCCATAAAATGGCATACTACCTACTCCTAACCAAAACTACACCACCAAACCATTT
>Ga0307517_10002034_pt1 | contig 32932 bp, 41 predicted proteins | sample 23_EM_MG_FD_194515 | JGI IMG/M metagenome (GOLD analysis project Ga0307517, IMG submission 194515) | Populus trichocarpa ectomycorrhiza microbial communities from riparian zone in the Pacific Northwest, United States - 23_EM | ecosystem: Host-associated > Plants > Roots > Unclassified | place... | reverse complement strand
CACTGGTTCTTCGCCGGTATTTTGAGTGCTATCATCTTTTTCATTGCCTTCGTGCAAATGATGTACTACCTCGGTGTCATGCAGTGGATCATTAAGCACTTGTACGTTGGATTCTGGGGACCTTTACTATTCCTTCGAGTCTGATCTGCCATCTAGCGCTTGGTTCTTCTTCAAGACCATGAACGTCTCCGGTGCCGAGGCCGTCATTGCCGCTGCCTCCCCCTTTATCGGTCAGGGAGAGTCTGCCTGTCTCGTCAAGCCCTACGTTGATGTCATGACCGACTCTGAGATCCATTTGGCGATGACCTCCGGTTTCTCCACCATTGCCGGTTCCGTCTTGCTCGCATACATCAGTCTCGGTGTTCCCGCCCAGAACCTGATCACCTCCTCGGTCATGAGTATCCCCGCCTCAATCGCCATCTCAAAAATGCGATTCCCGGAGACCGAAGAGCCCATCACACGTGGTCGCGTCGTTGTCGACAGGGGTGAACACGGACCCGATGCCCCCGCCAACGCCCTTCATGCTTTCTCCCAGGGCGCTGTCTTTGGTCTCATCGTCGCTGGTCTTATTCTCGCCAACCTGTTGACCATCTTGTCCCTCATCGCCGCCATTAACGGTTTGCTCACCTGGGTCGGACAAGGTTTCTCAATCAACCACCTCACGCTCGAGTTAATCATCGGATACATTTTCTACCCCGTCACCTTCTTCCTCGGTGTCCCACGTGGAGAAATCCTCCGTGTCGCTCGTCTCCTCGCCACCAAGTTGGTCGCCAATGAGTTCTCTGCCTATCTGAGCCTGCAGGCGATCATGCAGAGCGACAACCCCCTCTCTTACCGTGCTTGGGTTATCACCCAGTACGCTCTTTGCGGTTTCGCCAACTTGGGATCCGTCGGTATCCAGATCGGTGTGCTCGGCGCAATGGCCCCATCCAAGGCCAGCACCATCTCCCGCGTCGCCTTCTCTGCTATGATCTGTGGTTTTATCACGTAAGCTCTATCTTACCTTTGCCCCCGACCATAAACTCACGCGATATGACTTTATAGGACGCTGCAGACCGCTGGTATCGCTGGAATGCTTGTCTAAAATAGATTTTCACGTCTCTTTTGGATCTTTTTGGGCAAGACTGATGCGGAGACATTCCACGATCGGTTTTAGTGTGCTCTGTTGTAGTTCATGCCTTACATATCAATCTCACATTCCTATAGTTGTACTTTCGGTAGCTTAGTCTCTTCGTGTTCCCATGTCAATTCTCAGATATATCCCATTGACGTCACGCATCGTGTTGTTCGGGACCTCAGACGAGTGGATCGCGCAAGGCAGAGTGAACGGATGACCTCAGCACGATTATGCTGCAAGTCACCGATCGGGTTGGCGCTCACCACCCGTCTGCGACCCTCCCGATGTTCCATCCCCCCTCCAGATCTCGGAATGAGCTCCCGTGGACCTGCTGAGTCACTTGACAGGTGAGTTCGGCTGAAATAGTCTCCCTGGTCGGCATTTGATGGCGAGGATTGACCGGGATGTCATTGAATCACTCCCTGCGTAACTCGGCGTGTAGGAGGTAATTCTGCACACGCACATTCGGTGTTCAAGAAACCTACAAAATGCTTCCCACCCTCCCCCTCTTAGCATTCTGTGATCTCCGCTGTGTTTCTTCTGCCCCCACCCCCTCTCTTTCTCTTTAGAATCTCGCTCCGGGGAGCCTTTTTCTTTATAACCCCTGTGCACAAGCTTACAACGTGCAAGAGATGCAGTCTACGAGCTCGATGACCAGCGACGAATCGAGGACCGTTAATCTTAGAGGCTCCGAGCCCGCATTCGCAGGCCAGGAGAACGAGAAAATGTCTGGTCTGGCCACACCCCCAACCGCCACCGGTGCGGAGGACGCACAGGAGGAGGATCCATTTATGGTTCAGCTAGATAAGAACGATCCTCGCCACGCCAGGGTACGCATTTTCCACCTCTGGCTGAGACCGACTGATGTTTCTTTGTTGTTAAGAATTTTTCGCGTGGGAGGAAATGGTACTTGACGATGCTGGCTGGAATACTGGTGTTGAACACGACCTTTGCGTCGTCCGCTCCAGCGGGTGCTATCGCCCCCATTTCGGAGAGGTTTGACCTTTCGGAGATCGTTGGGACGTTGATGATTTCGTTGTTCGTCATGGGCTATATGTTTGGCCCTATCTTGTGGGGACCGGTAAGCTTACATCGAAACTACGATCGTCTCACGCGCTGATTGATATCGTTGTAGTTGTCCGAGGCATATGGTCGACGTCCGGTTTTCCTAATTCCATTCACCTGTTACACCTTGATTCAAGTGGGGAACGCGTTTGCCCCCAACACGGCTGCCCTACTCATCTTACGTTTCTTGGGTGGGTTCTTTGCGGCTGCTCCACTGACAAACGCCGGGTATGCCTTTCTATCACCCTCGCTCATTGTACTCGACTGACATGACCCCTGCAGCGCTATGCTTAGTGACCTGTGGGCACCTGAGGAACGCGGGAAGGCACTATCGTTCTTTGCTCTCGGACCATTTGCTGGACCTACCGTGAGTCTATCCCTCGTCTGGTGTGTGTCCCTCTGATGCGGTGGTTGATAGGTTTCTCCCTTGATCACTGGGTTCATGACTGTTGCCGGTGTGTCATGGCATTGGGTCTTTGGGCTCCTCGCACTCTTCGCTGGAACGTGCACTGTTCTCGTGTTATTAACCGTCCCGGAGACCTACGAGTGAGCGTCCCACTTAAGCCCTCATTTGGTAGACGGTATTGAACGTAGTCGGTTTCTAGACCTCGCTTGTCGGTATTCGCTGCCCAAAGGAAGAGAAAGGAAACCGGTGATAACCGTTACTACGCTCCTATCGAGCACAGGAACATTCCTTTCTCCCAAAGGGTGGGAAACATCCTAGGGAAACCGTTTAGGATCCTATTCTCGGAGCCGATGTTGATTGCCATTACAATCTACCAAAGTGTGCGTTGAACTTTACCATATCAGTCTTTGCTGCCTATTGATCGACCCGCGCTTCCAGTTCATTTTTGGGTGAGATCGCGATTTCGCTAGTGTTTTGCTGTTCCATGCTGAAACTTGGGCTGAAGATGCCTGTACTTGCTCTTCGGCGCATATCCGATCGTTTTCACCGAGGGACACCATCTGTAAGCCGCTCCCATTTACCCAATCCGTTATTCCTAACTCTTTCCCAGGAATGCCGGAGTAACCGGTCTGATGTACCTCCCCGTCACCGTAAGTTCAAAACACACTTATCACTCGTCATCGCCTCCTGACTCTTGTTCAAAAGATTGGCGCATTCTTGGGATGTTTCTCTTATATCTACTACTGGAACCCTCGATATATGCGTCACGCAGCCGCGTTCGCTCCGGACCCGGTTCCCCCTGAGTACCGTTTGGAGATGGCCGTTTGGGGGACTGTGCCTTATGCTATTGCGTTCTTCTGGTTCGGGTGAGTCGTGGATATCCCTGACTTTTGAGGGTGACCTTGCTCATCAAACCTACTCAGGTGGACATCGTACCCTTCCATTTCGCTGTGGGCTCCTTTGAGTCAGGGAATTGTTATGGGATGGGCGATCGTTTGGTTGTTCGTAAGTATCGCTTTGATTTGTGTCCACCCTCTCCTTGGACTTTAGCGTTGACTTTGGTTCCAATAGTTGTCGCAGCTAAATTATATTATTGATACGTATCTGTCCGTCGCTGCGTCGGCTCTGGCAGCCAATACTATCGTCCGAAGGTAAGGGTTACTTTAGTTGGATCTCGGGCACTCTGTGCTGACCCCTCGTTCATAGTATCTTTGGTGCTACTTTCCCAGTACGCAACATCCCCAAGTGATATACCAAGTGGATCCCTCGCTAACCCCTCTCTGCAGCTATTTGCCAACGAAATGTACACGGCCCTGACTCCCCGATGGGCGTCCACGGTGTTGGGCCTTTTTGCCCTCCTTTGCGTTCCCATTCCCTTCGTTCTTATGAAGTACGCCTCTGTCTCCCGCCCTCGGTTTGACGGTTTGTTCATCTCTGGATAGGTTTGGACCCGTCCTCCGTGCGAAGTCGAGGTACACTCCCAATAAACCGGTGCCTCCCACCGTCACACCCAAACATAATGACTCCAAGGCTTAAGTTTTTTAAACGTCGGTTGCCTAGGGAATCCTTCCACGACCCCTGTATCGTTTTTGTCGATGGCCGTTCCTCTCAGGATAAAACAACGCTTGCCGTGTGTCCCGCCGTCGACTCAATAGAGGGTCGAGATAGGGGATAATAATATACGACGGCGCTTTTGCCTCGCCTCCCGAGGATTTCTGATGATTACATTACACTCTTCATGTTTTTTTATTACCGCTTTCCCAATGAAATTCGAATATCCGTTACAAAATAGACTGCAAGGTGAGCGAGGCCCTCCTCTAATTAAGTGCTGGGTGACTGTCCATAAGAGCGGGTGACTTTTCATACGACTCGACGTATTTCTATCCGTCGTAAAATGGTACCACTAGTCGGTATTTGCACTATTGACAACCGGGCAGCGCGGGCAGGGTCTCTGGACCTTCCTAGAAGAAACTTGATATCTTCAGATCGCCGAGACCATGGCTACAGCCTCCTTGGTCCCGACAATCCTCTCCATCCTAAAGAAGTCAAACTTGGAGTATAGAACGCTACAAGTGACGTCCGAAGCGTCGACTCCGTCCTCGAGGAAAGGGATAGAAAGGAACTCAGAGAAGAATTGGGGGTGATCCGGTGGACCATAGAAAACGAGATTACGGATCCCGCGGATTTTATACCTGCCAAGACGAAGGGGTGGGACGAAGATGAGAAAACTTGTGACTGATGGGTTCGTGCAGAAAGGCTAACCTCTTAAAGAAATGGAACCGCTCAGTGACAAGTAGAAACGACTTGTTACCAGCGAAGAACGCTTGCCGGGCGCGTGAGATATCTTGATTGGAAGAATACCTGGTGAGGGATCAGCTGATGCTTCTTTATGAGGGTTCCTTGTTGCCCCACTCTGAAAGTACGGTATGCGTGGTTCCCACTAGTGATCTGAAATAGTTCTGCACTCGGATGAAGTCGAACGATGAGGGGACAAAGACGACCGTGTTTACGCTCTGCACGGCGGATTTCATCACCGTGGGGAGTAACTAATAATCCAAGTGAACGTGGGAATCTCCGGGGGAGGCGGAGAGATAGTGTTCTTACGTGTTTGGTAAAGTGGTCAAACCGCTTGTCAAGTTCATCCTTCGGAGTTGCACAGTCAAAGCGGATGAAATTCTAACAGCTAGGGTGAGCGGCGCGACGCAGGAGTCTGCAAGCGGACTCACTGGTTCTATTCCTTCAGGGATTTGAATCGGTGGCCAAGAGTGCTCGGAACGGATCTTTCCGGCAACATTTTTGAGCGACTTGTTGAACAAGGCTCTTGTTTCAGGGGTCTCATAAGCTGTAAACAAGACCGTCTGGCGCAGGAAAGCACCACTGGAATCGTCATCGTCACCACCGGTAATAAAGGGCAAGGGGGACCAAACCCCGGTGTGACACCAGGGGGACGTGAGGGGACTCACTTTCCGTCCAAAACCCAAGGTTTGATCCTCGAAAAGTCGGTATCATGCGAATCCTTTGGCATCTGATTCAAATTCGAAAAGACGAATTGGACGTGGTCCCAGTTTTGCATTGTCATCGCATCCAATTGGTCCGCAATGACCACTTCCACGGAGGAAAGGAAATCTGCATTTCTGTGACAAGTGAGCTAGAGACAGAACGAGTTGAGGTTGGCGCACTACTTTTCCTTCTCAATCGAGATCCTAAGACCGAGCGGACTCGCAATGATAATGTCACAGCTGTAGAAGTCTGAGAAGAGCTTCACGCTTTTCCTTGTAACCTTGATCCCGACCCGGAAGCTGTCGTCCACGTTTCCTTTGAACATCTCGACATGATCTTTGGGGTAAACGCCAGGAACTGCTTCGGCAAGCTTGTCCACGGCACCTGGAGGGAGACCGTATTCCGTCTGGAACCTGGCGTGGTTCTCGACCTGGAAGGACGGAGGCGGCGTATGTGAAGTGAGGGCTGCAACCCAGCGCAAGGCAAACGAACGGAAAGGCACGAGAATCAGTACCGAAGGTCGAGTGAATCCTTGGTCTTGGACATCTTCTGGCGGGTTGGACCCAGCTTTAGCCAGACGCTCGTTGTTCTTGAGTACCCGACGGCGTTTCCTGTGAGTGGTAAGTTCCTATTACAATTCCTGGGCCGACACATCGACCCACTTGGAGATGTGATTCAGCACATGAAGCATCGCCGCCTCACGAATCGGTAAAGCAGCCTCAATGTTACTCCGGGTGACATACAAGTCCCGATACGAAGTCAGGACGGCGAGCAAATCATTCTGCAAGGACCTGACTTCTACAAGGGGATTAGCATGAAACAATGTCAGAGGATTTCGACAGACGAACTTTGGGCTAACTTCTCTTGGGAAGACTTGAATTGCGTTTCAAGTCTCGGTAAGACCTGGGTAAATTGTTTACAAGGATCGCGGGAAAATCCAGTCGGAAGCATACGTACTGACGCGGGGTTTCCATTCATGGACAAGCCGGCGAGACTGGACCCATCGGGGACGGATTCGGTCACGGATCCGAGCGTCTTCCAGTTTAATCGGCTGATTTTCCAGGAGTTACGTTCTACTGCGCTCTGAGACGTGGGAGATAGGTGAGAACTTTGTGCGCCAAAATGGTCCTCGTATGGGTCGTGTTCCCCCTCTGAAATTCCCGTCAGTCGGGGTCAAGTCCACGATGGAACAAACATACCCTGATCGTCTTCAACATCCTCCGCAACAGTGGGAGCGTCCTCAACCCTAGTGGCACCAGTCGGAGATACTCCAGGCCTTCCTTCATCTTCTCCCGAGGCAGCAGGTGTGGACTCTGTCGTGTCGGGTTGGATGGAACGTCGCCTGTTCAGCTTTACGCGAGGGGTTGGCTCGATTGACTCTGTTCTCTTGCGTTTGGAGCTCTTGAGAGCAGAGACATTGAGGAGAGTCAAAAGTCGCGTAGTGGTGTTGTTGTCTTCCTCTGGGTCGAATGCAGGCATTTTGTGCAAGTACGGACTGCGACCCCCTTCAAGAAGAACGGGCGAAAAATGAAATATCGAATTGGGGTTCAAAATTCCCACAGTCGCTCACATCACGAGAGGATTTCTTACGATACTCATTTGGATTTCGACTACTTCACTGGGGAGATTGAAGTCAGCTGTCAGAGCCGTCGAGGGTCGAGCGCGCCATTCGTAGCCGAACGATTGAGCGGTCTCTCTGATGGGGGTCAGTGTGTTGTGGACGCTAGTGGTCACTTCTGCGGACCGCAGTGAACGCTGTGTCACCCATCCTGAGAACTTGCACCCCACGTTTCAACCAGCCGTGGGAGTGTCTTGGCTGCCATCGGTGTGCGGTGGGCGGCTCGAACTGCAGCACATGGTGTCTCGGTGAGGTCACCGTAGACGTGGACCTTTCAGGTCGAGGTAATACAGTCGACAGCCGCGCTTGGGTAAACATTGCCGGGATGCCGTCGCGTGCCTGAGTACACATAGCCTAGACGTGGAATGATTGACCCCACCCCTCTGGTCAGAAATCAGTGACCCTCCCAGAGTGACTCCAGTCTCCCTCTGCACCCCATTTCTGCACCGGCTCTTTTTTCGGCCCGCCCCGCTCCCCTGTCCGCGGGTTGACGTCCCCCTCAAAGTCTGGCCTGATTGGTGCGCGAGCGTCCGGGTGGATGTCCAGCTCCCCATCCTTCACGGACAGAGGGGTCTGGGCAGTCTGGAGCAGCCGCTCAAACTCGCGTTGTTCCTCTCTTGGTAACGGTGGTGGTGATGGCCGGTTCAGTGGGGTGCCCGAAGACATGGCGCGAAACAAGGCGGGTGATCTGTGCCTGCAAGCTGTTGATATCGCGTACAACATGACTATCTGAGCGTGTCAAATTCCTGTGTTCGACGAGCAGAGGATTGACTGACTGGCTGGTGGCGGTGGCCCAGGGGAAAGAGTTGGTGATCGTCGCCTACCGCTATTAGTAAAGCGACCGGAATCCGCTTCCGCGCTTGTTCTCCCCCACTCCTCTCTCCCCCTGAGTGCACCATCCGTTTAATGTGGTCGGACAACCCTGTCCACTGTGATTCTACTGCCAGGCCCTCCCACCCCTTCGCCGAGCCAAACCTCCATCGCGTTAATCACCCCGCGGCCCCCGCGTCAATCCCGAAGACGGCTTCCATCGCCAGTTATAACGTCAAGCCCCGGCCAGAAAGGGCTTGTGACCTGTGTCGCCGCAGGAAAACAAAGTGCGACGGCCCATCGGCCCCCGACAATGCCTGCTCCAATTGCGTGCAGAATAACCGATCCTGTACCTACCTGTGCGCCTATATGCATATCCTACTATCTTTCCATGTCTCTCATCTCCCCCTAGCGAAGCCTCTCGCCCAAGAGGTCCACCAAAAGCGTTCGTCCCCTATTCCTACTCTCCATTATTTCCTCTATTTCTGCTTACGCCACACCCGTACTCCAGTTATGTCTCCGGCCTCGAGGACCGTCTCGAGAAGATGGAAGCGCTGCTCAAGAGAGTGCGTATCGTACAAGTCTGTTGGCACCACGCGCTTCTAAACTCGAATGTATCGTCACCCAGCTGCGTCCAGAGATCGATTTCACTCAACATCTCGGTCCACCCATTCCCAAGGATTCCTGGAAGTGGGATTCGGAGTCATGGGCCTCGGCTCCAAGACCTATTGTCAAGAAAAAGAGTCACCCAACCAGTCTAAACCCCTTAGACCATTCTCTCAAAGCCCAGCGAAAATCACCGGATGCTGACCCTGCGGGTTACCTCTCCTCAGATGACGAACCTCCACCATTCGAGTGCATAAAACGCAAGCTAAACCTGCAAACACCTGGGCACTCGGACGACGAAACAGACAAAGACGATGGCGATGCTGAGATAGACCACGGGACGCGACTGTACGGGAAGAGTGCTGATATTCACCTGGTAGGCCCCACGGTGTTCTGGAAGCACATGCACATACAGGAGGTGACACCCCCGGATCCGCAACCGGAAGCTCACCCTCCGGACCCAGAAATGTTCCCCAAGGTTCGTCGACCCTACTACTGGGGCCCCCCTTTTTCGGTGAGCGACCATTCATCCGTCCCCTTGTACGTCACCACGGAGTCATCTAATCCCTATCAATTCTCAAGTGGGAACTAGAATGGGAAGGCGTCCGTCTGACGAATCCTGCTTACTTTCGCACCGTCCGGGACAGTTTCCCACCCCCAGTCCTCGCCGAACAGCTGATAGACCTCTACTTCACTCATGTCAACGTGATATACCCCCTACTCCACCGACCTACTTTCTACGGACATTGGAAAGAGGGTCTACAGTACCGTGACGTTTGCTTTACTTCTGTCTGTCTGCTCGTTTTCGCGGTCGCGAGCAGATGGAGTACGGACCCTCGCGTTCTGGGGGAGCCAGAACCCACAGAACCTGGGGAACAGCCCCGATACAGGAAAGCTGGCTGGCATTTTTTCAACGCCACTATTGGTGCGTAGTCCGATTCGTATTCGATCATATCTTGACCGAACAGTGAATCGATAGAGTTATTCGCACGCCGCCGGAGCATCCTCTTACCGGCAACTCTTTTCGAGCTACAGCTCCATTGTGTTCGTCTCGGAACTGATTCTCATGTGCTGATGGCTAATTTTATCATCGCGACCAGTTGATCTCCATGTACCTTCGCTACTACCTCCCACAAGGAGCAGCCTGGGCATTCAATAGCATCGGGCTCCGCAAGGCTCAAGATGTTGGCATTCATCGGGGGAAGCTGTACGAAAAGGACCCGAATCCCCAGGACGAACTGTGGAAGCGGGTGCTGTGGACTATGGTAGGGTTTGATCGCGAAGGCTCGGTCGACGTCGGTCGCTCATGCGCTCTAAGAGAAGAAGAGTACGTCTCTTCTACTCTGACGGACACCAACCCTGACATGCCCTCAGCACGGACGTTGATCCTCCTCTTCTTGTAGACGACGAGTACTGGGTCACGGATGATCCAAAATCGACTTTTCAACAGCCGCCTGGAAAACCTTCTCATATAGAGGCCTTCGTGTTTTGGCTGAAACTGACCAAAATCAGTGCCTTTGCGGTTCGCACTCTAGTGGGTTGCCGAGCTTTTTTCGGTGACAATGCGTTGATCATTCCATCACAGTACGCAGTGGACAAGTCGAAGGTAGCGCCTGCTGGCATAACAACATCTGAGTGGAGGGAGCGGACAGTCGCGCAACTCAATACCGCAATGTCCCAGTGGGTTGATTCATTGCCTGATCACCGTACGAAAATTCCCTCAGCCCCATTCTTTCCTCTTCGACAATGATATCTAATTCTGAAACTTCTTTCCCTTCCTCGCCAGTCCGCTGGTCGCCGAACATGGAGAACCGCATGTTTGCCACCCAATCTGCGACGCTATTTCTGGGGTACTATCTCAATCAGATCCTGATATACAGGCCGTTCATACCCTCCGTAAAATCTGACGCCGCAGCGAAGAATACGCCGTTGCGCGCCAGGTTTCCGTTCCCTGCTCTGCCTATTTGTCTCAATGCAGCCAGGACCGCGATACGGATTCTCGAAACTGAGAAGAAGACGGGGTTTAGCAATATTCCTGTTATCATTAGGGCTTGCCAAGAAGCTGGGGGGATACTCATCACCCACGTTTGGCGTCTCAAGACCCGCGACCGCGCGCTTGCGGTTGAGGGGAAACTTAGGAGATATTCGGGACCCTTGATCGCGGACCTGGTTGCTGACGTACAGAAGGTAATCGATATTCTCGATGGGGTGAGTGGCCGATGGCCACTGGCCTATTCGCTCGCGTGAGTCCGAAGCACCTGGCATCACACGTTCAAAGCTTACGTCCTTCCTAGCACGCACTTCCGAGGGTCGTTGCCTGGGGAGGGAGAAGACGAAGTAGATATTCCTCATTCGCAACCTTCACCCATGGGAAACCCAGAGGAGGACGAAGGTGTAGAAACAACGACACGGTTCAACATCTTGTCATATCCACTCTTCACCATAGATGGTGTCGCCGAAGACTCGTACGACAGTTCGGATCCATCAAAATCGGGATCTGGTTCACCCCCATTCAACCCACGACCCTGGGCCAAACCCCCCTCACCTCCGGAGAAATCAAGTCGCGGTTCGTACAGCGTGGTCAACCCGCAGCCCATTTCACGGCAGGGTACTGTCCCGATCTATCCATCCAATCCTTGCACGCCCCCTAGTCCACACTACAACTACGATCCGCTCCCTGGAGAGGGGCACCGACCGATCGGCCACGTCCCTGGATATTTTAACGGGAATCATGGTCACCACCTTGGGCACCAGGGACACCTCCACGAACGTGTCGAACCGTTCATTAAGCAGGAGTGCATCGAGGATAATCAGCTCATCGGCGGTCTACCGGAACCCGTGCGTTCCTACACGAGCGGTCACAACCAGCCCTTGAAACCCGCGTACTATTGGTAACATGGCGCCGGTTCAGGTTTTCGGCGGAATTGGGGTATACGTGGTATCCCGCGCCTTTGGACTCTCCAGATTTCTCACTCTAATTATTTTCTTTTCGTTTCGCTGAGATAGACGGGGTATTAGGTTACACCTGGGGTAACTTTTGGTTGCGTATAACACGTATTATCTGTACAACTATATTCGTGCGTTGTAGTTACTGAATGCTGGTACTGTACGTAGAAGGAAGGAGGATCAAACGGACACTCGTGCTTCACGCTGAAGGAAAACCGGGTGATTTCAGTCTACTGCCCTTCAACCTCTTCCGACCTCTCCCTGGTGCCTTCGCCCCCCTTCGTCATGGTCGGATCAACTCCGGAACCCCCCGCGTCCAGCGCCTTCTCTATGGACTTCATGACGACATCGTTTGTTGCGGTCGGTGCGCTCCCAGAGTACATCTCCGACAGAGAGCTCACGGTGGTGAGAGCCATATCGACTACGCTCTCGACACGTTTCCGGAGCGTTTCGTTGGCGCTGGTGACGGTCTGGAAGAAAAAGGGGAATAGAAAAAAAAAACAATGCCGGCGATAAGCAAAACGACGCCCATTAATTCAATGAACCCTGGAGCGGTGGCGCAAGTCAAATTTCCGGTTCCCCTCAACCCCATGGCCGGGGAAGGAAAGTGAAAGGAAAAGAGAGGGAAGGAAGGAAGGCAACGAGGCCGAGGAACGGTTACTCACCATTGACCTTAAATGAACGAGCGCGTCGGCTTCATCCAGCCGAATCAACAGCACTGGTTCGGGGGTCTCTTCATCTTGGCACTCTTCGTGACCCTTTTCAGGTTCAGGCACGCTCATGTGAACCTCTCCAAAGTGTGATTCGAGGAACATTGCCAATCGCTGAATACGCTCCAGGTCGCTTTCCGAGTCCGCGTGGGGGTGAACACGTTCGTGGACGTGATTGTGGGGGCTGGATGTCACTATAAAAAAAGACGATTGAAACGACCGTCGGTCATCAGCGTTCAAGTATCTCGTCATTATGATACAGATTTCCAGGCCCGTGGACGCCCCGTTACGTGAGTATCGACTCGTAACATGAACTGGATCCGTGGGAGGAACAGGAGGGATGGAAGGCACTCAAGGGAATGTACTCACATTTTGCAGAGGCTGGGCTCTTATCTATTCCAGTAATGAGCGCGAGAGTCGAGTCCGCTACCATATCGTTGCTCGCGCTTGATTCCCATTCCATCGTCATTTCGTGTTCGCCGGTTTGTTTCACGTCCACAATACCCATCACCTGTCGCGAGTCGCCAAGTCAGTCGCTTTGGACCAGAGGTGGGGAAACGGCGAACCCTCATGACGGGAACCCCGTCTGCGTCACACCCTTCCTCGACCCTACCAAACATCCCCTCCAAATGCCACCTGACAAGCTCCCACCCTACCCCAAGAACGAGCTTCTGACGTTGCGTCACGACGCACGTTGATAACCCCGCAAAGTCTCGGAGGTCTCTGGGGTCCAGCAAAGTATAGGAATAATCCTTCGCCACGAGCAAACCAGACAACAGATCACCCGCTTGGGGTGTCTTGGCCGCAAGTGTCCCAATGGCCTACGATGATAAACAGTCAGCAGATCAAGCAGCCAATGGGAAAATCGGCACGTTCGTCCTCGCACCCACCTTCGCCACCCGCTCTCCCCTGAAAGTCAAATTCAGAGTCTCAAGGTTCCTGGGGGTATGAATTTTGACATCCTCGTCTCTCTGTTTATACCTCGACTGGAGGGCAGCCCTAAGGCGACCCATGGCCGTCTGCTCTCCATGAACGAGGATCTGTTCAGAATAACCCAATTAGCGTTTTAAAAGATAGACAACGAAGCGGGGTTCCAAATGGAAACACGGATTTACGATGTGCTTTGCCTTCACGGCTTCAATAAACTCCGAATTCTGTGAAAAGTCCACGTGCGCGCTGAACGATATGTCATCCACTGACAGCCTCCGTGGGATCATGTTGCCCTTCATTGATGGGATCTCGTCCGGTCCGGACATGATATCCTAGAGGTGGAAGCAGCGAAAAAGAGACACAGATGAGTTCCTTGGTAAAACAAGCTCGAGATCACACAGGGGCGGCTCATGACGACCAGAGATGGTGGAGGAGGGGGAAATGAATCGCATTGCACGAATCGAGGTAATATACAAGTAAAAACCGCCCCCCGTCGATACAAAGACTACTCACCCTCGCCATTGTCCCTTCCACCGAGTACCCTGTCACGATGAGTCCGTTCTTGGGGTCAGAAGCCATAAGTTCCAGGAGCTCGCGGCTGGGTCCACTCTGAAGGAACCCTGGACTGGCCAGGACAACGCATGGGGGTCCCTCTGCGACTTTCTTTTCCCAGCCCCGGTTCTGACCCAAATGTGAAATATGTCTGCAGGTAGTGAGATGAGCGGGTATGAAAAGAGTTGCAGAGGTTAAAACATACGAAAAGATAAAGGGGTTGTCACGTTTTGCGAACCGACCGCGAATGTTTGCATTCATGGTGTGGATGTATGTCTGGTACACAGCCATGGACTTCCTAGCCAGACTCGAGGCGTAGTAAATTGGGACATTGTGTAGGTCGGGGTGGTTCTTCCAGTACTCGTCCAAGATAAGCAATAGCTCCTGAGCACGACCCAAGGCGAAAGTTGGCATCAAAACGTGTCCTCCACGCTTGATGATGGTGTGGACAAGATTTGTAAACCGGGCTTCCTTAGTCTCGCGAGCTTCCAGGGTGTGTACACCAAACGTGCTCTCCACGATTAGCACGTCTGGTTTGATGGGTGGAAGTTCTGCTTTGACAAGATGCCGATCCTCTTCGCGTGAATAGTCGCCAGTGTAAAGTATCTTGAGCCCAGCTATGTCGATCATGAACATGGCAGCCCCGAGGACGTGGCCAGCGTGGTACGGCGTGAACGAAACTCCGGGGCAAACGTTGATTAGTTGGTGAGCCGAGACAGGGATGACCAAATCCAGAGACATTGAGAGATCTAGAGGAGAAAACAAAGCTTCCGAGGACGACGAGCTGAGGTGGGGGCACAATGGTGTGAGGACACGAAATGTGGCAAGGGGGGATGACGTGCCTCATGCGTACAAAGTCTTGCATCATAAACTTGTGGAGGGCTTTCGTGGGGTGGGTCATGTAAACCTTCCCTGGCCCATCTCTGAAATTAGTCTGCAAATGGGGAGTTTGAGTGATTGTCGTGTGGGCGTTGGCGGATATACTGTCTACCTTCTCTGTAATATATGTCACGGCTGCTGCGTGATCAAGGTGGAAACTTGGGGAGGTCGGCTTTGTGGAAAATCGTAGAAATCGACGCGAAGTGACTTACTGGGTGATCAAGAGCGCATCCACAGTACTCCAATCCAACTCGTCCACGAAAGGGAGCGAAGCCATCCCGTTATACGCGGGATGGACTCCAGCATCGCAAACAACCGTCTTCCCCCGGTACTGCAACACACAGCATGAACGACCGACTTCTTGACCGGCACCCAGCAAGGTGACGCTCAGCGTCGGGACATCTTCTGCCGCTGTAGCCATCGTTCTGGAGGATGTACTGGTCGAGGGTAGAGAGGAAGGAGTGTTTCGCGCCCCGCTTGCCTTTTTCGGAAACTCGTTCATGGCCAAAAACTCTCGGCGAAGAGCCGCAAAGAAAACAGTCGCGAAAAATGCTGTCAAGGCGAACCAGCTGAAGCTACAGAAACGGGCACAGACGGAGAAGGTGACTACTGTGTTAGATAAAGGATTGGGCCTAGTTTATTCTGTAGGCGTATTCCTACAACCTAGCATGGGCGTGGCCTCACAAAATTGTATTAGGTCAACCAGACACAACAGGCACAACAGATATCGAAAAGTCCCCTCCCGGCGGGCGATAATGTTGAAGAATTGCTGAGACGCCTTTGATTCACTATGTGTAGTACAGTAGTAAGTGTCCACGAGATCGAGGCGGGTCGCTGCAGAGGAACTCATATGTATGGTAGGAATCTGTACAGGAGCGCGAAAGTAGGGATTTGGAACGAACACCTCACCCAGCCCTCTGATTCAATAGGGACAACACCCTCCCAATCTCGTTCCCAACCCCATCAAGTCGATTAGTCCTGTGAACTCGACATTCGTGTAACCGAGGTAGAGTTCCTCATAGTGAGTGGTGTGCACGGGACGATTGTCGGAAGGGCCCAGATGCGCGAAGCCCACGCACCCGTTTCCAGTGGCCGTATTGATTGTAACGCTGCCGGAGGCAGTGGGACCCGCCTTGAACTTGCCGTCTGCCATCACAGAACCCCGCTCGTTCTCAGAGGTCTCTTCTGCCGATGACCTTTCCTCGATATAATCTTCCTGCACGTACCAGTACGTGGTAAGAGCCCTGATTCCGTCCTGTGGAAGGAAGGAGTTTCATTTGTCATTCCGGATCATGTCAGCGATGAGAATTCCACCCGACGCGAGCTCCCCGATCAAACCTGCTATGGGCGACAGAATCCGTGGAGACGGATAAATCCTTCAAGCCGGGAGGAAAGAACGTGTCAGGTTCGAATTCAGTACAACGGGACGCTGCAAGGGCGATTCGGATACCGTAGGTTGGGTTTGTGTTTCGGACTCCTTCCAAGACATCCTTCTGGTCCAGACGGACGGTGATCTGGTGTTTGGAGCTGTGCGGCATTACGCCCACCTCGCGTGAGCACGATGGAACCAACAGCACCTCCCTTTTTCACGAGACTGCGTTTTCACTCGGCGGAAACTGAGGCGGTCGTAGGTTGAGTTGTTGTAAACAATACGAGTGTGTTCGTAAGTCCAAGCCTTGTTTTGGGACCTAGCACTCTCACCAATGCCGGTAGGAGTAGGCTACCTCAGAAATGCGACCGATTAAAGAGTCGTAAAATGGAAGAACAGGTGCCCGCACCGTGATCGCCCAGATGAAGAGTCTGATCGATTGATATGCAATCGTAAGCAACAATACCGACGGCTTTCCAGAAGAGACCGCGTCTATATTATGGAGATCAGCGCACGGTGTGGCAGGATTAGGGCGTCTCACGTTCCAGAGCAGTTTCTCCCCGTGTTCCCCGTCGGTGGATGGAGTTTGGGATGGAGTGAAGTGAAGCCTGTCACACGGTCAGTGTTGAGAAGCCGCCCCCTGTCGTCAGGAATGACCATCCCTGCTCCAACCTTTTCCAGTAGAGATTCTAACCAAGCCGTGAAATCGTCGCGGGAGGCGCTGCCATCTAGCTGGTCTTTGAGACGGAGCACAGTAGCAACCACCACAGCAGCAAGCACCCCAGAAGGTGAGCCGGGGCATGAGATATCCCTGGAACGGGCGAGCCGTGCTCGGCTGATAACGGGGCTAGAGCGGTGTGTGTGAGCTGATGGGTGACAATTCAGGCTTGTGCGGTGTGTCTGCTGCCAGGACCTCCGCGTACGACACGAGATGATCGCGGTGTCTGCGCCTCTGAGTTGCGAGTGGGCTCGCGGTGTTCGACAAGTCCACGGCGCATTTAGGACCAGACGGCGGCCATACCGACGCGTTTTTTTCCTTGTTGTCAGCGCGGCTAATCGTCCAGCGGGGTTGCGGGTGCCAGGCGGTCAAGGTTCCGGAATCCCGTCCATTCTCTCCTCCGGGCGGACCGGGGTCACGTGTGGCACTCTTCTCTGCGAAGTGACATAGTTCCATGCCAGCCAGGTCCATCCACGAGCTAGGACAAGAAAACGGAACATAAATGGGCACGAGCGTACGCGCCCGTCTCTCCCTGCCCCCGCCCCTCTCCTTCCCCCCCTCACCTCCCGGCAAATGTCCGCCCAGGATTTCCTTTCAGATGAGGTCAGTTCGCGCTTTGGCCGGCGAGACAGTACGGGAGCTTGGCGCTAAGCTACGGAATTACAGGCCAAGTTGGCGTCCATAATGGTCCAATCAATCCTATATGGTAAGCTCCCAAACACGGCCCCACCCTTGGCTAGCCTGTTGATTTCCCCCCCATTTTTTAGGGATATACTTCGTTCTTTTCACCCGCACCATGGCTGTACTGTTCTGCCGCAGCATCGCGAGGACAGAAATGTATCGTGTCATGTTCGTAACGGCCATCCTGATGTGGATCATCGCCACTGGGGTGTGTAATCCTCGTTTATCATGCGCCACCAAGCCTGTTGTTGACCCCCGCTGTCATGTTTAGCACCTTACGACGAGCGGTATCCGAGTCGTCCGGCAATTTGTCCAAGAGCGCTATCCGGATAGCGGTTCCGATTCCTCCCCTCAGTTTTCAGATGTCATACACCTCGTTGGCGTCGGTCTAAATTTGATCCAAGTCTTTCTTGGAGATGGATTTCTTCTTTACCGCATGGCAGTCGTGTGGGGACGCGACTGGCGAATTTACGTTTTTCCCTTGGTTCTTCTGGCAGCATGCATGGGTACGTATTTCAATGCTAAATTCGATCAACCTCACCCTAAGCCACTCGTCCAGTTACGGCCGGTGGTGTGATGTATCAGCTGCACGGAGCCCCTAATGAGGGATTCGTTATGGACAGGAGTTGGATAGTTTCATTCATCGTGATGACCCTTTCCACAAACGTATACTGCACATGTTCGTATCTATTCTCACATTCACCAACCCTTATTAATCAAGGAGTCATCTAGCTTTAATCGCGGTGAAAATTTGGAAGATTAACAGCTTCAGCTCGCAATTTGTCGGCCGCAGCCTGACGCCTGTCATGCTTATGGTTATTGAATCTGGGTCCATCTACTCCTGCACCCTCATTGCGCTCCTCATCTGCTACCTGACCAAGAGCTGGGGTCAGTATCTCATCCTAGACTCGGTAAGCTCCCGTACGTTCCCCCGTAGAATGATGTGTTGACCCTGCGCGATTCCCCAGGTATCGCCCATCGTAGTAAGAGAAGTTCCGATCATGTCTCAGTTCACTTCCGTTAACACCCATGCGATCAGGGTTGCGTTTTCAGCATGGTGATCGTCCGGCTAGGATTGGGGCTCAGCAGACCGGAAGGCACCACGTCGCATTTCCCGGAGCCTGCAACACCCAGCATGGAGTGGCAGTCCCCTCGACGACGCAGCAGCGAGATTTCCAAGCTGACTACGGAGGAAATGTCCCCTGTTAGGGGTGATCCGAGGTCGGACAGCGCAGTCGGTTCGTATCGAGGGCAATCCCTTTATCCAGCGGTCGTGGAGGTATCGGTCGCGGAACCACGTTTGGCATGGAGGAGGTGAAGTGAATATCTTAGAGAAACAATAATGGACTGGTTCTTGGTTAGGGATCACGGGTCCGTGCCCACCTTTTATTGTATATACTTACTTGTAGAGTATCCCCGAGATTATTTTGCGAGGAGCGTCCGAATGGACCTCGGGCGACGGACACTTTGAATCAGCCTCGTGTGACGAGTGATCTGAGCCGGAATGCGGTGTGCGGTGAAGGGGAGGGGGCACGGAAGACGCATTGCAAGCAGGCGTGGCCAAGATATACCCCGCTGATGTCTCGCCTGCACCAGGTGTCGAGGGCGATGGACCATTGACTCGCGGGGATGATTAACATGCGGGTAAGGCGAGTTCTGGCGTCAGAGGCCTTTCAAGTTACCAAAAGGGGGTGAAAGAGCTGGAGCATTCTCCGGAACGTTTTACGTTCTCATCTAGCCAACATCAATTCGTGAATGCCGATGAGATAGATGGGCCATCGACCGAGCAATTTCATGAAAACGGCAGCGATGCAGCGAATTGCAGTCGCTCGCGTGTTTTTGCACGCTCTTTGAGCTTGCCTTTTTGGGAATAGGCACCCTCTACCCCCTTGATGCTTCTCGCGTTAAAAAGAGGGAATGACAATGAGCATGAGGTTTCAGTTCCCGGTCCTTTAACGACGACGGCTATCTTCCCGGAGCCCAGCCATCCTTCTCTTCGACTTTCATCTTCCCCGGTGCTTATAAGCCAGCCACCAGACGTTCCGTAATGAGCCCTACTTTCCTGGTTCCCCTGTCTTATGACCTCTCGTCTCCGTAAGCGGCGTCTCCCCTAGCGTCTCGACCACTCACCAGACACGCTTCCCGCCAGGTGCAGGATGTCCTCAGGAGACTCAGACAACAAGCCACCCAAATCGCGACCCTTCTCCCACGCGTTGACGCCCGCAGACGCGATCGCAGAGGCCTGGCGACGCGAGTCGCGCGAAAACCAGGACAAGTGGCGGCGGGCCGAGCAGGAAGCGATGGAGCGGTTCCGTGCATCCTCCCCGCCCTCATCCCCGCTCCCGACAACACCCGCCCCGTCCAGAGGCTCATCCCGAACGCAGACAGGACAATTTGGCCAGCGGCCGAAGCAAACAAAGCTGTAGCATTAGATAACCACGTGGCATCCCATTCATTTCGCACCTTGTACCTCTCTTGGTTCTTCCCGGCCGTTGCCGCTCCGTTTTTTTATTAGTTTTATTTTATTTATCGCATTCTATTCGATTCTTTTTTCCCCGCCGACGCGGGTTTGCTCGTTCCGCCCAGCGTGTTTTCTCTTCGAGGCTTCTCCTTTCCCTTCGTTCTTTCCTTTCTTTCCTTTCTTCTCACATGGGCTATGAAACTGTTAAGGACTTGACAGCGGGGACGGTCGGGGGTATCGCGCAGGTTCATCTTGAAACACGCTTGTTCGCGTTCGGTCCAGTCGTCTGACCGTACGAATTCCTATGTGTACCGCCAGGTCCTCGTTGGTCAACCTTTTGATATAATCAAAGTGGTATGTCGTCTCCCAAGCCTTTCAACGCCATCCCGTTTGAACCGAACATCCAGAGGATGCAAACATCTCCAGCCGGAACTTATTCGGGGATGCTCCATTGTGCCGGAGGCATCCTCAAGAACGAGGGCCCGTTCGCTTTTTACAAGGCAAGCCTTGTGGTGTCGTTTCTGTGTCATGTGGACTCAACTCGAAACTTTATCGGGCCACAGGGAACTCTAACGCCGTTGCTCGGGATCGGATTGTGTGTTTCGATCCAGTTTGCTGGTCTGGAATATTCGAAGCGATTATTTTCCGCCCGGAACATCGCTTCGGGTGTCGGTGACGGTCCTCTGACTGGGACTCAGTACTTTGCTTCGGGTGTCATCGCTGGTCTGGCGAACTCGGTCGTGTCTGGTCCAGTCGAACACATCCGTATCCGTAGGTCCTGTTTACCTAGAGTTGATCAGAGAAACTGCCCCCTCCGTCTAACGCCATGACTCCGATTTGCGCGTTTCCCTCCCCTTCCGCAGGTCTGCAAACCCAACCTGATAAAGCCCGACTTTACGCCGGTCCGTGGGATGCCGTCAGAAAGATCTTCGCTACCAACGGGATCGCCGGGATTTACAAGGGTCAAGTTGCGACCCTCTGTCGTGAGGCCAGCGGATATGGAGTTTATTTCTGGACGTATGAAAAGCTTATGCAGAGGGAAATGACGCAGAAGGGGATCAGGCGGGAACAGGTGAACCCCATGAAAACGGTCCTGTTTGGCGCTGCGTCCGGATATACGGTACGAAGATCTCGTCTCTATCTCGTTTCCGTTCCCTTGGTTTTCGGCTCAAGTTTCTTTTTTTTTTTTTCCTTTCGTGGGTCGTAGCTTTGGGCGGTCATATACCCAATAGACATGATCAAGTCTCGTATGCAGACGGATGGATTCTCACCCGCTACCGGGCAAAAGTACAAGTCTACGTGGGATTGCGTGAGGACGACTTGGAGGACGGAGGGCATAAGGGCGTTCACGCGGGGGTTGACCCCCACGCTTATTCGGTACGTTGGTTGTCGTCGATGGGTCCATCGATAAAGGCGAAAGCTCCGACATTTCATCGGCTCACCCACAACTTCATTTAATTTATTTCTAGCTCGCCGTTCGCAAATGGAGCCACTTTCTTGGGCTTCGAGATGGCGATGAGGGTGTTGAACACGGCATGATGCAAGTGGATGTTCCGGGTCGTTCATCCTGACAATCGTGTGTATTATGAGATGTAGTTAGACTAATGCCGACGGGTCGTCTTCCTTTGGAAATTTATCTTAAGCAGACGGCGGTGCCGTTCGCCTGCTGCGCTGCTCGCTCAATTTATCAGCCACAGAGGTCAGTGGCCGAGATTGACGTGACCCACCGAGTCCGAGACGGTCGCGACGGGATATCTGGCCGCTTTGACACCAGACACCTGGCATATCCTCGCCTGTTCTCGAAGGATCTCGATAATGACAAAGGCCGCTGCGGCCTGAGTCAAGTATCTGTAAGTCTTGGGTCAAAGCACACGTAAGACGGCATGGGTTGCCGTTTCGGGACCGGGGTGTCTTCTCGATCGGTCCGCCACCTCGCGGCGCTTACTGCTCCGCCAGCATCGAGCTATCCATCGTCTCTGGCGACGCGCAACCATACGGCAATGGCATCTGTACAGGACGTTACGGTCCCATTCATCAAAAAGAAAGGAAGGTCTCGTCCTGCGACGACCCGCCGGAGGTCTGCCTCGCCTGGACCAGCTGCTGAAACATCTTCAACTACCACCGCGCCATCCAAATCGGAGGTCGTCTTGCCCTCTCGAAAGAACGCTAGTCGGCTTATCAGCGCTGGGACGAAACGAACTGCCTCCAAACGAGACGAGGACGAGGTGGAGGGAGAGGAGGAGAGGGATGGCCCGGACGTGAAGTGGACGACTGAAGGGTCTCACATAGACGCTGCCAAGGCAATCCTGCTGGGTGACGAGGCCGAGGAGCTCCTCGCGAAGCGACGCAGGGCGGAAAACCCCGACGGCGACGGGGAGGATGTTCCTGAAGACGGGTTGTACCGAGGTCAGAAGGGGTACACTAATCACATCAAGAAGAGACAAGAGGTGCCCAAAGCCATGAGGGTCGGTCCGCAACGAAACACAAGCACGATCAGGACGGTTACAATCGTCGATTATCAACCTGACGTATGCAAGGATTACAAAGGTGCGTTTCCATCGATGTTTATGCCGTAGATCCCGGAAACGAAGGAGCTGACATAAGGCGTATGTGCATTTTAGAGACCGGCTATTGTGGTTTCGGCGACACGTGCAAATTTTTACACGACAGAGGGACATGTAAGTAGACGTAGGGTTCGATTGATTGCCTACACATCGAACGATGCTTACCAGGTTGGGCATTTGACAGATCTAGCCGGATGGCAGCTGGATAAATTGGCTGAGAACCCACAGAAACAGGCAGAAGATGTCGAGGACTCGGGGTCAGACGAGGACGTGCCTTTCGCGTGCCTTATCTGTAGAAAACACTTCACAAACCCCGTGGCGACACGTTGCGGACATTATTTCTGCTCGGCCTGTGCCATCAAACGTTTTGCGAAGACGCCAAAGTGCCTTGCGTGCGGCGCTCCGACCAACGGGATCTTCAATAGAGCAGACAAAATACTGGCGAAGATGACCAAGAAGAAGGCGAAGAAGACAGGAGGCGATATGGGGGAGGATGACGAGGGTCTAGACCGTGGCGATGGGGGTGTTACCATCGAGGGGTTATCGGAGGCTGACAGCGGCGGGGAGGGCAACTAAATGGTGGACATCCCGTTTCGCTCTCGACGGGAAGCAATGTCACCAGTTGCCACTCACACACGCCTCAATCGCCTCTGTGCGGTACGCCGTGGCGGGTGGATCCGAGCTGATATGGATGGTCTGCGTGGAGGACGAAACTTGTACTGATTATAATCTATCCTCATAGAGGCATTCTTCTGATTGTTGCTGTACGGCACTCCTTGCGTACAACACGGAGAGACGAGATATCGCCCCACCTTGCGGGTTCGATCGAGGATGTGCAGCCCGGACGCGTGGGTTACGGAGGTGATCTCCGATACTTCACGTCGCTGCCGACAAGTTGTTCTGCCTCGAGGCCCTGAATTCATCGACGTGCCTGCTTTCTTTTTCCCCGGTAATTTCGGTGGATATATGTACGTCTGCGACGAGCACAGAGAGATGGTGAGACACGAGAAGACCTGCACCGAAATGGGTTGGCCGCCACGACATTGTGTTTGAGCATCCGACTGCTAATGTTCACGTAAGGTTGGCTCGTGGTCTCCTCGTATCGATCGAGTTGGCGGCTGCACGGCTGGATGGAGTGAAGCTTCTCGTCAACCCCCAGTCCCCCAGACCTGGCGGAATACTGCTTGCCAAAGCGAGGAAAAAGCCGTACAGCACCAACGTTTGCCGATGGCGATTCACTTCTCCCGATTCGCCTTCAGAAAAACGCGGCACCGCTATGTAAATCAGCCAGTTTGGGACAGTTCTCGAGGCGATTCTCCACGCCAGGCAGCCTATCGAAATCGGGCACAAAATCCCCGATTCTTTCAATTACGGGGCGCCGCCACCGTCCGCCTGCGGCTCCACTCCCCCCCTCCTCTTCCCCGCCCCCCCACGCTCCACACCCCCCTTTCGATTTTTTTTTTTTCTCTTTCCAGCGACGTTTAATTTTTATCAGCGTGTGGGTGCGCGTGTATCGCGATGTCTGTACGTCAGTCGGGGCGTGTGATCGATATCGATTATGGACCGGGAACACGGAGCTTTCATATAACATTTCATTTCATAACACACGCGTACCAAGGACATAATTTACACTGCTGGAGTTGGGGAAGGTTTATGAAAAAAACGGGTCCGTTTCAAGAAACAAAGAGTGGGAAAAAAGAAAACGCACGGCGAAGCCGTGGCCAGGGCTTCTCGAACCGTAAGATAATGAATTAGCAGGGAGAAAGATGTCCGCCAACGTATTTGGGACAAACGGATCTGCGTGGGATGCGACAGACACAAAGCAAGCAGACAGTTATTGAAACGACACACAAAAAAAAACAAATTCGACGAGCAAACACTAAATGTCCATTGGTTGCGGCGCCAGCCGCATGCCTCTCAGGTGCACACAAACTCGAGGCCCTAGGGACTGCTGCTCACACACTTCCCGTCGTCTTGATGCCTCTTCTTGGCGTCGGCACGCGAAAACGGCTTCCTGCACCTCTCGCACTTGTGCTTGGGCGGATTATCCGAATGCGTCGTCTCGTAATGCCGGTTACGATCGTGCGAGCGGGAGAATGTCGTGCCGCATTTATCGCATTGGTAACGAATGGGTGGAGGAGACGTGGGAGGCTGGACGGCCGTCCGCGGGGTGGTCGTAAACGGCGGCGGATTAGGGTTTTGGAAAACTCCGGGCGCGACGAGCGGGGGCGTGGGGATGTACTTGATCTCATGGCGGGGCTGGCGGTTGCCGTAATCCTGTTGGCTTTGTTGCTGCTGCTGTGGGTGCATAGCGGTGGGCTGGACAGGCAGCGGTTGTGGGTAGCCGGATAATCGAAGATCGGCATAATTGTTGGCCGGGTTATGACCTTGAGGGTTCATGTGGTCCCGCGCTTAACGAAGGAAGATGGTCAGTAAAACGAAATAGGCCAGATCGTGGCGCCGGCAGGGCTTACCAGGGTGGGGGTCGTGGTAGGCGTTGGGCGGATAGTGCGCCGGGGGCTGGCAGTGAGGGCCGGTGGTCTGAGAGGAGGACAGCTGCTGATAGTGGTTGTGCGGCTGGCTAGGGTGGGACATGTCTGGACAAAGCACTCGAGGCGACAAGGGCAAGGAGGGGGGAGAGCGAGAGAATGGTGAGGCCTTTTATAAGCTTTGTGCGTAAGACGACCGGTGTGAGTGTGAAGGGGATAAATACCAGGAACGGGATAAATTGCGGATAGAGGGCACGATAGCCAAATTAGACATGTTATGGAGATTGTAGACAACCCAAAGAAACGGGAAAAGAATATATCGCGCGCTGACCCGCCAATCTGCCGTTACCGAGGCATTGGGGGAGCTAATTTGCGATGAAGGCAAAGTCGGCAGAAACAGAGCAGAGCAACCTGAGCAGCGGCTATCAGTCCAATCTAAACGGGTTTACCCCCAACGCGGCGGTTTCTGTAGTACGTTTCTTACTTACCCCCCTTCGTGACGCCACCTGTGATGGGGACATGCTGCGATGGGGCATCCAAACGAAGCCGAGTCGCGAGGCTATCCCATTGTTTCAGCTCATTGGCATGCACCCAGAGGTTCTCGCACACAAGATAATGATGCCGACAAGACGTACGCCAGGCCGTTTCTGGCAAGACGGGTGGCGATAGTCAAAGTCAATCTGCCTCCGTCCGCTCGTTTGCTTCCGACATGAGTGTCGCCAACTAACATCCGAACGCCCGATCGGTCAGACTGGTGACCTGCCGGACGATCACCATTCATGCACATTCTCGTAAATATCTTTTGCACATACGCACACTCTCCAGCTTGTTTTCTCATTTGCAAATACGACAGAGAGAGAGAGACTATACCGAGAACGTGAAATTCTCTCACTTATCCATTCTTGCCCCCCCCGGCCTTCTCGTACGTAACCGGAAGGCAACAGCGAGACGATGGTCCAGGTTACTACCCATCATCTCAGCCGCGGATGAACCGCTTTTTGATACCAGACGCTTCGCCCAGGAGCAATCTATCGGAAAAAACTAAGGGCACAGGCACCCGCCAGCCGACGGCCACGCCACCCCTATTCCGTTGTCTCCCGCCCCGCACCGACACAGACGGGTTGCCATTCCATTGCGAATCTCCTACCACCGGAACAACGACAACGTCCGACCCGTCCGACAGTGGCCTTCACGTAACGCTCCGTTCTTGTGTGCTGATACGACCACTTTGTTCACCGCAGGACGTCGGCAAGCATCCGACGACTAGAAGCCTCTACCGTCCCGTACTGCCAGCGTTTCGGAGCAAGGTTACTCGATTTGTAGTCAACGCATCATAGACGCGACCACCATAGCTGGCAACACAGCGGCGGGGACCGGTTTTAGATGCCTTAAGCGAATGGACCCTAGGATGAAAAGGTCCCATCATCATACCTGGACTTCCAGTTTCGCGTCTGCGCACAACCAAGAAGACAACCCTGACGGCATCGGGAGGGGACCGAAACCGGTGCACCTGTGAGCGGCATTTGGAGCAAATCGAGAAGCACAAGGATTTGTTGCGTTGCATAGCGTGGCTAGACGCACACACACCCGGATCAAGCGTCATCCAAAGTAAGTATGGCGGAACCAACGGAAGGGGACTTAAAATCCGTCGTCAAATATCACGGCATAAACGGATGTGAGTAAACCAAGGGAGCAAAAACGAAAAACTGTAAGGAAAATTCATATGGATAAACGGACTCCCTACACCCTGCATTTTCCAAAGACCGACTAAGGCCGAGATGGGAGCCGAACTAGTTAGCCTCCGCTCCCGTTCGACGAGAGTTTTGAGTAAGTTGCACCCCCATTCGGTGTCTGAATGGAGCCAAGGGCTGTTAAGCCCCGCGCACGTAAACTATACGATACGAGCGCAGAGTGATATATGCGGGCGCCGTGGGCCGATTGAAGGGCGGGGCGAGCTTGGGTCGCTCTGCCCGTCTGGCAGCGGAGTCTGGGGCCGTCAGAGGAGAAGTGAAGAGCCCAGTTTCGCAGATTGCCGACGATCACTTGACCAACTCATGGCACCCTTCGACCTTGAAGCCTGCATCCAGCAGCTCCTCCGGAAACAGCTCTTACACGAAGCGTTGCTACGGGAAATATGCGAGAAAACAAAGGAGGTTCTCATGCGCGAATCCAACGTGGTGCACATCAGCGCTCCGGTCACTGTCGTGGGTGATATCCATGGGTTCGTAATCCCTGTCCCTTTCCCCCCTCCCTCGGACGAGCCGATTGACGGTTTTTAATACTATTTTTCGTCTAATTCAAGCCAGTTTTATGACCTGATTGAGATATTTCGCATTGGCGGATACGCACCGCACACAAATTATCTATTCTTGGGCAAGTCGATCCCATCCTACGTTCCTTCTGCCCAATCCGTTCCCCCGTAGCTAATTGCCACCGTCATGCCACCATAAAGGGGATTATGTGGACAGAGGGCTGTTCAGCGTCGAGACCATCTCGTTGCTTACGTGTCTCAAACTCCGATACCCTGACCGAGTTCAGTTAATTCGAGGAAATCACGAGTCCAGAGCCGTCACCCAAGTGAGCACAAACATTGACTAAACCTCCCCTTCTCCTCCCCTCCACATGCCCATTCAACCCGTCCAAAACGGTAACAAACGTGTATTCTTACGCACCAACCTTTTCTTGACAGACGTATGGCTTCTATACAGAATGCGTGAGGAAGTATGGCTCGTCCCGAGTTTGGACGTACTTCACAGACATGTTTGACTTCCTCACGTTATCCGTCGTGATCGATGACCGGATATTTTGCGTTCATGGAGGTGCGCTATCCCCGTTCTTCTCCGTTGTCAGCTGAGCGATGGAACCAACCTGTTACAAAGGCTTATCCCCATCAATACACTCAATCGACCAAATCAAAGTCGTGGACAGGTTTAGAGGTTAGTCAGAATTACATTCGTCTTCCTTTCCTTCACCTTCCACCCGGTGGCGCCGCTTTTTTTTTTTTTTTTGCTCTCGTGCGTACATCGTTGTTCGGTGTTTCATAATATCCTCCTTGCGTCGCCCCTATAGAAATCCCCCACGAAGGTCCTATCGCTGATTTGGTTTGGTCTGACCCTGACCCTGAGAAGGAGGACTTCGCTATTTCCCCGAGGTGAGCGTCATCTCTTTTCAATCAGTGGCGGGCGGGTTATCCTCAAATGGTCGGTGCCCGGCGGCTTCCTTCTCTTCGTCGCTGTGTCGAACAGAGGCGCAGGGTACACGTTTGGATCTGGAGTGGTCTACAAATTCCTCGAGACAAATGGAATGTCGCATATCCTCCGCGCTCATCAGCTCTGTATGGAAGGCTACGCGTCCCTGTTTGATGGCCATCTGTCGACGGTGTGGTCAGCCCCAAATTACTGTTACCGATGTGGAAATTCGGCCAGCATTTTGGAGGTGAGCCCAGGGGAAGTTATGTACTTCAACGTCTTCCAGGCCGCCCCTGAGAACGACAGAGACGGTCCCAGCCATCAAGCGATACACAACCCCGGTGGAACGGTCCGTGCCTAACCCATCACTCGTGTCCCAGTCTCAAACCCGCATGCTTCTCACAGCTCCCGGAGTACTTCCTGTAAACGACCCAATCCGACGCAATGTACATTTATTGCAACCATAATCACCCGAGGGTGCATAACGCTCTACAAACACAGCGAGAACGGTACAAATAAGGCGATAGATACTGCACGCATAAACTAGTACACAGGCAAAGGTCATCACTTGTGTCGCCCATCCTCGAAAGGGTTCTCAGCGTACTCCAAGTCCTCGATGGACCTTCGTTGGGGCGAGGACGGGTCACCAAGCGTTACGGGACGCTTCGGCAAGATCCCAAGTTTGGCTAGACGTTTCAGTCGTCAGTCCGAGTTTGATGCACGCGAGGTAACGACCCGCTCTCCGGATGGACTAACCGGGATCAATATTCGACGTTTGTTGATTGGAATGGTTGGAGGCCAAGACGATGTCTGGACTCGCAGCCCGCTGATCGGGTTTGGTTGGGAACGCCGTTGAGGGTTGCTCAGGCGGCGAGGTGAGAGACGACGGATCTGGGAATGACGTATTGAGATTAAGGGACGAATTGCTTTGCTCCTAGCGCGAGGGAAGATGAAGTAAAACTGACAGGTCATGTCATAGCCACGAATGGGCTGCGTGTCGGAAGGGGGTTGCTGGTAGTGGGCTTGCGTCATCATCGTGTGGCGGTCTTGATGCGAAGGTGCACCAGGGAACTGCCCCCCTCCGTTCCCCGTAGAAGGAGAACCTGAATCGGGACTGGAACGGACGTGTGTGACAATGATATTACATACCGATGAGCGACACAAATTCAGGGGGTGGAGAGGACGGGAGACGTTCAACACTCACCGAGGTTGATCCAGTTCCTGTATCTTGGCCTTGACCTTTGAAAAGAAGGTGCTGAAGGTCTTTTTCCCACCTAGGACAAGCACACGCGTGAAACGTTCATTAGGCGGACGGAACTGTTACGAGATGGAACATTCTGGTGACGTACTTTCAGCTAATTTGTTGAATGTCTCTGCGACTTCCTGCATATTGGGATTGGTTCCTGGAGGGTTCTGAACTGGAGGCTGCGCGCGCTGCTGGTACGGCACTGGCTCCTGGGGCGCGGCGTGCCCTCGTTCGCGACGACGGTTCGCTTCTTCCTGTTCTTGAATAAGGAGGTTTCTAGCGAACTGTTCGTCCAACTCCGTTTGGTCCTATGAAGGGGTGAGACACCAATCGTGAGGAATGGAAAGCGCGGGTCGCTCACGGCATTGGGTGAATGCTGTTCCTTGTATTCTGGATCACTCATCCCGAGCAATTTATCAATCGCCCTGTCCTGGTCGCCATTGACAGAGTCGAGAACGGATTGTCTTGTAACGAATCCAGTCAGCCGCGCAAACGATATGGAGACGGGATCAGTTGTACACACAGAATGATAGGGTCAAAGTCCGGGAACATTGCCTGAAGGGCGGCGATCCGAGGGTTTGTGGGGGTCTCTTCGACCGATTGGACGTCGGTCGGCTGTCCCGGAGTGGGATCAGTGGCAGGTGGTGAATCTATGAACGGGGGGGCGAGGCATCAGCAAACGTTGCAGTCGCCTATTTTCGTCAAAATTCTGACCAGTCATAACGTGAGCGGGAGCGTTCGGTTCAGTTTGAACCATCCGTGAAGCAAACGAGAAAAGCAAGGAGGAGGAGGAGGTAGAAGATCAAGGTGAACCGCGGACTGCGGACAGTCCCCCGTCAGCCCATGGCAGTTCTTCCCACTTGGCTGACCATTTTCTCACAAAGGTGCTTATACCAACTCCGCTCGTTCGTGCATGACCCCTCCCTCTGACCCGGACACCGTACCGGTCGTCAGCCTCAACGATTGGGACGACAATGTCTGGACCTCGTCGTCTTCCAGCAGCCGCAGCCGCAACTTCACGCCCTCTCTGACGAACACCCCTCCGAGCCCGACACGATCGTCACAGTCGTTGTACAGGCGGCGCACATCGGAGAACGTAGGGACGACAAGCCGTCCGAAAATCCCCTGGACCATCCAACACTCGCGCGCAGAGTCGTCGGATTGCGTTAGAGGACACCCGTTGAAGGGAGACTCGGGCGGTTTCACCTCACCCGTCATCAACGACTCAACCGTCACGCGCCCGATCCTCAACTTGCGGTTGTCCCCTGGTCCGACAGTCGACGTTGACAAGAACCCTTTCGAGGTGGAACATGGGGTAAAAACGGGCTCTGGTGAGAGAGAAGAGTTGGTGCTCGTACACGAGGTCTGTCGTTCCCTCCTCCGGAATCCGACGATCGGAGGGTTTCTTACTGGGCAAGTACTCTAGGTGGCCACAATGGACTCCCTCCAGGGAGTATCACTTAAATACGGGATTTCAATGGCCGATTTACGAAAGGCCAATCAGATGTGGCCATCCGATCCCATTCACCTCCGAAAGTCACTAAACGTTCCGATAAACAAGGCGAGCAAACTGAAGCAGCTCAGCATCGATGCCTCCGTGGAGGTTCAGAGAACAACCTCTTCGTCGTCGGTGGCATCTCTTGAACCCATACCGGACATCCGCAGGATACCCGCCTCACATCTCTCGTTTTTCCCTCAGGGGTCACCGTCCTACGTGTCTCCCGATGATACGGTGGTTACCGGTACCCGACGTCCCCGCATCTCCGGGCAGTTTAACTCTAGCGACAGTGGAGTATCGCCTATCTCCTTGAGTTCAAATTCATCGTCCATCTTTTCCACGCTTCCCAGAGCCTTTCCGATCGCTAAAGATGCCATTATGTCAAGACTATCCCTTGATTCCGGTGGCACGCCTCCAAACGAAGAGCAAGAGCACGAAATGGGGGTGGTGAGGAGGAATTCTGGTGTCAACGACATCCATTCCAGCTCCAGACAGCGTCGTGATGGAGGCGTAGGCCCTGGGACGACGAGCCACACAAATGACCAGGACTTACGCGATGGAAGAATGGCTCGCTCCCGTAATCACGATGGGTACAGGATTGGAGAGGGGGAGAGAGAACGCGCATTGACGGTAATCCGGACGTCGCAACTGGAACCTTCGCCGGATATGCTGGTTCCCGTGCTAGGACAAAAACGGGTAAAAGGGGATCGGGAGTCTGGCCATTGAACCCGACACAACACCAGTTGTCGGATGAAGGGTGCCGTTATTCATTTTCTTCGGCCAGGTTCTCGACTGGACGTCTGTACTGATCGTTTCTTTTTGGTCTAGACTCGCGTGTGTTCGAGGGTTGTGGGCAACAACCTTTGGCCATTCAACCTTTTCAACGGCAGCGCCTTGATGTACCCTCTGAGCCTGTCTGACGGGGCTTCCTGTGCGTGATCCTGATTTATACATGGAGAGAAGGTTCGGCTATACATAATGCATTGCTGCCAATTTAGTAAGTTTCCTATTATTTAGAGACCACCCTCAAACCGAGCGGGTTTTACTCGTATCAACGGGCCTGATTCCATGGACTATTCTAGAATAAATACCGGCAAAGTCTCAATCCGATGATACACACCGCCTTCGCCTTGCAATGAACGGGTCGCGTGTGATGTGGCCCTTGTTAAGTTATTTTCAACACCCCAATTCTCGTTGGGCAAGAGACCGAATGCACACGTTCGCTTCTTCTCACAGGCGCTTGCGTCGACTACATACTAATATTCCAACAGATGCGTGATCCCACGCATCCATTCTACTCCCCGTCCGTCCCTCGCCAGTTGTGAGTCTGGTTGTCACGTTCATGTTTTCGCCCGTACACAAACATGATATAGATAGAGTATTCTGTTTTGGCAAGGGGATTTCCCCAGCAGCCATGAGAACGGAGGGCGTAATTAAAGTTGGGTTCATGATGGAAGAAAGGATTTTCGGTTTTGATCGGCCTGCAGATCCCTCTCACGGCGTTCCTTGTTGTATTTGTGTCTGTGTACGTTTTTACTTTATCCTTATTCACAAAACGTGATAGGGCGGCCGCTCGACGCTTCCACTGATCCCCGTTTTGTTATCAACCGCCTTGTCGAATGCTCTCAACAGCGAGCGGATTTGTATTTTCCTCCTGTGAAACGCGAATTGGCAGGCCAGCTTGCGCGTGCTTCCTCTCCGGAAGCTGTGTCTCGCCTTCTCTAGCTTCGCCCGGCGCCGCAAAGGCCCTTCCGTCACGCCAGATATGACATTCTTGGCACCATCCTGCCCCCCTCCCCTGTCACCGTATGCCTCCGTCCCGCCTGCCGTCTTGTGCTTTTCTTATCATTTCCGAACAGAGGCCTTGCTGTCGCGTAATATCGACGTGTACATACGGTTATCTCTCTTCTCCTTGTTCCGACAAGCTTTGCGCAGCGCTGGTCTGGATCTTATCATCCCTCAATCCGGTTCCCAACATTTGTATATCCTGCATCGCGTATGGTTCTTGTAGAACGTTCTGCTGCGCCTTTCCGCATCAGACGTTGTCGGAACCTTACATGCCCACCTGGATCCGCCTCA
>Ga0307517_10002033_pt1:22500-32933 | contig 32933 bp, 15 predicted proteins | sample 23_EM_MG_FD_194515 | JGI IMG/M metagenome (GOLD analysis project Ga0307517, IMG submission 194515) | Populus trichocarpa ectomycorrhiza microbial communities from riparian zone in the Pacific Northwest, United States - 23_EM | ecosystem: Host-associated > Plants > Roots >... | reverse complement strand
AATTGACAAATCTAAAGAAAAGAGGATATAAATGTGCACTTTCTCTGTAAGAAAGAGAAAAGAAAGAAGGAAAATAAAAACAATCGTAAGCAAGAAACCGACCATAATACACCGACACATAACACCTCAAAAAGAAAGAGGACACTACAGCGCATCTAATAATACAACGTAAGGGCAGATTTAGTCATCGGAAGGATCCACACGCGCCACTGAAACACCGCGGACGACACATACTCACTGGCGTATGAGCATGACACGCCGACACCTTTTTAAAATAAAATAATTGTTTTCCAACAAAGAAATACTAGAATGCCCTTCATGAACCCCGAGAATCACAAAACAAAATAGTAAAAGTACATAAATGACCATAGACCCATGCCTTGATATTTGTCTTTTCTAAGGGTATAATAGTATTTCTACTATATTTCAAAGTGCAAAAAACCAAAAAGGCCCTCGGTCAACAACTCGATTTTTTTTACTTTAGGGGTAAATAAGTATTTTTACTATTTTAATGTTTTTGAAAGACTAAAAAACCCTTGGGCAACAGCTCAAAAAATTGTTAAATTTAGGGACAAAATCGTATTTTTAATGTGCAAAAAAAATAGAAAATACTAGCATACCCCTAAACAACTTTTTAATGACTAATAGATCAATTATAAAGATCAAAACACCCTTAATATCATTACAATTTTTTTTTTCAACTCAGGAGCAAAAGGGTAATTTCACTTTAGCGATCTACAGCAAATTATATCTACTGCTACAGTGAAAACCCCACACGGTTTAAAATTTTTGTTAATTTTTTTCACTTTAGTTTCGAAGAAGTCTTTTTTTAGCTAACTTAAAATATAATAATAAAATAATATAATTAAATTATGATTTAACGGTTATTAAATCATTTCTTCAAATATATTTAACAATAAAATAAATAATTAAATCAATCATGTCTCAAATAAAATATTTGTACAGACACAAAGTAGAGATCTAACATAGATAGAAATGTAGGATAATAATTTTATCAGAAATACATATTTTTTTTTTTTATGATCATTCAACCTCCATCTGCTCATCATTGTTGGTTAAAATCTATTGTATTTTTCATGATTTTTTTTATATTTTCTAGTTTTGAAATTGAAAAATAAATTAATTATAATCAACTATCTAGATATGAATGTAAAGATAAAAATTAAAAATGTTTAAAAAGGATTTGTAAAAAAAGTAACTTGTTCCTGTGTTTATTTTTCTCTTTTATCTTTTTTTAGAATAATAAAATTTGATTAAAAACCGTTTTTAAAACAAAAATAAAAACTCATTTTCATATTCATCTCTATAACCAGAAGCATTATTGTCTCTTGGATTTCTATTTTTTTTTCGGGATAGTAACTTGTGTCTTATACGTACGTACGCAGCAACACCTTTGCCAGCTCTAATTAATCCGCTAAAGCAAGCAGTATGATCACACTCCTCCTTTAGTTTGCTTCTAAGTTCTAAAAGTACATACCAGCTTAAAAAGAATTCTTCAAAGCCTGGGGGGAATTCAAAAGAAACTTAATTTTGCCTCTCTGTGTGTTGTGTGTGTGTGTTATTTTATTGGTTATGTTGGATCACAAATTTTGGTCCGGGCAATTAGCACACAAAATCAAAACAATTGGCCAATTAATATAGGAGCAAGATTTTTTTGGCGAAATAGTATATTTTTAGATGTAACAGTTCTTCTAAACCGCAATATTTAATTAAATATTATATTTCTTAACCATGACATCAATTAAATGTCACGGTTGGAAACCTCGACAAGAATTTAATTGATGTTGTGCTTCACAACCACGGCATAAATTAAATTCAGGGCTAACGGGTCGACTGATTCGTAATGATCAGTGAAATCGGTTGATCGGTTCCGAAAATAATAAGAAAAGTCTCAAAATTGCCAAAATTAGGGGGCCTCAACTAGATTTTTTATATCTAAATATTTCACGGTCTGTGTAGCGACGCTGTGACTACTCAAAAGAAAAACAACCTCTGGAAACTCTTGCAAAGATTTAATTGCGATCTAACGATCGAATCAAAAGTTATGGTCCTTTTGAGTTGTTATTCTGATCCGGCGTGACCAAACCTCTTATTGGACCTAAACCTGTCAAACTGGTGTAGACTATCCTCCTCTTGGACCTAAACCTAACCAAAAGTTATAGCCCTTTTTTAGTCTGCAAGTTAGACAGAGATATATGTTTTTACTCATAAAACACATTTGAAAAAAAAAATTCATAAAATTATAGTTTTTATGTAAAACAATTGACCGGTTCATACAACTAGATCAATCGGTCGACCGATTAAGTCAGATAATTTGAGTTTTATCTTTTCACGCGCTTCAAAGGCATGATAATATAAAAATATGTGTTTTCACCCAATATTTTTTAAAAGTTGTTATTCTGTCCAAATTTTTAAATAAAAAATTGTGCAAATTTTGAAAAATATCCCTAAAAGAGCAATGAAAGGGATAGTATTTTTCGCATTGGTTCCATAGATGATTCGATATTGGTTACCGAATCTATACGATGAAGCTATTCCAGACCACGACGAAGAATCCGTAAGACTACCCGAAAGGATAACAAGAATATATGTAAACAGCGGTGCCTTTGCAATCTTGCCGAGGCAGCTCCCACAGGTGTTGATGTGAATATATTCAGCCAAGGTACGTTCGGGAGGGGTGGTGGTGCTGAGTGTTATACAGTATACTGGATAGCTAGTACTATCTCTGTAATTTTTAGGCTGATAATTGAGACAATGATGGGGCTCTGACCCTCTTTTCATAGACTATTTGTACGAAGCTTTCAGAAACGGATTGATAGATCTCCTCTCTGTTACTCTCTACCAGAACCAAAGAAATTAAACCCTTTCTCTCTCTCTCTCTCTGTACTGCTGCTGCTGCTGATGCAAGCCTCGGCCCCTATCTCTATCTCTCTCTGCCGCCATAAGACAATGGAGGAAGGAAAAGTCCAAGTTGGGAAGAAGGAGCTTCTGCATTGAATTCGAAATCCACATCACACGCTTCCAAGCACGCGTTTTCACAAGTAATGAGAATCTTGCGTCATTTCTTTTGCTTCCTACTGATCAGTACCGATCATCCACCAAAAATCTTGTTGGCAGAATGGAAAGGACTGCTGTATGAGGGAGACAGACGGATTCCATGGTTTTTTTTAGTGTTTTTAAATTATTTAATTTTATTTTAATATATTTTTAAGTTAAAAAATATTTTAAAAGACAGCATTAAGTCATTAACACTCTCTAGTCTCTAGATCTCTCTCCTCTCTCTGCCATTTATTGTGTCCCTTATCCGATAAGCATGCCTTTGTTGAGCATAGAAAATTAGACACCAAAAAAGATATACAGGGAAAGGATATTGTAGCAGGACAAGATGAAGGCAAGAAAAAAAAAATCAAATCCCAATATAAATGTGGAGTTGTTTCTTAGAGTTTAGTCTAACTTAACTTTCAAAATCTTTGTGCTTTCCAAGATAACGAGTAGAATTTTTCCACGACAAACAGTGGGGGGAATGGCACTAAGCACCACAGTTGATATTGCAAGGAGCTTTTCATTACAATATCAATACATTACCTGGATATATTCTGTGGAGGGAGCTTGGGAGCGTGAGCGGAACGTTTCATGGATGGAAGGTGTCTGGGTTCTTGAGACTATCTTAGGGTTGATGGCATGCAGTAGCCAGGGGGGCGTATCTATGCAAGTATAGGTTGGCATGACATGGCATGCAAATGTACTAATCAAACATCTGATTGTTGTGCATGCATGCCATATTGCTCCATGCAATATTACTAGTGAAAAATTTATGAACACTATACCATTTGGCAGAGGACAAAACTATTCCTTATTTTCTGTCATTTACTGTTGATTTTGTTTTACATTTTAAATATGTGGTAGTGATGAGATGATGATGATGATATCAGAGAAAGGTCCCCAAAGAATTCATTCCCTTGGCTTCTTGATTCAATTGGGCCCACCTGATCTCAGAGGTATGTTGCTTTTGTAGCAGCCCTTCTCTAGCTGACAACAGTGTAGAAATGTAAATACCAGCGAGCGAGCTAGCGAGAGAGAGAGACCTCTCAGTGCCCACCTTCCTTGACTAAATGCTTCAATTTCTTGCTCCCTCGTCTGCAACCTCCAATTTAAATTAAGACATTGTAACGTTTTCGCATGTTGTTTTGCCAAAACTTATGTGGGAGTAGCGAGAAAGACGAAGACCTTACATTAATGGCCATCTTCTTCTCTATCTTCAACTTGGAATCGAGTAGAAACTTAATTAGTTTGGATTGTGTTGGGTGTACGTCCTGTGCACGCAGCATAGGCCACAGCTAGTCTAAGCCATGAAACAACAACATATAGCTAGGGAGAACCTTTTTCCCATGCACATTGTCACCTTCTGATAACGATCAATTGTTTTGAGGTGAGACTGGAGAGTGCTGGATTGCTTAGACAGTGGGCCTGTAAAAAGAAAAGAAAAACAACGAGTTACTCGATGAACATAATAGTCTTGGAGTATCTGAATTATAACGAGCGATACCTAGGATTGACCAGCGTGTTAAATAATTACTTTAGGTCTTCTGAATTGTATCATATCAATTATTCTAATGGATGAAAAATGTTTGCCAATATCTTTTCTAATAAAATAAATAAAATCATAAACTCAAAATATTATTCATATTATTCAACATGCTTTTTAAATATTGATGTGATGACATTTTAATGAAGAAAAATCAAAATAAATATTGAAGGTTAATTTCTATTTAATCCAAAAAACAGAATTAAAAAAATATATCTAAATCAATCCATAATTTTGAGTTGTTTTAATCTATTAGCTCCTCAAGATATTTTTTTATTCTTTTAAATGCTCAAACTAACCTGATTATACCCTTATCCTCAAGAGGAAAATAAATTATAAAACAAAAGGCACTTCACGGCCCAAACAATTCATTTTGGGCCGAAGTTTGCAAACTAAAAGCACATCACGGCCCAACCAAGGCAAGACTGGGCTAGGTTAGTGTACAGTGCCTTTATAAAGCATGTGCAAATTCCTTTCTCCTCTTGCCAAAATTCAATTTCATCCGTGCAAGAATTTTTTTTTTTTAATGTTCTTCCTATCCTTGATAGCGTGTGTTTAACAATTATAGTATTCTCGGTGTTATTTATTTAAAAATATATTAAAATAATTTTTTAATTTTTTATATATTAAAATTATTAGAAAATATAAAAAAATATTATATTGCTTTAATTTTTGTTCCAAGAAAAAAAGAATGAGAAGATCATTAGAATTGATTGACGGTGTATTTGTTTTTCTGATTAAAGAGCGTTTTAAATATTTTTTTATTTTAAATTAGTTTTTTATAGTTTTAAATTATTTTGATATTTGATATTAAAAATAAATTATTTTAATATATTTTTTAAAAAATATTTTCAAAAAAAACCCGTGTAAGCGATAAAGTAAAGACAGTGAAATGAAACTAATGAGTTGACTAATCTGGTCATTTCCTTCGTTCCCTTTCATTTCTCTGCAATTTCGCCATCATCACTTAGTCTAATCAAATTATTAAATCATAATATGCTGATTAAGTATCTTGATTTTGCTAAGCCTAAATTTCTTGGAAGTCCCCAGTGACAGGTTTGTGTCTGAAGATGACACCTGTCCACTGACCGCTCTTTATTGTTATTATTACTTTTTTATCGGTAATCAAATATATCATTATGATTTCAATATTGTATTTGCATGCGCCTCGAGCAATAAATTAAGATTTCCAAATATTAAAAGGGCTTGTTTGGTTCCAAAGCACATTTTCAACTCCTTTAACGGATAAATATGCTGAAGATTATCTTTCCACCAAACAAACAGTGTGAAAATTGTGTGAAAAACAATGATGAAGTTGGATTGATGGTAGGGTGTTGTCTTGCTTGTGTTGTTTTTTAAAATATTTTTATTTAAAATAATATTTTTAAATTTTTAAAATTTGTTTTTAACATTACTATATAAAAACAATTTAAAAAAATTAATTTAAAGTAAAAATAAAAACATATTATTTTAATGTATTTTTAATTAAAAAATATTTTTATAAAAATATATTGCACCGCATTTTCAAACAAACATTAAAAACAAAAACATCAACTAAAAAAGATATAAATGTGGATGCAATTTTTTTTCTTTGAACCCTCTTGATGAAAAAGAAAAATTGAAAGTATTTGAATAAAAATAACATAATTTTAACATCAAGTAACAATTATAAATTAATCAATGGCATAGCTACAAACCGAAGAATGTAATTAATAATTATCATTGAACAAGTAAATTGTAAGTAGAGATGATCATTTTGAGTTTGGTTCGGTTTTTATAAAAAAAAATAACCAAACCAAATTTTTTTAAAAAAAAACCGAAACTGGTTCAAACCGACCGGTTTCGGTTTGGTTTTTTAGGACAAAAACCGGTTCAAATCGATTTGACTCGGTTTTGACTTGGTTTTTTTGCTCACTTCTAATTGCAAGTGTGCGTGTTTCGTTAGAGAAATAAAAGGAATAAATGTTAAGCAAAATGTGCACTCACTTCTTCCCTTTCAAGAGATGAAACAAACTATAAGAAAATGACAAACAGAACTTCTTTCTATTTATTATATCATCAAAGGATGAATTCATTCATCAAATTGCGATGGACATTACAATAATTCGATCCACCGAAATATTAAATGGACGAACAGTAGGGTTCTGCTCTTTCTTTACATATTTATTGACCATAATATCTTCTTTAATGTCATAAGATTTTGAAGAACACATGCCATAGCTCAATTTACATCTAGCCACATTTGTCTTGGTATATTTGAAATAACCCCTATAGTTTCTTATTTGTTCTTGGGGAAGACGGGTTGTTTGCTTATTACCAAAAAAAGAAGAAGAAGAAGAAGGCTTTGCCCTCGTTTTTTTTAAAGGCTGGACACACAAGCTCGTCTCTCTGAACCCGAGAGCACCTCGTCTTTTTTAAATGATCCTTTAATTTTTTATTATGTTGGAATAAGATTCTTTTTAAATCAAGTAAAAGTATTATAATATTTTTTTAAAAATTATTTAACAATGTCATAGTTTTCAAATAAAATTTGAGGTCTTGATAATAATATTAAAAATTACTTTATGAATAATTATAGTGAGCATGATATGCAGAAATTAACAATTACTATATTTTATCATTTAATTTCATCATTAGAATTTTTTTCCTTTGTAATTTGATTCTTTTGTGGCCTTATTTCTTCGGATAAAGTTTTCAATTGAATTAGAAAGATAAAAAGTAAAGTTAGAGGACCATAATGTAAAACACGAAGAAATGCATGGTCAATCTTCAAGTTTTTTAAAATTTTATTTTGGTTCAAGAGTTTTTTTTTTGTTTTTGCTCAATTTTCAGTCTTCGAGAAAAATATGAGAGATGAACTCAACAAAAAAACAAGCGTGGTGGGCCACTAATGCTTTTTTCTTTGATTTTTTTTATTTTATCCTTTAAAATAGGGGTTTTATTGAATTCTTTACTCTCTTTTTTTAATATCATCATTCATCATTCATCATTTGGTTGATTTTCATGATTTGTTTTGATTGGCTTTATATAAGGTTATCTCTGATCTCGCAACTCAGATCGTTGACACGATTGTGTTTAATGACTTTATTCACAAAAATAGATTTTTTATTTAATAAAATATTAATAAAAATAGACAAACATAAAATTGATCAAATAAAATAAAAGAAAAGAAAAAAATATTTTTCAAGGTCACATATTAAAAATATTATCCAAAAATAAATATTTTTAATTTCTTAAAATATAATTTATTTATATAAAATATAAAAAATTATAGATGAATTAGAACAGTTTTTCAAAAAACTAAATGAATACAAAATAACTAGAAAATAGCCACAATTTAAAAGAGGCTAGATAAAAAATAAAATAAAAGAGAGAAGGGGTGTTAATATAAATATAAATTTAAAAATTATTTTGAAAAAAGTACATATAAAAGAAGCATTAATTAAAAAAACACTATTTTAAAAAAGGCTTGCCAGACCCAACAATACCTAACCCATCTAATAAGGGTTCACACGTGGGCTTACAGGATTATACACGTGCTCTTAGTTCTTTAATTTTTTTTTTGGGTTTTTGATAGGCGATAACATGTCTTCAGTCTTGATTTGTTTTGAAAAAAATGTTAGATGACGTTCTAAGGCTAACAACTCGTGGTCTAATATTGCTTAGTTTCCATCCACTAGAAAATCAAAGGAGAAGTTTTTTCGACCAAAAAACCAATTCTTCAACCTATTTTGACCCAAAACACCCATAAAACATTCTAAGCAACTTGATAAACTCATTTATGGCCTCAAAAAAACTGCTCAAAAACCCGGAATCAACCTGAAACAAAAAATATTATGAAGCTCCTATTTGTTTTTCTATGTAATTTTACGGTAAAATAAATCTAATATAAACTCCCTTCGTCAAATAGAACAATTTGACATTAATATTAATTGTTTTTGTGGTCGAAATCGGTATCAATAATTTTTTTTCTCTCTCTAATGTTGTATTCTAGCGACTTTCTCTCACTTCTCTTAAACCATAGACTAAAAAAATAAGAAAAATGGAGTTTGAGACCAAAATTGATTTTACCCTAAATCTTGAAAATTAAAGGGGTTCAATATTTATAATTTAAAAAGTATAAGGACTATAATAAACATTTAGCCCAAACTTTATCAAAGACAGTCATTCTGCTGTATTTTTCATTTTTATCCGTCATTTTTCAATCTCATCTTTCCAAAGGGACAAAAAATAAAGCACTACAAACCATAATATAATGTAAAGGGATTCACATTACATTTTGCATAATAGATTCTCCACGTTTTAAATTTATAGTTAATGATAATAATAACATATCCGACTACATGCAAATAAAAATATTTAACTATATGTTATAAAACAACTCTAAACAAAATATTTTTTTTTTAGTTTCTTGAAATGCAATTACAATTTCATCCTTGGCTCTCTAGAAAAGCATTCCCAGCACTACAAAAATCTTTATTTTCTTAGAGACGAGAAAAATTATTACATAAATCAATTCTATTTTATCATTCATAAACTAGACCAAAAAATATAAAACACATAGATAACATATAATTGTCTCCACCTAAGATATTTATGCAATAATTTCTTCACAATTGAAAGCAAGACTACCACCCTCTATGAATGCACATGGAGGACGTTGATGAAGGAAGTCTATAAGTTTTGGGTAACATCTACAAAATACCAAATTACATGGCTCATTCATAAATTGAAAAACCACAAGTGTCTACAGTGAAATGGTGCAAGAATTGTCCATTACAATTAAATTACACAAAACTCCCTTTTTATTCTGACAAATACACAACTAACGTACCAGAATTACCAGAAGCTTTGCTATGTTCAAGGGTATTTAAGTCATTCAACAACAAGGCTGCCTGGAAACTAGCGATTCAGACATGAAATAGACAAGGTCTAGGGGTTTATCAGTAAATTCCGCCAACTAAAGCCATTATGATATCTGCAATAGCACCTCGCAATCCACCAAAAGCTACAGATATAATTTTTCTTTTTTATTAAGTCTCAAAAAAAAGGAAAAAAATATAATTTTCTATTTTGGGATTTCAGGTATCTCTATCAATCTTTCATATTCTTTTTTTTTTTTAATTTTTGAGTTTGGTTTTATTCAATTAAATTTTAACAAATATTTAATTTTGAATTTCTTTCTAAATTTAGAGGTTCTATTTCCATTCTTGCACTGATAGATTCTTCATTGCTCTTTTTTATCACAAAAGAGTTAGCAACTTTATAACTCCTTTTTTTCTGGGTTCTATTAAATTAATTGATTTTGTATACTGAAAGTAAAGTTCTTTGCACTAATGAATTTCTTATTTTTATTTTCTGGGTTGGGATTTTTAGAGGCAAAGAGGAGCTAAAGCAGTGTGTAAGAATCCAGACATTATTGTATAACAGTTGTTTAGAATTCAAAAACATGTCTCAAACCAACTGGGAAGCTGATAAAATGTAAGTTCTTTATTGAAATATAGTTGAAGATTCTCTCTTCACTGTTGAAAGTTCACATTTTTTCTGTTTTAATGCCGTTTTCTCTCATGTTTCTGTTCTTGATTGGGGTTTTTAGGATGTGGTTTTTTCTGGTTTTTGTTTCTTATGGTCGTTTCTGGACAAAAGCTTTGTTCTTTGAAGCTGTTTTATGTTACTTACATGTACATTACTAGTATTCTAGGGTTTGTGTTTCTCGTACTGGTTAGTAAATTGAATTTGTACTGTATTTAGTGTGTAAGCACTTTGTTGTTTAACTATATTCTTCGTTTGTGTGAATAAGATGGGATTGTATGTAGTTTTGAGTTTT
>Ga0307517_10002033_pt1:0-17500 | contig 32933 bp, 15 predicted proteins | sample 23_EM_MG_FD_194515 | JGI IMG/M metagenome (GOLD analysis project Ga0307517, IMG submission 194515) | Populus trichocarpa ectomycorrhiza microbial communities from riparian zone in the Pacific Northwest, United States - 23_EM | ecosystem: Host-associated > Plants > Roots > Unclassified... | reverse complement strand
AAGTAGTCTGTTGCCATTTCTCATCAGACGGGAAATTGCTTGCTAGTGGCGGCCATGATAAAAGGGTAAGTCTCAAAATATCTGGCATTATAATCCTAATTCTGGGTAAATTAAACCTTTTGGAAGGTCTCTTATAAAAAATATCTATAAAACAAAAACCTTTTTGAAGGCTGAGAACTAAAAATCTATGGAAAAATTTGATGCCTCATTTGTTGTCAAGCAAATGTCTTGAATGCTCGCTTGAAATTCTGATGTGCCTGCCAAAAATGTGGAATTCAATACCTTGTGTATTATAGACTAGAGAAACAGGAAAATGGGCATTCTTTTGGCTGTTTTATACCGACCCAAAATACAATGTTAATTGTTTGTCTGATGGTTTATGATACAGGCTGTATTGTGGTACACAGATAATTTAAAGCTAAAAGCTACCCTTGAAGAACATACATCTCTGATTACTGACGTCCGTTTCAGCCCAAGCATGCCACGTCTTGCAACATCATCATCTGACAAAACTGTTAGGGTTTGGGATGCTGACAATGTTAGTATGATATTCTTTCTTAATGACTCACAGTTCTTTGCAGCAAATTCTTATTTGTCTTTTTTTCATGGAGAGTGTTTTAGTTCTGAGCAACTTCCTTTGCAATGTGAATGTAAATAAACAGATGTCTTCTCTCATAAAGATTTGTGTGAATAAGTAATTTTCATATTGGTGGATCCATAGTATGCTAATTCATTTCCTCTGTGAAATGGCAATAAGATCTTTTTCTCAAATTGAGGATGTGACTTTGTTGAATCCTTATGCTGCTGCACCATCATATATATCTTTTTATAAACTTAACAACGGTTTTTGCAGCCTAATTTCTCACTCCGCACTTTTACTGGACATTCTTCCAATGTAATGTCACTAGACTTCCACCCAACTAAAGATGATCTTATATGCTCTTGTGATGGGGTTGGTGAAATAAGATACTGGAGTATTACCAATGGTAGCTGTACAAGAGTATTCAAGGTAGATCTTGTAGGCCAGTTTACGATATCCGAGATTTAGTGGATTTGTTTTGGTGGTTTTTTTAGTTCTCTGGTTTGTGATGAATGATAGTTGTTTAAATTAGGGTGATATGGCCCGGATGAGATTTCAACCCCGTGCAGGGAAGTATCTTGCTGCTGCTGCTGAGAATGTTGTGTCTATACTGGATGTTGAGACACAAGCTTGTCGGCATTCGTTACAGGTTAGTTTGATGTTTCCTTTAACTATGTGGCCCGAACCTGGATCTGACGCCAGTTTTTTTGTATATGACCTTTTTTGGGTATTTATACAGCTGTTAATATGAATGCTAACTCGAATTCTAAAAACATGATTGAGCATAGAACACCACAGTTGGCTTCCAAAATTAATGCACTAGTATTCTTTCATATTTGACATTTGATGTGAATAGCATTTTAAAATATATCTACGCACCCTCCTATTTTGCATTGCATTCAAAATTTTGAAAACACTACAAACCAAGATTCACAGAAGGTTGAAGTAATATTTAACTGTATTGTTTTGGCGTTCATAAATATAGGTGCCAACTGGAGTCAATCTTGTGTGCACACCAATATAGTTTATTTACTGTTGTCATAATGCAGATTTAGTTGCCTGTCAGTCATGGTGACATAAGTGGCATGTTTTTCTTGGGTAATTGTTTTGGTTTTCATAAATATAGGCGCCTTCTGGAGTCAATCTTGTGGACTCACTGACATAGTTTATTTGCTGTAGTCATTTTGCAGATTTAGTTGCCTGTCAGTCATGGTGACAGAAGTGGCATACTTTTCTTGTGTAACATGCATGTTTATTGTTCTTGGTGATATTCATATTTTAATTTGCCTTCATATTTGGCTTAAACTGTTCCAGATTCTGTGTCTGCTGAGCTCATGAATATTTTGTGCCTCCCATTTTTCCGTTCTCCATGCGTTGTAGCTGACCTTTTGATCTTTCTAACTGCAGGGTCATACTAAAGCAATCCATTCTGTTTGTTGGGATCCTTCTGGTGAGTATCTAGCGTCTGTCAGTGAGGACTCTGTCAGAGTCTGGACGCTTGGATCAGGAAGTGAGGGTGAATGTGTTCATGAGTTGAGTTGTAATGGCAACGAATTCCACTCCTGTGTTTTTCACCCTACATTCCCTTCATTGCTCGTCATTGGCTGTTACCAGGCAAGTAATTTCTGCTTTGTCCTTTCTACTTTGCAATTACAGTTGTACAATAACGATACCAATAAAAATTTTATGGGGGTGTTCTCCACAAACGGTACTTCACCACCACTTTATGGGGTGTTCTCCACCCTGAAGATTGTTCATGTTGGATCCAAGTCAAAAGTCACATCAGATTTTAAACTATGAAAACAATTTCTTAATATTTGGTGGGCAAATTTTTTTGGAAGTCCGGGAAAAATTCTAATGTCTTTTGTATATTTTCATTCCCATCTTCACTCTGATGCTGCCTTTTCTTGCCATGTTTGTCTTGCCCCACTCTTGTTTTCCTTCGTTGAGTTGGGAGGGGCCATTCACACTTGGTTCTATTCATATCTTTTTTCAGTACCTGCACTATATTTTGTTTTGGGTTCTCTGATATGCATCTGTTGCATTTACTGCAGTCTTTGGAGCTTTGGAACATGAGTGAGAACAAGACAATGACTCTGGCAGCCCATGATGGTCAAATTGCTGCATTGGCTGTATCAACTGTTACAGGGATGCTTGCATCTGCTAGTCATGATAAGTTTGTCAAACTGTGGAAATGATATATGATTGTTTCTCGGTGTTGTTCAAGTGCTTGTAGCTTGTTTATTTTGGTTGCTCGATCTCCCCATTTTGTGTTCTATTTAAATATCAGGTCACTATAACCCCAGAGACCAAACCTTATATGTTGTTGTATCGGTTACATGGCCACTTGTGTAACTGCAAAAAAGTCAATGGTCAAGCGTCCTAGACTCTCATTTGTACTCTACTAGGAAGTAAATGGTTCTTGTTCATAGTTTTCCGGTGCCATATCTTCTGGTTCAAACTTGCATCCTCAGGACCTTTTCCAGTTCATTTCTACTACACTTTGTAAAAGCGTAATTCTCTTCCTTGATAAACTGCTTCATGCCCTGTTCATGTTTCTCTGATTTCCACATTTTATGTTTGATTTGATAACGGGCGAAATGTGAGGGAGATTTCAATGTTCAAATTTTGCATGAGCGTCCAAATCATTCGTCGCCAAAACCACAGCAATCAACTGGTTAGTTGACTGAAATGTCTCAATGTGTCTAAACGAGGGCCCGATGCTGAAATCCACACTGTCCATGAGGATAGGGAGAGTGAGAGGTGGGGAATGTTTGCGTTGTATTTTGGTGCGCTAGACCTCGAAAGTGGGGACCAAAAGCGAACATTCAGCTTTAGGAGCAGAGGGCACGGGTAGTGCAGTGTATGCATTCACTCCTGGGGTGCAGGGCCTTTGAATCTCATCATTAAGCAGAAAAATCTTGTAATCCATTATTGAGTCAAAAGTCATCTCCTCCCAGGACTAGTTGCTATCAACAACCAGCATCCTGACTATATATATATATATATATCTACACACACACACAATATGGCTTGATGTGGTTTGGCTAGTGGAAACAATAAGAAAGCCCATAGACATAATTTTGAAGATTGTTTCTAACTAAATTCGTAGAATTGTGTCATTGCTCCCCCCATCATCGCGTTACCTGCTGTGCAGGCGTTCAACGACATCGGTCCCAACTATAACTTCTTTAAAATGGTCCGGGGCTAAATTTTCTCTTGTTTTAACATGCTTCTGCATGTCGAGGCCATGTCTTTTCCAGTCACGTCCCTTTCGTAGTCTCCTCTTGAATTTGAACCGGAGGTAATAACATTAATAATACGAAACAAATCTTCTTGTCATCCGACCAAGCCTTCGAGGGTAAATGGAGAGCAGTAATGGATGTGCCAAGACAATTCCATTGCTAAGTACACTTCTTACTGTTCTGCTTCGCGACGATGTACAGGTAATCACAGTGACAATACCGGAGGAACTAGGTCAGAACAAACTCAAGTTTGTGTTTATGCAAAGATTACTTGTATGATATGATCACTGACAAGAACAGAGTCCACCTTTGACCTTGCATGGATAAAATCTTAACAAACTCAATCCAGGTGACAAGAAAAAAAGGTGGCTTTTCTTATCTTCCTATTGCGTCAAGATGCAAGGAAACCTCGTTGTCGATCGAAATGAAAAAAGACCCAAGGAATATTAATGGCTGCAAGTGCAAGATTACCTAATCATTGCCTAATTTGGCAATCTATGGCGTTGCCCATTTGGATACGTTAATTTTGTGTAGCTCCAAGTCAGTCAGTTCATATCTTCTCCCTTCTCCTCTCTTAAGTAGTACTTCGTTTTCCAAGCTAGCCTGGCATAGCTTCTCTTGTTCTTTGATTAGACAAGTTTTTCAACCTAATCTTATGCCGGAAGTAAAACTTGTATGAATCTTGTGAATAGACCAGAACGAAAAAGTAGTAGTTAGTCTCAGCATATAAAAGACATGAGAATGCTACCTAATTAATGCAGACTACAGAAGAAAATGTTGAGTGTTAAGAAAGGAAAAAAATTGCATAAATATAATAATATATGCATACATGATATGATATTGTGATATATAGTTATTGCTTTTCAAAATATTTTTTACTAGAAAATATATTTGAATAATATATTTTTTTATTTTTTAAAATTTATTTTTGATATCAATTCATCAAAACAATCTAAAACATGAAAAATAAATTTAAATAAAAAATTTAAATTTAATTTTTTAAAAAACTCCATGCCATCAAGCTCAAAATTTTATCATTCCTTTTTTTTTTCAAGACAACAAGGACATGACTCGAAATGATTGTTGCGAGAAATGATTTTGACATGATCATAGTTTTATATTGTCTAAAATTATTTACAATAAATGTAAAATTGATTAATTGTTTTTTATTTTTTATTTTTGAAGAAGTAGAAAAGAGAAAAACAAATAAAAATTCCTCCCTCTCTCCACCTTATTTGTTCTTGTGTGTTCCTTTCTCTAGCTTAAAGTTCCGTTGTTGTAAATAGAAAATATGTATAAGATTTTTAGTTTGTAGGTGTTGATTGAAAGTGCATTCTTTTGGAGTATTCTTGTTACGTTGCATTGAGATATCTTTATTCATGTTGACAAGCAATAGCTGTAGAAGGTGTTTGTTTACCTTATTGTTTCTGTTTTTAAAGCAAATTATAGAAAAAAACTGTTTAGTAAAGTATAAAATGCGGTTTATTATTTGTGGGATCCAGTATATTTTGCGTTTAAAATGCAGGTTAATCGAAAGCAGTTCCAAGCTGCTTCTCTTTTCATATGCTGTCTATACAGAGTGAATTAATTCACTCTGCACACAAAAATGAATAGTGCAAAGTGAATTTATTCACTCCGCATTGTTCACGTGAACAATAAAAAAATCCAATTTGTTTTATTTTTAATTTTGTTTTATTAAAAAAAACTAGTATTTAACATTATTCAATGACACTACATAAATTAAAGGGAGATTGCATGATGGCGTAGCATTTGCAGAATTTGATCGTAATCCCAATTTTGTTCCTCATGATATTTTACCTGATTTTGTTACACGCTCAAAAAACCATGGAAACTGTAGTCCTTGTTGAATGAATTTCGTACGTGATGGAATTGTAGATAGTTTAATGGAACAATACAAAATATTTTATATAAAGTTTTATTTATTTCATGATGTAATAGCAGTAGTTAAATCTATAATATTTAAATTAAAAACCATCAATATTAATATATATCTTTTTTAGTTATTTTATAACCTCAATTTAAAAAGCATTATTAACCAAACATTTTAAATTACTTTTTGTTCAACCTCAATTTCAACTACAATTTTAACCAAACATATATAAATATCAAACCAACCTCAACCAAAAATATTTTTTATAAAACAATTTTTTTTTAAACCACAACCACAAAAGCTATTACAATACCAAACACACTCGTAGTCTCGGAATGCAGCTTAAACGCGTTTCATAAAAATTAAAATTTTTTAATTTTTTAAATTTTTAAATCATTTTGATGTTTTAATGTTAAAAATGTTTTTTTAAAAAATAAAAAAAATATTATTTTAATGTTTTTCTAAAAGAAAAAACTTTAAAAAACAATCACTATCACATTTCCAAACACCCTTTAACCTAAGATGATATAATTTTTGGCAACTTTCATGCTTTAGATCTGAAATTGTATGCTTTATACTTATTTTTTATTTAATTTTTCTTCGTGTTTTTATTATTTGCAAATGTATTTAATTGTTTCTTCTAAACAATTTCCCACTTCAATTATTTTCTTCCTACATCGTCTGCAGGGGGAGAGAGCTCATTGCTGCATGATTAGATAAAAAAATACAAAGTAGGAGAGCTTTCATACAATCAATGTCTTTGGTTAGGCAATACAGATAGTGACTGAACCCTAAATCTTTATCTCACATTCATGTCAGCTACGCTGACAAAACAATGTCAGTTAGGAATGATGGGGGTGTGGGGGATGTTCTAAGAGTTAATGGAAAAACCCCACCCTACATGATGAATCACTGATGATGATCATACATAAAATCCTATCCTACACCAGAACTCTGACTTTGTGATTTGAGCTATCGAATCGATGGTCTAATAAAGCAATTGATGAGGCAAAACAAAACAATATTGCCAACTTTTCACAAGAAATTCTTCGCTACGCATGCATGATCTGCCATATTGTGAGCCAAATTATTTGATTGAATTCCTCTCTTACATGAACATATCCTATACATACGCATACACACAGCTACGTACTACAAATTAGAAAGCTTCATTAGCATATATAGATATATGGCTAAAAGTGGCTTCACTTTGGCAAGGAAGTAAAGAGTATACGTGGGCGATATCTTGTGTAATAAATGAGGAACTAGGTTCATTTTTCCTCCCCTCGTATCTTCTTTCCTTGGGCAGGAGTGTAGGAGAGATTAGTTGCCACACAAGTTGATGAAAGATGCAGCCATCACTTTGGTACAAATGGAAAGAGACAAGTTATAGTCACCCTTTCTTTCTTGTAAGAAATCAAATCCTTATAATGTCAATGTAATCACTTTGACTCAAACATCTTCTTGGGTTACTTGTACAACAACTTAAGGAGATCTTTTTTCTCTTCCAAAACACATTATTTCCCAGTAAATAGTACTGTGGGGAATTGCATATACAGGGAGGTCGAACTGACTTGTGAAGTGGGAACCAATCGAGCCCTAGCTCCCATTTATAGGAAAGTGACTTGGACATAGCCTAGAATGTACCATGTGCCTTGCCAAGCCATTTCAATGATCACAATTCTTGATGTATCGTTTTTGTATGCCCCATCAGGGTTACTTGTCTTTTCAGGTTTGCGGGTGACAACGCTACAAAACTTCATATCAAACCTCTGTGTCCATGAGTTTGAATTTAACCAACCATACTTAAGGCTCTCTCCATCTCCACAACCTCTTGAGCTCGAATTTACCGCTAAGCTATCACTTACCTATATTATCTACGTTATGGCAGAATTGAATGCCTTCAGTAGGGCTACAGGAGAGACCTCTCTGGCTAACTAACATGGGAGTGCTACCTTTTCAAGTACAGACCAACAAAGATTGTTAAGATGTATATGCATTCTAGGAACATTTTGGTTGTTCATGCTGGTCTTGTAACTCATCGATGAATTGAGTGTAGAGAACTATATACAGGGACCTACAACCCCCCCCCCCCCTTTTCGTATACATTCATTGAATAGTGATTTTCATTCTTATAAATAGAGCAAAGTACTTGGATTTACTAGTGAATTGAGTTGATTTTCAATAAAATAGTTAGATTAGTTAATAGACCTCGCGCATTTAAATTTTAAGTTATTCTTAAAACACATACTGTCATAACTTTGAATGCTTTGAATTATGTGTGAATGGACTTTATATATATATATAAATAAATAAATAAAATGGATTAATTAGTGGATCTCATACAAAACCCACACGCCTAAACTTCGGTAAAATCTTGGGAATATTTTGGATGATAGCTTTAAATTGCTCTTTTTGGGTTTTGTATACTTAATATGATCATTCACTATCTTCAAAGCATGGTGGAAACAAAAATGGGAGAGATTTGTAGGCATCATTGGCAAGATAAGGTTGGATGGGTGGCCCCTTTCTAATTCTTTAAAATAAGTCCTTGAAACGGACTGAAAGGAAAGCAATTGAACTCGTTATTGTCTTGGTACTGTGTCCCTGCCCTTGAGTATAATAGAAAGAGTTTGCTTTTGCAAAAATGGCAAAATGCATGCATTGATGGTAAGTAACATCATCACTACCCTAACAAGATAATACATGCATAAATCTGCTGCCTCTCTACCCAGAAAATCACTTTAGAAACTTATGCTAGGAGCACCCACAAACTCAACGATCCAATAATTACAATCTGCTAGAGCTGAGCTCTATTATATATAAAGGAATAACCTCATTTCCATGGGAACTTTTTTTTTTTAAATTGATAAGATTTTTTAGTTTTTGAAAAGTTTGAGAAGAAGGTTAGCTGGAGTTTGATAAAACAAGCATAATTTCTTATTCGATCTTTAAATCAAGTTGAAATTAAAAGAAAAATTCTAAAAGCTATGTTAAAATATAATTTAGAATATAAGATTAATAGTAATTAGGAAGACTTTCAAATAAAACATGAAAGTTATTGTTCAAGTTTTTTTTTTTTGGTTATATTTGGTTTTTTTTAAGGATTTTTAATTTAATTTGGATTTTACTGATGTTTTTCTTCTATTTAAACAGCCTTGTAAACTATCATTAAAATTAAAGATTATTGAATTAATTTTTTTTAATATTTCATAGTTTTATCTACAATTTATAACTATAAAATTTAAGAAGTCACGAAAATCTAATTTTTATCCACACTGTAAAACGCGTGAAGAAAACTTCCTTTGACACCTTACTTATATAGGCCAAGCTAGCGGATTCGTTCTTTCCTCTTATCACAAGCCGAAGGTATAAACCTGTGTAAATTAAGATATATCTATTAATAACATGGATTAATGATTTTATAATGCACATGTTTTTTAGAGATTCTAATTTTATAACCTTTTCCTGAACTTTTGAAGAAGACAACACACTAATATCAAATTTATAATGCTTAATTTATTAGCTACTTGTTCTAATTAAGATTAAGATACTTAAACAAATATCTCTACAAATTAATTACCATACCTATATGGAACCAAAAAAATGGAGAGACATTCACACATGGAACAGTTGAGCCTATTGGCTACAGAGGAAGCAAGGACTGAAAGCTATATGGTGGGTGCCCAAATCACTTCTTCAAAAGTAAAACCAAAATTTTGGACATATCTGAACTTGTTTTCCTATTTAATGAGATATGCCTCTCTAGTTAAGACTTAAGAGTACTTGTACTCCAGCAAACAACATATCGAGAGAGAGAGAGAGAGAGAGAGGGAGCGAGGGGGAGAGAGATGGCAGCTAAGGTCGAAATCCCATTTCTTGATATCTCTGAGGAAGCTTTGGCAGGCATAGAAGTTAAGAGTGAGAAGTGGAAAGAATTGTGTAACCAAGTTAGAGAGGCATGTGAGACTCACGGGATCTTCTTTTTGGTTTATGATAAGATTCCTACTAGCCTACGTGAAGAAATGTTTGTTGCCCTGAAGGCACTGTTTGATCTTCCTGAGGAGACAAAGAACAAGCACGTCAATCCTAAGCCATATCGAAGTTACTTAGGTAACTGTCCTGTGATTCCTTTTCACGAGAGCTTTGGTGTTGATGATGCTCCAACTCTTGACGCCTCTCAAGCTTTTACCAACCTTATGTGGCCAGAAGGGAACCCAAGTTTCTGGTAAGACTACTCTCCATCATCTTTCTTGATGTTTGTTTCGTTTCCATGTTAGAAGTTTTTGCTAGCTTGATGTAATTTAGCTACAATCATTAATTGATATTGTTCGAAAATGATGCTAATTTCTTTGAGATTATTGTTAAATTCACAGCTACAGATAAAGGTTTAATTAGTGATCTCTTTGTTATAAATCATGATCAATTCTAGCCAAAAGAAAAATTGAATTGTGGAATGAAGGGAAATGTAACACGCATAATGGCTTAATTTATAGCATGCAAGTAAAGTTTATGTCTTTTGGCTTAATTATTAGATAATCAGTCATCACTAAACGATCATTTTCTCAATAATTTTACCTTTTAATTCCTTGAACCTTATCATGACACACACAAAAAAGAGATTGCCCCACTTCTTTAATTAATTTCTTGCAAAACCACCTTTCAGATCATTAATTTCCTTTCTTGGTTGGGATATTCCAGCTGTTCTTCTTCTGACCTCTAAACATGTCTTAATGTCATGGCCAGAGACCCCGAGTCACCATCAAGAGAGATTGAACTCTGAACAGCACCTATAATGGGAAAAATGAGAAAATTGTTATGAAAAACCCTTGCAATCATAGAATATTATAATAGAGAAAAAACTAGAAAAAACATAAAGATTTAACGTAACGTGTTTATATCCACAAATAAAGAACTTTTATTTTTATTATATCAAAATAAAGTTATATAATATGTATTTAGAATAGATCCTAAACTGTCTAAAAAATCCTAATCGTTTAGAAAATTCTAGTAGTCCAATAAATATTAATAATTTTTTCATAATATTTCTTTACTGTAATAATTTATTTATATATGGCATTTTGAATTTACAGCAAGTATGAACTATGTTATTCATCAAAATTTTAAATTTTTTGTGGCAATAGCACAAAATACTCTAGACAGCTATCATAGTATTTGATAGTATCTTACAGTAGCCTGTTGAGACTAAGGAATGGTGGTTCTTAGCTCTTGTCCCATCAACAGCAATAGTACTTACGCATGATGATGGTAGCTACCAAACAGACTTGCTAGCTGCCAATGCATAATTTATTAGGGGCTTATCCTTTGAAACAGATTGAATTTATTACAATGCCAGCTTTAAAATGATTGTTCTTGTTCAAAACTCATGCACATGTCCTAGCAGAATAAAAATCAGCACCTGAGAGGTAGAATCAGCCTTTTCTATGGCTGTTGCAAGTTCCATTAAATTCCATTTGGTCTTAATATCAGTTGCTGTAGTAAAGACACATTCCTGAATTTAATTTGCAATATTCCATATGGATAATTCTATTTTCATCAGCCGTTGGATTATATATTCACTACTACGACCCACCTAGTATTATAATCTAACGGTTGTGAAATCTTTATGGGACTTTCAAAGCAATTTTACCTGTCATGATTGCTTAAACTTTGTGTGAGAATGTATATAACAGGGAGTCTTCAAAATCTTTGTGTTGCAAAATGTTATTGTTTCATTGAAAAAAACCCAAAAATTCCTGGTTAATTCGTTAAATATCCATCAACTCACCCACAAGTTGACCTGTCTAACGAGTCTTGAGTCAAGTTGAGCCTGGCAGGAGATAGAACCAACCAATCTTTATTTTGCTCTTCTAAAAGTCAACACAATTTTTTTTTAACTGACCGATCTCAAATTCTACCGCATAATCCTGTTAGTGTTGACTATGTTGTACTAAACAAAACTAGTACGCATGAAACGTGTCTAATAGGACATGGCTGGCAGCATTTATTAATTTTTTCTGTCCCACTTTTTTTATTTTTATTTTCTTGCGGTGTAGTGAGACCATCCATGGCATGAGCTCAAAGATGCAAGAACTGAATTTTCTGGTGATGAAAATGATATACGAAAGCTTTGACATTGAAAAGCTCTATGACTCTTTCGTTGAGGAAACCACCAGTATATTTCGAATAATGAAGTATAAAGTTCCTCCAAGTGCGACGGACTCGTCCATCGGTCTAGTGGCTCACACTGACAAAAATGCCATCACCATTTTATGCCAAAATGAAGTTCAGGGTCTTGAGATTCAAACCAAGAATGGATATTGGGCTCAAGTCATGGTTCCAGAGAATGCTTTCACAGCTGTTGTTGGTGACGCACTCAAGGTAAAAACTCTCGATCAAATTTAAGTTTCAATTATGCATATATTAATGCGTTTTATCGATCCACTGCAGAATTACAATCACTATTAGATAGACAAGAACACCTCACACCTAAGTGAACGACTGTCCAAAGTATATATTAGTTAAATTAACATGCATGACTCGAATTCTATGCTAAGGTAGTAACCGATATTGGTGTTCTAGGCATGGAGCAATGGCAGACTTCACGCAGCAAGGCATAGGGTGGTGATTAGCGGGGAAAAAGACAGGTATTCTTGTGGACTGTTTTCAATGCCGAAGGAGGAAGCAGTAGTTGAGGTGCCAGATGAACTCGTGGACAAGGAGCATCCTCTTCAATACAGGCCATTTAATTATTCAGATTATATCTCCTACTTTGTTTCCAAACTAAGTGATGATGCTTTGGAGATATATGCTGGCATTTGAAGACTTTGTTGGGTCCCACAACTACTCTTTTATAATTAATACCTTGTTGCTAATCATGTTAATTGCCTTAATTACTGTGATATAATTAAAAAAAATGTGTTTACAGTCGTGAATTTGCATGCAAATGTTTAAGAAAACTTGCCTAGATCCTATCAAGGCAACTTGTAATTTCTTTTTTTCTTTTCTTTTTAATACACAGCTTTTTATAGACTAGCATAGTGTGTTTTATAGTGTGATATATATGGTTTTTTAATTGAAAATATGTTAAAATAATATTTTTTATATTTATATTTATATTTTTGACTTGTGTATATTATAAAAACTATCAAAAGATACCTAAAAAAACATCAAATAATTTAAAAAAACAGAAACAATAATGGTGGCAATAAAGATTTTGGTAATGACCTAGCTAGTTAATGCCTTGCCTTCGTCTTCTAGCTAGTCTTTGATGATTTCGACTATAGGCAAGGCTGTGGAATTTTCCTTTCAAAGGTGGGGTTAATTAAACGTGTCGTCCCTGTACAATAATCATTTGTTTAACCGAGTCCTTGTATTACTAATTTGATGAATTGAGTCCTTCTACGCTGTGTTTTGTTTGCAATCAAGCCCTCCATCTAGAACGTCCGTTGGTTGTGATTTATTTTGTTCTAATTAATTAATTGAATGAATCTCTCTTTTTACTACAATTACATTAAATTAATTATGTGTATAATTTTTTTCAATGGTGTTTTTTTTTCTAAATCTAATATTTTTTCTCTCTAAATCTATATATTTTTTATTCTAATTTCATATTTCAATATTTATTTTATTGGAGATTAGATTTCATAATTTATTGTGATATGCTTTATACTTGGTTATCTCGGCCTTATAACATATGTTACAGGTTTTGATGGGCTGACTTAGTTGACTCGAGGTTTTTTTTTTTGTAATTGATATTTTTTTTAATTATATCATTGAATATTGGGTTAATTAAGAATTAAACTTAATGATTTATTTTGGTTTACTTTTTATGAGGTTATCTTGGTCTCATATCAAATCGCGTGTTTGGTAGGTTAACCAAGCTGACTCAAGATTTTTTTGTCTTCTTTTAATTGGATTTTTTTCTATTTCATCCTTCAATATTGGATTGATTATGAATTAGGCTTCAAAATTTATTTTGGTTAGCTTTTTATAAGGTTATCTTAGTTTTATGACTTGAGTCGCTTGTTTTGCGAGTTAACCTAAATAGACTCAAATCATTTTATTGTCTTGTTTTTAGATTGGTTTTTTTTTTTTTTTCATTTTCAATCTTTAGCAATAAGTTAATTTGTTTTGACTTACTTTTTATGAGGTTATCACAATCTTATAACCTTGATCGCAAGTTTGGCAAACTAATCCGGGTTGACTAAGGTTATTTTTTTATTTACTTTCTATAAAATTATCCCGATCTCATGACCCAGATAACAAGTTTGGCAGGTTAACTCATGTCAAATTATTATTTTTTTTAATTATTTTTTTTTAATTTCATTCTTAAACATTGAGTTAATTGAAAATTGAGCTTCATAATTTATTTTGATTTGTTTTATATGAGGTTATCATGATTTATTATCCATGTTTTTGTAATTTTTTCCATTGTTATTTTAATGCATGCATGGTCAAAGTAATCACTGATCGATGAACTTCAGTATATGAAAACAAATTCTTTTTTCCACAAGCTTTCTCTTGTAATTGAAGGAAAAAAAAATGGTATCTGGAAAAGTGCTACGCATAAGTGAGTACTTATCATGATATATAATCCAAGTCACGGTAATTGTTCTTAATTTCTTAAATTTGTCTCATAATTAATTTCTATAGTAGAGTATGAGAGCATGCTTGTTTATATACAAATATTAAATAGTATATTGTCGAATATTTAACAAACCCAACAAATTAAATCCATGTAATTAAACAAATTAGTCGGAGAAATCAATAAAATTTATATTAAATCTGACCTCCACGAAGACGCGAGCAATGCAACTAGTTTTTATACGAATAAAGGATAACAATGTTAAGAAATTGGGATGAGTGGTTAAAAAGGTATAAATAGTGTTTGATATTATAAAAGTAATTATTTTATAGGGAGTATTTTGTTTGTAAATGTATCAAAATAATATATATTTTTTAATTTTTAAAATGAATTTTTGATATCGAAAACATTAAAAAATAATTTAAAATAAAAAAACAAATTCTAAATTTTTTCACTGTACTACTGTAAAAACAAACATTATTATACTCTATTTCTTAACTTACTATGTTCAAACTTTAAATTTCTTTAAATGCATAGATTGATTAGATCATATAAAAAGGACACTAATCTTGATTGACATGCAAGCTAGATCAGGAAACTCCTTGCCATTAAACAAATAAATTATAATATAAATCTTTTTTGAAAACACTTGACTTGCGATGCAATTAATCACACTTATTTGGAAATATGGTAATAATTATGGTTGAAAATATAGTTATCAAACCCGATCTATGAGTTGACCCGACCAAGAAACTGAGTTTTGGTTTCATGGATCAATTCGGGTTAACCCGGAAAATTTAAAAAATATATTTAAAGTTTTAATATTTCATATAAAAAAAATTAAAAAAAAATCTATGTAACTATAGGCTATACATGTTGTAAATAATGAAGTTTAAAAGAATATTTTAAAAAGATTTTTATCCCACATTGAAAAGATACTATGTTATGTTTTTAAGTTGAAGTATTTAAACTAAAAAAGTTTTTTATCCCACATTGAAAAAACATAATTTTTTTCTTGTGAACATATAGTATATATACTAAAGGGCTTCAAATCCCACATTGAAAAGATATTATGTTATCCTTTTAAGTTGAAGTTTTTAAATCAAAAAGTTTTTTTATCTCACATTGAAAAAACATAACTTTTTTCTTGTGAACATATAATATATATACGAAATAGCTTTAAATCCCAAATTGAAAAAATAACTTTTTCTTGGGAACATAAAAGTATATATACTAATGGGTTTCAAATCTCACATTGAAAAAACGTAATTTTTTCTTATGAATATAGAGTATATATAATAAAGGGTTTCAAATTCCATATTGAAAAGATATTATGTTATCCTTTTAAGTTGAAGTATTTAAACCAAAAAGATTTTTTTATCCCACATTGAAAAAACATAACTTTTTTCTTGTGAATATAGAGTATATATATGAAAGGACTTCAAATCCCACATTGAAAAAATAACTTTTTTCTTGGAAACATAGAGTATATATATTAAAGGGTTTCAAATCTCACATTGAAAAAATAAAATACTTTTCTAATATTTATATAGTGAACTTTAAAAAGTGTTAATAACCAACTAAAAAAATATATAAAAAAAGAGATATAGGAGAAAAACCACATTTAAAAAAAAAACACCGGGTCTTACCCAGGTTCGCCTAGGTCATGAGTCGACCCGCCTGGTTGACCAGGTTTGGCCGGGTCGTTGCACTGGCCAGTCTTTTGACAAACCTGAACTGGTTCAGCCACCGGGTCCCAAGTCGACCCGTCTGGCCGGTCCGGGTTTAATAACTATGGTTCAAAGTACTTTTCGTTTAATAATACATAATAATACATCAAACTAATATTTTTTTATTTTTTTAAAATTATTTTTTATATCAACATATTAAAATAATCTAAAAAAATTAAAAAAATAATTTTAAATAAAAAATAAAAATATTTAAATTTTAAAAAATACAATTTCAACTCTGTTTCTGATCACTGTCGAAAAGGAAGGGAGGGAGGAAGGAGTCCTTGAAAATTAATTTTATGAGGGGACCTCTTGGGCTGAATACAGAATCCATAAAATAATCAGACCTGGCCATGACCTTAGGCCTTATCCTGATTAAATGTGGGCTTTCAAGTGTCCAGTAATATTTGGGCCTTTGTAGAAGATAATTAAGAGTTAAAGCGACTGTTTATCGAGCCCTGGCCTCCAACCACCAGCCAAGGATTAATCGTACAGTTGGTCCCTGTACTTTGATATTTCATCACTTTAGTCCTTTTTACTTAACTGGAGTACTGTACCCTTGACACAAGAAAATATCTTCATCTGTTCTCTCAATCCACTTTTATCGATTCTTGATCCTACCATGTTTTCAGAGATATGTTTATCATAGTTTTAAAAATTAATTTAATATGTAATTTTATTTAAAATTCAAATAATAATAACATTAATATTTTTTAAAAAATTAAAATAATATTATTTTGAATTATTTTTTAAAAATCAAACCAAATTTAATTTGAATTTTGACTGGATTAACTACTATATAGGTCAATATAAAACCTGATCTAAGCTAAGTTTTGGATTGATAGGTTACTAGGTTAATTTACCAAGTTAATTTGAATTTAATAATAATAATATCTATTTTTTTAATAAAAATTTGGAAGGAAGTTGAATAGAGGGATCACATAAAGAAAAAATTATGGAGGAGACGTAGAAGGGATGGACTAAATAAAAAAGGAGTAAAGAGAGTATATTAAGAAAATAGAAAGAATACAAGGACCGAAATGTACGATTAATCCACAACCTGCAACTCTCAATTATCCATAATCGTCTGACATTGGCATGGTTGGCACTTGGCACTTGGCGGTACCCTCTTTGATCTTCTCGTAACCAAAACAAACCTTGAAAAGAAAAGGTGATTTTATCGTACTAATGCAACGATAACAGGCTGACGATACTGATAAGGTCACGGGATTTGAAGAGGAGGAGTTACAAAATGCAAGAGCTTCAGTAGTAACACTGACTACCACTGTGGAAAATCTGGTTAGCAATTTATTTATCAAACATGTATTCATCTAACTGGACTTTTTTTTTTTTTTTTCCTGTTGTGGGTTTTCAATTTTGAGCTGTTAAATTTGGTGGGTTCTTGTTAGAATCAAACAAAAGCTGATGTCTTGAACAATTTAGAGAAAGAATCCGCAATGAAGGTGA
>Ga0307517_10002032_pt1 | contig 32944 bp, 24 predicted proteins | sample 23_EM_MG_FD_194515 | JGI IMG/M metagenome (GOLD analysis project Ga0307517, IMG submission 194515) | Populus trichocarpa ectomycorrhiza microbial communities from riparian zone in the Pacific Northwest, United States - 23_EM | ecosystem: Host-associated > Plants > Roots > Unclassified | place... | reverse complement strand
CCCCCCCCCCCCCCCCCCCCCCCCCCCCCCCCCCCCCCCCCCCCCCCCCCCCCCCCCCCCCCCCCCCCCCCCCCCCCCCCCCCCCCGCAACTGTTGTTTGCAAATGCCCCTATCTCGAAATCACGTGTAATGGTGCATACAATGCTGGCTGTCAACTCTACACGGTTCTTATACCAGAGTTGATGAATTGCTACCGATCCTGATGCAGTAAATATTGAAGTTAACTTCATAGAGTTATTTATTGCTGGGTTATTGTGACAAGCATTATAACCTGGTATCATTTAAGAAAATAACTCTACCAACTATGGAAGAAAATAGTTCTTATGTAATGCTATATGCTTAAACATAAACTATGGAGAAACAAGTTGTGATAAACTATCACTCACCTTTTACAGTTTCGTATTATTCCACAGTTCAGTGTTTTATGGCCTGCCTCTGCCTTATGTTGCTGTGTATTTTGATGTGTGAGTGTCTGTATGGTCATTTGAGCTGTAATATTTTCTGCCTAGTAAAATATAGTAGAGGGAGGGAAAAAACTCCCTTGTGTCTTTGCAATAGATTTCTTTTGGTTGGAAAAAAATTATGCGTGGCTTAACCAGGCTTCTAAGATTTCATTTTCTCTTAAATTTTATAAAAAATCCAGATTTATATCCAATGCAGTCAGATTGTGTTGCATTTCCAAGCTCTTATGCATTAGTTTCTTGCTGTTTGCAGGTAGCAGTTGCCTTGGAAAAGGCTGCACTAGATGATGAATATTTTGTTAAGAGGAAGCTCTATCCAAATGTTGATTTCTACTCTGGGTTAATATATAGGTAGAGATAAGTAGTTGTCATTTTTGCACCTTATGGTATAATACATTAAACATAAAGAAAAAAAAACACCTAGAGGCATGAAAGAACTTGATTTTTCCTCAAGCATAAAATGTGTGATACAAAGTCTTATTAACAGGGCAATGGGATTTCCGACGGAGTTTTTCCCCGTCCTATTTGCAATCCCTCGAATGGCTGGCTATTTAGCCCACTGGCGAGAGTCACTGGATGATCCTGATACAAAGATAATGAGACCACAACAGGTTCCTTCCTAACTCTTTCTTGAATTCGTTTTGTTTATTCTTAATGTATTCGTGCAACAATTCTTGTTTTGACAAAATGACCGTGTATTAAATTTTTCATAGACTTGATGCTTTTCTTGAACCCTGAAATAAGGGGTCTGTTCCATCACATGGATGGTAGACTTGGTTTTGTCAGCACAAGAATTCCATTTTATAGATCATCTTGACTAGTTGACTGATAAATCACTGCTGAAACTGCAAACTCTTTAGTCTTGACATTGACTTCCATGCTATGGTGAAAGTTGTGATTCTAATCGGGTTCTGGGTTTATGTTACTTCTAGATAGGTTGGAAATTGCATCATTCTAATCCAAAACTACCTCTTATTTTCCGTTGATATGTTTCCTAAACAAAATATAGAAAATGCTGGAGGGCAAATCAAGACAATTGGAAAATCAAAGTCGTGAAAAGGTTATTAAAATGCATTTTTTTAGTAACCTGGAGCACAGGCTCAAAGATTGAAGAGGTTTATTTTTATATTTTAAAAATATTTTTTACTGCACCATGGCTGTGCAATATTTCATCAATTCCAGGTTGTGCATTGATAATGGATCAGCGTTTTGAGCGCACAGGCTGCAGAATGACTTACATTGCCATTTCTGAAAAAAATTCACAAGAGCTGGAGGATAAACCATTATTCCTAGATAGGATGCATATTGCTAATATATAGAAGCTTTACATAGCTTCCCTTCAATGAGCCGAATAAGCGTTTCCAAGAAATTGTTTTCCTTTTTCCAGAAGAAAAGGAACGTAAATCTGATTAATTGACTGAATTGGAGTAGTAATTGCTCTCTGGAGTGGCACGAAAGAACTTAATATTTGTAACTGTTCAAAGTGATCTGTTTGTCAGTTGGGCATATTATCACCATCACTATTATCAACATGCACATGATCATCAACAATTTGATGAAAAACACACAATCCAAAGAATTGCATGGCTTCAATCAGTAGCTCAACCAAATACTGAACTCTTTTATTTCTATTCTGTTAATTAACTGGGAAGTAGGTTCTCCCAAATCCACTTTCTTTTTAGCAATCAGTTATGTTTCTTGTTGTTGTATTGGAATTCTGGGATGAGTCATTTGCTTGGTTATTCAGGTATACACCGGGGAATGGCTGCGGCATTATATGCCACTGAAAGAACGGGAGGCATCAAGCAATGCAGATAAGCCTGGTCAAATTTCCATTTCAAATGCCTCCATGCGACGGCGTGCTGGATCTCGGGTCTAGGTCCCCGCTGGATTTATATAATCCAAGGAAAATAGAATAGAAATCAATGACAAGATACTGTCATGGATTAATAATGTGCCTTCCTTCAAGGTCCCTTCAGCCTAAACGCATGAGTGTGAATTTCGCTTTAGGCGTCAATCAGGTCATCGCACCATCTCTGTTTGTATTCGCAGACAATGTTACATAATCTATATTACATGTTTCACTTGATGCATTCGAATGATCTGTGTTTGTTCCCTCGTATGATGGTTACTTAGAGTTAACGGTTGGGATCCTTCGGGGATTAATCAAGGGCCAAGATTTGACATCAAAAGAGACAAAGTGTCCCTCTTCCACCTCCTATAAATAGGGATGGATTCCATGCCCTGAGCATGAATAAATAAGAGGGCAAAATGAGCTAAAATACAGTCTCTTTAGCATTTTCAACATTGTTTTTCCTTCTTCCCCACTGTCGCCACCTCCTGCAGCCACCAATAGACTAAATCCTCTCCCTAGCACCGCTATTACCGATAGCTCCTCTCTAAGCACCACTATGACCCAACAACAACCACCATCTCCAACAACCCCGACAGTTTCTACTTCTTCCTCTCCAACAATGTTAGCCTCTCCACCTTAGACTCTTTAGGAGCCACACCCCCACGTCGGACCTCACAGTAGCAACTGCCTCACCACCTCCACGCCAGGTAACTTTCATCTCTTCCCCCTCCTTTCCCACATGTACTCCTTTTGCATGCAGAACATGAAATAATTCACGTCCTGCAACTATTGGCTTCTGCCAGCATATGCAAGGTGGGCTAGACCCGTTTCGGCTCAACCTAGATGGCTAGGCCGGGTCCAGCCCAACCCTAAAAAAAACCAAGTATGTTGGGTTGCCAATCAGCTCAACCCGACTCGGCTAGGCCAGGCCTAGCCTATAAAATAATAATATAATATAATACTAAAATATTAAAAAAAAAGAACTTCAAATTTTTAAAAAATGTCTGTGGATCCCGCACATGTTTTCCCAATAATTCTATATTATATCGGTTGTAGACTTATATTGTAAGATACAGACCCAGTATTAAAAAATATATGGCTTTCTCTGAAACTTTTTTTAAAAAAAAATCAAAATTTTTCAAAAAAAAAATTAAATTAGTTTCCTCTTTAAAAAAAAAAAAAAATTTCGTGCATACGGTCAAATCCTAAAGGTTTTCCAAACATATTTTCATAAAAAAACAAAAATTGCATCTTTCTCATGTTTTAAAATGCAAAATGAATATCGTAACCAATTTATGATTATCCTTTAGGATTTGACCAAAATATAAAAAACCCTTCAACAATTATTTTATTTAATTAATATCTGTAGTGTTATGATTTAGTTGTTGACTTGAATACTTGGAGTATAAAATTACATTGTAAAATATACTTTCAGGTATTAAAAATACAAAATAAATATGATGCTAAAATTTAGACCTTAGAACAGTTAGAATTTAACCCAATAAGATATAGACTTCCTCACGAAGAGAGATTTACCTTGAACCTTGGATAAGACCAACGAATAAAAATATGACTTAGAAAAATAATCGAACAACAATGCAGCTTACCTTAGGTAGGATGCACATGGAGTGATGCGTCTTTCCCTTGCACAATTAGTCCTTTACCTAGACTCTCGCAGATCATAGGTTTCCTAGTAACCATAATATTAGGTGGCAACTCCTAAACTTTATAATCATAACTTTATGATTATATCTAAACCTTCTTTTCAACACACACACTCTCAAGAAACAGACTCGTCATCACTCGACCCCGCACGCATCCTGCGACAATACTCTTTTTATATGTGTGTGGTGTGGGTCTAGCAATGCAAGACACACAACACTTCTATCCTTCTTCTATTTCTCTGCCTTTTCTCTTCCTTTCCTATCTCTTTCCTCTTCTTTCCTTTTTACTTCTCTTCATACTTTCTTCTTTTTCTTTTTTCTATTTTTAGTTATTTCAATCCAAGAAAACCAATGGTGTTGGACATGCCCAATTGTTGGTTGTTTATGGTTTCACTATTTATATTTATATGTACTATTTTTACACTAACGACTTTTTTATAAAACAGTTACACCTTTTTCTCCCCTCCTTTTTCTCTTCTCCTTTCTTTCTTCCCTTTCTCCACTTTGCCGGCTCCTTTTCTCCTCTTCTTCAACTCCTTTTTTTTTCTCAACGCTTTTTCTTCCCCTTCCTTCGTCCATTCCTCTCCTTTTCTTTCATCAAATCTTCGTGTCCCGCATCATATTAGCTGCTAAATTCTTTTGCGAATCGATGCTGTTGTAGCATTCTTTGCAGATTAGACCTTTTGGATCGATTCTTTTCGTTCTTTTTAACCGTCATCGGAGTTCGTTATCATAGTTTGCCTTCCAGCGCCGTGGGTTAATATATTTCATCGGAGTGGCAATCATTATTGACCAACGTGGAACCGTGCCTTTCCCAATGCCTTTAAAGATAACGAAGAGTTCTCCATAATATAAATTTCCATACCGTCAACTCTTGGTTTGGAAGAATCTTGAAAATTAAGGTTAAAACTACTGAAATTGACTCCAAGCTAGCAAACATAGATCCAGACAGAGAGTAGACTATAAAGTCCTGTGTCGGGAACTTTTCTGGAAGCAAATCATGCATCCCAAGTGGATCATTTTAAATTTTACTTGTGAATATAAATAGTATCAGTTATGCTCGTATATTTTTCGTTCAAAGAGACTGGTATAACCGACGGCGGAGTGCGGACCAGTAGCATTATTTGAGAACATTTATTAAACTTATGAAAAAATATAAATTAAATATTTAAATAAAAAAGCAATAATATTCATTAAAAAAAAACAGAGAGAACGAAATTGAAAAGGAATATATACCCAGCCCATCAAACCCCACAATAAAAATAGTTGCAAGCTGAAGTAAGATGAGTTCATACCTGCCTCTTGCTCCGTAGAAAATGTCCCAAGATCAAGAATTTTTTTTTTTATTGAATTACGTGTTCTAGATCGAGGAAGTAGTCACCCAAGTTGAAAAATCAGCATTTCTTTCTCCACTAGGTGCCTCCACCCATCAACTGTTTTTCAGAATATTTTTATTAAGAATATATTGAAATAATATATTTTTTTTATTTTTTAAAAATTATTAACAGAACTAAAAACATAAAAAAATTAATTTTAAACAAAAATAAATAAATAAATTTTGATCAATACCAAACAGGGGCTTAGTAGTTCCACGTAACTGCAGTGCATAAAATCTCAATAGCAGCTGGTAAGCAAGGACACTGTACATTATTGAAAAGAGAAGAAAAAAATTTCATGGGAACCATACTGGCATTAATAAAATAAAATGGTGATAGTACAAAAATTATAATAACGACGTGAATATATATTAACAATTGAGAATACTAATTGTAATTTGTTGGCTAAAATAAATATACAATATTGATAAAACCTACTCCCACCAACCATTATGTCTCTCGCAGGTAAGAGATAGTACAGGGTACAGCGTGGTATCTTCAGCAAATTCGTGTAATGCACAAGAAATAACCTGTATCATACTGTAGAGAGGCCAGTGTGAGCAGAGACTGAAGGCAAAACCTTCTTCCCTCTGGTCTCACACAGTGCCATAGGGTGTCTTCAAATGGAATATATGCGAGAGAACTTGAGCAATTTCCCTCTTCATCCCAGAATTCTGCATTTCCTAATAAACTTGTCTGAAAAATTTACATGTCTATTCCATAAACTTCGTAGCTCAGGGAACCCAATATCAAGCCATGGCTTTGCCGGGCCACTAAAATGTAAAACCGCGGCATCACCTAACATCTTAATATTGTGAGCTTGTGGGGGTCTATAACCTAGTCCACCGACATGCCATGAAGGATCAATTGGATGTACCTGACCCTCGAAAGCAAGCAAGGCTGGTGGATGCACTCCTGGTTGCCATAACTCCATCCCAAAATTGAGGTTCTGTAAACAAGATAGATAATATTAAGATGATAAGCAGAGGAAAGAGACCCTATATCCATATGTGAGGATGCAATGTTCTTTTATCGTATTCTGACAGAAAAACAAAATCTGGGAAATAGCAGCATTGCATGAAAGTAATGGGAAGAAAGACTAATGGGAGAGAACAGGGAGTACAATAAAGAAATAATGGCAAAATTTGTGCTGTACTCTGATTATTTCTATTCCAAATGCTTGTATTCAAATTTTTCTATTTGAGTGTCTATTCTTTCAAAAATCAATCAATGGCATAGGCCCTTTATTTAGAGGCCTCTTGAGTTTTCGATTTTTTCATCAAATTCTTATTTTGCTCCTAGAAAGGGAAGATGAAAATTGAAAATTTTAAAAATATTGATGGCTATTGATAAAAATGAATATTCATTTTTTGTTTATTCATGAGTTGTTTTTCTTAAGAAGTGTGGGGGGGGATTTTGATTTTAATTTTAATTAGAAGTTGTAACCTCAGCCTACAACACCCAACTCCACCATCACTAGTTGCTTTTAACCCACCATCACTACTGTGTTCGGTATAGCATGACAAAAGCAACCACCAAAAGGTCCAAAACCTATCCAATTATCTCTACATGTAAACCTCAAATCCCTTGACTGGAAAAGTGAGAATGCCAAGTGGCTGGCTTATGGGGAATGAGGAGCTTTCGGTGGGTAGGTGTGGTTATAGGTGATAACTGCTTGGAATGTAAGGTGGCATAGTGGGTAGTGTATTAGATGGACATGGAGTAACAAATGTAGTGAAATAACTAACAAGTCTCTGGGTCAGATAAGCCAAATATTCACTTAGGAATGAGGGAGTAGTTATCGTAAACAAGAGGTGGGTTCCATCAATTATCCCTATTCATCACCTGCATTGTAATAATAAGCAAAATGTAGGACAATAGTACTCGAGACTAACAACATAATTATTTTACAAGAGTTTAAAATTATTAGACACACATGTATTCTACAAGACAAACGGTCTACCCTAACACTATCATGTGTTTGAAAGAAATGTCTTGTATTATAAAAGCCTATATGCGACATGTATGAATTCTTCTTTTGTGTGATAGTGTTTTTCTCTAGTTAAACATTCAGTGCACCAATCAACCCAGACATCAACAGTAGGGTAACCTTTCAGTATTACTCATTGCACTTTCTATAATCAATGATAAACCTAGATTCATGTGGCTCATTCTCTAATATATTTCATTGGGATAACTAGAAAGAAGGCCTTTCAAATTTTTTTACTTAGTTGTGATACACTAAATTGGTACAATTGATTCTCTTGATCCTTCAATTCTTCTTGATGCAGTTTCGCATTGGATGGTTAGAGTCACCAAACTAATGTGTCCAGTAACTAGTGAAATATGGCAATTGATATAGCATACCACATGGTTAAAAATCAGAAGCTTAGTTACTATCAAAATTTAAGGAGCTGAGAAACTCAATCGTGCCAAATTAAGGTAATAGGATTCGAACAGAAAAGTTCTAAAAGATGCAATCAATTGTAGCTACGCCATGTTTCATCTAAAACCAGTTTGATGCTGCTATAAATAAAATGACAATGGACAGACTTGCCATGTCCATCTTGAGAAATAACACAATTTGCTATATAAAATACACTGAATATGAGAAAGTGCACTTACATGTTTCAACCATTTATGATAATTTGTAGTGATTTTGACCCTCCTCCAAGCTTCAAGATCAAAGACATTCACACCATAGAGCCAAACACAACGATCATGGTCAAAATTGGATGAAATTATTGGGTAAGAGAAGTTCAAGTAATCCTTGTATTTTTTTCCTGGGCAGCAGTTGTCTCCACACCATGAATCAACAACTGCGCCGACAACTTTCTTGTTGAGATCCAATTCCCACAAAGATGACATGTCATGTTGTACCACAACATCTTCGTCTAAGAATACTATCTTGTTGAGATCTGGAAACAGCTGCGTGGTCCATGAAAATCATGGAATAATCATTATTAAATACTTTGTACATTAAAAATGTAGTTCATTCAACCAGAGAAGCATACCGAGTAATACCTCAGGGATATAAATTCTGAGATGATTCAAAAGGGAGAGGCAGCTAGGGGTTAAAGCCTCCAAACTTCTTCTGTTTACTCCCTCATGTTGAAAGTTGGCATTTCTCAAATTGTCATTGTAATGGCTCCAAATTAAGCGATGAATCTCTAACATCTCTTTGACATGGACATTCACCTCATGAGACCAATCATATTGGTGCAACCCCTTAACTTCCACAGCTGCTGATTTAATAGGATTGATTGCAAACCATGCATTCATCGGAATGTAAGTTTTTTTGTCAGTGACTATATGGAAAACCAACTTTTCAGGGTTGGCTGAGTGTTGGACTGTGGAAGAGATGACAACGGAGGCAGCAAGAACATTATCAGTTAGAAGAACAACATGGTGGAAGGATGGATCAGTGAGGCGAGAAACATATTCAGGGGGAGGTAAATGAGATCGAGCCATGGCATTTACAGCATATTCTTCAGCTAGTTTAAGGCAGAGGCAATGCAGGCTCTTTGGAACACCATGTGAAGCTAAATGCCAGTTTATTGATTCTTGCTCTCTAGCAGACTGAACCTTGAGCTCCATCATTGATAGCTGCATATTGAATCAAAAATAAAATGATTTGAATTGTAACATAATTCACACTAGGTGTTACAATAATTGTTTTGATGAAAGCTAGATGACTTTATAATGCCATGGAATACTCACTTAAAATTGTATGTGAGGAAGTGTAGCTTGGTTATAGATGATGTCATTGCTCCTAGTTTATTGGTTCTGATTAACTTTCATTATGAAAAAATAGTGAAGCCTAATGAAGAGACAGTCATAATAACAGCTCAAAATAGGAGTGAGGTGCATGGACACTATGATCATTATTTCATCAGAATGACAGTCCAAACAAAAATGACATGTACATCATGCATCACCACCCAATCACACATGCATGCAGGTGTAAAACAAACGATCCATACACAGACATTATGATTCGAGCCCCACAGATGTAATATAATTCCAATCCCAGCCTTGTGCCATTTAGCTCTTCTACTAAATATTAGAAAATGAGTAAAAGGATGCATGCCACAGAGAGTATGAACTAAATGTTAGAAAATGAGTAAAAGGATGCATGTCGACATGGGCATTTCAGACCTGCTAGGAGGCAGAAGCGTTTGTGGTCCCATTACATGCCCAGACTTGCCTCCGATAAATAGCAATTTGCTAGTGAAAGATCACTGTCACTCATGAAATATGTAAATATGGTGTACACAAAAATCCACTGTAAATGAAAGGCCTAATCAAAATGAAAAAAATAGGTGACTCAACATTCTTAATCATTACATAGTTAAAGATAAATTTCCTCTCTCTCTCTCTCCAAAGCTATTTGTGCATCAATGGTAGCTCATTGGTATATTGGTCAAGGATGTGAACGAGTTGGTGAAATTGTGCTAATCTTGCAAAATTTGTAATGGTAACTCACAAATCACAGGATTTTACACTCCTTTATCAACAGGGCATCATGGACTCATTAGAGCATGAATTGTCTTGGGACTTCGAAGGGCAGTAAAGGGATGGTATGATTCCATCTTTGTCGTGGTCAATTGATACTCGAAGATGGCACACTCATGTTGCTAAATTTTCATGCTACTCATGTTGCTAATTTTTTTTAAAGAAGTGGCAAGGCTATGTGGTGATCCTTATTCTATGCTTTCTCATAGGGATGTGAAGTTTGTAGCACACATTTGGAGGACATCATGAAGGAAAGCAGGAACTCGATTGAAATACTCCAGAACTTGCCATTCATAAAAAAATGTTAGTCAAAGTTTAGGGAGAATGCTGATTTTTTGGAATCATGTGAAGAGTTGACTTGTTTTCACTTAAAACAATTCTGTGAATAGAACCTTTAAGATGATACCTTTTAAGGCTTCATTTAAACTCAAACCACATCAAGTGCTTGATTTTGTTCTCTTTTCACTTAGGACTCAGGAGTGTGATGATGGAGAGGCTTTTGCAGATCATATAAGGTGAGTTCATGAGAAGGTGATGGTGCCTTGAAGGCAAGCAACAAAAGTTATGCTAATGCAAGCAATCAACATCGCCGAGTTGAGTTTGAAGAAAGAGACATAATTCTTATATACTTCAAGCAAGAAAGGTTCCCTAAAGGCACTTACAATCTGAGATCAAACAAGCTTGGGCCCTATAAGGCGCTAAAGAAAATAAACTCTAACGTTTACGTGATTGAGATTGGATTCACAAATAAGCCAAGTCTTCAATAGTTCTGATTTGTATCCAATTGAGGGTTGTGATGGAGAAGTAGTTGAAACTTGAGCAATATATGACACAGTCGAAGGTTATTGAAGATGTGTTAGATGTGAAAGAGGCCGAGTCACAAAGATACTTGGATGGTTGAAGAAGAGCCTGACCCCCTATAAATGTACAGTGAAGTAGTGAAAATTTTCTCAAGTTTTCATAACTGGGGAGAATGACATAGGAGCTTCATTATAGTTACTTTATTTTCAGAAATTTTGTTTTATTGTATTAGTTAGTAATCACAACCTAGCAATGTAACTTCTAAAACATCTGGATGGTTATTAAAAGTTTTGTTTAGTAGTTTAATCGAAAGGTGGGATTAAAATTTTAACTCTGGCCCTAATATAGATACACTCTTTACAGTATCATAATATTATTTTCATCAAATAGACTTCAAAAGCAAAAGGTTTTCTTAAACCCTACGTTATAACACCTAGTTTGAAGGCCATACTTATTTCTAGCCTTGATTCCAGACATATTGCTGTTTCACTCCCTCAACTATGCCAAAATTGCTTCACAGCCAGGACTCTAGTCCATAGAAAATCTTGTTAGATCAAGCACTCTTGTCAGTTTAGAAACTGATAAATAAACATGCCTAACACCCCATAAAATGTCTCCCATATTCTCAAACTAGAAAGAATCTTATATTTTTTTCTTTGAACCTTGAGCTACAAACGCATAGAAATTGCTTTGGTTTTACAAGCAGCTAAAATGTACATTTTAGACAAACATGGGAAAGTCTAAGACCATGAGCAATGATCCCAGCAAGGACCTAAGAAAAGGTGGCATCAAATTAGGATTGTTAGAAGACATGCAAATTGGTTTACTTGCAACAGAACTGATAAAAGTAGCATACATTGTGATGGCATATGAAACTTGCAGTCATATCACAAAAATAAATCTCAAATGTTCATATAATCCATAAGTAAATAACTCTTTTCTTGAGCTCCAAATGTTAATCAAACAGCCCTGGATGAAGTGGCAACCAATCAAACTTAGATGTAAGAGCTTTTTGCATCATGTGATAAGCTTTTTAATGGATGTCGTACTTGTAAGTAAATACTCTCTCAAAGCAACAAAAGTCCTTTCACAAACACCACAAAATATTAACAATGACTTAAAAATTCACCATGTGCCACTTAATCATGTTTCTTTTTATCACAGAAATCCCTCTTCTGCTCTCCTCCTCGGCAAGAAAACCAAGATGTATGCGAGTGCATGTGATGTGTGAAAGTGCAAATGTAACATCAGAGGGTCTTAATTGCTGAGTAATGAGCAGCTGATGGTATGAAATGGATGATACTAGGAACTAAGAAAGAACCTAAATTCAATTTATTTAGTTTTAATATGGCTATGCAGAAACAGATGGATTACTAATGTAGCAATATGGGTTGTTTTATTTTCTTCACTTGATAAAATAATGGCAGCAAAACAATACATCAAACTAGGCTTTTATAGTGGACTGGAAGACTTTTACCAATTCAAAACACCCATCAATACCAAGAACATGACAATAAAAAATAGTGGCTGAAAGAAATCACAAGAAAAGTAAATGCCACTTGAAGCAGACAAAACTAAACAGAAAATTAGTTAATGTAATTACTACAAATACATTTTTGTGTGAACGCGTACCATGGCCTTGGTCCTGAAAGCAAAGGTCTTTATGTCTTGCTGGTTCGAAGTCATTTCGTTGACAAGCACATTGAATGATTCTGTTGAGCCCTCTCTTCTATAATCACCATCATTAGTGCCATGGCCCTCCTTTGCCTCCATTAAAGCTCTTGTCAGTTCTTCCCTTAGCTTTTTAAATTAGGTTGGTATACATGCATTACCACAAGAAGAATCATCACAAAAATGGAAATAGAGTAGAATTTGGAATAACATGGAGGAGAATTGCACCACAACTGATCAGGTGCACTAGAAACTAGAAAACAAGCAACTGGTGGAAGTAAAATACCAATAGTTCCTCAAAATGAATTTGTTCATGAACTGCAGTCTCTGCAACTTTCATACTGTTTATGGTTCTAACTCTCAAACACAAAATACTAAATATATTTATAATAGGACCAAAATAGCATCACCGCATTTCTATTTTAACAAGAAAGTCATTCATTACTCTATCGTCTCAGGTGAACGAAAGGGAATTTGGAACAAAACTGGGCCCATGGTGGATGATGCATATTCACGGACTAGAACTAGGGATCCCAAACAAATTGATGATTGAAAAGCTGAAAGATATGAGAGAGGTGCTGTACCAGTTCCTCAGTAAAATGAAACGGCAAGGTGTAAAAATTGCTAGTGCTGAAAAATTCAGTGGACAATAAAAATGAAGAATAATGTTATTTCTTAAGAAAGTTTCACAAGAATAAGTTTCAAGAATACACTGAGTCATTAGATTAATCGGATTGCATTAGATCTCATATTAAGACCATGATTCGGTAGCTCACAATCTTCTTGAAACTCATCTTCTTGTTAAATAGCATTTATCATTTTTATCCACGATAATCATCCATTTTAGAGGGTTGGCTTGGGATGTGTAATGTCTAATTTTACTTGAATTTCTTGAAGCTGTTTCCTATGTTCTCCCTTAACTGAAATCAGCTCGTCTTCTTTGGAACATGATCTACAACGTTAGTTCAATCATATACTTTAAAAGGAAAGGAAAATGCTATGAACACCCGCTAAACATTAACTTAATATGATTCTTGAAACTTACTCTTGTATAATTTTCTCAGGAAATAGCATTATTTGATAAACATTGCGCCCGTTAATTCATACAAGAACAAAACAACAACAATCAGCACAACATATGTTAACGTATGCCCTATCCTTGTAGCATTTACTCTTTACACGTGTCTATAGTTAGAGGAACAAAATATTTTCGACTTGGATTTAGTTTAAAGAGTAATTGAAAAGGAAAACAAAATTTTGTTAGCCCTAGTTGCTCCCTTCTTGTCTTGTTTCACCCTAAAAAAATAAAAAAGTACTGAGAAATTTAAAGAATAGTTTCATGAAAAAATGACATACCAAAGATGCTTCGCTCCCGCCGAGTAGCCCCCATCCTATGCAGTCTGCATAAACAAAAATAAAAATAATGAATAAATTAAAACACAAAAAAAATAATAACAATCGATGAGCTGTACTAGAAGTTTTCACAGAAGGTACGAAGATGAAGCATCGGGTACAACCACGAGCAGCACCAAAAATTAACTATGAAATAGATTAAACAGCAAAAGAACGAGTAATTAATCACTGCTAGTTTAATTTATTTTTATGTATTTACCGAGAGCAGAATTGCAGGCAGAGGCAGATTCAAGAACCAAAAACGCAATTCTAACAAAAAGAAAGGGCAAAACAATCGAAAGCAACAGCACCACCGGCAAAAACGTCCGGCGAGAAATCCGACGAGTTGCCACCGTGGATCCCTTGGCAGAAGAGTTGGTGGTGCTGATGGTGACTCTCTTGATCCCGGTGGTGGAAATGTAAAACTTCATCTCATTATTTCTGTCTCGTCTCGTGAAATCGATCTATTAACAGTAGCAGAGCGTGTTCTTTTCTGGTGGAGAGAGGGGGGGTACAAAAAGACAAAAGGGAAGCCGCGGGAAAATGATAGATTGCAATAATTACACTGTCGAGGGGTGAGTTTCGATGATTTTTGCCAATGGGTTTTGGGTTTAATTACGGATTTGTCTTCGACTTTTTAAAGTCGTAGTTTTATCACCGACAGATGGGAGAATATCCCATAAGCTCACGCACGCACTATTTGCTAATTTACGGCAGAGGTTCAGGCAAAAGGTTTTGCTTTTCCTGAACTAGTGGGCTGCGAAATATTTTCCCCGCCCTTGAGTGTAGCGTTGTGGAATTAACTAGCCCGTTTGTATGGCGCGTTATCATGCAGTTATGTTTTTTATAGAAAATGGTAATTTAATTTTTCCAATGATCATAAATGTTTAAATTGAGAGAACTAAAATTTGGTATCCATTGGTGGTTTTTTTATCTGAATAACTGTGGTGAGTTTAGTTATTAAAGTGTTGATGCAATATTATTATTAACAAAAACTAAGAGGGGGTGGTGTTTTTACTTTAGAACAATGAAAAAAAATTATGGTGTTCAGAGAGTAACTGGCGGTATCTTAATAGTTGGTTTTTAAAATCACCTTAAAAAAAGAGACAAATATAAAGAGAAAAGAGAAGATAAAACTCATAATCCATAAAAAATGATAAGAATATCCCTATCTAGGATTTCTCTTTCCTAGTTGTATCTATTTTTTTCCCTTAAAGTGAGCTCAGTGAGTAACTAATAAGATGTCACTAGTTATTCTCTAAGCACTATAAAATTTCTCTAGCACCACAATAACATCAGACATGAAATATTGTGAATTGCGATGGTGCTTTTTTTTTTACCTCTAAACTTTTTGTTTTTAATTTTGCCCTTATATAACCACATAATGGTAAATTTAAGTGAATTTGTTAAGAAATGACAAGATTTAAAAACAGAGGATCAAAGTAAAAAAAAAAAAAAAAGCATAGAAAATGGATGGTGGTTTCAAGATTTGCATGAAAAGTTTATTTTGATCTTTCTACTTTTTCAAATAATAAATTTTTGATCACTCTATATTTTAAAAATTCAATTTTGATCAACAATTTTATTTTTATTATGTCTAAGTCTGTGGTTTGAGAAATGTTAGAGAATTTATAGGTTCTAGTGGTGGAAAGAGAGAATCATTAGATAACTCTTATTTCGCCTATAAAAAAAGTTAATTTTGGTGTTACTGAGTTTTATTGGATAAGAAGAGTTTTATTATAGTGTTTTTTTATCTTCTCATTGATTAAAAAAGTAGATCTAAACTTAAAAAGTTTTTTTGGATTCAAGTTGATTTTAGATTATTTTTTTTACCAATTAAATGCTACTTTAATACCGGGAATGGGTGTTTTAAGGTTGCTATAGTTTTTTCAGGTGTTTTTTTTTTTTTTTGTTGAAACAAGGGTTAAAATAGGTTTGTTTACCTATAGGTTGGTTGCACAACTTTTCGACCACTTGTGGTTATAGTTATGAAACTCGGCTCGACCCGACAAATTGACTCCAAACTCAAGCTACCCAGGGCCTTAGTTGGGTTTCAAATCACAAAAACTCGAGTATGCAATTAGCCTGGTCAAACCCATGTGACCCGCCGGGTTAACCCAAAACCTGGGTAAAACTGAAGATTTTTTTTACATTTTTTGTTATTTTTTTAATAAACCTTTAAAATATAAAATTAATTTATGAATCTCTAGTCTTAAAATATCCTTTTTATAACCTATATTCGTATGAATTGTTTCTTAATTTTTTGATGTATGATAACTAAACTACATTTCATACCTAACATTTCTTCTTTTTTATTTATTGCCCTACATCTACATGCATGGTTTCAAAACTTTTTTCACGTGGTATATTAAAACTTCAAACATAATTATCTTTTTATTTTCTTAGGTTGACCCATGTGATCTGGAACCCAATTCCATGGTTGGGTCAACCCTCAGGTTGGATTTAATAAATATACTTGTAGCAGCTGAAATATGAAATGGTAGGCGACGCATCGCCTTTATAAAAATCAAAGGGCATATGATTAAACAAGAAAAAAAAACAGCATGCCCGGGTTGCCCATGCCCGTGTGCCTTGTTCTTTTTTCTTCTCCTTTTTATTTGTTTTCTGTTTTTTAAAAAATTATCTTTCACAATTTTATCACTTATAATTGGATCTATATTGATTTATCTTGCTACTTTTTTTTTCTTCTAATTCTATCATTTGATATTTTGTTGATTATTAATTGGGCAACATAATTTGTTTTTGTTTGATACTTGTAGGTTTATCGTGATCTCAAACAAATGCCCCAATATTTTGTTGGTTTTTAATTTTATAATAGTTTATTTTTTTATTATATAATTAAATAAAAAATTATTGAACCCGATTATATCCATGTCTTGAATCACATGTTTTGCTATTTAACTTTAGTTGATTAGGAATTAGACTCCATAATTTGTTTCGATTTATTTTCTATAAAGTTATTGAAGTCGCAAACAAATATTCAGACATTGAATTGATGCTTGATTTTACATGAAATTATTTTGTTATCATGTGATTGAATAAAAAATAGTCTAAATAATTTTTAAATATGGTTGTATTCATAACCAATGTCACGGATTCGATAGGTTAGGTCGTGAAATATGGATTGATCCAATAAGTCATTGTCTTGGTATTTCTAAAAAAATTATATTATTTTGAAAATTATATTTAAGCTCAAACCATGTTTTTGTAAGTTGTCAAACTTGCTTTAAAACCTGTCAAGTTGACATTGTCATACTAAGTTAACTTGCAAATAATTTGATTTTAAACACGGACTAGGCATGAGAATGAGTCGGGAGGTTTCAAGATTTGATCCACTAGCTACTAAAAAAAATTCCTTGTAATCCGGATATTATTTTATGAGTAAAAAAAAATTGTCGTGATTTATAATATAACACGGGTCACTTATCTAGTCTTATCTACCACCTGTAAATTTCAGACTAAATTTGAAAAAGAAAAGAAAAAAAAATGTGTATTCAACACTTGATATTTTTATTTTTATCTGATTACTTCAACTCTAATTTTATTTATACGAGGTTATTATTTTTTAAAAATTATTTGTGATGAATGTTGAAAAATGTTGAGGGTGATGTAATCTCTATTTCATACCACGTGGCAAAAAAAATGTCAAAAGTGGAAAAAAATGACAGAGGAGGTTAAATAAAAAAATGAGTTGATATTTAAAAAAATAATACTTGACACAATATAAAGCAAAACATTTGTAAAATATTAGTTGGCGACAGGGGAGAAGCAGTTATTTTAAATCGCATATTTAAGACCCCGATTCAACATCTAAGTTATAAACTAAGAAAGTAAACTCAGATCAACCTAATATTTGACTAAAAAAACCAAAATGAGATTATCTTAATTAAAAAAAATTAGGTTTTCAAAGTCAACAAATTTCCTAAAATGCCGAGGAAGTGTTTGAAATTTTAAATCCAGGTAAGAATTAAAAAAAAATCCTAATTGTTAATAATCCTTTGCCTTCCAAGTCCAATGCACATTGTCATCGTGGCCTTAAGATCGATGCCCAGCCGAGCGGATTGCAAATTTATTTTTGTTTTATCAACTTTTTAATTATTTTTTACGAGTTAAGATTAAATTTCTCTCCATTTAAATCAAATACACATTATACATATTTGGATTGATGCTTTGATGGTAAATAATTTTTCTTATCGTGTTCCTTAAAATAAGTCATAGTATGAACAAAATGTTTTTAGTTATAGTTATATGACATGTGCTTTATCGCGGATTGAATTTTTTTTTTTTGTATAAAAAATAAATATATAAGTTTTTTTAATGTGTTTTTGAATATATAAAAAATTAAAATAATTATACACATATTTAATTAAATAAATTGATATTTGATCAAAAGATAACTAAAATTAAAATATTTGATCTCACAAAACATTTAATGTGAAAAGAAAATGAAAACAAAAGTATGAAGATTAATTTTCAAAAAATTAAATGTTGAAAGTTGAAATTGAAAAAAATAATTAAAAAAGAACAAAGTCAACTTATGCTAAACTTCAAAATCCATAACCATCGTTAAGTGACTGCATAGAAAACAAACCCAAAAAAACAACGAAGCAAAATCCTCAATAAAAAAATGTTAAGTGATGAAACTGAAAAAAATAATTGATTAAAAAATCATTTGAGTTAACCTGCTAACCCGACGACCATGAGTACAGGATTGAGACAACCCCATATAAAGGAAAATGAAAAAAAAAACATGAAGACCAATTCCAAAAAAAATAAAATCAAACATTAAATGATAAAATTTAAAATAAATTAATTTTATTGAAGAGCCTAAAAAAACCAAAGTAAACCTGTGTCAACCTTCAAAACTCGTTATTTAAATAATAAGATCGAGATTAACCTCGCACAAAGAAAAAAGAAGAAGCAAAATTGCCAATAAAAAAAATCAAAGGATGAAATTAAAAAAATGCAATAAAAAAGATTTCAAACAAAATAAACAACAATAAAAAAAATGAAGCAAATTCAACATAAAAATAAATCGAAATCAAATGTCATGGATGAAATTGAAAATAAAATTCACTTAGTAAAAAGACAAAAAAAGAAGAAGAAAATGAGTGAGAACCAAATTTAATATAAAAATCATATTATACCAAATGATCAGGACAAAACTGAAGAAAAATATTAAATTAAAATAAAGATAAAATACAAAATAAATAGCAATAAAAAGAATGGAGACCAAATTAGATAAAAAAAAAATAATAGGACACCATTATACTTTGACAATAAGAAGAGAGAGAAAAGAAAAAAGAAAAGAAAAAAAACCTATCAGAGCCCAACAATGACTTTGCTGTTCACACACGTCATACCACTATAGGAAGGATGTTAGTGTGTTTTCAAAGCCACCATGGAAGGAGGAGTTTCACAGCAGGCTGCATGCACAACCGAGAGGGCATGGATGACATCTACCATTTATACGTGACATGCGCCAACAATTTTTTATATAATATTTATATATACAAAATAACTAAAATATCCTTTATGCAACATCAGTTTAACTAAAAAACCAAAACTAAAAGATAAAAAAACCCTTGTAAGGAAGCTCATTTAAATAATTTTGCTATGCTCAAAATTTTTTAAAAGACTACATTACCCCCTATACATCATTAATATTACAAAAAAACATATCAAAAGTAAAAAGAACAAAAACCTCCACAGGGAAACTCTAAAACCTTTGATCCCAATTGCATCAAATTAATCATAGTGTGCATAAACAAAGAAAATGTCTACAAAGCCCCCTCACGCCAATTCGTTTTTTTTCTTAAGTTATTTTAGTCACTGCTAGTATGGTTGCGGTTGTTTTTTAAAATATTTTTCACTCGGAAAAACATTAAAATAATATTTTTTTATTTTTAAAAATTATTTTTGACATCAGCACATCAAAATGATCGGAAAATATAAAAACAATATTAATTTAAAGTAAAGAAAAAAATAAAAAAAAATTAATTTTTTTTAAAATGCTTTTGAAATGTAAAAACAAACAAGCCTACGTTGTTTCTACCCAATGAAAAAAGAACATTGAATCACTATTGTGTCCCTGTAAAAAAAACCATTTTACTCCTTTATAGTGAGTTAATTTGATGATTTCTCCGAGGTTAAATTGAAATTTTCACTTTGCATTGCTACACACCATTTACATTTTGTTAATAATTCTCACAATACTCACAAGCTAAACTATAAATATGTTTTTAGTAACTGACGTGTGATATTATTATAAAAATATTTTTTAATTAAAAATATATTAAAATATTTTTTTTATTTTTTTTAATATTAACATATTAAAATAATAAAAAAACAACTAAAAAAATATTAATTTAATAATTTTTAAAATAAAAAATAATTTTAAAAACATTTTTAAAAATAGCTGAACCGTAATAACAACACACCCCACCCCATGAAAGGTACGCTGGTTCCAAAATGAAACGAAGAAAAAAAGAAAAAGAAAAAGAAAAAAGAGAGAGGATATTTCGAGTTTTCGAAGCTGCTCTCAAACCACAGTCCACCAGTTACATCAAAAACCAGGAACAAAAAGGCCAAAAAGTAAAATAAAATAAAATAAAAAATCATCTGAGTGTCTAAATCCATCCATAAATAAGACCCAAGCAAACCCCTGTAAGATAAACCACAGGGAAAAAAGAATGGCAATGGCAATGACAATTGTAAGCTACGTATCAGCAAACTCAACGACAACGCCCCTCTCTCAAGATTCCTCGTCCTCTTCTTCCTCAACTCCTTCACCAAGACAAACCAAAGTGATACTTCCCAAAAAGAAGCCATTAAAATGGTCGACAGGGATTGCTCCTGGGGAGTATGGTGGTCCACCTACTACCACAAAGCTCCGCAAGTACTGGGGAGGCGAAGGTGAAGACCCTTTAACATCTGATGATTTTATTTGGAACAAAGACTTCATGCCTCGCATGAAAAGACTTCTTCATAATGATCCTGTCGACCCTTTTCTTCAGACCTCTCCTGCTAAGGTCTCCTTTTTAACTTTTCCTCTCATGTTATTTTTGTAGAATTATTTTATATGTTTTTAGACTTGTTAATTAGTTTAATTTCCAATTGGGAATTTAATTTGTTGAAACAGGAAGAGTCCTCTGGATTTCTGAGTTTAAATAGAGTCATGACTCTGGATAGGTAAGTCTTCCATTACTCGTAAAGCTAATGATTTCAATTTTGGAGATGCTAAACTTTGAATTGTGTGCATATCTTCAGTGTGGAAGTCGATTTGAGTAAAGAGCTCGCACAACGTCCAAAGCCCGTGATAGAACAGCCAGTCGAGGCTACAACTAAAGTAAGATGATGATTGGTTCTGTTCTTGGGGAAGTTCTGAATTTACCTCCTTTCTCACTTCTTGTTCTGGAATGTAATGATTCCCAGGTCCGCAGTGGTTCGTCACCAAAATGGAGGATGGCACCGACACGCCGTGAGCAGGACAAGTGGGATAAAGCGACAAAGGCTTCAACCAGCGGCAGTGTATGTTATGTACATAACCTCAGTTAACTTATTTTGGTGCTTTTGTTGCTTTAGGGTCCTCTGTCGGTTTCTGCTATTACTTTCTCGGTAACTGTTTTTCCTTGTGATCAATTTGACTTCTTTAAAAAAGGAATTAGAATATAAATTCTTCCTTAATGTATATGTTACCGGGAAAACACTCTTTTAAGAAAAGAGTTTCTTAGAATCAAATCCCTGGAGAGGTGCGCAACAAGACCTTGCACACTGAGCTTGTGGTAAGCTAGCCTTAGACCACTAAAGATCAAAATAGGATTTTGGACAAAAAACTAGAAAAACAAAACAACTTGAAAGAAATAATCTGAATGTGAAGTGCGGATAAATCAAGAGAAATTTGCATTATATGGGTGTGAACAAACAATACAATGAGGAAAGGGGCTCTTTTTACAGGCATCAATGCATAAGGGCCTTGAATACAAATCATTCTAGAACTCGTATCTCTTACTTGACTGAATTGGTTTGAAATCTTTTGAGTGTAAACAATATTCAATTTATTTAATATCATTTTGAAGGATACCTTTGTGGTTTTGTGGTTTTATCTACCTATGGACGGCAGGATGTGATGTTTCGGGAATTGAGGCGGCCTCAAGGGGATCCGGAAGTGTTGGCTGCTCAATCAAGGGAACAGTATTTTAAGGTACCCTTTTGTAGCATCTGGGTCCATGGCAATTTTGTCTTAAATGATGCTTACAGTTACATTTTAAATTCAAATTACGATCATTTTCTTTGGTGCTTCTGATGATGGAAATTCTTTTTTTTTTGTCCCTATTTTTTGAGCAGTTGAAGAACAACTTACAGATTCTGACATTGGGTATAGGCAGTGTTGGTTTAGTCTCAACTTATGTCTCTTATTCACCTGAAATCGCTGCTAGGTACACTAATGTGGGCAACAGTATGACCTTATCTATGAAAATCTGGTTTCTATGTCTGATTGATTGGTTGTTGACCATTGCAAGTGAAATTGATCTGTTTCTTTTTGCTTGCTCTTTATTTGTGTCCTTCCTCATTTAATCATGTATTAATATTCACGTGTTGCTTCTAGAAATTTACTACTCTTTTGCATACACATGATAAGGCATTATGTTTATGAAGTAGGACAACTTTAGATTTGTGTCTGACAAAATAATCTTTGTGAGCTAGGGCTTGGTGTATGTGAAACTTGGGTAGATTAGGAACTTGTTTAAAGGAAAACGGAATGTCACTACAGCTATAAATAATTCCCAGTGTACTGCAGCAAGAAGGATTTAGGAACTGAAAAGAACAAAGCACTCAGTGAAGAAAAGAGAGGATACTTCGGTGAAGAAATGTGGTTTCTATGTCCAGTTGATAGGTTCTTGCTCATTGCAAGTGAAAAGCTAAGATAACTAAATACCGTTAATACTCCTATGTAAGTTGAATTCCTAAATAAACCAGGTTTATGAGAAATCTCAAAATCTAAAATTATATTAAAATAATTTATAAATTTCTCTTTTCTTGGCTGCATCAGTATATATTTGTATGCATTTGAGACTGTGCATTTAGTTGCAGTTGTCTGTACATATCAGAACATTTAGACTTGTAATTTAAATTGAATTGGTCTTTTAATAGATGAATCATGACAGTCTGCATTCTTGCATGGATTTTTGAAATGTTCCATTTGTGTTGCATTCCTGGGTTTAAATAGTTAATGCATTGCTGTATTAATAGAGATCCTTAACTGTAGTTTCTTGTTTCACTAACGGGTAACACATGACAGTGCACTCTTTTAATTTTTGACGAGCTTGCCTTGCAGTAACATTTTGTTTTGCTATTTAAAAATATTTATTCACTCTTCGGATGATAGTTTAAAATTCATAGTTTTCTTATACTTACAGCTTTGGTGCTGGGTTTATTGGATCTTTGGTGTATATTCGTATGCTTGGGAATAGTGTGGATTCCTTGGCTGATGGAGCAAAGGGAATTGTCAAGTATGTAAACTATCCTCTGAACATATATGTTAGTTGTCTTTAACTGATGACTACATTTTATGGACATTGCATTATACTAGCTTGATTGATACTACACTTGCTGACCCCCTCCTGCTTCCTTACTACTTTACTATATTTAATTGTATGGTTACAAGTGTAACATTGTGTGTTGTTATCAGCACTAACTTAACATATTAAAGGGCTAACAGTTTGGCTTGCTTTACAATTATTGTTCTTAGCGTATTATGGTGAGGGTTCAAAACTAGAAAGTGTTGTTTGGTTGAAATTCAATAAGGGAAAGAAGACTGGTTGGCTTGGAAATCTTAGATTAGTGCCAATTAGTATTAATGGCTTGTGGTAGTTATAAAAAGAATGCTTAGGAGGATGCTTAAATATTTTCACATATTATTTTCATTATTGTTCTTCAATATATATAAAATTACAGACTTTTCTATTAGTTGTAATGCTATAATTTTCATCTTTCTCTCTCTCTCTTGCGGGTGTGTGCACGCAAACACACATTTGAGATAGTTAACCGGACACATACATTCCATGTGGTAAGATTTTCTGCTCCTCATATGCCATTCCATTGTTCAGCTCCTTTGGGTATTACAGGTGTGCGGATCTACTCCTTTCCCCATCCAAAGAGCCCTGATCAATACCTTGTTCAATTGAAAAATTATTGGGAGAGTTTAAGACAACTATATAAATGCCATTATTTATCACCAGCTATTGATATAATATTTTAGGCTGCTACCGAAAACCATAACCACATGATATACTTTTATGCATGTGCTTGACCTTATGTTCTTCATAGGCTTTAAATGAGAGTGATCTTATTTGCAACCAGTAATCTTTTGCATATAAGCAGCAGGAGGTTCCTGCTGCTGCTTCTGATCACCGAATTCTTTTTCTGCGACTTAAACTCATTTGAAGCTCCTTTTTTTTAACTACCTAAATACTAATGCAGACTATCTAAGTGCCCGTTTGGCACCACGATAACTTCTGCTTTTCAAATTATTTTCCGTCTGAAAAATCATTAAATTGATGGTAGGTGCTTTTCGATGATTTTGATGTGTTAATGTCAAAAATATATATTTTTTTAAACATCGTTTTAATGCATTTTCAATTGAAAAGCGCTCTGCACCACATTACCAAATACACACTTAGTCTCCAACCCTTTATGAACATCAGGAGATTGTCTGCCACCTGCTCTACATTATGTTTTCGATAACATTTTGGTTAACAAGAGGGCTCAGAACCATATGAAAGCATTGTTTTCTTTTGGCAGGGGAGCAGCTGCACAGCCGAGGTTGCTCGTTCCTGTTTTATTGGTCATGATCTATAATCGGTGGAATGGGTAAGTACTCGTGGCCTGCTGTGCTGGTACACTGCTCATCTGCTACCTTGAAGGGTTCTTTTGCTGAAACCAATCTCGTTTTGCACATTTTTTCTTCGAATAAGCTGCAGCATCTTACTTTTTTTTTTGGTTTGTTTTTATTCTAATTGTTGTATAAAAGTAAATCTGTCCTTTCAGATGCGGGACTTGGCTGTTATCTCTGATATATTTGCTACAAATTTCGTATCTTGAAACTACCAAACCAAAAAATTATCTACCCCTAAAAGTAGTTTAAAGGCTCTTGATCAGAGATGTGATATCTGTAAAGGAATTGACAGGAAAAAGGAAAGCAGTTATATCTGAGGATCCAAATCATTCCATCTTTTCAGTTTTTTTCTTCTTCTAACCCACTGGTGAATGGAAGGATCCTCGAGCCAAAAATTTGATTGAAAATTGTTTTTTGATATGATGTTATTTACTGTTCTGTCTCATTATGTGTTGGTGGACATCTAAAACCTTCTTCAGATACTATATGATTTTCCATATCATTACTTCAACTGACATCGGTCCTTGTCTAGTACAGCTCTTTATAACAATTTTTTTCACCTATGAATGAAATAATGGAAATTAGATTTGCATGGATTTCGTCGGTGAATGTACCTATTGACAGTGCTCTATTTGAACACAGGATTCTTGTTCCAGATTATGGATTTATGCACTTAGAATTGATACCGATGTTGGTGGGATTTTTCTCCTATAAGATTGCTACTTTCGTTCAAGCTATTGATGAAGCCCTTGCTCCACTAGTGAGAAAGACATGAGTTTAGGATGAATGCTCAATATGCCAAGCACAGTTAACACTTATGAAATTGGAGAGGTATTTTAATTAATTTTTACAGCTGATACACATGCATTTTGGCCTTTGATCATTTGCTAACCATTCTGTTCGTCGATGATAATATATTTTTGTTCGTGTTTACAGGTGATGATTTCATAAATTGGCTGGGGGGCGCCAAGGGAGAGACTTTTTCCTTAATTTTTTACTTATTCAGAGAAATAAAAGGAAACTTAAGCTGGTGGTGTAAGTATGGGAATCAGTTACTCATATTGGTTCCCCTTTCAATGCAAAAATGGTTGGCGAGAGCTTTTTTTCGTCTCAATCAGCATATAGAATACGCTGTGCTTTTTACATTTTGTCTGAAGAAAACTGTAATCACGAATTAGTGAATCGAACCAAGGAATAATATTATTCTAAAATTTTATTTCGTTTTGTCTCAAAGTGGAGGCTTGGCGAACATTAAGGGTTGTGATACATCACGAAGACGAAGCATCTACTTCGAGTATGGGTCTCCTTCGAGAAGGTCCTTATGCTCGGCAATCTGCAAGCACAGAAAACATAATGGAATTTATTCACAGATGGATCGAAGCCGTGTCTTAAACTTTTATAAGCAAAGAAATGTGAAACAAAACAGGCTTGGATCTAGAAATGTTCTGAAGGGGGACGAAAGCAATGGATTTTGACCAATCTATATGATTTGTTCTCTCAGAAACGGCTTATCCCCATACCCGGAGGAGGAGGAGGAGCTTGGTTTCTTCGTACTTTGCTCTCAAGCAGTCTCCAAAAGGCCGCATTTATTCTGACACCAGGGGCTTGTCATACAAAGCAGCAAACCCTGGATCTCCCATGGCAAATGCCATCTCCACAAGTAAATTGTCAATCTGAAGAAAAGCCACTGATTGTATATCTCCCGTAGCATGTGGAGATTTTTTTGTCTTTCTGAATCGCATGCTTAAATGCTGCTCCAAAGCCAAGCCAAACTGGTAGATGGAACCTTGTTTGGGTCCAAGCAAAAGATCCAAGGGATTGCTCGGAGTGTCTCAATGCCGCCACTTAGCTTCCGTGTTGATGGTCGACTGCCAATTTTCATCCGACCATACTCCATCTCTGGTGTTGCCCGCATCATGGAAATCCCAAACACCAGAAAAATGAAGCATGTCCATCAGTGTACTAATTACTATACCAAGAGTGAAAATGAAGGATCCACAAACCATTTCAAACCTCAAACACTACACGACTTCGAAATTTGTAGGAGGGTTAATGAGAGAAAGCACAAAAGGTGAGACATTAAATGCTCGGATAAGAGCAAAAAGAGAAGGGATATATATCCAGTTTGGTAATCACATGAACAATTCAAGACATGGTCATTTGATTTTTACTTATTTCAAATAAGAATGACAGAGAAATAAAGAATAGTTGCTTTAGTCTTTCTTGGTGAATTGTCAGGGCTATTAGAATTTCGTTGTTATGATCAGGTTAAACAACCTTGAAGGATAAATGACAATGGCTGAGTTAAATGCTTACAAAGCGGAGGTATTCAACAAAACGAGGTTCTTGGAAGACTATGGGTCGGTGTTCTTTCGTCGCTACAATTTCCATCTCATCCATGAGAGCACGCCATTCTGACTCAGGTGAGATTGGGGGAGGCATTCCATGCTCAAGTGCGGTAGCTGTAAAACTCTGGAGTGTTCTGAAACACAAGTGCTCCTCCCCAGAAGACTTTTCAACTCGCCTTTAACAGCCAAACAATCTCAGACGCCCTAACATGGAGAAACAATGCTAATGGGCAATTTTCTACGAAGTCCGCCTATGAAATCATTAAGAAAGAGGACATGCGACATTCATAGTTACTCGCACGTAAAAGTGACTTTCTTTTATTTAAAGGAAAGTCTTCTTTGAAAGAACGGGGCCGTCACCTATTCTTTTCAGTGGGGCGACCACTCCTATGATCTTGCTCTTATCAAGCATCCCGATAATTCACATCCGATGAGCTTTTTGTGCTAGATTGGATTTTTTCTCTTTCTTGCCTGGGAATGGCGCTGTGCCCGGGATCACGAAGAGACGAAGTGATGCACAAATGGTGCCAGGTGGTTGAGTAATATAGCAAGATGGGTAGGCCCTCCTCGTCTTAACCCCATATTCCTTTGCCACCTTCACAAGCTCTTCTTGAGCCTCGTACAGCTGCCAAGCAGCAGAGAGACGCCCGGCATCCTTTCCAGAATCTGGGTATCCTATCATGACTTCTTGCTTTCCCTTGATCTGGTTTCTATACCAATTTATTGAGAAGAGACGAGCCACAGCAGCAGGAGCAGCTTCAAGAACAGCCAGCTTTTCAAACAACGAAAAACCTTAGTGGTTGTTAGACACGACACTCACACTATAACAGCCCAACAGCAAGTACATCAGAAAGGCTTGTGGCCATTGGGATTATATAAGCACCAACATTGTCTGGAGGAAGTTCTGCAATGACATGACAGGTGTCAAGTACGCAGCAATTTCTTCAGTTTTGGGAAGATCAGGTCCAAAAAGAGGGCGTTTGCCACTGAGCACAGTTAAGAGCCATTCCTGCCTATGTTCCTCAGACCATTCTCGATAGGATCCAATGCCTAGGTGCTTTGTGATGGCATCTAGAACATCAGTGTGCCTGTCAGATTCCTGCTGGATATCAAGTCTGACAAGTAAGAGCTCAAAGGTAGAACTTGCCATAAGAAATCAAGAAGGCTTCCGTCTGCAATTGGTCAATCACCACAGGCACAGAGTGATCTGTAACAGAGTACAAGAGGCTCGAGAAACTACAGGAATAGAAAACCAATGAGTAAAACGGGATTGTCTTGCTTTTGCAGAATTACAAGGCTTACAGCTAATAATTGGAAATTTGAGGACTCAACAGCCATTCCATGCAAAATACCTTAAGATATAGGTATTTCAACAACTCCCTTAAAAACACTATTCAATACATCATGACGCATAGAAAACCATGAATTTGAGTATAATACAAGTCTAAATCCTAAAACTAAATAAAAAAATATAACCAAAATTGCAAAAATCTATAGTTTATTTAGCAAAAATCCCATAAAATCTGAAAATATAGGTTTAAAAACTCTATACATCCATAAATAACCAAGAAAACAACCGACTAGAAAAAATAATAAAGCTAAAATCCAAAATTAACAAGGGAAATATAAAATATGGTCCAAAACTATGAAGATAGTTTTAAAGGGCATTCAGAGTGGAATTTGACGAATCTGAGCAACGAACGAGTTTTTAGCGCAAGTAGAAGCTCAACTCAAGTTCAATTTTCTATCAGGAATTCACTTGTAATATCTGAGCTATCTGTTTGGACAACTTCTTGAACTCTTTTTATTTGTCAATCTAATCCATAAAATCCCGGACTAATTGTTTCAAGTCACATCATATCTAAAGAAAACACATGGAAGGATAATTTCATGTCATATCTGAAACTACTGCTCTTAAGTAAACAAATCCGTAGAGCAGATCGAATCCTTCGAATTTATGTTTAAATCATTGGAAAGAAAGTGAGGAATTCCGTGTCGATACTACTGATTTCTGAAATCATCTAAAATAATATATTAGATCCTTCTCTATCACATGTTTATGAAAAGATTGACAAACATGCATCATCTAAATGATCCCTTATGGCAAGACTGCTGTAAAGTGATACCCATAGCAGATATATTTCCATCTTAAAGCTTCTTTGCCTAAATTTAAGAATATTTTAGGAATAATCTACTAATTTGAATCGGTAAAGGAGGGAACTGCTCAATATCAGTGAAAGTTGAATCCTCAAATGGCTAATGACTGACGAGAGCGTTATACAGCCTGTCCCTTACACTGCCAAGAAGAACACAGCACGGCTCATCTGGAGGGATTTGTTTCCATATTTCTGTTTTCGTAATCCATTTAGAAAAAAAAATAAAGAAATCTGATGAAACAAATTTAAAAAACATCGAATCAAATTCCTTTTCCACCAAGTAGGAAACTTGAGGTATTTTATGAAATTTTTATCACATTATCATGGTAAGACTATTTACAATCCCAGAAATAAAACGACATTTTCAAGCATCATTAAATAGGGAGTTAATGAAATACCCATGTAGCAGTGTTTTGCATATCTCCTTGAAGAGGGATGAAGTTGGTCTGGACGAACACGAAGTTCTTCATTGCAGCGTCACATGGACAACTGTAAACGAAATCAGACAAACTCATATGATAGCTTATTGGCTCCATTTGAGAATGCCGTGAAACTGTTTTCTTTTAAATTTAAATTTTTTTATTTAAAATAAATATTTTTTATATTTTTAGATCGTTTTGATATGCTAATATCAAAAATAATTTTTTTAAAATAAAATAATTTTATTTTAATATATTTTTAAATAAAATATATTTTAAATTTTATTGCTATCACAATCACATATTCTAAAATAGACCGTGAGAACCATCCTCAAAGATATTAAATGAGTGCTTGTGCACTCCCTTTGTCTTTTTATTTATTTTAGAAATAGATTGCTTTTTAATTTAGATTATTACAATGAAATTTTAAAAAATCAAACAATTATGCCTTGTTTTTTAAATAAGATCTGAGTTTTTTTTTATAATAATATTATTAATTAATTTATATTTTTTTATATACATCTAATATGCTTTTTTTAAAAAACATTACTCATAAATATTCAATGAAAATAATTTTTTATATTATTATTTTTTAAATTATTTACTATTTTTCTTTACTGTGGTGTCACAATTATCACGGCATGATTTTGTTTTGATTGAAATTTGCTTTTCAAACAATGCTAAGTTCTTATATAAAAAATCATTATTTCAATAAAAAAAACATTTTTGCTAGAAAAGAAACATGAATAAGGAAGGAGGATTTTGGCTAAAAAAATGTAGTTTTCTTTTCTCTCATTAATTTTAAATCATTTAAAATTTTATGAATATTTTATTTTGATTGTGTTAGGTTTCCATTCAAAAAATCATGCTACTTTTAAAAAATACATATTTTTGTTAAAATAAAAAAATACTTCAATAAAAAATGAAAATTTAAATAAAAGAATATATTTTTTTCCTCTATAATCTATTTTTTTTAATTCTTAAAAATATTTATTCTAACCCTGTATATTTAAATAAAATAGATTTTGAAAATCGCCTCAGGATAATATGACATGACTAGTTGGATACTCCTTTTTTCTCTTATGGTCATCACATCCATTTGATTATTATTATTATTATTAAAAAATTAATATATTCTTCTTGAATATTATTTCAAATGTCTAAATTACCAATTTTTAGTTGTTATATGGTAATTTTATAATTACTAATTTTTTCTAAAAAACTCAAATTAATCTCCAAAAGACACTACTATAAAATTGACAAATAACAATAATTGTAAATATAAAATATTCTATCAGTAATATCCGATGAAAATAGCTGTCTCTCTCCCTCGCACGGTTGATCAGTCAGCAATAACAGCCCCTCACAACAATGCCGCCTCCTCCACACAACAACGGCATCCTTCAAAACACAACCACCATCACCCAACGCTGCCAGCCGAGATTCTTCTTCTATCTTTATCCTTACTGACGGCCACTCAACCCGACACCTTCAACCACTTCCTCTTCTACTTGTGGTAGTCATACCAGTAACCGTATGTGAAGAAAAAGAGAAGATCGATGCAGATCTGTGAAGAAAAAAAAATTAATTGTGTTTGTCTGATTTTGTTTTTGTTTACAGGTAACGATGACACTCACCACTGATATAGAAAAGAAAAAAAAAGAAGAAGCCGCTTCAGATCCATAATGTTTTTCTCTTCAACTAGTGACAACGCGTGAACCCACGCGCCAACAGTGATGATGACGCGTGGGTCCATGCGTTGTTGCACCCCAGCAACTCTGCTGACCATTGAGATCTTGTCCAGAAGGTGTGCTATAAATTTTGAATGATTTTGTGTTTGTCATGATCACTGTGGAAGTGTGCAGGGGGTGTGTAAATTAGTGAAGGAGATTAATGCATGTGTTTGTAGCATTTGTTTTAGCATATTTTAAATAAATGACTAAAACAAAAGGATAAAAAAATAATTAAATGTTTTAATTTGTATATGACCAAGCATTAAAAAAAGCATAAGAAATGTACTTTTGCATAATTTATTTTTTATTATTAAATACTATGTTTAGCATAAAAATCATCATTAAAAAAATATTTGTGTTTTTGATATTTGCATAAAAAATATGTATTTTTATTTGCATGTATTTTTAAGACTTGATAACAAGTTTATCAAAGCCCATTAAAATCTAAATTCGCCTATCAAGCCTACATAAAAAAAATAATAGTAAAAAACCCATGTTTCGTTTCAAAAAAATAAATTCTCAATTTACAAGATTTTTTTTATAAAAAGGCCAAAGCCTAATTTTGCCGCTTTTGGAGTCCAAAACTTAATTCTTATCATCTATATTGGTCCAACAACTAACTTTTTAGCAATCTCGATGAAATCTTATTTTTTAGGGATAAATATTATTTTTTTATATAAATCTTTATTTTTTTTAAAAAAAGATCAATGTCTGGATTTGAAAATCAAATATTGGTTACAACTATTTTTAGTAATTTCAACAAAAAACTTAATGTTAACATTCTCGACGAGTCTTCTATTTTTAGGGACTGATTTTATTTTCTGACATGTCTAAAGGCCGACGCCAAAATTTTCACAAAATAACTAGAGGTTAAAAAAACAAAAAAAAACAAAAAACAATTAGGATAATTAAGGCAATAAAAAAGATAAATTTAGAAAAAAACACATAATAAAAATAATCTTTCGTAAGAGATGATGTGGTAAGGGTGACAATATCGTTTTTTCCTTAGGCATAATTAATCCTTACTTGAATCTCTAGAACCAATGTATATTTTTTGATCCATAGTTTTTTGTAATTAGTAGTGGTAACTCCTAATTTTCCATGATATATACTTTCCTCTTTAATTTTATAGAGTCTTGGTTGACGTCCACCTAACTAGTTAGGACAGATGCCTCTAATTTTATGTTCTATTCACATTAGATAAAATTAAAATAATTCTTTGAAATAAAAGGACTAATTCTAATACTGTATTATTGTATTAAAATTAGTAGTTACTTGAATAAAATTTATGTTCACATGCATGATACACATTACACATTCATACAATATAAATATATTTTAATTATTTAAATAAAAGACTCCTCTCGAAAAAATTAATTTAAAAACATTATAGCAACTATAGTAGTTAGTCATGGTAGAAAAATATGATAAAAATCTTATAATATTAAAGCTTAAATATTAACGTCGGACACCTGATAATTATAAAATTAACTTCTTAGATTATTAATTTGTAAGTTTTTTAAACTGTAAATATTTATTAAATATATGTGATCAAACTCAAACTTTGAAAATAATATTAGATTATTTTCCATCATATTGGTATCATGTAAGAGATCCCAACATATTAAATATCTT